>Ga0102952_1000724_pt1 | contig 11711 bp, 7 predicted proteins | sample SalPon2A_C_D1_MG_FD_78506 | JGI IMG/M metagenome (GOLD analysis project Ga0102952, IMG submission 78506) | Soil microbial communities from South San Francisco under conditions of wetland restoration - Salt Pond MetaG R2A_C_D1_MG | ecosystem: Environmental > Terrestrial > Soil > Wetlands | place... | reverse complement strand
CGACGGCGGTCGCCGTGACGACGAAACCGCTCGCGGCGCTCGCACTCGGCGTGCCGCTGGCGGACAACGACGCCTGGCAGCCGCTGGACGAGGTGCCGGCCGTGCAGTAGCTCACCACGTCGCCGCAGCTGAACTCGAAGTGGGCGACGCGCGTGCTCCACGTGTCCATCGGCGCGCCCGCGTACTCCTGGATCGTCCACAGCGACTCGTCGGTCGGATCGACCGAGGTCATGCTGTAGTCCCCCCAACGGCACAGGCCGTTGCCGACGAGGTTGTAGGTACCCAGGCCGGGCTGGTACTCGGCCGGCGGCGACATCTGCCCCGGCGGATCGAGGCGGGTCCGACCGGCCGCCCAGCAGCCGGCGAACTCGGTCGGCGACGAGCCGGAGAAGCCGAGCAGCACGTCGCCCTCGGAGTTGGCCGCGATCGAGGGGAAGAAGTAGTGCCGCACAGGATCGGCGACCGTGCCCTGTTGGATCACCGACGGCGTCGCCGGGTCGAGCTCGTACCAGTTGACGGCGGCGCGACCGCCGACGTCGACCGTGTGCGTCGTCCAGAGCGACCCCTCCTGGTAGACCGCGTTCCACAGCCGGTTGTCCACGGTGAACAGGTCCACCACGCTGCCGAGCGCCGAAGCCAGGGGTGGCGGGTTCCCCGCGATCGTCGTGACCATCCCGACCTCGACGAGGCTCGGCGCGTCGAGCGGCGGATCCACGCGGCGAATGCGCTGTGTCGTCGGATCGACGAGCGAAACGAGGTACTCGCCGGGAGCCGCATCCCAGGTAACGCACGGCTGGATCGACCCCTCGTAGGGCAGCTGCCGCCAGGCGGTGACCGTGCCGAGCGCCGGCGTGCTCGCCAGCAACGGCGCCTTGTCCACCGCGAAGAGGCTCATCGTGTCGTTGTTGCCGACCATGTAGGCCGCGAAGTAGATGCCCTCGTGGTCGACGCCCATCGTGGGGAAGTCGGGGAACGTCCCGAGATCGGAACCCATCACCACCACGATGCTGGTCTTGAACCAGGCGCCGGTGGGATCGTTCGAGGTGCTGTACGCCAGGTGGACCTCGGTCGAGAAATCGGTGGCGGTGATCACCCAGCGGTCGTCGCTGGGGTCGTAGGCCACGCGCGGATCCCCCGCCGTCTCGCTGATGTTGAGGAAGCTCTCCAGGTCGGTGCTCACGAGCCGCTGCTTGGTCGCCTTGTCGTAGATCGAGATGTGGTCGTTGACGACCGAGACGAAGTGGTTCGGCCCCACGGAACCGCACGTGTCGGGCGGAATGAAGAAGGCTCCGGGATCGAGCAGATCGGGGCCCTCGAAGGTCTCGACGAGTTCGGGCGACGTGCCGGCATCTGCGGCCCGGGTGAGCGGCACGGGCGGCGCCGCCGACTTGGACTTCGAGCCGGGAGGCGTCTTGGGCGCGTGGACGTCCCGCGGCTCCTGCGCGAAATCACCGCTGCCGCTCTCCCACGTCAGCCCGCCGTAGTCGGAACCGGTCAGCACCTGACGATAGGCGCAGTCCTCGAAATCGAGCACCACCGGCTGCACCGCTTCGTTCCCCTCCGCCGGGCGCTCGAAGGTCAGGTCGTCGAGGCCGTAGTAGGCCGCCCCCTCGAAGGCCGGTCGGGCGACGAACTCGATGCGGTCGACCCGCCCGAGCTCGAGCGCGAACCAGGCCGGCGTTGCGCCGATCGTCTCGAACCAATCCGTCCGGGCTACTTCCTCGCCGTTCGCGTAGCCGACCGCGCGCAGCGCCGGCGCCCAGACGGCCGGGGACTTGTGCCCGCTGACCCAGACCCCGCGGGGCTCGACGAACCCGCCGAAGGAGAGGCCCATGCGAGTGTCCCCCCACTCGACCGTCAGGTAGCGCTCGCCGGAGTGCGGGTACTCTGCGTGGCGGGGCGACGGGATCTCCCAGCGCCCGTGCTCGTCGTGGTGCATGCGGTGGATCACCGGCTCGCGTGCCGGGCGCTGCTGCGCGCGCTCGAGCACCGTGTCCATCGTCTCGACGACGCCCGCTCCGAGCGCCCATTCGGGGACGCGCTCGCCCCCCGCAGCCAGGGGGACCGGGGCGGGCTCGGGATCTTCGGGCCGGCCGGTCTGCGCGAGACCCAGGGGAACGGCGAGCGCGGCTGCGAGCAGAGCGGGACCCTTCATCGTCGAGACTCCTCGATGGGGGACGGAGCGACCTTACCGATGCACTGGTGGAAGGCCTATCCGCGCCGGCCGAGCGGGTTCCCGGCTGTTACCGGAACGAAACAAGCCGCCCTCAGGATGCGACCGAAGGGCTCACGGGGGGGCCCGGTGCCCGTCCCCACGGTAGGGCCCGGGGGAGGCAGAGCGCCCCCCACCGCCGGATGGGCCCCTGCGCGCCAGCCGCGGGCCGGAGGCGGCGGTCACTGCCTGCGGGCCGGAGTCTCGCCGCCGGTGTTCAGAGCGATGCCGAAGTGGGTGTACGTCGGTCGCTCGTGACCGTCGCTCGGGCGGCTGACGTCCGCTCCCAGGCACTGCAGGTACATCACCGAGGAGCCACCCTGGTCGCACCACATGGCATCGCGCGCGCCGAACAGCGCGAACACGCGGGCCGCCGTCTCGAGATCCATGCCGTCGCTGTAGTAGGGCTGTCGGCCGTCGACGACCATCAGGATCAGGCGATCGCCCGCGGCGTCGATGCCCATCACGGTCCGCGGACTCGCGGGTTTCCAGCGCGCTTCCTCCGGCGGCACGTACTCGCCGTCGAGCAGCAGGTCCCCGCGTCCCCAGATGGTGTTGTACATCGCGTCCTTCGAGAGCGCGCAGTCGGTGTTCGCGGCGACGTACCGCGCTCGGTTGTGGCGGTCGAAGCAGAGGAGCGGGCGCTTCGGGGACGTCCGCAGCGGGACCACCGTGCCCTGCACGACCCACGCTCCCTGCCAGCGCCCGAGCGACGCATCGAGCGCGGGAGTCGTCCCCGCCTCGCCGTTGACCGCCACCACGCAACCGTGCTCGCGGCCGAAGCTGCTCGTCAGCGACTTCGGGCCCAGCGCGGGTGTGAGCTCGATCCGCACCGCCGGGTCGGTCAGGTCGACCACCGTGACGTAGCTCGCCGTCGGGCGGCGGCCGGTCGTCCGCACTCCGGCGAAGGCGATGCCCGATCCCAACGCTTCGGTGTCGAGCAAGACACTCCCGAAGATCCGCTCCAGCCCGGACTCGAGGCGGTTGCGATCGATGAGGTAGGAACTCTCGTCGCGCGCCGCAGCGGAGGGCGAATCGCCGCGCCGGTGCACGGTGTCCATGCGCAGGAAGAACTCCTGCTCTCGCAGTTCGCGCAGGATCGCATCGGTGCGTTCGGCGAAATAGAAGACGCAGGCGAGGCCGAGCACCACGGAGAGCGCCCGCCGGTAGGGCCGCCAGAAGGGCAGCGCGCGTCTCCGGCGCCGGGCCCACGACGCGCGCACGCCGAACCCGAGGGAGACGGCGACCACGAGGCCGAGGGTCAGCGCTACCAGGGGCACTTCACCGATGCGCTCGGCGACGACGAGGGCGACGTCGAGCCAGTTGTTGAACACCCCGTTGAGCGAATCCACGACGTCGAGGGTGTACGCAGGCCGATGGCCAGGCAACGAACCCCGGGCCACATAATGCGATTGTAATCTCGCCGCCCGCGAGGCTGCTGCCGGGGCCCCGCCGCCGCACCCTCGAGACGGCTGTCCGCCGACGTTCCGCCCCGCGGCCGCCTACGGGTTCCAGCTGCGCACCGCCGCCGCGCGCTCGGCGGGCGTCGCACCGGGGTCGTAGCCGTGGTCCTCGCCGTAGCGGTCGCGCAGGGCGCCGATGGCGATCTGACGGGCCAGGTCGTTGCGCGAGAGCAGCAGGCCGAGCAACAGCTCGCGCGCGCTCTCGTCGCCCAGCATCAGGCGCACGCGCGCCGAGCGCGCCAGCAGCCGGTCGGCGGGGGCGCCGTCGCCCGCGCCGCGGTCGTGGCCGACCAGTTCGGGCACGCGGCCCTCGAAGGCGCGCAGCTGGGCCGGCGTCTCCTCGTCGCCGCACGTCTCCAGGGCCCAGCAAGCCCACTCGGCGACGCGCGCGTACGGGTCGCGCAGCGTGAAGGCCAGGAACGGCGCGGCTTCCTTGGTGCCGATGCGGCCGAGGAGCTGACAGCAGAGGGCGCGCTTCTCGACGAAACCCGACGGGAAGGTCAGGCCTTCGAGCAACGCCGGCACGGCCTCGCGGCCGCTGCCGAGCAACTCGTCGGTGATCCGGGCGTCGTCGCCCCCGGGCTCGGTGTCGGTGCCCCCGCCGAGTTCCTTGACCAGCGCCCAGGTGCGCTCGGCGGTCTCCGCGTCGACCTTGCGCGGCGCATGGACCAGGTCGTCCGACCCGTTCTTCGTCCACCAGGCCTGAAGGCGGCTGGTGGCTTTCAGGCGGTCCGCCTCCGGCGCGGCGGGCTCGAAGCCGAAGTGCCGGCCGGTGATCGCGAACAGCGTCTCGAAGGCGAACTCGCGCTGCAGCTCGTCGGCGTTCTCCAGGTCGCCGAGCAACGGCCCGACCCCGGCCGACGATCCCAGGACGGCCAGCGCCTCGGCCAGCGTGCGCCGGGTCTCCGGCCAGCGAGCGCGGTGCAGGGCGGCCTCGACCCGCGGGACCGCCTCGCGGTCGCCGAGCTGCGCGAGGCTCCCGGCGGCGGCGTGGACGACGTCCCAGTCGCCGTCGTCGAGGCGCGCGCGGAGCGCGTCCCGCGCCTGCACGTCGCCCAGGTCGCCGAGGGCCTGCGCGGCGCTGCGCCGGTCGAGGGCGAGGTCCCCCGCCAGCGCCGCGCGCAGGTCGGCCAGCACGGCCTCGCGGTCGGCGCCCAGGTCGAGCTGCGCGAGCAGCCCTCGGGCGTGCACGCGGATGTAGAGCTGCTCGCTCTGCAGGGCCTCGTGCAAGACGGGCACCGCCGCGTCGCCGATGGCGAGGAAGGTCATGCGCGCCTGGTTGAAGCTCTCGTTGCTCCAGCGACCGAGGGCGTCCACCAGGACGGCGGCCGAGTCGGGGAAGGCGGCGGCCAAGTTCTGCCGGGCCTGCTTGCGGACCTCGGGCAGGTGGGCCTCCAGCATCCCGGCGAGCTGCTCGAGCTCGGCGGGATTCGCGCCCCGCGGCACCACAACGGGATCGGGCGTCGGCGCCGGCCGCGCGACGTTCGCCAATCCCGAGGTGCTGAAGAAGTCGTTCAGGCTGGTGCCCGCCGCGGGATAGGTGATCAGCACCTCCGGCTCCACCGGCTGCGTCGACGGGGTCACCTCGGAGAAGGCGAGCCGGCGCTCCTCGAGGCAGCGCGCCAACCGCGGGTCGGTGTCGGAGATCGGACGGTAGAGCTTGAAGTACAGCCGGGTCTCGACGGTCCCCGAGGCAACGGTCAGCGGGACGCGGTGCTCGCTGGTCTTGCCCGAGGGAATCTGCGAGCTCTGCGGCAGCGTCAACTGGTGGGGCTCCAGCTCGGAGGCGTAGGGATAGCGGCAGGTCATCCGCGAGCGGGCGACCTCGTTGCCCTCGTCGTCGCGCACGATGACCAGCGACTCGACGCCGCGCTGGCGGTTGGCGGTCGGGAAGTTGTGGCCGACGCCCTTGTTCGTGACCCGGACCACGACCTCGTTGCCCTGGATCTCCGACTCGTACCCGTACGCCCGGCGCAGCTGGCCCTCGTTGCTGGAGGCGGGGAACACGTGCGAGCGCACCGGCCGCGGCGGCTCGCCGACGGCGACCGGGCGGGTGATCACGGGCATGTGGCAGTCGATGCACAGGTTGCCGGCGAGGTTGCCGTGGGCCGCGCGCGACCACTGGTCGGGGGTGCCGGCGATGCGGTGGCAGGTGGCGCAGTGCGAGACGGTGCCGACCGACGGCTCGAAGGCCTGCTTGCACTCGGGCCCGCCGACGAAGCGGCTGTAGTCGTAGCCCTCGCGCCCGTGGCACGACATGCAGGTGTTGCCCTCCTCCAGGTCGGTCCAGCGCTGCATCGGCGTCATGCCGATGCCGGTCTCGAACACCGGCCGCGGGGTGTGGCAGCGGATGCAGTCCTCGCGCCGGAAACCGCGCGTCGCCAGGCGCGCGTCCTCGTCGAAGAAGGCGCGACCGTGGGTGTTCTGCAGGTGCTCGGCGTAGATCGCCGGGTGGCAGTCGGCGCAGAAGCGACTGGACATCACCGCGTCGCTGTGGGCCGGGGTGCCGAGGTCGCCGACGGGAGCGGCGGGGACGGACGAGGGGGCTTGCCACGAGGCGGTCAGGGCCACCAGGGCGGCTAGGGCGATGCTGCGGATCATGGGGGCATCCTAGGGGATCGGGGCCCGCGTTTCGGGAGCGGAGTTCGGCCCGGTAGTCGCGGACCCTGGACGGGTCACCCCCGGGCGAGCGATCCCCGCTCCCGCGTTGCGGGAGGCGGCCGGCCCCCGGGAACAGGGCCGCTCGAAGCGGCCTCGCTCGGGGCCGCCGCCGGGGTGTTCGCGCCGCCGCAAGCTACGCACACACCGCAGCTTCCGACGGCTCACCGGCGTATGGAGACGGTCCGAGACCGGGGCGAGGTTCCAGCGTCGCCCCGTCCCCAAGGAGCCCGCGCCATGGAAGTGCTCGGTACGCATTGGTCCGCACGTCGCGGGCCCTCGCTCCGGGCACCGTCGCTCGGGGACCCGTCCAGCGCAGCACCGGCCGCGCAGGCGCGGCACGCCGCCGACACGTTCGGCCGATGGCAGGGCGGCGCGAATCGCACCGATCGGCGGCCCGCCGCCGAGGCGCAGCCGGGCCGCGCGTCCCGACGCGGAACGCAAGCCCCGCTGAACCCGCACCCACCCGTCCGCAAGAGGAACCGCCATGCGTAGTCTCGCCTGGATCGCCGTGGCGATGGCTCTCGGGGCCGCCCCGGGCATCGCCGATCACAAGCTCGTATTCTCCCCGCCCACGGTGCTCAGCGAGGAGGCGTCCCAAGTTCCAGGCGGCGCCGACCCCGGGGGGCAGGCCAACCGCTCCCGGCTCGTGGCGCTGACCAAGACCCCCGGAGGCATCCGCGACGGGCGACTGGTCGCCATCTACAGCGACGCCGGCCATCCCGCCGGCCTTGTCTGGCATCCGGACGGCGGCGAGCACCTGGCCCTCGACGTCTTCGCGCGCACCTCGGACGACGGCGGCGCGAGCTGGACGAACCCGGTCAACATCTCGCGGACAGCGGACAAGTACTCGGCGCTCACCGACTGGATGGGCGACGGGACGCCGCGCCCGTACTGGGGCGATTCCGGCAAGCCGACCGTGTTCAGCAACGGCGACAACGTCGTCGTGTCCTGGGTCGACAAGTACGTCCCGGCCGCCAGCTGGGCCTTCGGCGGCGTGGGTGACAACGCGGTGCAGGGACGGGCCGTCTATCCCGACCTCACCGTTGCCATGGGCGAGCGGGAGATCCCGTTCAGCGCCGTCTACGCGGCCGTCTCCTCCGACGGCGGCACGACCTGGGCGCTGGGACAGACCGCTCCGCCGCTGCAGCTGACCTACGGGCGCCGCGACGCGCTCCAGGACGTGCACCGCGGCATCGGCAACCGCTGGATCATGACGTGGCAGGAGGACCCGCTCGGCCTGCAGCAGGGCGAGGGACACGGTCCCGGCACCGGGTTCTCCGGCGCGATGGTCAGCGACGGTACGGACGTCTGGTACACGTTCACGACCGATATCGCCGGCGATCCGACGGCGCTGCGAACCAACCGCGTCCCGCTGAGCGACAACAGCGTCTACAACACGATGGCCGCCAACGGGTACCCCATCGTCGGGCTGGCCGGTTCGCGGTCGATCCAAGGCGCCTCGCGCTGCAACCTCTCGCTGGTCAAGGACGGGGCGTCGTTCTACGCGACGCTCGCCTACGAGGAGACGAAGGGCGCCCCGGGCTTCGATTTCGGCAAGACCGTCCAGTACCACGCCTTCCCGTTCGACACGCCGACCGTGGGCGGCTGGCGCGACGCGCGCTACGGCGCTCCGGGGACGACCCTGTCCGATCCGGCGGAGAACGGTCGACGCGTGCGCTTCTTCACCCAGGGCGTCACCGGGATCGATCCCGCCATCGTCATCTTCTGGCGGCAGGGTCGGGGAGCCGAGGCCGCACCGGCGGACATCGTGCTCACCTGCGCCAAGGCCGTCGACCCGGCCAGCCTGGTTACCGCCGCGCGCATGAACATGAGCTCGCACATGCCCGTCGCCGGCGACGCCAACCTGATGGACGCGACCGACGACGATGCTTTGGAGAACGCGCTGGCCCACCGCGGCTTCGTCCGCGGCAGCACCATCGTGTTCGGCTGCTCCTACACCACGGACGGCGCCCTGGCGCGCTACACCGACCTGGCCAACTACGACTTCTACATCCGCCGTTCGCTGGACGGGGGCCTCACCTGGGATCGGCCCCGGAACGTGACCCGGCTGGGGACCACGCGCGTGTCGGTCAAGGAACCGCGCATCGTCCCGACGCCCAACACCGGCAAGGAGAACGGGGACGTGTTCGTCGTCGCCTGGGCCACGGAGACCAACGTCTACGAGGGGCTCGGCGAGCCGGAACCGCTCGACATCTTCGTCCGCCACACCTGGAACCTCGGCGAGACCTATTCGCGAGCCGCCCGCGTGGGCGACGCGCTGCACCGCGAATTCGAGTGCCAGCTGCGGGTCAACGAGGCCGGTGACGAGGTCGACGTCGTGTGGATGAGCGAGGGCTCCCCCACCGAGGCGCTGTTCGCCACCGCGACCCCGAAGAAGATCAGCTCCTCGAGCGGCAGCGGCAGTTGGAGCTGCGCCGCGCAACCCGACGCGCCCGTCGACCCGATCCTGATCGCCGGGCTCGTCCTCGGGGTGCTGGTCCTGTGGACCCGCACCCGCCGGGCGCGATCGTGCGCACCGCGGACGTAGGAACCTCCGCCCCCGGGAGCGGCCTCCCCGCTTGGGCGGCGGCTTCCGGGCCGGCGGGCCTGCGGGCCACCCTGGGGCTGGTCCGGCCCCGGGGTGCCCTCGCGGACGGGCACGTCCTCGCCGCGCTCGCGGCCGCCGTGCCCGTCGTGCTCCTGCTGCGCCTGCTGCTGCCCGGTCCGCACGGCCCGCCCGCGGCCGATCCCTGGGTGCTCGTCGGTCTGCTGTGCTTCCAGCCGGCGATCGAGGAGCTCTGCTTTCGCGGGCTCCTGCAAGGCGCCTTGCTGCGCACCGTGCTCGGACGCGCGCGCGCGTGGGGGCTGAGCGGAGCCAACGCGCTGACCGGCGTGCTGTTCCTGGTCGCCCACCTTGCCGGGCACACGCCGTGGCAGGCGGCGGCGGTGCTGGTTCCCTCGCTCGTCCTGGGACACCTGCGGGAACGCTCCGGCAGCGTCTTCCCGTCCCTGGCAGTCCACGCCTTCTACAACCTGGCGGCGCTGCTCGCGCTGGGAGGTCCGACGCCGTGATCGAACGTGTCGCAGGGTTCGTGGCGCTGCTCGCCGTGGCCGTGTTCGGCTTCACGGTCGGTCGCCCCACGGTCGGCGCCGGCCGTGCCGCGCAGCCGCTCGTGGGGCGACGCGCAGCCGACCCGGTCGCGACCGCACTCGTGGCACCCGCGGCGGCGTCCCGCGAGCGCTCCAGCGCCGCCGAACCGCCCCTCCAGGAACTCCGCCCGCAACCTGCGCCGGCCCGGGCTCCCGACTCGCGGACGATGGCCGCCGACCTGCAAGCGATGCGGCAACGGCTCGCGCAGGCGACCGCGCCCGATCGGCCGGTGATCGCCCTCGAACTGGACACCCTGGCCATCGCCGTCCTGCTCGCCGTACGCGGACGGGCCGAGGTCCCCGCCGGCCCCCCGGGCCCCGACAAATTCACGGCCGAGCCGACCTGCCTGCGCTACCGCGATTGCGTCGTCCGCTTCCCCGCGGGTGAGTTCCCCGAGCACGACGACCTCCGCGCGCGTCTCCAGGATCGGCAGGGTGGCCGGCGGGAGTTCCTGCCCCCGGCCCTGCTGTGGCGGATCGAGCGCCGGTCGGACGAAGCCGCCGCGGCCCTCGCCCGCCGCCTGGCGATCGCCGAGCCGCCGCGCTGACCCAGCAGCGATCCAGCCGACGCGCCCGGTCCTCTCGCGAGCGCTGCGGGTCAGAGTCCGAGGAACAGCACCGCGAGCCCCGAGGCCGCGATGGTCGCGCCGGCGAGGGGATGGGTGTAGGCCTCCAGGCGTCCCCAGGAGAGTCGCGCCAGCCCCGTCTGGGCCAGCCCGACCAACAGCAGCATCGTCGCCAGGGTCGCCGCCGAGAAGACGATCGCGACGGCGCCCGCCAGTGCCCAACGCCCTTGGCTCGCGGGTACCAGGAATAGCGGCAGCAGCGGTTCGCAGGGACCGAGTACGAAGACCACGAACAGCGCCCAGAAGGTCGTCCCGCGCTCGCTCGTTCCGTGCACGTGGTGGTGATGCCCCCCTCCCCCGCCGTGGACGTGCACGTGGCCGTGGTGCTCGTGCAGCGCGATGCCCCGGCGCGCGCGCACCGTCCGCCGCAGGCCCCACAGGCCGTAGGCGACCCCGAAGGCGACCATCGCCCAAGCGGCGAGTTGGCCGCGCGCCTCCTCCAATGCCCCCATCCCCGCTCCCAGCGCGACGCCGGCGAGGGCGATCACCAGCGAGGAACCCACGTGCCCCACCCCGCACGCCGCGGTGATCGCGAGCGTGCGCGAGCGGCTCCAGCCGCGCGCGCGGGAGAGCATCACGAAGGGCAGGAAGTGGTCCGGCCCCAGGGCGGTGTGCGCGACGGCCACGCACGCCGCGGTCGCCAGCAGGGTCACCGACAGGGTGTCCGGCGCGACCATCAGCAGATCCTCGGCAGGTCCATGCCCGACAGCATGTCCAGCGGCCGCTCGCTGCCGGTCGCCGTCCGCAGCAGCAGCGGCGCGCGGCCGCAGGCCTGGTCCGACACGCGGCCGACGCGTTCCGCTCCCGACGACTGGCGCCGCAGGGCCTCGAGCGCCCGGTCGGCGTCGGCCTCGGCCACCCAGGCGAGGAACCGTCCCTCGCAGGCGAGGTACAGCGGATCGAGGCCCAACAGCTCGCATACCGCCCGCACCTCGTCGCGCACCGGCAGGGCGTCCTCCTCGAGCACCGTGCGCCAGCCGCTGCGTGACGCGGTCTCGTGGCAGACGGTCGCCGCTCCGCCCCGCGTCGGGTCGTGCACGGCGTGGACCTCCGCCCCGGACGCGAGCAGGGCTTCGACCAGTCCGCCCAGCGGCGCGCAGTCCGAGCGCAATCCCGGTGCGTCGAGGCCGTGGCGGTGCGCCATCAACGCGGCGCCGTGATCCCCCAGCGGACCGCTGGCGAGGATCACGTCTGCGGGCACGATGCGACCGTCGCCGAGCTCGCGTCCCGCCGGCACCACGCCCAGGCCCGCGGTCACCGCGAAGGCGCGGTCACCCTTGCCGCGGGGCACGACCTTGGTGTCGCCGGCCACCAGCGCGACGCCCGCCTCGCGGGCCGCGCGTGCGGCGCCGCGGGTGTAGATCGCGAGCTCCTCGATCGGGAGCCCCTCCTCCAGGATCAGCGCCCAGGTCAGCCACAGCGGGCGCGCGCCCGAGACGGCGAGGTCGTTGACCGTTCCGCACACCGACAGGTAACCGAGGTCGCCGCCGGGGAACACCGGCGGGTCGACGACGAACGCGTCGGTGGTCAGCGCCGGACGGCCCGCCGGCAACGCGCCCAGCACGGCGGCGTCGGTCAGCGTGGCCAGGAAGGGATTGT
>Ga0102952_1000723_pt1 | contig 11717 bp, 8 predicted proteins | sample SalPon2A_C_D1_MG_FD_78506 | JGI IMG/M metagenome (GOLD analysis project Ga0102952, IMG submission 78506) | Soil microbial communities from South San Francisco under conditions of wetland restoration - Salt Pond MetaG R2A_C_D1_MG | ecosystem: Environmental > Terrestrial > Soil > Wetlands | place... | reverse complement strand
TCGGTCGTCGCCTCGTTCTTGGAGATGGCCGGCGAGCCGGTCGGCGTCGGCACCGAGTCGTCCGGCGCGTTGCGCGAGACCTCGAGCTTCATGATGATGCTGCGGTCGGCCGTAATGTGCGGCCGGACCTTGAGCTGCAGCACCGCGTCGATGAACTCGAGGGCCGCGTCGCCGTTCTCGAAGGTCTGGAACGGGATCGACACGCCCTGCTCGATCACCGCCTCCCGGTTGTCCAGGGTCACGACCCGCGGACTCGAGATGACCTTGCCTTCGCCGCGGCTCTCCGCGGCCGCCAGGCGCAGCCGGACGTTGATCCGGTTGTTCAGCAGGAACGAGCCGAGGTTCACGATACCCGTCGCGACGTTCGAGATCGGGTTGCGGACCACGACGTTGTTGGCGTCGCTGTCCGGGAACCCGCGACCGGCCGCCGTGATCGGGATGATCCCGCCGCTCTGGAAGTCCTCGAAGTCCTCGTCGGGCTGCGAGCCGGCGCCCCACTCGGAGCCGAGCTCGCGCGAGAAGTCGAGCTGGGCCTCGACGATCTTCGCCTCGATCATGACCTGCGGGGTCTGGGTGTCGATCGCCTTGACCAGCGCCGTGGCCTCGTCGATGACGGACGGAATGTCCTTCATGATGAGAGTGCTCGTCCGCTCGTCCGTGTTCACGGTGCCGCGGGCCGAGAGCAGGCGCTTCACCAGCTTGGACACGTCGCGCACGTCGGCGTAGTTCACCGGCTGGAGCTTCACGACGAGGTCCTCGAGCTTCTCCTGCGCTCGGCGCGCCTGCATGCGCGCCTCGCGCTCCGACTGCAGCAGATCCTGGGGCGCGATGCGGAGCACGTTGCCGACGCGCTCGAACCCGAGCCCCTGCGTCATCAGGATGACGTCGAGGGCCTGGTCCCAGGGCACGTCCACGAGCCGGATCGTCACCTTGCCACCCACCTCGTCGCCGGCGATCACGTTGAGGTCGGAGACCTCCGCGACGAGCCGCAGCACGTCGTCGATCTCGGCGTCCTTGAAGTCGAGCGAGATGCGGCGACCGACGTAGGGCTTGCCCTCCTGGAAGCCGCCCTCCTGGAGGATGGCCACCGGGGAGTCGGGATCGAGGTTCGCCGGGCCGCCCTTCAGGAACTGCTCCTGGATGCGCATGATCGCCGGGTCCGCGGTCACGGCCGAGGCGCGCTGCGGCGCGAGCGCCGCGGGCACCTGGTCGGGCGCGGGCGCCAGCGGCGTGGCGGCCAGCGGCAGCGGCTCGGCGAGGCCCGGGGCCTCCTCCATGGCCTGGGCCATCTGCTCGGCGGTCTTCGCGAAGTCCACCATCAGCATCGGGCCCTGCTGCTGCACCTTCGGCGTGGCGCCGCCCGAGCGGGTCACGACGACGCGCACCTCGGGCTGCACCATGTCGGGCTGCTGGAACGACGTCACCAGCGAGACCGGGCCGCCCGAGGGCGGGATCAGCCGCACGGCGGCGGCGTCGTCGATCTCGGCGTCGTGCACGCGGATCACCACGGTCTCCGAGTCGGGCTCGAAGAGCGTGTACGTGCGGGCCTCGCCCATGGAGATCACCACGCGATCGCGGTCGGGCAGCGACTCCAGCTCGACGTCGCTCACGTGGACGGCGCCGTCGTCGGCCGCGAGGGCCTGGGCGGCGTTCGCGCCGGACGTCTGCGGCGTGACCGCGGTCGTCTCGGTGACGTCGCCCGCGGGCTCCGTCGCTTCCGCGCCCGCCGTCTGCGTCGCTTCCGCACCCGCCGTCTGCGTCGGGTCCTCGCCCGCCGCCTGCGTCGGGTCCGCCATGGACTCCATCGGCGCGAGGGCCATCGGCGCGTCATCGGCCGGGGTCTCGGCCTGGGCCGTCTCGACGTCGTCGACGCTCTCGGAGCGGGCGACCTCGGCATCCACCTCGTCCTCGACCGCCTGGCGCACCGCCTCGACGGGCTCCTCGGCCGAGGGCTCGCTTGCCACCGCCGGCAGGCTCGCCGCGAGGCTCGCGGCCGACGCCGCGTCGCCGATGGTCAGCACCACGCCGCGCTCCGTTTTCGCGAGGTCGCGATCCTGGAACGGGGCGCCCGCGACGCCGTCGAGCACGATGCGGACCTTGCCGTCGTGCTGGCCGATCCGCAGGCGCTCGGCCTGGGGCAGATCGAGCGGGATCTTCTGCGTGCGCACCTGGTTGGTCAGGCCCACGAGGTCGATCACCAGGCGCGGCGGGTCGTTCAGCGTGAAGGTCTTCACGTCGGGAACGGTGCCGTCGGTCTGCATGCGCACGATCGTCTGGCCGGGCGCTCCCTCGACGTCCACGCCCACGAGGTGGGTCGCGGTCGTCGCGGCGGCCGGAGCCGCGGGCGGCGGCGTGGCCTCCGCGACCGGAGCCTCGACGGCCGAGGCCGTCGCCGTGTCGCGGCCGACGAGCCGGACCTCGAGGTGGTCGCCCATGGCGATCACGTCGTGGTCGAGCGCGACCTGGCCGTTGATGGCCACGACGGTGCGGGGCTCTCCGCCCTCCCCCGTCTCCTCGACGAAGCCGACCGACGCGACGCGCGAGTCGTTCAGCACGAGGTTGCCCGGCATGAACTCGGGCCGGACGCCGTCGAAGCGCAGCCACACGGTCTTCCCGTCGGGATCCGTGGTCGCGTCCCACTTCGCGCCTTCGAGGCCGTAGAGCGACACGACGGTCGCGCCATCCACCTCGTCCACGCTCACGTCCGAGAGCATCTGGACGTCGCTGCCGCGCGGCGCGCCCGTCGCGCCGACGGCCAGGCCGCACAGCACGATCAGGCCGGCTGCGAGCGACACCGCTCGAGTCGATCGGTTACGCCCGGTCATTGCTTAACCCCCTCTTTATCCGCGCGAACGCGCATCGTGACGTCCTTCGTGGTCGTCTCGCCGAAGTAGTCGACGTAGCTTTCCTTGACGACCAGGGCGTTGTCGGCGATGCCGATGATCCGCCCCTCGTTCTTTCCCATGTAGGTCCCCTCGCGGACGATGTAGCCGCGACCCGACGGGTCGGCGACGACCGCGCGAGGCCGATCCGTGCCCCAGACCACGGCCACCACGCTGAGCTGAGCGAGGTCGAACTGCTCCAGCGGGCCCCGCGCGTTGCGCGAGTTGGTGGCGGCGGCCGTGAAGATGAAGCTGCGGAACGGGTCCCGCTTCCCGGTGGGGTCGTAGGTGTATTCCTTGACCACCACCGCGAAGTCCGTGTTGTCGTGAACGCCCCGGTTCGACTGGTTCATGCGACCCGTCGCGTTGGCGAACACCCGTCCCTTGCTCTTGACCCGCGCCGTCAGCTCCGCCCGCTCCTTCTCGAAGTCGGAGACGGTCGGGGCACTGCCCGGCTCCTCCTTCTTCGGACAAGCGGTCAAGACGAGCAGCGCGAGGATCGCGATCCAGCGCGTCTTCATCCCACGTCCCCCCGCGGCCGCACCGCAGCCGCCGTCTGATCCGGGTTCTGATCGAGGAAGCGGAAGGTCGTCGCCTTGCCGCTCACCTTGAGGCGGGTCACCTCGGAGGTTTCGTCCTCGATCTCCATCTTGAGCTCACCCACGTTCACGATACGAGGCAGCTTCGCGACGAGATCGAAGAACGTGACCACCTGGTGGAAGGTCCCCGAGAAGGCGATCTCAAGCGGGACCTCGGCGTAGAAGCCGCGCGGGATCTCCGCATTCGGCTTGAAGCGCTTGATGTCGAGGCCCGCGTTCTTGCCCAGCGAGCTGATGTCGGTCAGCAGGCCGGGGATCTCCTTGCTGTCGGGCAGCTGGCGGAGCGCGACCTTGAGCTCCGCCTCGAGGTTCTCGAGCTCCTTCTCGAAGGCCGGCAGGTTCTCCGCGACCGACTCGGCCTTGGAGAGCTCGATCTGCTTCGAGCGCGCCACGCCGTGGAGCTTGTCGAGCTCGGCGTTGGCCGGGAACAGCCCGAAGTAGCAGAAGAGGCCCAGCACCAGCGCGCCCGCCGCCGGGGCCATCGCCTGACGGACCGGCTTCGGGAGCTTCGCGAGCTGGTCCATCTGGCCCTGGAACTCGTCCAGCTTCGCATTGAGCTTGTTGAGGATGTCGAACTCAGGCAGTTCCATCACAGAATCCCCGCCTTCTTCTTGCGCTTCTTGCGCGACTTTCTGGCCTTGCCGCCCTTGCCCTTGCCCTGGGCCTCTTCGGCCTTCTTCAGGGCCTCCTCGGCCTCGGCCTGGATCTCCTCGATGCTCTTCGCCGTGAGCCGGGCCTTCACCGTGAACTGGTTCAGGCGGACGCCCTCGCGCTGCACGAACTCGGTGCCCTGGAGATCGACCGCGCCGAAGTGCTCGGAGCTGCCGAGGGCGGTCAGGAACTCGGCCACCACCTCGTTGTCGAGGCTGTAGCCGGTGAGGTCCATGCTCGAGCCGCGCGCCGTGAGGGAGGTCAGCCACACGCGGTCGGGCGTGTTCGTGGCCAGCTCGTCGAGGGCGCGGACCGGGCCGGTCCGGGATCGCTCGAGACCGCGGATCACGCCGAGCTTGCGCTCGACCTCGGCCTTCTTCGCCTCGAACGACCGGAGCTGCTTCATCTCCGGCTCGTACTCGGCGATCTTCTTCTCGATCCGGACGACGTCGTTGCGAGCGTGGCGCACGCGGGTCGACGACCAGATCTGCAGCATCACGCACAGGCCGCCGGAGATGACGACCGCGAGCACCACCAGGCCGAGCTGGTCGCGGAGCTCCGCTCGCCGCCGCGCCTCGCGGAAGGGAAGCAGGTTGATTCGGATCATTGCTCGTCGAGCCTCCGCATGGCGAGGCCCACACCGACTGCGAGCGCCGGTCCGAGGTCCTCGATGTCACTGGCGTCCACGCCGGATCCCACCTGGACGCGGCTCACGGGGTTGATCACCTCGACCGGAACGTCCATGCGCTCCTCGAAGGCCGCGGCGAGGCCGGACACGTGGGCGCTGCCGCCGGCCAGGACGATCTTGCTGAGGCCGCCGTCCTCGGCCGTGGCCGCGTAGAACTCGAGCGAGCGTGCGATCTCTCCCACGATCTGGGAGGTCACCTGACGCATGGACTCGTCGACCTCCTTGGGCACGACGTCCTTGCTGGCCACGTCCGCGTCGCCGATCTTGATCTTCTCCGCCTCTTCGAAGCCGATCGACAGCGACTTCTGGATCTCCTCGGTGTAGAGCGCGCCCCCCAGGGCCACGTCACGCGTGAAGACCGGGATGCCGCCCGACACGACGTTGATGTTGGTGACCTGGGAGCCGACGTTCGCCAGGGCGATCGTCCCGTCGTCGTCCTCGCCGCGGTTCGCCTCCCAGGCGTTCTCCACCGCGAAGCCGGCGATGTCCACCACCTGGGCCGTGTAGCCCGCCTCGGCGATCACCTGGACGTAGTCGTCGAGCAGGTCCTTCTTGGCGGCCACCAGCAGCACGTCCATCTGGCCTTCGCCGCGCCCGTCGTCCAGGATCTGGAAGTCGAGGTTCACCTCGTTCACGTCGAACGGGATGTACTGCTCGGCCTCCCACTTGATCGACTCTTCGAGCTGCTCACGGCTCATCTGCTGCAAGGTGATCTTCTTCACGATCACCGAGTGCCCGGAGATGGCCGTGGCCACGTCCTTGCTGCGGATGCCCGCGCCCTCGACCGCCTCGCGGATCGCGTCCACGATGGCGGTGGTGTTCAGGAAGGCGCCCTGCACGATCGCCTCGGGCGGCAGGACGGCGCTGCCGAGCTTGACCAGCTCGAAGCCCTCGCCGTGCGCCTTGAGCTCGACGGCCTTCACGCGGGACGAGCCGATGTCGAGCCCGACCACGGTGGCACCCGACTTCATGCCGGGAAGGAACGGAAGCTTCACGACAGCACCTCCGGCTCGACGGCGCCCGGCAGCGAGGCCGACGCGCCCTGGAACTCGTTTGCAGAATCGATGCGCTGGCCGAACACGCGGTCCTTGTCGGTAACCTTCATGCCCAGGGCCAGCAGGATCTTGCGCTTGGTGTCGAGCCGGCAGGGGCGGCCGGCTTCCACGCGATCGATGGTGAGAGTGGACAGTCCCGCCTTCCGGGCGAGCTCCGCCTTGCTCATCATCAAGGCCTCGCGAAAGGCTTGAACGTTGTTCGCCACGAATGTCCCCCCTTGCGCCGATGGGAGGGGGGGGACGGCGCAACGTTCCGAAACTCGAATGTGATCCGCTCATCGGCTCGCCTTTCCGGGGACTTGAGACGCGTTCGCTCCCCCGCACGGGCCTTTCGTTCGGGCTCTCGCGCCGGCAGCGAGGCTCCGTGGGGGCTTCGCCGCCGGGCAGCGCGCCGGCAGCCGGGCCGCAGCTCCGCCGGCGGCCGGCCGGATCCCCGGAGCTCGCGGGACCGGGGGCGGCGCCCCCCGCCCGGGCGGCTCCGGGGCCAGGAACGGACCCGCGAGCCTCACGACGGCGCCGCGCCCGACCGATACGGGCGGCGAGACCTCGCGCGCGCGCGCAAGGTCTTGCGGAGGAGCCCTTGGGCCAGCGAATCCTGATCGTGGACGACGACGACTCGCTGCGAGACAGCCTCGAGCTCGTGCTCGCGGCCGAGGGCTACGAGGTCTTCACGGCCGCCGATGCGGACGAGGCCCTGGCGGCCGTCGAGCGCGCCCCCGTGGAGGTCGTGCTGTGCGACGTGCGCATGCCCGGCACGGACGGCATGGATCTCCTGCCCCAGCTCGTGCGCCGCCTGCCCGGCTCGACGATCGTGATGATGTCGGCCTTCGGGACCGAGGACATGGCCGTGGAGGCCCTGACGCGCGGCGCCTACGACTACCTGGCGAAGCCCTTCCAGCCGAGCGAGGTGCTGCTCACCCTGCGCAAGGCCGAGGAGCGCGAGCGCCTGCGCCGCGCCAACGACCTGCTGCGCCGCGACGTGGCGCGGAGCGTGGGCGAGCGCCCCATCGTGGCCGCCTCGGGCTCGATGATCGACGCGCTCGAGATGGTCGAGCGCGCCGCGGAGTTCAAGGCCACGGTGCTCGTGACCGGCGAGAGCGGCACGGGCAAGGAGGTCATGGCGCGCGCCATCCATGCGCAGTCGCCGCGCCGCAACGAGCCGTTCGTGGCCGTGAACTGCGGCGCGATCCCCGACACCCTGCTCGAGAGCGAGCTGTTCGGACACGCGCGCGGCGCCTTCACCGGCGCCGACCGCGCCCAGCGCGGCTTGTTCGTCGAGGCCGACGGCGGCACCGTCTTCCTGGACGAGATCGGCGAGATGCCGGTCTCCCTCCAGGTGAAGCTCCTGCGCGTCCTCCAGGAGGAGGAGGTGCGCCCGCTGGGCGAGCCGAAGTCGCGCTCCATCGACGTGCGCGTGATCGCCGCCACCGCGCGCGACCTCGAGGCCGAGGTCGCGAGCGGCGGCTTCCGCGAGGACCTCTTCTACCGCCTGAACGTGCTGCGCATCCACGTCCCGCCCTTGCGGGAGCGGCGCAAGGACGTCCCCCTGCTGGCGGACCACTTCCTGGCGCACTTCAGCACCACGCTCGGCAAGCCCATGGCCGGCATCACCGACGAGGCGCTCGAGCGGCTGGTGGCGTTCCACTGGCCGGGCAACGTGCGCGAGTTCGAGAACGTGATCGAGCGCGCCGTGATCCTGGCGCGCAGCAACCAGATCACGCTGGCCGAGCTGCCGAGCAACGTCGTGACGCCCGAGCTGGCGCCCGGCGAGGCGGCACCCGGCGACCTGTCCCTGCGCCGCGCACGCAAGGCCCTCGAGGCCGACCTGATCCGCCGGGCGCTCCAGGCGAGCGACGGAAACCGCACCCACGCGGCCCGGCTCCTGGGGATCAGCCACCGCTCGCTGCTCTACAAGATCAAGGAGTACGGGATCCGCTGAGGCCGGCGGCGGGCTCGGTGTGGAGCCCTGCCGGACGCGGCGGGCTCGGCGCCGGGCGACGGCTCGCGCCGCACGGCGCCGCGCTCGGGCTAGCGGTCGTCTTCAGCCGAGGCCGGGCCGGCCGAGTCGGCGTCCGGGTCGGGCGCCTCGGCCACGTCGCCGTCCGGCGCCGCGTCTCCGTCGGCCGAGCCCTCGGCGGCGGCGGCCGGCGTGGGCGCGTCCACCTCGCTGATCACGACCGTGAAGCGCTGGCTCGCCTGGCCGCCCTGGAGATCGTCGACCACGACCTCGACGTTCTGGGTGCCCGTGGCAGTGGGCGGCGGCGTCCAGGACAGCGCGCCCGAGATCGGGTCGATGGTCATGCCGGGCGGGCCCTGCTCGAGCCGGTAGCGCAGCCGCAGGTCGCCGTCGGGGTCTTCGGCGCGCACCTGATAGAGGTAGACGTTGGCGTCGCCCGCGTTGGCGGGCGTCGAGACGATCTTCGGCGGCGAGTTCGCCACGACGATCGGCGCGCTCTTCACCGCGCTGCTGCGCGAGAAGCCATCGGTCGCCACGACCTGGATCTCCACCTGGTCGCCGCGCTTGAGCCGGCTCGTGTCCAGCACGTCCGTCCGGTTGGACAGCTCACGCCCGTTCACCCACCACTTGAACTCGAACTCGAGCGGATCGCCGTCGAGGTCCTGGGCGATGGGCCGCGCGGTCACGGGATGGCCGCGCGTGATCTGGCCGAGCGGGTCGATGGCCACCGACTGGAGCAGCGGCGGCGTGTTCCCGATGACGGCGTTCGCCGTGGCGGAGTCGCCCTCGTCCCAGCCGTCGCTCACCGTGACGGTGACCGAGACCGAGTCGCCCTTCATGACGTTGGCCAGCTGGAGCGTGTCCTCCGCGTTGCGGACCGGGCGGCCGTTGATGCGCCAGGCGTAGCCGAGCTCGAGATCGTCGCCGTCGGCGTCGTTCGCGCGGACACGGGCGGTGACGCTGCTCCCGGGCGCAGGCGAGTCCGGCTCGAGCCGGACCCACTCGATCTCGGGAATGGAGTTCTCGACCCACTCCTCGTCGGCGTCCAGCTCGTCCTGATCCTGATCCTGCTCGGCCTGGAGCCGCGCGCCGGCGGCGCCCGGGACGTCGTCCCCGCAACCGCCGCCGAGGAGCACGAACGCCCCCGCGAGTCCCAGCCAAGCCTTCCGACGATGGCGAACCATCCCGCCCTCCTTGATGTTCGTTCCGGCGCTCGCGGCGCCGTGGCCGTCAGCGCGGCAGCGGGACCGCGCGCAGCGTGACGAGCACGCTGCCCGCCGCCTCGTAGGCGTACGTCACGCGATCGAGCTCCACGAGCTCGCCCTGGTCCGCCGCCGTCTCGACCTGCTCCAGGCGCATCGGACGGCCCGCGAGATCGAAGATCCCGGTCTGCTCGGTCACCTTGAACGTCTGATCGTCGATCGTCAGGCTGCGCTGGACCAGATTCTTGGACTGCGCGATCCCGACGGGGAGATCCTCGGCGGCGGCCGGGAGCGCCAGCAGCGCCAGGCCCAGAATCCACGTGCCGAGGAGGTTCTTTCGGAGCTTCATGTCGTCCTCCCGGAGCGGCGGGGGCGTTCGCCCCCGCCGACCTCCTGGTTCTTGGCTAGTCCTCGCGCCACTCGCGCAGGTAGGTGCCCGAGTTCGGGCGCTTGCCCGCGCAGTCGCTCGACACCTCGCCTTCACTGGTGATCACGACCACCTTCATCTCCGTGCACTCGCCGTCCTCCTCTTCGGAGTTTCCGACCGAGATGCGCGGCGAGGTGGGCAGACCCGTGCCGAGCTTCTTCTTGCGATCCTGGTCGGCGTCGTCGTCCCCGGGCGCGCCGCAGCTGAAGCGGAAGTACCAGAGGTACGCCTCGCCGCCCGCGATGCAGGGGTCCGTCGAGTCGATCGGGATGAACGAGCCCGTGAAGAGCACGCCCAGGAACACGATGCTGTTGGTGACGAACTTCTCTCCTTCATCGGCCTTGATGAAGTAGCCCCGGTCGATCGGCGTGTCGCAGCTCGGGTCGTTGGTGAGGTCCACCAGGTCCCCCTCGTCGATCGGCAGGATCGGGTCGGTCCCGTTGCCCTTCGGATAGAGGTCGCTGAACACGTAGAACCGGTTGTTGTCGCCGTCCGTGTTGTCGGCGTTGCCGTCGCCGTCGGCGTCGACCCCCATGAACTTCAGGTTGTGGCGCTCCCCGGTGCCGGCGCCGAGCCACAGCACGCCGTTGCGCAGGAGCCCGGTCGGCGGGAAGAAGAAGCTCTTGTAGTACGTCTTCACCATGGGCAGGCCCGTGGTCGACGTGTACGTGTACGGGTCGGCCTCGAGCACCTTCGTCATCGGCCACGCGTCGGGGTCGGTGTCCCGGAGGACCCAGCGGAACATCTGTCCGCCCATGTCCCCGATGTAGAGCACGTCGGCGTAGCCGTCGCGGTCCAGGTCGAACACCGCGGGCGACGACGGGAAGGCGTAGTCCATCTCGGACTCGATCCCGCTCGCCGTCACGCTCGGATCGAAGCGCTTGGCGGCCAGCACCTCGCCCGTCTGCACGTCCACCGCGTAGATGGCACGGCCCTTGAGGCTCGTGGTCGAGTAGTTGGTCTCGTCGTTCGGGTCGCCCTCTTCCGAGAAGCCGGCCCCGAAGAACGCCACCCAGCGCTCGTAGCCCCTGCCCCCGGTGCCCAGGGAGCCGCCGACCTCGACGCGAACGCGCGTGATGATCGCCTCGGACCACGTCTCGCCCATGTAGGCCGCCTCGGCGGCGTTGCTGTCGGCGGGGTTCTCGGACGGGAACTCCCAGAGGTACTCCGGGTAGCTCGGCCCGCCCGACTCACCGTCGGGGTTCGTGACGTCCAGGGCGTAGTACTGGCTTCCGCCCTCGCGCATCCCGCCGACCATGACCGTGTGCCACTCGTCCACGGCGCGCGTCTCGTCCGTGGCGCTCGAGTAGAACCAGACGTCGGCCGCCTGCGGAGAGCCGTCCACGAAGTAGTAGTCCCGCGGCGAGCTGTCGAGCGGCTGCTGGCGCATGTTCTGCCGGGCCTGGTAGGGCATGAAGCCGAACAGCTCCTCGCCCGTGCCGCGGTCGAACGACTCGTCCACCGAGTCCCAGCCCCCGGCATTGAAGCCGTGCAGGAACCCGTCGTTGGAGCCGCCGTAGATCACCTTCGTCCGCTCCGCGTACTTCTGCGAGAACTGGATGTACGAGGGCTCGTTGATCGCGGCGTTCGGCGGCGCGATCACGACCGGGTTGGCGTGGAAGATGTCGCCCAGCATCGGCAGCGGCGGGTCCAGCTGGTCGCGCGCCACGCACGGGCTGCTCGCGAAGTCGCAGCCCGAGAAGTACTCGACGATCTCGTCGGCGAGCTCCTCGAGATTCGTGGCCGCACTCCCGCTGCGGACGCCCGAGTAGAGCGCGATCTCGTCGGCAGGGCCGTCACCCTCGTCGTCGACGATTCCGAGATCGGCAGCGCTCAGGCCCGTGTCGAACGTGGTCATCGCGCCGCTGAGCGAAACCATCAGATTCCGCTGGTCCGGGTCGCCGATCTCCTCGGCCGCGTCGAAGATCGCCGGCGCCGTGGGGAGAAGCGGCCCGAAGAAGCAGTCGCCGGTCGGGTCGTCGAGGGCGCAGTCCCCGTTCTTGTCCAGGATGCGGCCGTCCAGAGTGAACTCGTAGTTCTTCAGGTGGCCTTCCCAGAAGGTCGAGTCCTCGGCCGGAATGAACGAGCTGAAGAAGATGTCGTTGCCGTCCGTGGTGCGGCTGGCCGGAACCGTCGCGGCCGTGAAGGACTGCGACTTCTGGATGATGTCCGTCACCGACTGGACGATCGCCGCGGTCAGCTCCTCGGCGTTGTTGCTCTTGAAGAACAGGCCGTTGCCGACCTCCGCGGTCTTCC
>Ga0102952_1000722_pt1 | contig 11721 bp, 13 predicted proteins | sample SalPon2A_C_D1_MG_FD_78506 | JGI IMG/M metagenome (GOLD analysis project Ga0102952, IMG submission 78506) | Soil microbial communities from South San Francisco under conditions of wetland restoration - Salt Pond MetaG R2A_C_D1_MG | ecosystem: Environmental > Terrestrial > Soil > Wetlands | place... | reverse complement strand
GCGCGGCCGGGGACTTTCATCTCGGCGCGCAGGCGCAGCAGGTGCGGCGGCTCGCAGCTCTCGACGCGCCACCAGTCGACGGTCTCGCCCACGCGCAGGTTCTCGGGATCGACGCGCCCGCGGCGGACCCCGACGCCGCCGACGAGCAGGTCGACGAAGCCGCGCAGCCGCCACAGCCGGTCGAAGGCGTACCAGCCGGTGGCGCCGCCGATGCGCCGGATCGGTGCGAAGGCGCGTTCCGGCGAAACGGGCAGCGATTGCTCGCGCGAGTCGACGAGCCGGCGTCCGCGGCGCACGCCGCCGTAGCCGCTCAGGAGCCCCGGGTCGGTGCCACCGGCGGAGAGCGCGTCGGACCAGCGCGTCGCGGCGAACTCGCGGTCTTCGTGGGCGATCGCCGCGGCGATGGCGTCGCGCACGCCCATGGGCTCGATCGCGAACGTTTGGCGCGCCGCGTCGTCGCGCACCACCGTCTCGTGACAGATGCTCTCGATCAACGCCCGACCGATGCGCGCGTAGAGCGGCGTGACGAGACCGAGCCAGAGACTGCTGAGTCGCGGCGTCAGCACCGGCACCGGGATCATCAGGCGACGCAGGCTGCGCTGGCGCGCGTACTCGCGCATGAGGTCGCCGTAGGAGACCTGCTCGGCGCCGCCGATCTCGAACACGCGGTCTTCGCCGCGGGGCCGATCCAGCGCCGACTCGAGGTACGCCAGCAGGTCCGCGATGGCGATGGGCTGCGCCGTGACGCTGACCCAGCGCGGTGTCACCATCACCGGCAGCCGCTCGACCAGGGCGCGCAGCATCTCGAAGGACAGGCTGCCGGATCCGATCACCACCGACGCGCGGAACTCGATCACCGGAACGCCCGTCGAGCGCAGCGCCTCACCGACCTCGTGACGGCTGCGGAGGTGGGGCGAGAGCGTCTCGTCCTCGTCCCCGAGGCCGCCCAGGTAGACGATGCGCTCGACGCCGGCGTTGCGGGCGGCCCGCGCGAAGTTCCGTGCGCCGGTCCGGTCCCGCTCCTCGAAGCCCTCGGCCCCCGGGCTGCCCATGGAGTGGACCAGGTAGTAGGCGGTCTGCACACCGTCCAACGCCGCGACCAGGGACGGCTCGTCGAGCACGTCGCCCGCGGCGACTTCCGTGCCCGGCCCGACGCGCTCGGCGAGGAACTCCGGTCGCCGCGCCAGACAGCGGATGCGCAGACCGCGGGCTTCGAGTCGGGGCAGCAGCCGCCCGCCCACGTATCCGGAGCCGCCGGTGAGCAGCACGCGTGCAGCGGATTCGTTCACGCTTCCCGCTGCCGCGCGACCCAATCGTCCACCCGCTGCCACTCCGCGCAAAGCCAGTCGCCTCGTTCGCCGCGTCCGGTCGGGATCTCGCTGCGCGGCACGCGCCGAAACTCGACCCGGACGACGCGCCGGAGCAGGGCGCCGCTCCAGATCTGCGACAGCGAACCGGCGCCTTCGAAGCCGGTGTGCGAACAGATGACGACGTCCGCGTTCGGGGCTGCTTCCATCAGCCCCAACGTACCGCCCGGCCGTGGCGGGAGCACGTGCGTCAGGGACCGGGCGTAGGCGAGCCGTTGGGCGTCGCCCTTTTCGCTGAAGCGCTCGAGCAGACGCGCGCGTTTCGCCTCGGAGAAACGGGTTCCTTCGGGGTAGATGAGGACGCCGTCGCCGAGGCCGAGATCCGACGCCAGGGCGCGCACCCGCAGCGCCTCGACCCCCGTCTCGTCGGAAGAGCGATCGACGAAGGCGTTGGGGATCCGGTTGCCGACGAGGTCGAGGGAGGGATCCCAGAGCAGCTCGCGCTTGAGCACGTAGCGCAGCCGCATGCCGAAGCGGCTGGAGACGAGCGCGGAGGCGAGCAGCGTGTCGCCGGCGCTCGCGTGCCGGAGCAGTAAGAGGTAGGGCCCGCGTCCGAGCTGCGCACGATCCGTGACCTCGACGCGCAGCCCGAAGATCGCCACCACCGCGCGGAAGAGCGTCGTGCCCCACCAGGCCTCGAGCCGGAAGTGGAGGTCCCGCCAGCGCTCGTCGTCCATCCCGACGGCGCGTCGCCCGAGCCACAGCCCGCCCGCCGCGAGCATGCCGAGCCCCTCCAACGAGAGGTAGACGGTGAGCATCGCCGCACAGCGCAACGCGATGCCGCCGTTGCGCCGAGCCAGATCGACGCCCGCCGCCAGCGGCAGCCACAGCGGCACAGCGGCGATCCAGACCAGCCAGGCGGCCCCGTACGCGGGAATCGCGATCGCGCGTCGGGCCCAGCGCGCGAGCCGCGGTCGCTCCGCGCCGAGCGCCACCGCTGCCGTGGCGCTCACGAGCCGGTCTCCGCCCGGGCGGCCGCGAGCCGCTCGCGGGCCTGCTCCCGGATGGCGAAATCCTCCACGCGCATGTCCTCGCGCACCGGAAGCGAATCGATGCCTGCGAGCAGCGCGATGGCCTCTTCGCGCCGCTCCGGCTCCACCTCGAGCAGCGTGTCGGCCAGCAGCAGGGCGTTCCCGGGATGGCTCGGCGCCATGTCGTAGGCGTGGGCGAGCAGGCGGATCGATTCGTCGCGATCGACCCAGCCGGTCAGGAACGGAATCCGCGGGAGTCCCGCGTGCAGGCTGCCGAGGAGGCGGAATGCGCCGCCTTCTTCGTAGCCGGGCTCGAGCTCGGCGGCGATCGACGCGTAGCCGTACACGCGATTGGCCACGCCGGTGCGAACGGCGGTCAGGATTCCGACGGTGCGGCTCCACGCGCCCCAGTTGATGGCGGACCAGAAGTAGAGGCGCGCCACGTCCTCCGGATTCGTTCCCGTCGCCGCGAGCCGCTCACCCCGGGCCGCGTCGCTCGCTTGCTCGAATCGCTCACTGCCGCCGAGACGCTCCGCGAGCCGATCGAGACCGGCCTCCGCGGTGTTGCGCGCCCGCTCGAAGAGGGCCTGTTGCTCCACCTCGTCGCGCAGCGTGAACTCGCCCGCGAAGTGCAACGAGCGCAGCAGCTTCCAACGCGCTTCGAGGTCGGAAGGGTCGGCCGCGAGCGCCTGCTCGTACGCGCGGATGGAGTCGAAGATCGGCTCGCGCTGCGGACGGCCCTCCACGGCGCCCTCGGCGCGATCGCGCCAGGCGGCGTCGCCGGCCTGCATCGCTCCGGCCTGCGCCGCGAAGCCGACCCCGATCAGCAGCCCGCACAACAGCGCGCCGAGCCGACGCGGATTCCGCGCAGCCAGCCGCGGTCTCACGCGGACACCGCGAAGTACGCCGGCCACACGATGGCGTCGAGGACTGCGGTCTGCAGACAGAAGAAGACGCTTCCGAGCACGGCTCCCCGGTGGACCCAGGTCGGCTGCGCCGGCCGCGCCACGAGCAGACCGAAGAGGATGCCGAGCGAGCCGATGCCGACGGCGGCGAGCACCGCACGGATGGCGAGCCACAACGCCGGGCTGGGAGATTCCAGCATGACGAAGGTGAGGGGCATCCACAGCGCGGAGGGGATCAAGACCAGCGCGTACAGGGTGTTGAAGGTCCCGTAGCCCCACCCGCCGGAAGCGCTCGCCGCCGAGCCGGCGTTCAGCCGGTACAGGAGGAAGAAGGTGAAGGCGAAGTAGCCGGCCGCCGCGAAGCCCATGTTGAGGGTGTAGACGGAGCGGAGCGCCTCCGGCACGCCGCCCCAGAAATTGCCCACCGCCTCGGGATACAGGCCGATGCAGGCGGCGTAGCTGCCGAGAACCGCGATGCCACCGAGGGTGTTGATCCAAATCGTCGTTCGTCTTCGAGTCCACATGTCGTTCTCCTCCTTCGATTCGCCGTTATTGTCGCACGAGCAGCTGGTCGCGGAGGGCCTCGTCGAGGGGGCGCTCGCCGATCCAGATCGCGAACAGCGCCGCTGCGAAGTCGTCGCCCTCGACCACGCCGAGGCTGCGTCCGTTGAGAGCGAGCTCGGTCCCGACGCCCGGTAGGTAGGTCAGGGCATAGCGGTCTCCGGGATCGACGTCCCGGTACAGCGCGTTGATCTGCTCGATCCTGGGCGCCATGGATTCGAGCGCTGCCGGCGCGGTGTTTCGCGCCATTCCCAGGCGGGTCGCCCGGGCGAAGTCCTCGGCGCGGATCGACCAGAAGTACTCGATTTCGAGACGCCGCGCGGTGTCGCCGAGCACCGTGCTCGGATCGGGCTCTGCGACGAAGGATTCGTCGAGGTACAACGCTGCCACGTAGCCCTTGATGAAGATCCGGTACCGCAGCAGGCCGGTGCCGTGCAGCCGGAGCGCAGCCTCGCCGACGTCGATCCGCTTCGCGAACCGCACGCCTTCGATGGTCGAAGCAGTGGCGCTCGGCGCCAGCAGCGCCGACAGCAAGGCCACGGCGGTGAGCGCGGCGAATCGCTTCATGGGATTTCCTCCTCTGTCTCGGGTTCTCGCGACGGAGCCGCACGCCGCGCCGGATTCCCTCCGGCGCGGCACGAGGATCAGGCCGCATCCCGCATGGACCGCGTGCCGCGGGCCTTGGCCGGCTTCGGCCGGGCCCGTTTCGGCATCGGGGAAGCGAGGTACTGCTCGCGGATGTAGAGGTACGCGCCACCCACGGCGATGAACGTGACGGCGCAGCCGAACAGCAGCAGATTCAGCTCACTCATTGCCGTTGCCTCCCAGGAGCAGGGCGCCCGCCGACAGGATCGAGGGCACCCAGATGCCCACGAAGATTCCCTGCTCGTAGCTCTGCGTGAAGAACAGATAGACCGACATCAGGAAGGAAATCCCGGCCGCGAGGAGGAACAACGCCTTCGGGCGGCCGACCCCCGGGATCACGTGTCGCACTTCGATGGCGCGTGCGACCGAGCGCTCGTTCTGGACTTCGACATTCATTTGGAAGCTCCTTCGTGGTGTCGTTGCGTGACTTCTCCTTCAGCGGAGGACTTGCCCGACCGGACGCTTCGCGCGCGCTTGCGCGAGCTGCGGCGGCGGATTTTCGCGTCACGGGTGGCGACGAGGTCGACGATCCGTTCGCGCAGCCCGCGGACGGCGAACCGGCCGATGCGCTGGAAGAGCACGTCCAGGATCGGGTCGGCGAGGCTCAGCACGCCGGTCAACTCGAGGTTTGCCTCGTAGGTGACACGCGTGCCGCCGTTGCGCGGCGCGAAGGAGATCTCGTCGACGGAGCGGATGGATCCGTCTCCCCCTTCGAGCACCAGGTGGTGCGGGCGCTCGAAGACCTCGATGCGGTACTCGAGCGGCAGGCGGCGCCGGAGGAACGAGACGTCCACCCGGAAGCGGCTGCCGCGGCCGATGGGGCCGCGGGTGAGGCGCTCAGCAGAGACGACGCCCGGGTCCCACTCCGCCGTCCGGCTGAAGTCGGCCAGGTAGTCGAACGCCTCTTCGACGGGGATGGGCAGGTCGATCGCGTCGATGTAACGGGCCATGGGCACCTCTCCTTGCGTTGGTCGAGAAAATATACAAATCGGACGACTTGTAAAGATTTTTTATGAACAAATTTTTGCTGGAGAGTGCCGAAGTCTCAATTAAAATCTTTTAAACCAGGCAGTTCGGATCGAAGATGCGTATCGAAAAAATTTCGATCTGTTCGTTATTTTTCTGGACATATGAGCCATTTCGTCTAGAATCTCGACATGGCCGAAACTGAGACCGACACCCTCGAAATGACCTATCCGCTCCGCACCGCCGCCCGCCTCACCGGGCTGTCGCCGGAGCTGCTCCGCGCCTGGGAGCGCCGCTACGGCGTGGTGGAGCCGATGCGGACCCCGGGCGGGACGCGCCGGTACACCGCCGCCGACATCGACCATCTCCGTCTGGTGAAGGCGGCCGTCGATGCGGGCCACCGCATCAGCGAGGTCGCCCGCATGAAGCCAGACGAGCTCCGTCGCCGCGCGGTGGTGGCCGAGGTCGAGCCGTCGGGACGCATCGAGGAGATCTTCGCCGTGCTCGAGAATCTCGATGCGGCCGCTGCGCAGCAGATCCTCTCCCGGCACCTCTCGACTCTCGGGCCGGCGAGCTTCGCCCGGGAGATCGCCATGCCCCTGGTGACCGAGGTCGGCGATCGCTGGGCCAACGGGCTCACCGGAATCGCGCAGGAGCACCTGGTCAGCGGGGCGCTGCGTTCACTGCTCGGCTCCGCCCTCCAGCCCACCGCCACCTCGCGGATCGGACCGCGCATCGTCTTCGCGACGCCCTCCGGTGAGCGGCACGAGCTGGGTCTCCTGATGGCGGCGTTGACTGCCCTTGGGGCCGGTGCGAACCCGATCTACCTCGGATGTGAGATGCCGGTGGACGATCTGCTCGGGGCCGTCGACGAAGCGGGGGCTTCGGTCTTGGCGCTCAGCATCGTCACCGTTGCACCCGAAAAGGCGACGCGCGCGATCGGGGCCATCCGCGGCGGGCTGGCCCGGGACGTGGCGCTCTGGATCGGCGGCTCCGGCGCCGGCGAGCTCGCGCTCCCCGAAGGCGTCGAATACATCGACCGTCTCGAAGACCTCGAGCAGCGGGTGATGCTGCTCGGCCTGGGCCGTCCCGCCTAGCGCGTTCCGCTCGGACGTACCCGTGGAAAGCCTAGACCTTTCCGCCGGCGCCGGACCCGCGCCGTCTCGACCGCTACCGGGGCGAGAAGCGCATCGCGATCCGGGTTCGGATCGCGAACCTCACCACCGGCGAACACGAGACACCGGCCCTGCGCGCGCAGAATCCGATGGCAGTCTTCCGTTCCCGGAGCTCGACGACGGCTCGAACGGATCTGCGAGCTGGGTGTGCTCGGACGCGTAGCGGGAGTCGTCCTCGGCGCGGATTCACCGCTCCCAGGCGTCGATGCGAACCCCGCGGTCGCGGCCATCGCGCGCGCCAGCCGGCTTCACCGCGCGTGGCTCGTAGAGGAGCTGCAGCGTCGCACCGCCGGGGTCCAGGCAGTAGAGGCTCCGCGATCCGTCGCGGTGGGTCCGCGGCGGGCTCGCGATCGCGACGCCGCGGTCGACCAGATGCGCGTGCCAGGCATCGACGGACTCCGGGCTCTCCAGCATGAACCCGATGTGATCGAGGCGCTGTCCCGCGGCGGCATTCGGCTCGCTGACGCGGTGCAGCGCCAGGTTGTCGTCGCCGCTGCTGAGATAGACGTTGTCCGCGTCGGGGCGCCAGACGACGTCCATTCCGAGCACCTCCCGATAGAACGACTCGCACGCCTCGAGATCCCGGACGTTCAGCGCCACGTGTCGCAGACGAATCCGCCCCGGCATGGCTACCAGCCGCGCGTTCCCGGCTCGCCCTTGAACGGGCCGATGAGGTCGGAGGTGATCCAGCCGCCGTAGAAGCTCCCGGGCTGCGCGCGCACGCGCTCGCCGTCGACGAAGCAGGCGTCCATCAGCGCCGGGTAGAACGCGACATGATCGCGAATCGGACGAAAGTCCGGCGTCGGATCGGGGTAGTACCACGCCGCGCCGAGACGGCGGTCCGATCCGATCACGACGGAGTAGTAATGAGCGAGTCCCTTCCACTCGCAGTAGGAACCTCCCGGAGACGGAACGAGATGTTCCATCCGGATGTCTGCGGGAGGCAGGTAGTAGACCGGCGGATGGCTCGTCTCGAGTACGCGAAAGGCGGAGCGCGTGTCGGCGAGCACGACTCCCGCGACCTCGACCCGGAGATGTCGATCGGTGGATTCGAGGCGCGGTGGACGCGGATAGTCCCAGACACTCTCCGTCGGCTCTGCGAGCTTCGGCGCGGGGCGCTTCACGATCGGCACCCCGCGTCACGGATCGCGGCGGCCAGCCGCGTGCCGCTCGTAAACGCGTCTTCCACGCGCGCGCCGAGGGTCCAGTCGCCACACGCACCGATCCGGGAGCTCCGATCCCACAGGAAGGGAACGCCCACGGGACTCTCGGTGCGCGCGAATCGCCAGGTGTGGACCGTGTTGGACCGGATGCGGGGCAGCGTCCGCCCGAGCGCTTCGGCGAACGCCCGTTGCAGCTCCGCCGCGAGGACTTCCGGAGGCTCGTCGAGATGGGCGGCGCTCCACTCCGGGGAGGCGTGCAGCACCCAGGATTCGCAGCGTACGCGATGATCGGGCTTGCTGGCATTCCGCGCGACCCAGGCCAGCGGCGAGCCCTCCACGAAGGCGCCGCCGAAGTCGAGCCCGAGCGGGTCGTCGAAGCGCAGCATCGCCGCCACACACGGGAGCATCTGCGCCCCACCCGCGAGCCGCGCCAGCGACGGCTGCAGTTCCAGCAGCGCGGCCGCCTGCGGTGCGGGCGCCGCGACGATCACGGCGTCGAAGGGGCCCTTCGACTCGCCGGACTCGGCGCGAAGTGTCCAGCCGTCAACGGCGGGCTCGATCTTCGTCACGCGAACCTGGCACTCGACGGACAGGCCGGCGCCGAGGTTCCGCGCCAACGCACTCATGCCGGGTACGCCGACGTAGCGCTTCGTTTCGCCGTCCAGGCGTTCCGCGCTTCCGTTCGCGAGGCGCGCGATCGACGTCTCCCACGCGGCCGCCACCCCGCGGCGACACCATTCCTCGACCTGGGCTTCGAAACGGGGGCTGTGGCAGGTGAAGTACTGCGCCCCGTGATCGAAGGCGTCGGCGCCGTCGCGGCGGGTGGAGGACCGACCCCCGAGGCCGCGTGACTTCTCCAACACGAGGACGTCGAAGCCCTCGTCGACGAGCTGACGCGCCGCCGAGAGACCGGCGATGCCGGCTCCGATCACGCCCACCCGTCCGCGCGTCACTCCGGATTCTCCGCGCGTTCGAGCTCTGCTCGGGGCTCCGCCAGCAGGCGGTCGATCTCGGCGATGAGCTCCGGACTCCCGGGCGTCACCCGGGACCCGAACCGCTTCACGACGGCGCCGTTCCGGTCGACGAGGTACTTCTGGAAGTTCCACTCCACCGGTCCACCGATGGGCGCGGGGAGCGAAGTCAGATAGACGTAGAGCGGGTCGGCGTCCTCGCCCTTGACCCGAACCTTGGAGAACATCGGGAACTCGACGCCGTAGTTCGCGCGGCAGAACGCGCCGATCTCGCGATCGCTGCCCGGCTCTTGTCCCGCAAAGTCGTTGGAAGGAAAGCCCAGCACGCTGAAGCCGCGAGCGCGGTACTGCGCGTAGAGATCCTGGAGGCCCGCGTACTGCGGAGTGAAGCCGCAGCGGCTGGCGGTGTTCACCACCAGCAGCACCTGCCCGCGGTAGACGTCGAGCGACTCGACCTTCCCGTTCAGACGCCGCGCCTCGAAATCCAGCACGGTCTTGGAGCCGGCGGGCGGTTTCGCGGTGTCGCCGGCGTTGCTCGCCCCCGCGCATGCGACCACGAGCGCGGCACACACCCAGGCCGAAAGAGTGAAGTTTTTCATGCCGGAACTCCTTCTCGCGCCAGTCGCCTGGCGATGATGCGGTACACCTCGGGTGAGAAGCCGAGTCCCAGATGCGTCGTCTCGACCTCGAGGTGATCGACGCGCGGCGACTGGTGATCGATACAGGCCTGCCACGCCACCACCGAATCCGTCCGCGAGTAGATCGCCGTGACCGGTCTGGACAGCGGCCTTTCGTAGCGCGCCGCGACTTCGGCTTCGATTGCGTCGAGATCGAAGCCGCGTCGGCGGTAGGTGCGGGCCACCGCCGTGTACTTGGGGCCGCCGACGACGGGACTGCCGAGAGTGATGACCTGATGCACCGATTCCGGCTGCTCCCGGGCGGCTTCGCGCGCGATGTATCCGCCCAGGCTCCAGCCGATCAGCTCCACGGGCCGGCCCGCGTTCCGAGCCAGCGCCGCGATGCGCTCGATCACCGGCTCGAGCAGCTCGGGCACCTGCCCGTTGTTGCGGCCGAGGCCCCAGCCGTGGGGGGCGTACCCGAGGTATCGCACGTAGGCGCGGAGCATCGCGGTGGAGGCGTCGTTGGCACCGTAGCCGGGCAGCACCATCACGGGCTCTCCCGCGCCGCGCGGCTGCCGCGTGAGCTCCGGGAAGCGCAGCAGCCACTTGGGAAACTCGAGCAGCCCGCGCGCCTCTCGCAACAGCCCGGCCGGGCTCGGCGCCTCGATCTCGGGGTTCGGCAGGGCGGCGAGGGGGCGGTGACGGGGCAGCGGAACGTCGTGGGCGGCCATGGTGGCTCTCCGGGAACGGATCAGAGGAAGTCGTCGGTGAATCAACGCCAAACCGTTTCTGTACAAATCACGTGATCCGCCGATCGGACCGCGGACCCCGGTGAGCCGATCCATCGTCGAAGAAGGCCATTTCGTCGCAGCCTTCTCGTTGTGTGCCCCACCCGGGTGAAACGGAAGCCTATCGCACGGAGCCATTTTTGTAAATAAAAAAATCAATACAAACTATTATTTGTATAGATTTTTGGGACCGCCCCGGGGCCCGTCGGAGCCGCGGCTCGGCTCAGGCGCCGCCGCGGGGGGTCAGTCGCCGGACGTGGCCCGTGGCGCCGAGGGCACGGTACCCGGCGACGGCCTCGCCCAGCAGCCGATCGCGCTCCTCGGGACTCCCGAAGGCGCCCGCCACCTCGGCCTCCACCTCGCTGACGGCCGGTGCGAAGAGCCGCAGCTCGCACTGGTCGACCAGCGCGCGGGCGCGGGCGACCGCGCCGCGCGCCTCCGTCTCTTCGCCACAGGCGATCGCGGCGGGAAGCAGGTCGAGCTGCATCCAGCATTCCGAGAGGTGAATCTCCCGGGTGACCGCATAGGCGAGGTTGGTGCGGCCGATCTCGAGCCCGCGCTCGGGATCGCCGACGCGGGCCAGGGCGGAGGCGAAGCCGGCGTAGGGGGAGTAGTACTCGCCGTTGTGGAGGATGGCGTGCGCTTCTTCGAGGTAGCGCACCGCCTCGTTCCATTGGCCGACACCCGCGAGCGCCATCCCGTAACCTGCCAGTGAGACGTACTGATTCCCTTCGCCGCCGATCGTATCGGACAGCTCGAGCTGCCGTTGGGCGTGGGCCAAGCCGGTCTCGAACTCGCCACGCCAACCGTCGAGGCGCGAGCGCATGTGCGCGGCGATGAAGCGGTCGAAATCGTCGCCGTCGCGCGCGAGCGCGAGCCCGCGATCGGAATCCTGCACGGCCCCGGCGACGTCGCCCAGGATCGCGCGGGGCCACGAGCGCCCGGTGTAGATCCAGCGGCCCGGATCGAAGTAGAGCAGCGCTGCTCCGCGGCCGGGATTCGCCTCGATCACGCCGGCGTAGTGGTCGCCCCACTCGAGGGCCTCCCGCGTTCGCCCCTTGAACAGCATCGGGAAGATCGTGACCCCCACGGCGATCTCGACATCCAGGTCATCGATCTCGCGCGCCAAGGCGACGGATCGGCGATACACGTCGACGACCTCGGTGCCGGGTACGCCGCCGACGAGCGAGTAGTTCGCGAGCAGCAGCGAAAGCGATCGCTTGTCGCCGGTCTCCTCCAGCAGGCGGCGGCCGGCCTCGAAATGGGCGTGGGTATCGTCGCCGCCGGCGTAGCCGCGCCAGCCCAGATTGACGAGCTGCGTGTAGGCCTGGCCGAGCAGGGCGCGGTCTTCCTCGGCATCGGAATCCAGCGTCAGCTCGCGCACGACGCTCCAGTGGCGATACGCCTCCGCCTGGTCCGTGCGCATGGCGAAGCGTGCCGCGCGTGCACACCAGTGGGCAGCGCGAGCGGAGTCCCCCGCCTCCTTCCAGTGCATCGCCAGGGTCGCCGCCTGCTCTTCGAGGTGGTCGGCGTCGAACTCCTCGATGGCCCGCGCGACGGCGGCGTGGGTGCGCCGGCGCGCGTCTTGG
>Ga0102952_1000721_pt1 | contig 11727 bp, 9 predicted proteins | sample SalPon2A_C_D1_MG_FD_78506 | JGI IMG/M metagenome (GOLD analysis project Ga0102952, IMG submission 78506) | Soil microbial communities from South San Francisco under conditions of wetland restoration - Salt Pond MetaG R2A_C_D1_MG | ecosystem: Environmental > Terrestrial > Soil > Wetlands | place... | reverse complement strand
TGAAATATTTCTCAGATATGCAATATTTTCAGGCTCTAAAACTAGGACAAAAAAGAGTTGCAACAGCAAGGGAATACCTTAACAGATTGACCAACGGTAAAGCAATGCCTGCACTGGCATTAATTGATACCAAATCAAATATTTGGGAACCTGTTGGGGAGGAGAACCTATACGCATTTGTTGATGAGTCAGCCGGTTTTGTACTGACGGATAACAGCGGATACATTCTTGCATTGGTGGATAAAACAGGATCTTCCAAGACAATTGTTCAGGGAGTGACAAAACAAGAAAAAGAAAATTTGGAAAAAGTATTTCGAGAGGACAATATTCCAAAATTTGAAGGTAAAGTAATTCTACCTGTATAGCCTCAAAATAAAACGTAAAGCTTTAGTTATGATAATTGTTATGATGATAAAATGAGTCAATTTTCACAAGAAGTTGAAGTCAGCGGACACTTGATTGATTCTTCCATTCTTACTAAAATCTTTGACAAAATAATGGATCTTCAAGGGGAATTTAACGTACAAGAAATTAAGATTGGAAAAAAGAAAAAAGATCAGTCGTATGCACGATTACTCGTTAAAGGAAAAAATCAGGATCATCTAGATAAAATTCTAAAAACAATTTATCGCGAAGGCGCAACATCTAAAATTCAAAAAGAAATAACCTTGAAAAGTTCCCCAAAAAATTATGTGATGCCAGATGGGTTTTACAGTACAACAAACAACCACACACAGGTATTTCACAAAGGGGCATGGATTCAGGTGGAAAATATGATGATGGACAAATGTATTGTAGTAAAAGAAGATAGAGCATTTTGTGTACCTGTAAGAGACGTCAAGAAAGGTGATCAAATAATTGTGGGTGAAGAAGGAATCAAGATCACCCCACCAGAGCGTCCAAGAGAGGGGGTCAATGTATTTGAATTTATGCGTAGTTCAAGCTCAAGTGAAAGACCAACTCAACACATTGCAAAAAAAGTAGCCGAGGATATTTTCAATACTAAAAAGAAAGGAGGCAAAATCATCATTGTAGGCGGCCCTGCAATTGTACATACTGGCGCTGATGACGCAGTATCTGAATTGATCAGATCAGGATACATTGACGGGGTATTGGCAGGTAATGCACTTGCAGTACACGATATCGAATATGCCACTTTAGGAACTTCTCTTGGAATGAATGTACATGATGCAACATTAGCTTATCACGGACACCGAAACCATATGGATACAATCAATGCAGTATTCAAAGCGGGCTCTATTGCAAACATGGTAAAGACAAAGAAATTAACAAAAGGGATCATGTATGAATGTGTAAAAAATAAGGTGCCATTTGTCTTGGCAGGATCCATTCGGGATGATGGACCACTACCAGATGTGATTACGGATGTGGCTCAAGCCCAAAGAGAATACAAAAAAATTCTAAAGGGTGCAAGCATGGTAATCATGATTTCAACCATGCTTCACTCAATTGCAACAGGAAATATGCTTCCTGCAAATGTCAAAGTAATTGTAGTTGATATCAATCAACCTACAGTTACCAAATTAATGGATAGAGGTACATGGCAGGCATTAGGAATTGTCTCTGATGTTGGAGCATTTTTGCCAATGGTTGTACAGCAAATCAGAAAAAAGAAATAACCACGGTGTCAATCTAGTAGGAAGTAAACAAATTCCATCTGAATCAAGATGACTTTGTTCACTGTTTAATTCCAAGCAACTTTCTATCAACAAATATCCCGTCATAAGGAAATAATTCATCCAATAAAGGCTCAAATCATATAGAAACTCTTCAGACTAAATTAGCCAGGAGATGGATCAGTATTGAAGAATCTGAGAAATTAAAACCTACGATAAATTAACTCGGGGTCAGCATAGAACTAGATTTTACCTGAGAATTTTTAATCGAGTCATTTTTGACATCTTCAAAAAATCTTTTAATCATTTCAATTCCTGCAACAATCTTTGGAGCCGATTTTTTTGCAAATTCTAGTCTTTCTGCATTTGATTTAGGTTTGTTGTTTAGATAGTTTTGATATACTTTGGTACCGTCATAATCAACATATGCGATTCTTGCACTAAAATCAGTTCTCTCCAAAACAAGACTATCCCCACCAACTATTGCTGTGTGATATGGATGCACCATTAGTGATTCTGATAATTTCTGAGAGGTGTAAATTTTTGCTTTTTGTAAATCTGGGGCAAACACATTGAAATCCGCAAGAAGGTAAAACGTCGCATCAGGTCTTGTAACTTTTATTCCGTCTATTGTAGATAATGCTTGATAAGTATACTCACCCATAATCTGATGGATACTTCTTGTTATCTCAAAATATTCATCAAGTTCTTTACTGATTTCAAACCCCGCAACGGCTGCATGCTGAATTGGTGTAGACACTGCAGTATATTCAGTTGCAAGTATTTTTTTAAATTGTAATTTTAGATCATTTGCATGCTGTGGAAAAATTACATACCCCAGTCTATATCCACCTGCAGCATGTGATTTAGACAAACCATTTGTAACAAATGTGCCTTCAGGATAAATTTTTCCCATGCTTACAAATTTTGAAAAATCATATGTAGTCTGAGCATAAATTTCATCAGAAAGAACAATGATGTTTTGCTCTCTACAAACATCTGCAATTTCTTCTAATTCTAATCTATCGTAAAGTAATCCAGTAGGATTGTTAGGGTTGTTTATGATCAGAATTTTTTGCCTGTCTTGTAATCGTAATGCTAATTTTCTCAAATCATTTGGGGCGATTTTTTTATTAGCACGTGTTGGCAGCATGTGGTAATTTTTTTTCAAAAATCTAATTTGTGGAAGATAGCCAAGCCAAGCAGGGGTAGGTAAAATCACTGTTCCGTGTAAAATCTCTAAAAGGTTAAAGAGTAATTCCTTTGTTCCAGGACCCACATAGATTCTGTCAGGCGTGACATCCATGCCAAAATAATACTTGTTGTATTTGGATATTGCATTGCGTAATTCAGGAATTCCTGAGATGGCAGCATATGTGCCCTTTGATGCATTTTTTATCAATGCGTCTTGAATCGGCTTTGGAACAGGAAACGGGGATTGGCCAAACGCAAATCCATAATAGCCAAAATTGCATTCATGTGAAGGACAATCAGAATGAAATTCTTGTAAGAACGTGTTTAATTTGAGATTTTCAGGCATCTCAATATCCTGAACTTGCTGATCAACTATGAATTTCAATGATTTGTTCACTCTGGATGAAATTTAGACATACATCGTAAAATGGAGAATATCATTTACGTTGATTTTATCAACCTATACTTTGAACTTCGTCCAAAACATGAGGGTTTTCAAGGGATGATAAATCACCCAGATCATCGCCTAATAATTTTGATTTCAATAATCTGCGCATAATTTTGCCTGTTCTAGTTTTTGGCAAATCAGATAATTGGAAAACATGTTTAGGGCGTGCAATTTTGCCAATTTTTTCAGAGACATAATTAGAAACAACAGATTCCTGGTTATTTTCAAGGGCATCATCTGCAACAAAAAATATCACAATTGCCTCACCTGTAAGATCATCAGGAATGGCAACAGATGCAGCATCAGACACCTTGGGATGTGATATTACAGCATGTTCTATTTCAGCAGTGCTCATTCTGTGTCCTGAAACATTAATCACATCATCGGATCTACCTCGCATATACCAAAGGTTATCATCATCAACACAGACATAATCGCCATGAAACCAGACATTCTCAAATCGGGACCAATAGGTTTCAAGATATCTTTCATCATCATTTAACAACCCTCTGGTCATTGCAGGCCATGGTGATTTTATTACCAGATACCCATTTTGATTTCGTATTGAATTCCCCATATCATCAAAAATATCAAGATTCATTCCCGGTATTGGAATACCAACAGTGCTTGGCTTTAATTTCATTCCAGGAAACACAGATAACATTGCACCCCCAATTTCTGTACCTCCAGACAGATTCATTATTGGAATTTTTTTATTTCCAACTTTTTCATATAACCACCACCATGAATCCTCATCAAGTGGTTCGCCAGTTGTTGGGATGTTTTTGATTTTATCTAAAGAGAATGATCTTAAAGGTTCAATGTTATTTTTTTTAAATAATCTTACAGCCGTTGGAGATATTCCAAAAATTGTTGCCTGGTACTCGGATAACATTTTCCAAATTCTATCAGAGGTTGGAAAATCCAACGTTCCATCATAAATGACAGCAGAAGCCCCCATCATCAAAAGCCCATAGACATTCCAAACCAAGCCTGTAATCCATCCAATATCTGCAGGCCAAAATAATATGTCGTTTTCATGCGTGTCAATAAGATAAGCAGCTTGATGTCCAGCAAAAACAGAAAAACCTCCATGGGTATGAACCACACCTTTGGGCTTGCCTGTTGTTCCTGAGGTGTATAAAACAAATAATGGATCTTCAGAATTCATGGATTCGGTATCGCACAGATTGCTTTGTGATTTTATCAAATCATCATAAAAAATAATTTTCTCAGTTTCAGCATAATTGTCAATCTCCTTGTATGGAATAACAATGATTTTTTCAATATTAGTATCAATTATTGCAGTTTCTGCAGATTGCTTTTGAGAGATTGATTTTCCTTTTCTAATGAATCCATCTGAAATTATGAGAATTTTTGCATTACAGTCTTGTAATCTGGAATGAAGAGACTCAGAACTATATCCAGAGAAGATTACAGTTTGAATTGCTCCAATTTTTGAAGCTGCAAGAATAGCCAAAATTGCTTCTTCCATCATTGGCAAATAAATTGCAATCACATCCCCTTTTTTCACTCCTAATGATTTTAAACCATTTGCGAGTTTGGATACTTTGAAATCTAATTCTGAGTAAGAGATTTTTGATTTAATTCCGTCTTCTGATTCAAAATAATATGCAGTCTTTTGGGGATTTTTTTTTGTAAATTTTTCAACAGTTGATTTGTAGATGTTTGTTTTACCTCCTACAAACCATTTAGACCATGCAATGCCTTTGGAGACATCAAGTGTTTTTGTATATGGAACATCCCAAACCACACCAATGTCATCATCTACGGATTCCCAAAACCACTCCAAATCCTCTTTTGATTTTTTAGACAATTCGTCTAAAGATGATATGTTATGTTTTTGCATGAATTGAAAAATATTGGAATTCTGGATTTGGTTTTCTGTTGGAACAAATACAAAATCAGACAAGTTACAATTCATCATAACTTGTAGAGCGTTAAAAGATTTTTTGATTTATGAAATATTTATTCCAAGGCGTCTAGCACATGCAATTGCAGATTTTCCATCATCTTCAGTAATTCCTGCTTTTAGAAATTTTTCAGTCCATTCAGTGCCTGTATTCATCGTATTTTCATGGTAATATTTCCTTAGAATTACTCCAACCCGTTCATCCAACCCATGCCTGGTAGCATCACTCATTCCCATCTGAAGTATAGATGCATCAGTGTTTGAAAGTATTTTGATGAATTCAATGTCTTCTAATGAAAGTTCAGTCATCAGATACCAATTTGCTTTTTTAGTAAATTCAGAGTTAAGGCAGGGTCTGCTTTGCCTTTTGTTTTTTGCATTACTTTGCCTACCAAATAGTTGATTGTTTGAGGATTGGATTTTGCCTGCTCAACTGCTTGTTCTTCTTCAGATATTACTTGCTCAATAATTCCAAACAGTTCAGATTCATCTGAAACATTACCAAGATCCAATTCAGATATTATTTGTGATAGACTCTTTCCAGTTTTTACAATTTCATGCAGTGCATTTTTTGCAGAAATTCTAGAAATCTTTCCTGATTGAATTGAATCTGCCAAATCTCTAAGATGTGTAGCAATAAGTTTTGACTCTGCACGTTTTTCCCTAGTATCGACCAGACCCATCAAATCAGTTGTGATAATGTTTGCAATCTCCTTTGCGTTATCTGCAGTATGTGATTCTTCAAATAGATCAGAATAAAACTTGTCTAAAGACAACACATCTGCCACCTGTACTGGAATGTTGTATTTTGAGACATATCTTTCTTTTTTTGAGCTAATACTTTCAGGCATTTTTGATTTTAACTCATTTTTAATTTCTGGATTAATCGTTACCCAAGGTATGTCCCCTTCAAGAAAATAACGATAGTCAAGGTCTTCTTCTTTTGAACGAGATGAAACAGTTATCTTTCGTTTGTCATCCCAATGACGAGTTTCTTGAACTATCGGTATTTCTCTAGAACGTAAGCTTTCTTGACGGGTAATTTCAAAGTGAGTAGCTTTTTCTAAATCGTGAAATGAACCGATGTTTTTGATTTCAACTTTATTTCCACCCTTAACAGATACATTGGCATCTGCCCTCATTGCACCTTCTAAACTAGGATCGGAGATGCCCAGATTTTCAAGCAGATCAGATAAAATATTTAGAAAATCCCTTACTTGTTTTGGGTTCTCAAAGTCTGGCTCTGTGACAATCTCAACTAAGGGGGTGCCTGCACGATTGTAGTCAACTAGGGTAATTTGATTTTTAGAGGAACTGCCCTCATAAATGAGCCTACCCGGGTCTTCTTCAAGCTGAATTCTTGTGATCCTGATTTTTTTATCACCAACCATAATTGATCCTGGACCGCCAACGCTTGTATCACCGTAAATGTTCAGTTGTGTAATCTGGAAATTTTTAGGTAAATCAGGATAAAAGTAATTTTTTCTAAAAAATGCAATCTTTTCAGGCGTTGTACAATTTAACGCCATTGCAATAATTGTTGCTTTTTTTACTGCTTCTTGATTTAATCGCGGTAAACTTCCCGGCAAGCCCATACATATCGGACAAATGTTTTCATTTATTTGAAATTCTCTATAATTTGCCTTACATGGGCAAAACAATTTGCTTTTCAGATTGGTTAGTTGACAGTGAATTTCCAAACCAATCTTAGTCATATGGGAACCTCCGGTAATGTGACAGTATTTTCCAATGCATGCCCAGCTTGCAGCAACAATTTATCATTCATAGAATCCGCCATTAATTGAATTCCTATTGGAAGTCCATTTACAATTGCATATGGAATTGATATTGCGGGCTTTCCAGTAAGATTTGCAGTGACTGTATTAATATCAACTAGAAACAATGAAATGGGATCATCAATTTTTTCACCAATTTTGAATGGAAGTATTGGAACTGTTGGAGATATCAAAAGATCAAATCTCTTAAATGCTTCATTGATTTCTTTTGTGAGTTTACTTTTTACTTTTATTGCCTTTAGGAAATACTTCCCAGCATGTCCAGCAGATGGAACAAATCCACCAATAATCATTCTTCTTGTAACTTCAGGCCCAAAGTTTCTACGAGCTTTTGAGATGTAAGAGTTAAACTCGTATCCTTCAACAGGAAAATCATAACCATATCTTAGATTATCATATCTTGCAAGATTACTTCCAGCTTCTGTTGCAGTGATTGTATAATATGCAGCAACAGAATATTTTACCATATCCAATGATACTTCTTCACAGATTGCCCCCAAACTTTCTAGTTTGGATATCGCATCATTTGTCGCAGACAATACTCTTGGATCTATACCTTCACCAATCATTTCCTTGATAACGCCTATTTTCTTTCCTTCTATGCCAGAATCAATGCCTGAGAGATAATCGGCGTTATTGTTGTCAACTGTAGTATTGTCATTCTCATCTAAACCCGAGATGATGTTGAGCATGAATGCAGTATCTTTTACAGTTCTAGTAAGAGGGCCAATCTGCTCAATGCTGTTTGCATATGAAATCAAGCCATATCTACTGATCAAGCCATATGTTGGCTTGTATCCTACTATGGAGCAAAAACTCGCAGGATTTCTAACAGACCCTCCAGTATCTGACCCAAGAGAGGCAATACATTCAAAGGCACTTACGGAAACAGCACTTCCGCCAGATGAGCCACCTGGAACACATTCAACATTCCAAGGATTCTTGCTTGGACCAAATGCACTAAACTCTGTTGACAGCCCCATTGCAAATTCATCAAGATTCACTTTTCCTACAAACACTGCATCCTGTTCTTTTAATTTCGTTATCACAGTTGCATCATATGGAGCAACAAAGTTCTCAAGCATTTTTGAGGCACATGTAGTTTTTGAGTCTTTAATGCAAATGTTATCTTTAATTGATATTGGCATCCCTAAACATGAACCAATTTTTGCCCCGGATTTTATTTTCTTATCAATTTCACGAGCTTGATCAATTGCGTCCTTGTTGATGTTCAAGAAAGCATGAAGTTTGTCATCAACGTCGGATATTCTTTCCAATGTTTTTGACATAAAATCCTCAGCAGACAAATTACCATTTTTTATTTCTTGAACGTATTCAAGTACAGATATTTTTAGATTCATGAGGACATCTTTGGCGCGCGAACGTAGGTTCCTTTGTAGTGATTTAATTTTTCAATCAATTTATCAGAAAATGGAATATATTCATCTTCTCGAAGAGAGGATATTTGAATTTCAAGCATTGAAATTTCTTCAGATTCAACTCCAGCAGAATCTAAAACATCAAAATACCCGATCATCCTTTTGACTTTATCGACATATTCCTTATGATCATCAACATCTATTTTCATTAATTTTGAAACACGTTCAATTTCTTCTTGAGTGACCATTCAATACACCTCGTGGTAATTTGTCAAACTCTTGCACTTCCAACATGATTCCAATACCTGCTGGATATTTTGTGCGTAAAAATTATCATAAAATTGCGTCATTTTTATCTTAATTTCAGATTCAGATTTCTTTGATATAATACTAATGATTATGCCAAGGAAATATTGAGTGGTTTACAAGTCCAACTCTGCGGGATGGCTATAAAACAGGGATTTAAAATGACGGAAATAGGGGTAAAATCAAAATTTAGAATAACAAGTGACTGCTTATCAAAGAACAGAAATCTCTCAAATTATTTCTTGAGGTGTTTGATCTCATGTTTTATAGCATAAACAATTACTCCTATTAATGCTATTTCTAGAGATTTTGCAATAATTCCTGCAATGTCTATATGCTCAGGGTGATTTTCTGGTGAAAGTGGTGGAGTATAACTTATGGCATAGACATAAAGTCCAATTAGGACAGCAGATCCAACAATACCAAATAGGTAAATTGATAGATTTCTACGACAAATGGTTCTAGGTTCTTTTTGTAATATGTTTGAGTCAAACAAGAGTGTCGATAGAAACAATACTCCAAAACCAATTTGAGATATGGCTGCTAATAACAAAAACAACCCATATTCTACACGAAGCGGTGCATGATCTACATAAATGGACAAATGAATTAGACCTCCCGCAAATGCTAAAAACATAATTACATATCGAAGTGTTTCATATCTATTCAGTTTTTGTTTTAATTTTTTTTTATTTTGGTAATTGTTCCACATTGCATATCCAAAAACACTAAAGGGCAACACTACAATTATCACCATCAAAGAATTCCATATGTAATTCCAATTTTCTGAAACAGAGACGTTAAACAATATTCTGGTACAATTACAATCTGATGAACTAGACAGCATTTGATGAGGTGGAACAACATGTTCTTTGAGATTATTTTCTTTAGATATTCCAAGTACTATCTGATATGTTCCTGAGTTTTCAAAGACAAAAGGTATCTCAAAATCTCCAATGGTTTGAGATTTCCAAGGTTCATAGAATATTCTTTTGTTCATATTGGTACTGTAAATTTCCACCATGGTTTCTATGTCATACACATCATTGCCATTTTTGTCTTGAATGCTAAAGATGATCTTTGTATTTTCATCAGGAGAGGGGTTTCTAGGAACAAACCCTATGTAGGAAAAATAATCTCCTTCCATCACTCCGCCAGAGCTACTTTGTTCAAGATGGGCATATGAGTCTGGAATATAAGATGATAAAAGCAACAATAAAAAAGAGAAGATAATTAATTTGATTTGTTTTTCTAAATAAAATCTGTACAGCATCTTGTTTCTATCTTTTTGATGTTTTCATAGAGGGCTTTGAGAATTTATTCAGATCCCTTTTCTGCAAGTTGTTCGCGTACTTGCTCCCTCATTTGGTCTAGTTCTTCTCTTGGAAGATCAAGGCTCACCATCTTTCTTATCTGGTTCATCAGCATAAGACCGTCTTGGTCAGTAGTTAATTTTTGACCTGATTCTAAAAAGATGTAGTATGCAATCATAATCTCTAGTCTTTGCTGCATGTCAAATTCTTGGGGATTACTCATCCATTCATCTACCATATATCTCAAATCTTGTTGCGTTACAGAGGGATTAATTTCAGGAATTGCAATACTACATTCACCATCATGATCTAGTGCCACTCCTTGTCCATTAAGCATGCATTCATTTCCGTATGTCTTTCCATCAATCCCACATACAGGGGTATACTCCAACGTACAAGCAGCGATGGGAGCAGGAATGAATGTCTGCCATCCCCTCTCTTTTAGTTTTTGGACTGACTGTGGTTTTACACATGCAGGTGAAGAGTCATGAGATTTAAACATCTGTCTTAGACCTTCAGCACAAATTACATTTTTCGTAGAAATTCCGGCCTTGTCCTGCTGCAATGGCCTAAAGTATGGCTGTTTTATTCCATCCATTGTGCAGATCTTTCCCACATAAGCACCAGGACCGCATCTGTCATTTAGGACACAGATTTTACCTAGTGGAGCAAAGCCAGGAGCGCATGTATCTTTGTATGGGACATGTTTTGTTGTGGATTCTTGTTTGATTATTTCAATTAGTTCGTATTTTTTGTTGGATGCATCAGCTGGAGGATTCTCAACATCAATTACTTTGACTGTAATCTGATATGCATTTCCTGAAACAAAATTGAACCCTTCAATCTTGTCATAAAAGTTCAGCCATTCAGAATGCAGGTTTTCTCTTACCTGCATGCATTTCATTGGACCTACTCCTACACAGTCGACAAGTCGAGGTTGAATGAAAAAGGTTTTAGTTTCTTCAGCATAAACAGAAGGAACTATAAACATTATGATAGATAGCGTCGTTGCAGGAATTATTAGGTATTTCACAGTTTGAAGACAATCCTAATCCTTATCAAGTTTTTGTCTTGATTGTAATGTAGTCTATTTTCTAATTGTTAAAATTGAAGAAATCGTCATTGTTTACTCAGGATTACTGATCAGAATACTTTTTGGCATGCCACTCAGGGGACGTTGAAAATGCTCAGTCACATGAAAACATAACCTCAACTGAAATTGCGCCAAGTTCAATGGATATGATAATCATTCCATTAAAGAACAAGTTCAGTCACATGGTTTTTGATTTTATTTTACGATAGTTACAGGGACTTTTGCCTTATGAAGCACAAAGTTTGATGTACTGCCAAAGAATATCTCTTTTGGGAAACCCATGCCTCGTGACCCTATAACTATTTGATCAATCCTGTTTTTAGGGTTGTTGGCAAATGTGGTCAAGTCAATACCTGAAGCATGCCCTCCAATAACAATTCCTTCAAATTTGATCTTATTTTTTTCTACTTTTTTCTTTGCAACATGCATTATTCCTTGTACCTCATTTGTCCATTTTTCTTCTGGTAGTATGGGGGCACGAACTGCAGAAAATGCACTGAAACTTGTATCGCTGTGAACACCAATGATTATGGCATCAGACTGTTTTGCAAACAAGATTGCAGCATCTAATCCACGTAGGGAGTGCTTTGAACCGTCCAGACATACCATTATTCTCTTGTCGCCCATA
>Ga0102952_1000720_pt1 | contig 11739 bp, 9 predicted proteins | sample SalPon2A_C_D1_MG_FD_78506 | JGI IMG/M metagenome (GOLD analysis project Ga0102952, IMG submission 78506) | Soil microbial communities from South San Francisco under conditions of wetland restoration - Salt Pond MetaG R2A_C_D1_MG | ecosystem: Environmental > Terrestrial > Soil > Wetlands | place... | reverse complement strand
GGTCGGACCGCCGGACGCGACGCCGGCGTTGTTGCAGACGACGTGGACTCCGCCGAAGCGTTCGGCGCACTTCGCTGCCAGCGCTTCGAGCGCAGCGCCCTCCCGCACGTCGAGCACCATCGCCTCGACCGCGGATCCCGCAGCGCGGAGCGATTCGGTCACTGCGGCGAGCGGCTCGGCCTCGATGTCGGCGAGTGCGAGGTGCATTCCCTCGGCGGCAAATCGTTCCGCCAGCGCTTTGCCGATCCCGCTTGCCGCACCCGTCACCACCGCCACCCGCCCCGCGAACTCCTGCATTCGATTCTCCTTGCTGCATCGGAAGCGGCCAAGGCTACCACGCCCCGTAGAGTCGCGGTGGGAGGCTCGGGCGGTGGTTCTAGTCCGCCTCCGATGCACCCGCGACCGCACCGGCCGGGGCGGTGGCCGGCGCACGCTGTGATCGTTCCACGGACAGGACCATCAGGGCGGGCGAGATCAGGATGTCCGCGAAGAAGGCCGCCACGGTCGCAAAGCAGGTCAGCATGCCGAACTGGGCGGCGTTGCTCATGTAGGCGAGCATCATCACGGCGAAGCCCGACGCCAGAACGAGGCTCGTGTACAACAGAGCCGCGCCGGTGGTCTCGAGGGTCTGCCGGACCGCGGCGCGCGCGTCACCGGTCGCGATGAAGTAGCGGTGGAACTTGTGCACGAAGTGGATCGTGTCGTCGACCGCGAGCCCGATCACGATACAACCGATCAGGAGGCTCGAATTGTCGAGAGGGATGTCGAGCCATCCCATCAAGCCGAGCGTCATCCAGATCGGAATCAAGTTGGGGATCATGGCCAACAGGCCGCGTTTCACGCTTCCGATCAGGAGCGCCATCAGCGGTGTGATGATCATCAACGCGATCAGGTAGGACTCCGCCATCGTCGGATTGACGATCGAGTAGGTCTTCCCGAACAGGATCCCGAGCCCGGTGGGCACGATTTGGACGGCCGGACCGAAGATGTCACGCATGCCCGCCTCGATCCTCGCGACGAACGGCGGCGTGTGCATTCCGTCGGAGAAAGGCGTTCGCATGCTGACTCGGGCGTACCGGAACTGGCTGTCGGTCCATTCCTCGAGGTCGTCGCTGCCGCTGTTCTCGAAGAGCAGGAGCTCCTGTGCGAGCAGCCGACGATCGTCGGGAATCGCGTACGACGCGGGCCGGTTCTCGTTCAGCGCCTTGTGCGTCTCCTTCACGATGTCGACGAGCGAGACCGTCTTGCCGACCCAGATCTCGCCCCCGTCGAGGGATTCCGCGAACTGTGCGGCGCGGTCGATCTTCCGCAACATCTCCGGATCCTGGAGCCCGTTCTCGACACCCGAGTCGATCACGAACTCGTAGCCACCGACTCCGCCGAGCTCGCGGTCGAGGAACTCGACAGCGGATCGGATCGGATCGCCTTCCGGGAACCACTTCAGACCGTTCTGGGCGAAACGGATGTTCGCCACGCCGGTGCCGAAGACGACGACCACCAACGCGGCGCCAGCGAGCGTGCTCCACGGATTCGCCGCCGTCTGGTCGCCGATCGCGGCGACCCAATTGCTGAGCCGCACGCGCATCCCGTCGCTTCCCCATCGCGGCTTCGCAGAGAGCGGGAAGATGGCGATCAGGGCCGGAAGCATCGTCAGGCTGAAGACGAGTGTCAGGAGGATCCCGATCGGCGCCATCTTGCCGAGGTTGGCGATCTGCGCGAGCTCCGCGGCGACGAAGGAGACGAGCCCGCCGGCGGTGGTGATGGTGGCCATCGACACCGCGAGGCCGGAGTGACCGAGCGCCGTCACCAGCGCCTCCTCCTTCGACGCGCCGGCTTCGACCCGCTGATACACGATCGTCAGAATGTGGACCGCGCTACAGACACCGACGGTGACGAGCAGAATCGGGAGTACCTGACCGGTGAGCGAGGTGGGGATGCCCAGCGCCGCCATCACACCGTAGGTCCCCACCAACGAACACAGCACCGTGAGCGCCGGGAGGAGCACCCCGGAGATCCGACGGAAGACCACGAAGAGCAGGATCGCGACGAGCAGCATGCAGCCCGACATGAACACCTTGATATCGCGCATCATCATCTTGGTGGCGTGGATGTTCAGCACGCCTCCGCCGGCCAGTCCCACCCGGAAGCCCTCGCGGTCGTAGCGCGCCATGATCTCCGACAGCTTCTCGTGGAGCGCCACCTTCTCGGCATTGGTGAGGAATGGCGGTGGAACGTCCGGCGCGGTGGACTCGGCTTCGTCGTCGAAGCCCGCGAGTGCATCCGTCGATTCGCCGAGGGTCGAATAGATCAGCGGCGCCACCGTCACCGTGGTCACCGTCCCAGCGCGGTTTACGAGGGTGCCTTCGTAGAGCGGCGTTTCCCGCACTCGGCGCGCGAGCAGCGCCAGATCCGCCTCGGAGGTCGGCCACTCTTCCATCAGATCTTCCACGACGAGCTCGTCGCCTTCGCCGCGCGTGTTGCGGGCGTTCAGCAGGCTCGTGACCTCGAGCACGTACGGGACTTCCGCTTCGATCTCGCGGTGGAAGCTCCGGAGACGTTCGAGGAAGGCGAGGTCGAAGATGTCCGGGGTCCGAACGGAAACCACCACCCGTTCGTCCTGGCCGAATCGCGTTCGGAAGGCGTCGTAGTCCTTGCGAGCCGGATCCTTCGGGCGCAGGAAGCTCTCGGTGGAGTTGTCCACCTGAACCGACGGCACCCAGGTGACGAAGTAGCCGGTCGTCGCGATGGTGGCCGCGAGGATCCACCAGCGCGCCCGGACCACGATGTGCGCCCACGCGACGAAGGACCGCTCGACGCGTTCCAGAACGCTCACGAATCCTCCTCGATCGAGCCGTTCGTCCGAGGGGCGTGCAGACCGGAAATTTGCGGGAACGCACCCAACCAGACGATCGGTGAACCGGGCGCGTGTCGGAACCCTAATCCGGTCCCGGGCACTTCGCCAGTCGCCTCGTCGTTGGCTGAAACCGGCCGGCGGATCGCGGTCGGACGGATCCCGAACGGCAATCCGTCGGTGGTGGCGGCGGTGATGCGGGTGTGGTTCGAGCGTCCGCGCTTCGATTGGAGGGACGGCTCGCCGGGTGAGAAGCGCGTTGGCCGGCGAATGCCGGCGACGGGTCTACTGCGGCCGGGCCCGAACGCTGGGACGTACGCGAACGATGGCGTTCACGTGGCCGGGGACCGCACCGCGAATGAAGAGCAGGCTTCGATCGGAGTCGATTCGCACGATCTCCTGATTGATCGCCGTGGAACGGGCGTTGCCGTAGCGTCCCGCTCCGCGCATGCCCTTGATGACGCGGCCCGGGTAGGCGCCGGCGCCGATGGAGCCCGGGTGGCGGTGCGATTCATGGGTGCCGTGGGTGCGGCGCTTGACCTTGAAGTTGTGACGCTTGACGACGCCCGACGTACCGCGGCCCTTGGACGTGCCGACCACATCGACCCGCTGACCTTCGGCGAAGATCTCCGTGTCGATCGACTGCCCGACCTCGTGGTTCACGGCCTCCTCGGCGGTGATGCGGCTCTCGTGCACGACTCGCCGGGGCGCGACGCCGGCCTTCTGGAAGTGCCCGGCCGCCGCTTTGGTGGTGCGCGACGGCCGGCGCTCGCCGTAGCCGAGCTGGAGAGCCGTGTAGCCCTCCTGCTCCTCCGTCTTCTTCTGGAGGATGGTGTTGGGACCGGCTTCGAGCACGGTCACGGGCACGCATTCACCGTCATCCTTGAAGATCTGCGTCATGCCGACCTTGCGGCACAGGAGTTCGAGGGCCACGAGATTGTCTCCGAATGCGAACCGGGGGATGTCCCACCGGGCAGAAGGCGCGCGAATATAGGAGGGACGCCGGGAAATGTCGACCCGCCGCGGGCCCCGGCTCGCGGGCCCGCCCGCGCCGCGGCGATCGGGCCGAAGGGGGTGCCGCGCGACCGGGGGATCCATGCGCCCGGCGCTAGCCGCCCGGGGGTGGGAATTCCTCGCGCGAAAGGAGCTTGCCGTCCTCGAATTCGGCCACCTTCTCGAGGGTTCCGTCGGGGTACCAGCCGCGCCAGGTCCCGTGGTAGACGTCGTTGCGGAACCCGCCCTCGGTCTGCTTCTGGCCGTTCGCGTAGTAGGTCGCCACCGGTCCGTGTCGCAGCCCCTTCCGGTAGGTCGCCTCGACCCGGAGCTGACCATCGGGGAACCAGACCCGGGTCACGCCGTCGAGCTCGCCGTCGTGGTAGGGCTCCTCCGTGATGAGATTCCCGTGGACGTCCCAGGCGCGGGAGATTCCCTCGCGGCGGTCGTTCTCGTAGTGGGCGATTTCAGCCAGCTGTCCGTTGGGATGCCAGGCCTCGTACTTGCCCACCAACCGCCCCTCGTCGAACTCCGCACGCGCCATCTTCTCGCCCGTGGCGTAGTAGCTGACGCTCGGTCCGTGCTGGGTGCCGTCTTCGAGGCTGCACCATTGCTTCCTCGCGACCGGAGGCTTCGCTCCCTTCAGCCGAGCGCCGGATGGACAGCTGGGATCCGCCGCGGCGGGCGCCGGACCGCCGACGACGATGCCGAGCACCGCGAGAATGGCGGCCGCCGCGAGGACGGGGCGGGCTCTCGTCGTGTTGCTGCCTACCAACGGATCCGCACCTTGCGAACGCCCCACGCGCGCGCGGCTTCCTCATCGCTGCCCATGTAGACGTCGATCCGCCGCTTCCAGCGCCGACCCATCTTGTCGCGCACGCGGTAGACGCCGGGCAGGCCCTCGATCTCCACCTCGACGTTCCGCCTGAGACCCTTCTCGAGCAGGTCGCGCGACACCGCGATGGCCTTCATTCCGGGTTTCATGCGGTCGCCCCACGCGCCAATCCACGGATGTGCGTTGGTCTGACCCGGATGGGAGTTGTAGGCCGTGGCCGTCACCACCAGCGATCGCGTCGCGCTGCCGGAAAGCACCGCGACACTCACGCATATCACGATCGTCCAGATGAGCGTAACACCCCAGCGTTTCGTCGACTGCCGCATCGCAGCTCCGTTCTTCTTCGGCGGCTTCGACCCGGAGAGGGGGGTCTCGATTCGATCGCCGCAACGACGATGGTGCGTTCACACCGACCGTGGAAGGATACCGGCGCCCGGGGCCGAAGACGAATCGCGCGTCCGTCCGAATCGACCGTCCGCGCGTATCAGCCGTCCATACGCGGCGGAACCTCCATCCGAATGAACCGTCATTGTAAGTTGCGCGTTCCTGCGCTCGATCGCAGGAGGCGCGGGGCCTGCATCGCAACGACCACCGGCGCAACGGCCGGACGCTAAGCTCCCGCCCGATGAGTCCGGCACCGGTCACGAATCTCGATGAAGCCATCGATCGGATCGCGCAGCGCGATAAGCCGATCCGTGTGACCGGTCTGCGCGGCGGCGCACGGGGTGTCGTCGGTGCACACCTGGTTCGCGCACACGGAAACCGACCGGTGCTGTTCATCGCTGCCACCGCCAAGGCCGCCGACGCGTTCGCCGACGACCTGCGCGCGGCGCTCGGCGAGGCCGACGAGCACGGCCGCGTGCGCCAGTTCCCGCGACACGACACGCAACCCTACGACCGATTCTCGCCACAGCCGTTCGTCGTCGCCCAGCGGATGGACGTTCTGTACCGATGGCTCTCCAACCCGCCGCCGAGTCCGAACGTGGTCGCGAGCTCCGAGCCGGCCCCGATCGTGGTCGCACCCGTCACCGCGTTGGCGGCGCGGGTCCCGGCGCGGGACGTCGTCCGCGCACGCACGGTCCATCTCGAGATCGGCCAGACGATCGACCGCGACGCGTTGATCGAAACCCTCGTCTCGGGCGGATACACACGCATGCCCCTGGTCGAGGAGCGCGGCGAGATCGCCGTACGCGGCGGAATCATCGACCTGTTCCCGCCGCATCGCGACCGACCGGTGCGCGTCGAGCTGCTCGGCGACGACGTCGAGTCGATTCGCGAGTTCGAGGCGGCGAGCCAGCGCTCGCAATCCGCGCTCGGCTACGTGGTGGCGCCGCCGCCCCGGGAGCTGCTCCTCGACCGCGCCCTGGTGATCGATCGATCCGAAGCGATTGCGGATCTGGCGCGGCGTCAGGGCGTCGCGAATCGCGCCGTCGACGAGCTGCTGAACGATCTGCTGCGGGGCTACGCGCCGCCGGGGATCGAGGCCCTCGCCCCGATGCTCGAGCCTGCGACCGAGACGCCCTTCGACTTCCTTCCTGCGGACACGTGGATCGTCGTCGACGACCCCGCCGCGATTCGCGAGCGCCTGGCGCGGTTTGCGGAAGACGCCCACGCGAACTTCGAGGTCGCACAGGCGGCTGGACGGGTCGTGCTGCCACCGGACGAGCTGATGGCCTCGCCCGAAGCGATCGATGCCGCGATTCGCGAGCGCAATCCGATCTCGCTCGAACGTCTCGACGTCGCCGAACGGCTCGCGAGCTCCGATCGGATCACCCTGCGGACCGGCGACAGCAACGCGCTGCGCCAGGCCCTGCTTCGATCCCGCAGCTCCGACCGCGCCCTCGGACCGCTGGTCCAGAAGCTCGAGAGCTGGCGTGCGAGCCGAGAGCGCGTGGTGCTCGCGACCCATTCGCTGTCCGGCGCGGATCGTCTCAAGACGCTCCTCTCCGAGTATGGCGTCACCGCCCGCTTCGCCAGCGAGCCACGCCCGGTGTGGCGCTGGTCCGGGCCCGGACAGATCGAGGTGCGTCCGGCGCCGATCTCGAGCGGATTCTCCATGCCGCTGGCCAACCTGGTCGTGGTCACCGAGGAGGAGATCTTCGGACCGCGGGAGCGTCGGCCGCGGCGGTCCCACTGGCCGGAAGGCGCCGCCGTCGAGGCGCTCTCACAGCTCGCGCTCGGCGACTTCGTGGTCCACGTCGAGCACGGCATCGGCGTGTACCGCGGATTGGTGCAACTCGAGCTGGGAAACGTGCTCGGGGAGTTCCTGCGCCTCGACTACGAGGGCGGCGATCGACTCTTCGTTCCGGTCTATCGACTCAACCTGATCCAACGCTATGCCGGATCGGACGGGCACGTTCCGCGGCGGGACAAGCTGGGCGGAGCGACGTGGGAGAAGGCGAAGCGCTCGGTCCGTAAATCCCTGCGCAACATGGCACAGGAGCTCCTCACGGTGCACGCGGCACGGGAGCTGGCCATCGGTCACGCGTTCTCGCCGCGCGATCGGCACCTCGAGGAGTTCGAGGCGACGTTCCCCTTCGAGGAGACGCCCGATCAGCTGGCGGCGATCGAGGACGTCCTCGCCGACCTCTCGCGCCCGAAGCCCGCGGACCGACTGGTGTGCGGAGACGTCGGGTACGGGAAGACGGAGATCGCGATTCGCGCCGCGTTTCGCGTGGTGATGGACGGAAAGCAGGTCGCGATCCTGGTTCCGACGACGGTGCTGTGTCAGCAGCACGCCGAGACGATCGAGAAGCGGCTGGAGGGCTATCCGATCGTCACCGCGTCGCTGTCGCGGTTCTCGTCGGCGCGCCAGGCAAAGGAAGTCCGCGAAGGCCTCGCCTCCGGCAAGATCGACCTCGTCGTGGGGACGCATCGGCTGTTGCAGAAGAACGTGCAGTTCCGCGACCTCGGCCTCCTCGTCGTCGACGAGGAGCACCGCTTCGGCGTCGCGCACAAGGAGCGAATCAAGCAGATCAAGAAGACCGTCGACGTCCTGACCCTGACTGCAACGCCGATCCCCCGCACGCTGCAGATGGCCTTCACCGGGATCCGCGATCTGTCGGTGATCAACACGCCGCCCGCGGATCGCTTCGCCATCCGCACCCAGATCTGCCGCTACTCGGACTCGCTGATCCGCGAGGCCATCCTGCGCGAGATCCGCCGGGGCGGGCAGGTCTTCTTCGTCCACAATCGCGTGCAGCGAATCCCGGCGTTGGCGAAGGAGCTCGAACGGATCGTTCCGGAAGCCAAGGTGATCGTCGCCCACGGCCAGATGCGCGAACGCGACCTCGAAGACCGGATGCTGCGGTTCATGCACGGCGAGGCGGACGTCCTGCTGTGCACGACCATCATCGAGAGCGGGCTCGACAACCCACGCGCGAACACGATCCTGATCAACCGCGCCGACGCGCTCGGCCTGGCGCAGCTATACCAGCTCCGGGGGCGCGTCGGGCGTGGCCCGCAGCGCGCCTATGCCTACCTGTTGATCCCCGGCTCGGAAGAATCGCTCACCGACGACGCGCAACGCCGCCTCGAAGCGATCCAGGATCTGACCGAGCTCGGCAGCGGCTTTCGTCTCGCCAACATGGATCTCGAGATTCGCGGCGCCGGCAATCTGATCGGTGCAGAGCAGAGCGGATCGCTGGCCGCGGTCGGGTACGAGACCTACATGGAGATGCTCGACGCGACCCTCGACGAGCTGCGCGGGAAGCCGCGGGAAGTCGAGGTCGATCCCGAGATCCGTCTGCCCGTGGAGGCGCGACTCCCCGAGACGTACGTCGCGGCGGTGAACCAGCGTCTGGTTCTGTACAAGCGGCTCGCGAGCTGCCGCGACGACGGCGACGTCGATCGGATACGCGACGAGCTGCTCGACCGATTCGGCCCGCTGCCCGAAGAGGCGGAGAACCTGCTCGAGGTGATCCGCCTCAAGATCCGGGCCCGCGACCTCGGCGTCGTCGCCGTGGATCTCGTCCGCGGCGAGATCGTGCTGACCGCCGGCGAGACCACACGCGTCGACCCGCAACGGCTGCTGAATCTGCTCACGCAGGGGGGCGGCGGGCTGCGGGTCGCTCCGGACCACAAGATCTACGCGCCGGCGCCGCCGGGAGCGACGCCCGGGGCGCTGTTCGAGGCGAGCCGGAAGCTGCTCGCGAATCTGCGGGGATAGCCGGGGCGGCGGGGCCTACTTCCGGAACTTCGCGAAGTCGGGCTTCCGCTTCTGCACGAAGGCCGTGATCGCCTCGATGTTCTCCGGCGAGCCCGCGAGCTCGACCATCAACCGATCCTCGGCCTCCCGCGCCGCTGCGATCCCCGCCCGGTGCGCGACCTGGAGCGTTTGCTTGGTGGCCCGCAAGGACGAGATCGGCCATTGCGCGATCTCGCGCGCCTTGGCGAGGGTGGCATCCAGCACTTCGTCGTCGGGGAAGGCGCGCGCGGCCAAGCCCATCTCGACCGCACGCTCCGCGTCGATCCACTCGGCGGTGAACATCAGCTCGCTGGCCCGTTGCCGGCCGATCGCGCTCTGCAGCAGGTAGCTGCTGGCGATCTCGGGGACGAGTCCGAGATTGGCGAACGGCAGCCGCATGCGGAGGCTCTGGCCGACGTAGACGATGTCGGAGGCGACGCTGATGGTGCAGCCGCCTCCCACCGCCACGCCCTGGACCGAAGCGAGCAGCGGCTTGTCGAACGCGAGCAATGCATCCACGCAGGCGAAGAAGGCGCTCGGCTTGCCGTCTGCGCGCGGCGGAGGCGGCTCCCCACCGAAGGAGCCGAGATCCACGCCCGACGAGAAATTCCCGCCGGCCCCGGTGAGCACGACCACGGCGATACGAGGGTCGGCCTTCGCCTCGTCGAGAGCCCGGGCGAAGGCGTCCCATTGCGTCTCGTTGAACGCGTTCTTCTTCGCCGGGCGGTTGAAGACGAGCGTCGCGACGCCGTCATCGTCCAGATCGGTCAGTACGGTTGCGGCATGGTCCATGCGGGCCTCGATCGTTGCGAACGGCGAGTATGGGACAACCCGTCGGATTCTCCAGCGCCGACGTCGAGAGCCCCCGTCCGGACTCGATCGATCCGTTTGAGGATTCTCCGGCGGGTTCTAGACTGTCCGTCCCGAAACCGGAGGCTGGCCCCGATGAAGTTCGCTCTGTTCTACGAGATTCCCGTTGCCCGACCGTGGACGCGTGACAGCGAGCACCGCGCCTACAAGGAGACCGTCGAGCAGGCGGTGCTCGGCGAGCAGGCCGGCTTCCACAGCTTCTGGACCGTCGAACACCACTTCCTGGAGGAATTCTCGCACTGCTCGAACCCCGAGGTGTTGTACGGGAACATCGCCGCGCGCACTTCCAAGCTGCGTCTCGGCTACGGCGTTCGGCTGCTCCCGAAGCCGTACAACCATCCGGTTCGGACGGCCGAGTCTGCGGCCGTGCTGGACCTGCTCTCCGATGGGCGCGTCGAATTCGGGACCGGGCGGTCCGCCACGCGTGCGGAGCTCGAGGGATTCGGTATCGACCCGTCCGCGACGCGCTCGATGTGGCGCGAGGCGCTCGAGATGATCGTCGGCTGCTGGACCCAGGAAGAGTTCGAGTTTCGCGGCGAACACTGGTCGCTGCCGAAGCGACGCGTGCTTCCGAAGCCCCTCCAGGATCCGCATCCGCCGATCTGGGGCGCCACCACCAGCCTCGAAGGCCATCGGGAGATGGGGCGGCGCGGCATCGGGCTCTGCTCCTTCAGCGTCGGCGTGCCCCCGGAGAGTCTCAAGGAGAAGATCGACGCCTACCGAGCCGGTCTCGGCGAATGCGTAGATCCCATCGGCGCCTTCAAGAACTCCCAGGCGGCGACGTTCCCATGGTCCACTGTGCGGACGACAACGAGCGCGCTTTCGCCGACGCCGCGGAGTCGATGGAGTGGTATCCCCGGGTCGGGGCGCAGAACATCGCCACGCTCTCGGATTGGATGAAGGGCAAGGACCTCGGCACCTACAGCTACGCCGGCGACGTGGCGGCGATGCGCGATCGCGGCGACCTCGACGCCTTGAGCTTCGACTTCATCCGCGATTCCGGCGCCGCGATGGTGGGCGATCCGGAACGTTGCATCGAGATCGGCGCGCGTTACGCCGCGTCGGGATGCGACCTGCTCTTCTGTCTGGTGAATCCCTACAAGATCCCGCACGACCGTGTCATGCGATCGATCGAGCTCCTGGGAGAGAAGGTCATCCCGGCGCTGACGTAGTCGCCACGACGGAGAGCCCGTTCGGGCGGGACTTCGTTCGCGCCGGCGGGCGGCCACCCGCTGCGGGCAGATCCTCAGTCCGAAGAGGCGGCGGCGGTGCGTCCGCGGACGCGCGCGCGCAAGAACTCCGGCGGATAGAACGCCGCCCACGTGACGACCGCCGTTCCCAGCATGAAGAGCTGGACCGCCACCATCAGCGCGGGCTCGGTGGTGATGGCCGCGCCCAGGGTCACCGTGCCGGCGAAGAGCGTGGCGCTGGCGAGCACGGCGAAGAAGAACCCGATTCCCCACATCTGGAACTGCAGCACGGTGAGCGGATCGGCGAGTCCGAGAACCAGCCGGCGCTTCATCTTCGCGTGGTAGCCGAACGACTCCGCGCAGCCCCAGATCACGGCGAGCCCGTTGGTTGCATCGCCGAGCGTGTAGACGAGGCCCGCTTCGGCCAAGCCACCCGGCGCCGACCAGACGATTCCCAGTCCCGCGGCACCCAGCAGCCAGAAGACGCCGACCAGCAGCAGCGACCACGCATCCTGCGTACGGAAGATCGAATGGATGCCCCAGGTGAGCGCCATCAGCGTCAGCAGTCGCAGACAAGCCGCGAAGACGATCCAGCCGTGGTACTCGGCACCGGCCCCGAGGAAGCCGTGAACCACGAGGCGCACGACACCCCCCGTACCCGCGAGCAACAACGACGCGCCGTAGGCGAGCTCCGGTGCGGTGCGGGTCCGCAGCCCGGCCTTGACCAGACGTCCACCGAGCACGGCGCTGATCACGCAGCTCAGCACGAAGCTCAACAGGATCACGATCCGCACGCGCCGCCTCCCTCCCGGTG
>Ga0102952_1000717_pt1 | contig 11756 bp, 7 predicted proteins | sample SalPon2A_C_D1_MG_FD_78506 | JGI IMG/M metagenome (GOLD analysis project Ga0102952, IMG submission 78506) | Soil microbial communities from South San Francisco under conditions of wetland restoration - Salt Pond MetaG R2A_C_D1_MG | ecosystem: Environmental > Terrestrial > Soil > Wetlands | place... | reverse complement strand
GCCCGGTGAAGGACCAGATGAAGGAGCAGGCCCGCAGCCTGCTCGCTGCGCTGCCGGGGGTCGAGCAAGTCGAGATCGAGATGACCGCCGAGGTCGCCGCGCAAGCGGGGCCGCCGCGCAAGATGGCCGAGAGCGTGAAGCACATCATCGCCGTCTCCAGCGGCAAGGGCGGCGTCGGCAAGAGCACCGTGGCCGTCAACCTCGCCGTCGCGCTGGCCAAGACCGGCGCCTCCGTAGGCCTCTTGGACTGCGACATCTACGGCCCCGACGTGCCGATGATGATGGGCCTCGCCGGCGCGCCGGACCAGCAGGGCAACAAGCTGGTCCCCAAGGAGCGCCACGGCGTCAAGACGATGTCGATCGGCTACCTGCTGGAGGAGGACAAGCCGGTCATCTGGCGCGGTCCGATGATCCACAAGCTGATCGAGCAGTTCCTGAGCGACGTGCTCTGGGGTCCGCTCGACTACCTGCTGGTCGACATGCCCCCGGGCACCGGCGACGCGCAGCTCAGCCTGGCGCAGATCGTGCCGCTGACCGGAGCGGTGCTGGTCACCACGCCGCAGGCCGTCTCCACCTACGACGTCGGCAAATCGATCGCCATGTTCAAGCAGGTGCACGTGGACATCCTGGGCATCGTCGAGAACATGTCCGGCTTCGCCATCGAGGGCCAGCTCCCCGGAGTCGGGGCCGGGCAGGAGGTGCGGATCCAGACCGGCGCCGGACCGCAGACGCTGCGCACCGACGACGACGGCGCGTTCCACACCACGGTGAACCTGTTCGGGGTCGGCGGCGCCGAGCTGCTGGCCCAGAAGCACGGCTTCCCGGTGCTCGGCCGCATCCCGCTCGATCCGCGCGTGCGCGTGGGCGGCGACGCCGGGGATCCGATCCTGATCTCCGATCCGAGCTCGGCGCTGGCGCTGGCCTTCAGCGAGGCCACCGGCCGCATGGCGCAGCGGGTGGCGGTGAAGTCGCTGCAGTCGCTGCCGGTGCTGCAGTAGCGCCGCTCAGGCCTGCACGGCGGCGAGGATCGAGCGCGTCGCGTGGCTCTTGTTGAGCGTGTAGAAGTGCAGCCCCGGCGCCCCGCCGGCGAGCAGGCCGCGGCACTGGCGGATCGCGTGCTCGATGCCGGTGGCCATCACCTTCGCGGGGTCGTCCTGGTCGCGGCGTAGGCGCTCGTACAGTTCCTCGGGGATCGTCGCCCCGCACATCTTGGTGAAGCGCTCGATCTGGGCCACGTTCGTGATCGGCATGATCCCCGGAGTGATCGGCGCCGCGATGCCCGCCGCGCGCGCGCGGGCGACGAAGTCGAAGTAGGCGTCGTTGTCGAAGAACAACTGCGTGACCAGGAAGCGGGCGCCCAGCTCCAGCTTGCGCTTGGCCCAGCGCAGGTCGTCGTCGGGGCTCGGCGCTTCAGGGTGCGTCTCCGGGTAGCACGCGCCGCCGAGGTCCACGTCGAAGTTCGCCGCCAGGAACTCGATCAGGTCCGTGGCGTGCGCGAAGCCGCCGGCGGCGACCTCGAAACCGCCGCCGTCGGCGTCCGCCGGCGCGTCGCCGCGCAGGGCGAGGATGTTCTCGATCCCGCGCCCGCACAACCGCCGCACCTCGTCGCGCACCTGCTCGGCGCTGGAGCCCACGCAGGTCAGGTGCGCCATCGCGGTGATGCCCAGGTCGGCCTGGATGCGGCTGACGATCTCCAGCGTGCGCGTGCGGGTCGCCCCCATCGCGCCGTTGGTCACCGACACGAAGTCCGGCTTCAGCGCCTGGCCCAGGTCGGCGACCGTGGCCATCAGGTTCGACGCGCCCTCGTCGGTCTTGGGCGGGAAGAACTCGAAGCTGAACACCGGCCGGCCGCGGCCGTGCAGGTCACTGATCCTCACGGGACTCCAGGAGCTCCTCGAAACGGACGCGGAAAGCGTCGGGGATGCGTTGCGGCCTCATGGTCTTGGTGTTCACGCAGACGGTGGTCTGGCGCGCGTCGACGCACACCTTGTCGGCCACCTCGTAGACATAATGAAGGCCGAGCGAGGTTTCGCCCAGCTTGAAACAGGTGACACGGACCAGCGGCCGGTCGCCGAACCGCAGCGGGCCCTGGAAGTCGACCTCGGAGTGCACGAGCGGGAAACCCATGTGGTCGCGCAGCAGCATCTCGTAGTACTTGGCCCCGACGTGCACGTGCCAGAGCTCCTCGAACGCCTCGTGGAAGTAGTCGTAGATGCGCGGGAAGTAGACGATCCCGGCGGGGTCGACGTGTCCGAAGCGAACCTGCTGCTGGGTGATGAAGGCGCTCATGCGAACAGCTCGGGCCAGGTCTCGCGGATCGAGGCGACGAGCATCTCGGCCAGCAGCTCCAGCAGCCGCTCGCCCTCCGCGGAGGTGGCCGCCGCCGGGTCCCCGCAGTAGGCGGCGTCGCAGCCGGCCGCCAGGAACGAGTCCGCTCCGCCGCGGATCGCCCCCACTAGGTCGACGTCCACCGCGGGCAGGCCGCGCCGCGCGTCCTCGCGCACCCCGTCGGGATCGGCGGCGAGCACGATCGACGTCTCGTAGGCGCCGGCGTGATCGCCGCGGGCGAAGGCCTCGCCCAGCGTCTGCGCCCAGCGCCGGCGCGTGTTGTCGGGGAACAGCACCTGGGCGCGCTGCTTGCCGCGCTCGGGGTGATCGGCGGCGACCCCGCGCAGGACCTCCACGTGCTGCGGCTCGAGATGTCCGTTGGAGAACACGACCTGCCGCACTTCCTGTTGTTCGAGCGAGGTCACGATGTCTTCCAACACCGCCCACAGCGTCCCCGGCCGCAGCGTCACGCGCCCGGCGAAGCCGTCGGTGAAGTTCGTCAGCCCGTAGGCGAGCGGCGGCAGCAGCACCGCGGTCACCCCCGCCGCGGACAGCCGCGTGACGGCCCGCGCGGACTGCGCCACGGCGATGGTCACGTCGGTGTCCAGGGCCAGGTGGGGCCCGTGGGGCTCGGTGCAACCGATGGGCAGGAGGGCGACCGTCCGCGGCCCCAGCAGCTCGGCGGCCTCGGGCCAAGTGCATCTGGCCAGCTCGCTCATGGGCCGCAGAGCGTAGCAGGCCGCACGGGGGCGGTCGACGGTGCCCGCACGCGCGAGCCCGGCGGAGGTCGCCCGGGATGCGCCTCGAGCCCGCCCGCCGCCGGATCAGGAAGCCACGGGTTGCGGCGTCGGGCAGCGCCGGTAGTCCGCGGTGAAGTGGCGCAGCACCTCGGGGGCGCGGGCGATCTCGATTCCGGCGATGCCGGCGCTGCGCTTCCACACCGCCTCGACGACCTCGATCACGTAGTCCATGTGGCTCTGCGTGTAGGTCCGCCGCGGCACGGCCAGGCGCACGAGCTCGTGCGGCGCGGGTCGCTCCGCGCCGGTCTCGGGATCGCGGCGACCGAGCATCAGGCTGCCGATCTCGCAGGAGCGCAGGCCGCCCTCCAGGTAAAGCTCGCAGGCCAGGGCCTGGCCCGGGAACTCGTGCCAGGCGAGGTGCGGCAGGAAGCGGTCGGCCCGCAGGAAGATCGCGTGCCCGCCGGCGGGCTGCACCACCGGAACGCCGCCCGACGCGAGACGGTCGACGACGTAGGCGATGCTCGCGTGACGGTAGGCCTGGTAGTCCTCGTGGAGCACCTCCTGCAGACCCTGGGCCACGGCGTCGAGGTCGCGGCCGGCCATGCCGCCGTAGGTGGGGAAGCCCTCGGTGACCACCAGCCGCTGGCGGAGCTCGGTCGCGAACTCGTGGCGCCGGCAGGCGACGAAGCCGCCGATGTTGGCCAGGCCCTCCTTCTTGGCGCTCATCGTGCAGCCGTCGGCGAGCGAGAACATGTCGGACACGATGTCCCGCAGGCTGCGGCTGCGCTGGCCGCGCTCGTGCTGCTGGATCAGGTAGGCGTTCTCCGCGAAGCGGCAGGCGTCGAGCACCAGCGGCACCCCGTAGCGGTCGCAGAGGAAGCGCACCGCGCGCAGGTTCTCCAGGCTCACCGGCTGGCCCCCGCCGGCGTTGTTGGTCACCGTCACCATCACCATCGGCACGTGGGCGCCGCGCTCGGCTAGCACTGCTTCCAGACGCTCGAGGTCCATGTTGCCCTTGAACGGGTACAGCGAGTCGAGGTCGCCGGCCTCGGCGCAGGGCAGGTCGAGCGCCTCGGCTCCGCTGGCCTCCACGTTGGCGCGCGTCGTGTCGAAGTGCGTGTTGTTGGGAATCACCTTGCCCGGCCCGCCGACGGCCTGGAAGACGAGGTGTTCGGCCGCGCGTCCCTGGTGCGTGGGGATCACCTCGGGCATGCCGGTGACGTCGCGCACGGAGCGCTCGAAGCGCTTGAAGCTGTCCGCTCCGGCGTAGGACTCGTCGCCGCGCATCATCGCCGCCCACTGCTCGCTGCTCATCGCGCCCGTCCCGCTGTCGGTGAGCAGGTCGATGAGCACGTCGGCGGCGTCCAGCTTGAACAGGTTCCAGTGCGCCGCCTCGAGCAGGGCCCGGCGCTCGGAGCGGGTGGTCATGCGGATCGGCTCGATGCTCTTGATCCGGAACGGTTCGATGATGATGGTCATGGTCGGTACCCCTCGCGTAGGCAATGGAGTTTCGGCTTCCTACATACGCGCACCTGCCGCCCGTGCCCGGCGTCGGGTCCACGTTTTTGCACGAATACGCACAAGGCGTAGGCTGCCTACGACCCGGGACCCGGCGGTGGGCGTCGCCCGCGCGGAGTACCCCCGGGCCGACCCGGGGTAGGGACGATCATGCGCAAGAAGCTCGGCCTGGCCATCGTCGGACTGCTGGTCCTGGCGGCGGTCGTGATGGTGTGGCTGGCCGGCGGTCCGGACGGCGATCCGGCCGCGGCCGCCGCGCGCGCCCCCGCGCCGGATCCCGTGCACCGCGAGCCCGCGACGCTGGTCGACCCGGCGGCGCGGCGCGGGAACGGCTCGCCGGCCGTCGACGCCGGCGAGCGGCTCGAGGTCCCGGCGGCGCCGCCACCCGCCGAGGCCCCCGTCTCCGTCGCGGGGCACGTGGTCGACAGCTCCGGTCGCGGGCTCGAGGGCGTCGCCGTGAAGGCCTGCGGAGCCGACGGCGAGGAGGGGTCCGCGCCGGCGGCGACGCTGACGGATTCCCGTGGAGACTTCGCGCTCGCGGTCGCCGGCGGCGAGCGACCGACCCACGCGCGGTTCGATGCCGACGCCTACCTCCCGCTGGTCGCCGCGGTGCCGCCGGCCGGCCCGCTGGAGGTCGTGCTCCTCGCCCGCCCGGTCGTCGAGGGGCAGGTGCGCGACGCCGGCGGCGCTCCGGTGCAGCCGCCGGGGACGGTGCGGGTGGAGGTTCGTCCCGCTGCGGTCGACGCCGCGCAGGACGCGGAGACCTTCGAGGTCGAGCTGCAGCCCGACGGCGGCTACCGCGCGGACCGGCTGCCCAGCGGACGCCTGGTGCGCGTCTGGGCGCGGGCCAAGGGCTTCCAGGGGCGCGAGGTCGCGCTGGACGTGGAGCTCGCCCCGGAGTCCCGGCACACGCAGGACGTCGAGCTGGTGCGCGGGCTGGTGGTGCACGGGACGGTGCTCGATGCGGACTCGATGGAGCCGGTGCCCTTCGCCAAGGTCTGGGGCGAGGGCTTCGAGTTCGAGGAGGACTCCTACCGCCCCAGCGCGATCGCCGACGCGCAGGGTCGCTACCGCATCGAGGGCTTCGAGCCCGACCCGACGATGGTCGGGGGCGACGGCCTGGCGACTTTCTGGATCGTCGCCTCGTCCGAGCACCACGCACCTTCGCCGCTGACGATGTACGGCCTGCTGCCGGACGAGCACGGCGAGTACGAGCTCGACCTCGTGGTGACGCGGCGCTCGTGCTCGGTGGCCGGCTCGGTCCTGGAGCCCGACGGCACGACGCCCGCCGCGGGCGCCCTGGTCTGGTCGATCGACGCCGAGAACAACTTCACCTTCCGGGCAACGGACGCGCAGGGCGGGTTCTCCTTCGAGGGCCTGCCCCCGGGACCCTTCGGGCTCGTCGTCTACCGCACCGAAGGCGACGCCCGAACGCGCCACGCGTCGCGCTCGACCGACGTCGAGCTCGCGCCGGGAGCCAGCGAGCAACTCCGCCTCGTGCTCGCGGAGGGCACCGCCGAGATCGCCGGCCGGGCGCGTGACGCCGCCGGTGCGCCGGTGGCCGGGCTGGAGGTCCGCGCCCACTACAACTTTCACTTCGGCGGGCTGAGCATCGGGCTCGACTCCGAAGCGGTGGTCACCGACGAGGAGGGTCGCTACCGGTTCGAGCAGCTGCGCGCCGGCGAGTACGACCTCGTGCCCGCCGGCTGCGCGGATCCGCGGGAGTCGGAGTTCACGCTGGCCGCGGGCGGGCGGCGGACGGTCGACTTCGCCGTGGGCGAATGCATGACCGTCGCGGGCTGGGTGGATCTCCGCGGCGAGAGCCCCGGACCCTTCGAAGTGCTGCTGCTCGATCCGGCGACCGGCAGCAGCGTGGTCGACACGCAACCCGACGACGAGGGGAACTTCGAGCTCGCCGACGTGCTGGCGCGCGCCTACGACCTGGCGCTGTTCCGCGACGGCGTGGAGGTCGATCGGGCGGCGGTCTCGCAGACCGCGTCCACCGGCATCGTGTTGCGCGCGCCCTGAGGCCGCGCCCCCAACCCGCTCCGGCGGCCTACCAGGCCTCGACAATGCGCACGACAGGGGTTGTTCCAGGCGGCCTCGCTACCCGCCGGGCAACCGGCGTCGGGAGACGAGCGAGGAAACGGAAACACGGGCTTTGTCCCCGCCTAGGATGAGCGTCGCGAGACGTCTCGCGGGTCTCGTCGGAGCGCTGGTCCTGCTGGTCGCGTCGGCCTGGTGGCTCGGCCGGTCGCCCGCCGGCGTCTCCGGGGCCGTGGCACGCGCCGCGCGTCCCGCGTCCGCGGTCGAGGCGCGGGAATCGGTGTCCCTGGCGACGCCGGCTTCGCTCGCGCGGCCCGGTCCGGCGCACGTTCCCGTCGCGATCGCCGAGGCTCCGCCCCCTTCCGCGCCCGCTCCCTCCGCGTCGACCCAGGCTTCGGCATCGACTTCCGCGGAGGCACCGGAGCCGCGCTACCCGCTGGCGCTCGAGCTCGTGCGCGGAGACCACCAGAGGGTGCGGGTGCCGTGGATCGAAGTGGAGCTGGCGCGCCGCAGCGACGGCGCGCGCGTCGTGCTCCGCGGCAGCGACACGTTCGTGCTCACCGGCGAGATCCCCCTGGGCACCTGGGAGCTGCACGCCCGGGCGCCGGAGTACTCGCACCTCCCGGCAGTCGCCCATTTCGAGTCCACCGATCGCCTCGAGCACACGTCGGACATCGGTCCGCCCGCCTTCTGCGGGGACGTCTACCTCTATCCCCGGGACTGGGTTCCGATCGTGCTGCGCACGCCCGACGGACGCGCCTTCACCGAGCTGGCCACCGATCGAGGCCTGGAGCCGAAGCGCTACTTCGTCGACGCCTTCGCGGTCGGGTGCTCCTACGACGCCGACGGTGAGGTTCCGAACGTCGCGCCCGAGGAGCCCCTGGCCCGCTTCCACGAGCCCCACGGCTATCAGAACGTCGAGCTGCCCGGCGGGGCCATCGGCTCGCTGGAGATCCTGCGCCCGCGGCCGTTCTGGGTCCGGCTGCGCGTGCACGGCGTCGACCTCGACCGGCGCTTCCTGGACGTCGGCGATACCGTGTTGGGATTCGAGCTGGACCGCGCCGCCCTGAGCGAGCGCTTCGCCGAGGTGCGCCTGCGGCTGGTCGACCTCGTCTCCGGCGAGCCGGTCCGCGAAGCCGCGGCGGAGCTGAAGGCGAACACCTCCGCGCACCGGCGCCACGACCTCGAGCACGTGCCCCCCGACGACGTCGGCCGGATCCGGTTCCGCGACGTGATCCCCGGGGCCCACGACCTGTTGATCGCCCGCGGAGCGAACCTGGTGCAGCGCAAGCTCGAGCTCGCACCCGGCGAGCCACTCGACCTGGGCGACCTACCGATCTCCGACGCGCCGGGGATCCTCCTGAAGGTGGTCGACGGCGAAGGACGGCCGGTGAAGGCCTTCGTCGAGATCGCTCCCTGGGAGCGCGGTCGCTGGGTCGACGAGCTGTACCACCCCAGCCTGTTCCGCAGCACCAGCGAGCTGGGAAGCTACGTGCTGCCGCTTCCCGACCGGGTCTCGATCCTGCGCGTCCGGCAAGTCCGGCTGCACTTCACCCATCCCGAAACGATCCTCGGAGAGGTAGACGTCAGCCCGCTCCTCGCCACGCGCAACGTGCGCATCGATCCGGCCTTCCCGCCACCCGAGCTCGAGCTGGTGGCCGAGCGCACGGTGGACGTGTGGTTCGAACCGACGACGCCTTGGATCGAGGGACATCAGCTCACCGTGGACGACGAGACGGTCGGCCTGACCGTCGCGCGGATCACCGACCCGGCGAAGCGTGTCGACCTGGTCCCCGGCCCCTACGTCGTGCGCCGCTGGTCGGGGAAGACCGAGCTGGGGGCGATCGACGTGGTGGTCGACGGATACCCGGTCCAGGTGCAGGGCCTTCCCGTTCCCTGAGCTGCGACCGCGTGTGCCGCCAGGTCCGGCGAGTGGGCACGGACTCCCGCCGTGGAGCGCGCGGCAGCCGGACGGCCTCCCACCGCGTGCCATCGCCCGAGTGGATGCAGCTGGAGGAAGACTCGCGACTCGGGAGGATTGGTGTCATCGGCTGCCCACGGTTAGCGTGAGGCGATGAGAGGTCTCGCAGGTCTCGTGGTCCTTCTGGCGGTGATCGCGGGCATGCTCTGGTTCGCGTCTTCGGACTCGGGGGGCGAGCCGCGCTCGGCGGCGCCGGCGCGACCTCCGTCGACGACTTCCGCCGGCGAGGAGTCGCCGGTGCTCGCCAGGGGAGCGGTCCCGACGGAGGTTCGCGCCGACGAGCCGGACCCGCCCCGGAGAGCGCTGCCAGCTACGACCCCGCGCGCACCCGAGGAGTCCCACCGCCCTGCGGCCGACGCACTGCACTCCGTGGTCTTCAACTGCCTTCGCGGAGACGGCCGCCCGCTCGACCTCGCGTGGGTGGAAGTCACGCTCGTCCGCGAGACGGACGGAAGGCGCGCTGTGATCGCCGCGAAGAACTCGAACGACCTCGAGGGCGAGATCCCGTTCGGCATCTGGAAGGTCCACGCCGTCGCGCCGGGCTTTCGCCACGTCACCGCGACCTACGACCTCGGCGAGCACTCTTCGCTCTGGCGCAGGCGAGGGGACGACTCCTTGGCGTTCACCGGACGCGTGCACCTGTGGCCCGACGACTGGATCCCGATGATCGTGCGCACACCGGATGGACGATCGCTCGAAACCTTGGCGCGAGAGGCGGGCTTCGGCTTCGAAGGCGACCTCGTCAACGCGTTCAGGATCCGCACTTCCTACTACGAGATGATGGGCGGCCTCGGCGCGCCGGGGATGGAGTTCGGACCGTTGTGCCGGCTCCACCCACCGCAGCGCCTGAACCGAGTCGAGCTCCCCGGAGGCGTCGTCGGAGCGCTCGAGATCCTGCAACCGAGACCGTTCTGGGTGACGGTGAGCCTGCTCGGCGGCACCCTCGACAGGCAGCTCCTGGAGGCCTCGGCTCAGGAGCTGGTCCTCGACATCGACAGCGAGTACTTCCGACGCCTGGATGCGGAGGTCTCCTTGCAAGTGGTGGAGCGCGGCACTCGGGCCCCCGTATCCGGTGCTTCGGCCGAACTCCGGGCGAGGCTCTCGACCAGCACGAGCTCCGAACTCCGGCTGCCGGCGTCCGATGCCTCCGGGTGGTTGATGTTCGAGAGCGTGATGCCGGGAGCGTACGAGCTGCGCGTCACGCGCGGCGACGAGCTCGCGTTGCGCACGTTCGAGGTCTCCCCCTACGAGCGCCTCGATCTCGGCGAGGTCGTCATCGGCGCCCCCCCGGGAGTCATGGTCCACGTCGTCGACGAGGAAGGAGCCCCCGTGGAGTCGGTGATCGACGCGGCCGCCTACGACCCGGGACGCCCCGTCGACGAGCTCTACGAATACGACCGCGACCTCAAGTCCGACGAGTCCGGCACGTACTTCCTGGAACCCGCGAACGTCGAGACCATCGTGCGCGCCCGACCGAAGCGCGTGCCGGGCTCCGAGCGTGACTACGACACGGTCGGAACTCGGAACGCGCTCATCGATCCTGACGATTCGCCCGCCGAGCTCGTGCTGGTCGTCCGCACGCCGGTGGAACTGACGCTCGACGTCGGGAAGGCCAGCATCCCCTGGGAGGAGGGGCAGCACATCGACGTCGAGGCATACCTGTCCGGCCGCCGACGGCGGGTCGTGATCCGCCGCATCGTCGACCCTGCGGATCCCGTCCGCATGCTCCCGGGCAACTACACGATCCGGCGCTGGGACGGGGGCCAGGAGATCCTCTTCCAGGGGGCGAACGTGGGCATCGGGCCCGGCCCGCGGACGATCTCCTTGCGCTGAAGCCCGCGCTACGTACTCGGGCGCAATCGGTCGCGGAGGCGGTTCGCGACGCTAAGATGCCGCCCATGCGCATCGTCTCCATCGGCGGCGGACCGGCCGGGCTCTACTTCTCGATCCTGATGAAGAAGGCCTTCCCCGAGTCCGAGATCCAGGTCTACGAACGCAACAAGAGCGACGACACCTTCGGGTGGGGCGTGGTGTTTTCGGACGAGACGCTCGGCCATTTCCAGGAGGCGGATCCCGAGTCGATGGGCATGATCCGCGAGAGCTTCGTCTACTGGGACGACATCGAGACCTACTACCGCGACGAGTGCATCCGCTCGACCGGGCACGGGTTCTGCGGGCTATCGCGCAAGAAACTGCTGCAGATCTTCCACGAGCGCTGCTGGGACCTCGGCGTGGACGTGACCTTCGAGCGCGAGATCACCGATCCCGACGATCCGGAGATCGTCGGCGGCGCGGACCTGGTGCTCGCCGCCGACGGGCTCAACAGCATCGTGCGCGCCAAGTACGAGGACCACTTCAAGCCGTCGATCGACTGGCGCAAGTGCCGCTTCTCCTGGCTGGGCACGACGCTGCCGCTCGACGCCTTCACCTTCATCTTCCGCGAGAACGAGCACGGGCTGCACCAGGTGCACGCCTACCCCTTCCAGAAGGGCGCGGAGCCGATGTCCACGTTCATCGTCGAGTGCCACGAGGACACCTGGCGCCGCGCCGGACTGGACCGGGCCGACGAGGCGGAGACGGTGCGCTACTACGAGGCGCTGTTCGCCGACCACCTCGACGGCCACCCGCTGTTGACCAACCGCTCGATCTGGCGCGCCTTCCCCACCGTGCGGGTGGAGCGCTGGCACCACGGCAACCGGGTGCTGATCGGCGACTCGGCGCACACGGCGCACTTCTCGATCGGCTCGGGCACCAAGCTCGCGATGGAGGACGCCATCGCCCTGGTCGCGGCCTTCCGCGAGCACGGCACCGGCGACGTGCCGCGGGTGCTCGAGGCCTACGAGGACGCGCGGCGCGTGGACTGCATCAAGATCCAGAAGGCGGCCCAGACCAGCCTGGAGTGGTTCGAGCACAGCGCGCGCTACATGGACCAGCACCCGCTGCAGTTCACCTTCAACCTGATGACGCGCTCCAAGCGCATCACCTACGACAACCTGGCCCGCCGCGATCCGGAGCTGGTGCGCCGGGTGGCCGAGTGGTTCGCCGAGCAGGCCGGGACCCCGCGGTCGGAAGGCGAGCCGGTACCCCCGCCGATGTTCGCGCCGTTCACGCTGCGCGGCCTGCGGCTCGCCAACCGGGTCGTG
>Ga0102952_1000716_pt1 | contig 11777 bp, 10 predicted proteins | sample SalPon2A_C_D1_MG_FD_78506 | JGI IMG/M metagenome (GOLD analysis project Ga0102952, IMG submission 78506) | Soil microbial communities from South San Francisco under conditions of wetland restoration - Salt Pond MetaG R2A_C_D1_MG | ecosystem: Environmental > Terrestrial > Soil > Wetlands | place... | reverse complement strand
GTGCGGGGGCACGACGAGCGGGTGGTGGCCTTCTCGCCCGAGGGGGGCCGCGCCTTCCGAGAGCTCAAGGCGTTCCTCTTCGAGCACCTCTACGATCACCCGCGCGTGGCGAGCGTGAACCGGCGGGCCGAGGAGGTGCTGTCGGAGCTCTACCGGGTCTGGATCGGCGACCCGGCGCAGCTGCCCGCGAGCGTCCGCGAGCGGTTCGAGCGCGAGGGTGAAGCGCGAGCGATCGCCGATTACATTGCGGGCATGACGGACCGCTTCGCCCAGGCCGAGCACCGGCGTCTGACCGGTCGCGGGCCGGGGGTGCTCGGCGAAGGGCTCGAGGGGGCCGCCCGTGTCTAGGGCGACCGCAGCTCCCGACGTCCGGGTGGTGCTGGTGACCGCGCCCGGGGCCGAGGCCGAGACGCTCGGCCGGGCCCTGGTGGGCGAGCGCCTGGCGGCGTGCGTGAACTTCGTGCCGGGCGTGCGTTCGATCTATCGCTGGGAAGGAGAGGTGCAGGCCGATGAAGAGACGCTGCTCGTGATCAAGACCACCGAGGCGCGGCTCGCTGCGCTCGTGGAGCGCGTCCACGCGCTCCACTCCTACGACCTGCCCGAGGTGCTGGCGCTGCCGGCCGCGGGCGGCAGCGGCGCCTACCTCGCGTGGGTCGCCGAGGAGTCGCGGCCATGAGCCTGGCCGATGCTCTCGAGCGCGCGGCCGAGGCGCTGCCCGACCTCGCCGACGCGATCCGCCCGGCCAACGGCGACCCCGAGCGCCTGCTCGCGGGCCTCGACGCCGAGCAGGCCGCGAGCCTGCTCGGCTGGATGCTGGCCGAGGCGCCCGACGACGGCGGCGAGCTGGCGGCCGAGTGGGCCGGCGCCGAGGTCGGCTTCGCGGCGATCTCGGCCCTCGACGAGTCGGCGCTCCCCAAGGCCGGGCGCAAGGCCCTGCGGCGCGTGCGTCACCGCCTGCGCAGCCAGGGCCTCGAGCTCCCCGAGGCGCCGGCGAAGCCGAAGGTCGCGGTCCTTCCCGAGGTCGAGACCGACGTGTCGGGGGCCTTCGTGTCGCCGCTCGATCCGGGCGGCTCGCGCGCCATCGTGATCGTGCAGCCCAACCCGTCGGGCGGCGCGCGCATCTTCGAGCTCGTCGCCAACGACGCGTTCGGCATCCGCAGCTGCGAGGTCTTCAAGGCGCCGCGCGGCAAGGCGCGGCGCTTCCTGCGCGAGGCCACCGACCCGGGCCGGGGCGCCGGCGCCGCCGTCTCGCTCGACGCGGCGCGCGCGCTGCTGGCCCGCGCCGCCGCGGCCCAGCCGCGCGACCGGGCGCTGCCGCGCACCTTCGCCGAGTGGCGCAGCCAGATCGGCGTGGCGCCCGAGGGCACCCCGACCCCGGGCGAGGAGGCCGCCGCGGCCCTGGGCGAGCCCGAGGCCGACAGCCGCACGCTGCTGCTCGAGATGATCGCCGACGGCCGCCTGGGGCCCTGGCCGCCGCGCGAGGAGGTCCTCCGTGAGGCCGTGGACGCCCTCGGCGAGGCCCGCGACGCGAAGATCGTGGTCTCGGGCGGCACGCGCCGGGAGCGCTTCGAGGAGATCCTCGCCTCTGCCGCCGAAGCGGCCTACGACGAAGGCTTTTCGGCCTGTACGGCTGCGCGATTCGAAGAATCGGCCTATCTCTACTGGAAGTCGGAGCACGAGCCCGAGGCTCGTGCCTGTCTGGCGGGCGCCCGGGCCTTCCGCGAGGAGGAGGCCGGCAGCAACCCGGTGGCGCGAGCCCTGCTCGGCCGCCTGCTGGCGCCGCTCATGAAAGAGAACGACGACACGGAACGAGAGGAGAGCGAATCGCTGCTGGTGAAGCCCTGAGCGCGGCCCTGCGTGCCGCGCCCGGCTCCCAGACGGCGCCTCTCCGGGGGAACCCATGAAGCGAAGGTTTGGACGTCGCCGCCGCGGTGGCGACGGTGGCTCGGGTGGCAGTGGTGGAAGTGGCGGCGGGTCCGCCATCGACGCGAGCTGGCTCGCGCGGATCGTGGAGGCGGGCCTCGTGCCCGTGGAATCGCTCGAGGCCGTCGCGAGCCCGGACGTCCCGGCGAGCCTCGCCCTGATCGCACGCGGCCAGGACGCCGAGGGGCGCCGGGTCGTGGTGTCGTTCTCGCCGCGCAGTGGGGGCGACGCGCTGCTCGGCCTCGTGGCCCACCAGCGCGCCGCGCAGCCCCGGGGCGACGACGGCGCGGGCGAGGCGCCCGACGCGCAGCAGGGCAGCGGCCCCGACGCGCCGGCCCGGGCCTACGCGGTGTCGCGCTTCGGAGCGGCCGCCCGGCGGCGCATGGCCTTCGTCGGCGAGCTCGGCATCCCGGTCGAGCCCGTGGAGGCGGGGCGCCTGCTCGAGGGCCCGGGCGTCCAGCCCGAGGCGCCGCCCGCGGCCGTGGCGCTGCCGCCCGCCCAGGTGGGCGCCGGCCTCGCCGAGCCCGCCGCGCGTGAGCTCTTCCGCCGCGCGCTCGCGAGCCTCGCCGGCCTCGCCGCCAAGCACGCCGGGGGGGTGCGCGGCACCGCCGCCGGTGTCGAGCTCGTGCTGATGGCGCGCCGCGTGGCGCGCCTGTCGATCCGCGACGGGCAGGTCCAGCTCGAGCCGCTCGATCCCCGCGGCGCGCCGCAGACGCTCGGCGAGGCGGGCCTGGCCGAGGCCTTCGACCAGCTCGAAGGCCAGCTCCGCAAGCGCCTGCGCGACACGCGCGTGCTGCGCGGCGAGGAGGGCCTGCGCGCGCGCGTGCAGCTGCGCCTCGCCGAGGCGCTGGGCCTGCGCTCGATCTTCCCGTTCCCGCTGGGCGGCTCCGACCAGGAGGTGCTCGACGCCGTGGGTGTCGCCTCGGACGGGCGCCTCGTGGTGGTGGCCGTGCGCGAGCGGCTCGGCCTCGAAGGCGTGGGCGCGATCCTCGACGCCTGGGCCGCGCTCCAGCCCTCGATCCCCGGCCTGCTGGCCGACGCGCTGCCGCCGGTGACGCTCGAAGAGGCGCCGCGCCTCGTGGTGGCCGCCGTGTCGTGCGACGCCGCCGCCGCGCGCGTGCTCGAGGGCCTGACGCTCGAGCTCGAGCGGCTCGAGATCCGCGCCGGCCGCGACGGGCTTCCCGATCTGGTCCCGGCAGGCAGCGCGCCCGCCTCGGCCCCGGCCGTGGGCGGGAGCCGCGATCGAGATCGAGATCGCGAGCGCGGCGGCCGGCGCCGCGGGCGCGGCCGGCGCGGCCCGCGCCGCGGCCGCGACGGAGGCGACGGCGGCGACCGCGAGGATGCCGAGGAGGTCGAGCGCGGCCCCGAGGCGTCGGACGGTGGCGACGACGGCGAGGACGCCGACACTCGCGAGCGGGCCGGGGCCGAGCGGCCCGAGCGCCCGCGCCCGGCCGAAGAGGAGCGCCCGCGCTTCGCCGAGCTCTCGAGCTTCGACCTCGACGACGGCTTCGGCCTCGACGGCGAGGCCGAACGCACGGCGCGGCCGCGCGGGCGCGGGCGCGGCCGGCGGCGCGGCCGAGGCCGCCAGCGCCGCGACGACGGCGACGCCCGGGAGTCCGACGAAGCCGACCCGGAGCGGGACGCCGGCCCCGCGCTCGACGAGCGCGGCGATCGCTCGCCCTCCGACGACACGGACGTGTCGGCCGCCCCCGAGGCGCCGGAGGACGAGGACGTCACCGTGGACGAGGAGGAGCTCGAGCTCGCCGAGGCCCCCGAGCCCGAGGCGGAGCCCGAGCCCATGCGCCAGGAGCGCCCGCGTCGGGCGGCCATCCTGGCCCATGCCGACCGCCACTCGGTGGCGTCGGCCATGCTGCTCGCCCGCGAGGCGCGCCAGGTCGAGGGCATCTGGGTGTATCCCCAGAGCGAGCTGATGACCTTCTTCCGCAGCGTGGCGATCGACCTGCACGAGGACGTGACGATCATCGTCGTGGGCTTCCAGGCCTCGCCGGTGCGCGACGTGCTCCAGGCGGCCTCGCTCTACGCGGGCCGGCTCGAGTGGTACGACACGCGCGAGTGGCCGCCCGAGGACCTGGCGGAGTTCACGTCGGCCCTCGGCACCGACTTCGTGGACGTGCACCCGGGCCTCGACACGCCCATGCCGCTCGTACTGCCGCGCTGCTCGCGTCGCAGCCGCTTCTCGGACAAGCTCGTGGACCTCGCGGCGGCGCGCTTCAGCGAGCACGACTTCCAGCGCTGGGGACGCGTGTGGTGGTGGCGGCTCGCGGAGATCGCCAGCCGGCCCGGCGAGCACAGAAACGAGCTCCAGCCCCTGCTGACGGGGCGGCCGAGCGACCTGGCGGCAGAGGCCGGCCGCGCCGGCGCGCCGCCGCCGCCGCCCGAGGTGGAGTACGTGGGCGCGCGCGACTTCCGCATCGTCCACTTCGGCGGCTATGCCATGGTGCTCTTGGACGTGCCCGCCGAGCTCGAGCTGTCGCTTGCCGGGCGCATCGCGCGCGAGCGCTACGGCGCACAGCTCTCGCTGGCGCGTCACGAGGGGCGGGGCATCTGCATCCTCGGCGCCAACGACGGGGCGAGCGCGCGGCCGCTTTCGGTGGGCAGCATGGCGCAGCACCTGGGCGAGAAGCTCTCCTGGGTGGAGACGCTGCCCGGGGCCGACCACGTGGCTCGCTTCCGGATCCACGGTCTCGACGCCGCGCCCGAGCGGCTCGAGGCGGTGGTGAGCGAGATCGGGATGGGGCGCTCCATCCTGGAAGGCTAGGCGCCGTGGCGCGGGCCGAGGCCGGGACGGCCGCCAACGTCGTGGAGGTCTTCTCCTCGATCCAGGGCGAAGGGCCCTGGGTCGGCCGCTCGACGCTCTTCGTGCGGCTCGGCGGGTGCGACCTGCGCTGCCGCTGGTGCGACTCGCCGGGTACCTGGCTCCCGGCCGGCGAGGCGCGCCTCGAGCGCGCGCGCGGTTCGGGAGAGTTCGACGCGCGCGCCAACCCGGTGCCGATCGCGGATCTCGTGGCGGCCTGCGAGGCGCTCGAGCTCGAGGCGCACCGCTTCGTGGCGATCACCGGGGGCGAGCCGCTACTCCAGCCCGAGGCCGTGCGCGCCCTGGCCGGCGCCCTCGCCGGGCGCGGGCCGCGGATCTTCCTCGAGACCCACGGCGTGGCCGACGCGGCCCTCGCGCAGGTCGTCGACGCGGTGGACGTGGTCTCCATGGACTGGAAGCTCGCGAGCGACGTGCGGCGCGAGAGCGACGTGCGCAGCGCCCCGGCGGCGCCCTTCCACGAGGCCCACGAGCGCTTCCTGCGCACCGCCCGCGCCGGCGCCGAGGTGAGCGTGAAGCTCGTCGTCACGACCGCCAGCGAGGACGCCGAGATCGACGAGGCGGCGCGCCGCATCGCCGACGTCGATCCGGCGACTCCGGTGGTCCTCCAGCCCGTGACCCCCTTCGGGCCCGTGCGCGAGCGGCCGAGCGCCGAGCGCATGCTCGGCCTCGAGGCGCGCCTTGCGCGTACCCTCGCCGACGTGCGCGTGATCCCCCAGACGCACCCGATCTGGGGCGCGCGCTAGCCTCGCGCCATGGCGCTCTCAACCGAGCAGATCGACCGCTACCGCGCCGACGGCGTGGTGCTCGTGCCGAAGCTCCTCGCCGCGGCCGACCTCGCACCGCTCCAGACCGAGATCGAGGCCTGGATCGACGGGCGGGCGCGCGAGCTGCGCGCCCAGGGCCACCTCGACGAGCTCTTCGAGCGCGCGTCCTTCGAGCGGCGTTTCGCGTGCCTCTACGAGGCGTCGGGGGGCTGGATCGCCGCGGGTCTCGACGTCCACCTGATGCGCGGCCCCGCGCTCTTCGACTTCCTGCGCAGCGACGCGCTGCTCGACGCCGTCGAGAGCCTCGTCGGCCCCGAGATCGTGCTGAACCCGGTCCACCACCTGCGCGCGAAGCTCCCGCAGCGGCTCGTGGGCGAGCTCGTCGAGACCTACTTCAACGTCCCCTGGCACCAGGACTCGGGCGTGCTGTGGGAGGAGGCCGACCCCGTGCCGATCGTGGGCGCGTGGATCCCGCTCGTGGACGCCACCAAGCGCAACGGCTGCATGGAGGTCATGCCGGGCGTCGCCGCCGGCGGGCACCTCCCGCACCAGGCGGCCGGCGGCACGACGATCGTCCCCGAGGCGCTGCCCGCGGTCGAAGCGCGCACCCTCGAGTGCCCGCGCGGCGGCGCGATCTTCCAGAGCAAGTTCACGCCGCACCGCTCCACGCCCAACGAGACCGAGGGCGTGCGCTGGAGCCTCGACGTCCGCTACCAGCCCGCGGGCACGCCCACGGGCCGCCCGTTCCATCCCGCCTTCCTCGTGCGCAGCGCGTGCACGCCCGAGGCCGTGGTGCGCGACCACGCCGCCTGGGACGCCGCCTGGCGCAAGGCGCTCGCGGCCCTCGAGGGCAAGCCCGCGCCGCGCGCACACCGCGTGGTGCGCTAGGGGCGCGGCGCTAGCGCTCGCCGAGGATCCGGTCCGCCGCTGCCACCAGGTCGGGCACCGCGCCGGGGCCGCCGCCCGGCTCGATCCGCACCGCGCCCGCGCAGCCGGCGCGCTCGGCCAGCTCGACGTCCTGGTCGCGGTCGCCGATCACCCAGCTCGCCGCGAGGTCGGCCCCCAGCTCGTCGCGCGCGCGCCAGAGCATCCCGGGCGCGGGCTTGCGGCACCCGCAGCCGGCGTCGGGCGTGTGCGGGCAGTGGTAGCTGCGTGCGATCGCGATGCCGTGGGCGGCGAGGTCGCGCTCCAGGTGCTCGCGGAAGGCCTCGTAGGTGGCCTCGTCGTAGTAGCCGCGCCCGATGCCGCTCTGGTTGGTGACGATCGCGAGCGCGAAGCCCGCGTCGAGCAGTCGGCGTAGACCTTCGACCACGCGCGGTAGCAGCGCGTAGTCCTCGATGCGGTGGGTGTAGCCCTCGTCGCGGATCAGGGTGCCGTCGCGGTCGAGGAAGACGAAGCGCTTCACGGCGTCGCGCCCGCGCCCGCCCCCGCGGCGTGGGCCGCGCGGGTGGCCTCCGGGGCGGCGAGGGCCGGGCCGAGGATCTCGGCGCGCGGGTCGTCGGCGTCCTCGACCGAGCGGGCGAGGGCGATGAAGGCGGGCAGGCTGTCGTCGAGGCTCGCCAGGCGGCGCGCGTAGGCCGGGACGTCGTTGGCGTAGGTGGCGGCGATCGAGAGGCAGGCGTCGTTGAGGCGCGCCTCGGCGGCGACCTTCGCCGCGTCGACGCGCTCGAGGGGCAGGGCGGCCAGCCGCGCGCGGCCCTCGGCGCCGAGCGCAGCGCGGCGCTGGTCGCGCTCGGGCCCCGGCTCGGTCTCGGCGTAGAGGGCGCCGATCTCCTGGCGCAGGGCGAGCAGGGTGTCGTCGATGCGGCGGCGGTCCTCGACCTCGGCGCGCAGCTCGTCGCCCTGGCCGTCGCGCGCGTAGAAGCGCACCGCGCCCTCCTGGCCGATGAAGCTCGCGATCCCCTCGTTGAACTCCGCGGCGTCGGCGAAGAAGACCGTGGCGTGGACCAGCTCGTGGATCACCGTCTCGACGAGGTAGTGCTCGCCGTAGCGGAGCATCGGGTCGGTCACCGGGTCGGCGAACCAGCCGAGGGTCGAGTAGGCCGGGATCGCGAGCACGCAGACGTCGAGCCCCTTCGTGCGCAGGTCGGCGGCCTCGGCCTCGGCGCGCTCGCGGTCGAAGAAGCCCTTGTAGGGGACGTTCCCCACGATCGGGAACGTGAAGCCCGCCGGCTCGATCTCGCCCGGCCGCGTGGCCACGATGCTCGTCACGATGCGGTCGTCGGGCCATGGGACGTAGCTCGTATACTGGTCGCCGACGTCGAGGCCGAGCTCGGCGGCGAAGGCGCGCGCCTCGAGCACGCGCTCGAGCCGGCCGCGCAGCGTGTCGTCGGTGGCCGGGTCGCCGAGCACGTCGTCGATCTCGCGGCTCGCGCGCAGGACGCGCCACTGGCCCGTCGCCAGGTGCACGTAGTAGCAGCCCGATTGGCCCGCGGCGGTCGCCGCGAGGAGGAGCATGAGCCAGAAACGGCCCGACCGGCCGAGCGGCGAAGGCGCGCGCTTCGTCTCGATCGCCGTGCGCGCGCCCGACGCCGCCGGGGCCGACCGCATGCTCGCCGAGGCGTACGAGGCGGGCGCGGCGGGCTGCGAGGAGCGCGAGGTCGAGGGCGGGGGCAAGAGTCTCCTCCTCTACGTCGAGGCCGACCGCGCGGCCGCGGTCGGGCGCGCCCTGCGGGCCGTGTCGGTGGATAGCGAGATCGGCGCGCCGGAGCCCGTCCGCGAGCGCGACTGGCGCACCGGGTGGCGTGAAGGCCTCGCCGCCGTGGTCGTGTCGGAGCGGCTGGTCGTGCGCCCGCCCTTCGTCGCGCACCCGAAGATCCCCGGGCAGGCCCAGGTGGTGATCGAGCCGGGCCAGGCCTTCGGCACCGGCGGCCACGAGTCGACGCGCCTGGCCCTCGAGCTGCTCGACCGCTGGCTCCCGCGGCTCGGCCACGAGCCCGTGGTGCTCGACGTGGGCACGGGCTCGGGGGTGCTCGCCATCGCGGCGGCCAAGCTCGGCGCGCGCCGGGCCCTCGGCGTCGACGTGGACCCGCTGGCGACCGAGGCGGCGGCGAAGGCCGCGGCCGACAACGGCGTCGCCGGGCGCGTCGAGGTCGTGACGGGCGGCATCGAGGCGCTGGGCCCCGGGCACTTCGACTGCGTGGTGGCGAACCTGCTGCGCAAGGAGGTCGAGCCGATCCTCGATCTCGTGCTCGGCCACGTGGTGCCGGGCGGGGTGGGCATCTTCAGCGGTCTGCTCGAGAGCGACCGCGTGCTGCTCGAGGCCGGCTTCGCGGCGGCCGGCTTCGCCGTGGTGGACGAGGCGGCGCGGGTGGACGCGAACGGCGAGCGTTGGGTCGGCCTCGTGGTGCGCACCGCGGAACGCTAGCCGTGCTACCCCCAGGCTCGTGTTCCCGTCCGACCTCGACACCGTGCTCTTCGACGCCGGCGGCACGCTCGTCCACGTGGACTACGACTTCGTGGTCGAGCTGGCGTCGGGCGAGGGCGTCGCGATCGACCGCGCGCGCATGCCCCACGGCGACGTCGCCGCGCGCCTCGCGGTCGATCGCCGGCTGCACCGCGTGGCCCACGGCGACGACTCGGACGACGCCCGCGTCCCGCACTACTTCGAGTCGCTGTTGCTCGGCGCCGGCGTGCCAGCCGAGGCGGCCCGCGAACTCGGGCCCAAGGTGCGCGCCGCCCACCTGGCCGACGGCCTCTGGCGCGTGCCCTACGTCGACGCCGCCGAGTCGCTCGCCGCTCTGCGGCGGGCGGGCTTCGCCACCGCCGTGGTCTCCAACGCCGACGGCCGCGTGCGCGCCATCCTCGACGCGGCCGGCTTGCTCGGCGAGCTCGACTTCGTGATCGACTCCCACGAGGAGGGCGTCGAGAAGCCCGACCCCGAGATCTTCCGCCGCGCCCTCGCGCGCGGCGGCGCCGAGGCCGCGCGCTCGCTCTACGTGGGCGACATCTACGCCGTGGACGTGCTCGGTGCGCGCGCGGCGGGCATCGCCGGCTGCCTGATCGACCCGACGGGCGGCTACGGCGACGTCGACTGCCCGCGCGTGGCGAGCCTCGCCGAGCTGGCGGAGCGCCTGACGCGCGGCCGCGTCTAGCCGGCCGCGCGTCCCCTGCGTGGCGACCGGAGCAGGCCTCGGGGCGGGACCCAGTCGTCATGGACGGTGATCTGTAGCTCGGGGGCAGAGACGAGGGTGAGGCCGCCCACCTGAACGTGGAGCCCGAACGACGCGCCGCTCGACGCGTGGCTCCCCGTGGTCGGGTCCGGGTCGGCGTTGGCGGCCGCGGAATCGAACGTCAGGAGTGCGACGATCGGGTCGCCGACCTGGCCGGCCGGGAGCAGTGCCGGCGCATGGGTGGGGGTGGAGCGTGGAGACCGAGCCCTCGAAGCGCAGCGGGATCGGGGAACCTGCTGCCGGGGTGGCCCACGCGATCGCGAGGCACGCGAGCAGAGCCCCGGGTCTCGGCCGTGCGGGATGCATCTCGAGATCTGCGGCATCGGGACCCGGTAGGTGTCAGAGGAAGCACGCGCCAGGGAGCGGACTCGCTCAGGCCGACCGGAGCTGACGCACCTCGGGCACCAGCAGCACCAGCAGCGTCGGCACCACGATCGCCGCGGCCGCCAGCTCGAGGGCCGGCGCGGTGCCGACCCGGGCCACCATCGTCCCGGCCAGCGCCTCGCCCAGGGGAGCCAGTGCCATCGAACCCACGGCGTCGTAGGCCGAGACGCGCGAGAGCATCTCGGGCGCGACGCGCGTGTGGAGGGCCGTGTTCCACAGGACGCCGAAGACCTCGATGCCGAGGCCGCCCACGAAGGTGCCCGCCACGAGCCAGGGCAGCGGCGCGGGCTCGATGAGCAGCAGCGGCAGCAGCGCGAGGCCGAGCGTGCCGATCGAGCCCACGAGCATGGGCCGCGCGATCCGCACGCGCATCGCGACCAGCGCGCCGGCCACGAGGCCCAGGCCCAGACCCGCCGCCACCCAGCCCCAGTCGGCGGCGCCGCCCATGGCGCGGTCGGCGACGATCGGCCCGATCACGCCGTAGGTGGCGTGCCAGCCCATAACGAGGAGCGAGAACTGCAGGACGATCGTCCACAGCCAGCGGTGGGACGTGAACTCGGCCCAGCCCGCGCGAAGCTCGCTCCACAGGCCGGGCGAGGCCAGGCGCGGCTGAAGACTCGGCCGCAGCGTCCAGACGAGCAGGCCGCTCACCGCGAAGCTCGCCGCGTCGAAGGCGAGGGCCACGCCCGCGCCCGCCGCCGCCACGAGCAGGCCGCCCGCCGCGGCGCCGAGCCCTTGCGTCGAGTGGACCGCGGCACTCAGCAGCGCGTTGCCCGGCACGAGATCGCGGCGCTCGACCACGAGCGGCACGAGGCCCACGGAGGCCGGGTGGTGGAGCGCGAGGGCCAGGCCCGTCACCGCGGCGAGCCCCATCATGGCGGGCACCGTCGCCACGTCGGCGACGAGCAGGGCCGCGAACACGGCCTGGCTCGTGGCGGCCAGGGCGTCGCCCACGACGAGCATCCGCTGGCGCGAGCCGCGGTCGGCCAGCGCGCCGGCGAAGAGCTGGAAGCCGAGCTGGGTAGCGGTGGCCGACGCCGCGACCCAGCCCACGGGCCCGGGGTGATCGGAGCCCACGACGTGGAGCACGCCGAAGGGCAGGGCGACGAAGGCCATGCCCGTGCCGAAGGCCGACACCGCGCGCGCCGCAAACAGGCGCCGGAAGTCGCGCTGCCGGAGCAGCGCGGAGCCGTTGCGCAGGGGTGCAGGGGTGCTCATGGGGTCTCCGGTCGGGAGGGGCGGGGCCCGGCCGGAGTGCCCGCGTGGGCGGGGCTAGGGGCCGGGAGTCAGTGCTGGGGCACGCGTGCGATGCGAGGCATGAGGCGGACCCTATCGAAGTCGTCCCGGGCGGCGCCAGCGAGCGGGCCGAGCGCGGAGAGCTGTCGGCCCGGCGCGGGGACGGGCGGCACGTCGGGCCGGCTGCGCTGGCGCTCGATGGCCCAGAGGGCGTAGGCCGTCGTGCCGGCAACGATCAGCACGAAGGAGACGGCCATCAACAGCCGGATGCGCCAGGTCCGCCGGCGCAGGTCGGCGGCCGTGACGCCGGCGAAGCCCGGCTGGCCGAGCCCGAGTGCCTCGAGCCTTCGGATCAGCCGGGCGCGGTCATCCGCCTCCAGGACCTCGAGCCCGATGTGGGCGCCGCGCCCGTGCAGCGGCTCGAACGCGAGCGACGCGGGGGGGCGGGCCCAGGCGGCGACC
>Ga0102952_1000715_pt1 | contig 11799 bp, 9 predicted proteins | sample SalPon2A_C_D1_MG_FD_78506 | JGI IMG/M metagenome (GOLD analysis project Ga0102952, IMG submission 78506) | Soil microbial communities from South San Francisco under conditions of wetland restoration - Salt Pond MetaG R2A_C_D1_MG | ecosystem: Environmental > Terrestrial > Soil > Wetlands | place... | reverse complement strand
TACCCTGGCGCAGGTGGTCCATGGCCGCCAGATGCTCTTTCCAGAGCTGGTCGAGCATCTGCAGAGCCACCGCCTTTTCGAACTGGCGCATGACCTCGGAGCCGACCAGTTCTTCCTTGCGGGCGTATTCGTCGGTGTAATGCTTTTCGACTTTCGCCTTGAGTGCCGCTTCACCCAGACCATCGTCTTCATCGAGCCACTTGCGGAGCGGGAGCTTCGATCCGAATTCCTGCTCCAGCGCCTGTTCGGCGCCAGCAACGTCCCACATGTCCTCGACACTGTCGGGCGGGACGAAATCGTCGAGCACGTTGCGTACGGCATCATGCCGCATCTCGGTAACCAGTGAAGAGACATCCTCGGTCGCCATCAGCTCCGAGCGCTCGGTGTAAATCACCTTGCGCTGGTCGTTGGCGACATTGTCATATTCCAGCAACTCCTTGCGGATGTCGTAGTTGTGCGCCTCGACCTTGCGCTGCGCGCCCTCGATGGCCTTGGTCACCATCGAGTGCTCGATGGCCTCGCCTTCCTGCAGGCCGATGCGGCTCATCAGCCCCTTGACCCGGTCGGAGGCGAAAATGCGCATCAGGTTGTCTTCGAGCGACATGTAGAACCGGCTCGACCCCGCATCACCCTGGCGGCCGGAACGGCCTCGCAGCTGGTTGTCGATGCGCCGGGATTCGTGCCGCTCGGTGCCGATGATATGCAGCCCCCCCGCGGCCAGCACCTGTTCGTGGCGATCGCGCCAGGCCGCCCGGATGGCGTCGCGCTTGGCCTGGTCGTTGCCGGCGGCTTCGAGTTCCTTGTCGGGATTGCCCCCGAGCACGATATCGGTGCCGCGGCCCGCCATGTTGGTGGCAATGGTCACCGCGCCGGGGCGGCCCGCTTCGGCCACCACTTCGGCCTCGCGCTCGTGCTGCTTGGCGTTGAGCACATTGTGCGGGATCTTGCGCTTCTTGAGCAGTCCGCTCAGGTATTCGGAGACCTCGATCGAGGTCGTGCCCACCAGCGTCGGCTGTCCCCGTTCGTGGCAATCGACGATATCCTCGATGATGGCGTCGAACTTCTCCTTGTGGCTCATGTAGACCTGGTCGGGATTGTCCTGGCGTGCAATCGGTTTGTTGGTCGGGATCACCACCACTTCCAGGCCATAGATGTCCTGGAATTCGTAGGCTTCGGTATCGGCCGTACCGGTCATGCCCGCCAGCTTGTCGTACATGCGGAAATAGTTCTGGAAAGTAATCGAGGCGACGGTCTGGTTCTCGGCCTGGATGTTGACGCCTTCCTTGGCTTCCACCGCCTGGTGCAGCCCCTCGGACCAGCGACGGCCTTCCATGGTGCGTCCGGTGAACTCGTCGACGATCACCACTTCGCCACCGCGCACGATGTAGTCCACTTCACGCTTGTAGATGTGATGGGCACGCAGGCCCGCGTTCACGTGGTGCATGAGCGTCATGTTGGCAGCCGAATAGAGGTTGTCGTGCTCCTTGAGTATGCCCTCCCGGCGCAGCAACTCTTCCAGGTGCTGGTGGCCCTCCTCGGTCAGCAGCACCTGCTTCTGCTTTTCGTCCACCTTGAAGTCACCCGGTCCGTCCTCTTCCTTCTGTTCCTTGAGACGCGGGATCAGGCGGTCGATACGGACATAAAGCGTGGTGTCTTCTTCGGCCGCACCGGAAATGATCAGAGGCGTCCGGGCTTCGTCGATGAGTACCGAGTCCACCTCGTCGACGATAGCGTATTGCAACCCGCGCTGCGTCCGGTCCTGCAGTGAAAAGGCCAGATTGTCGCGCAGGTAGTCGAAACCGAATTCGTTGTTGGTGCCGTAGGTGATGTCGGCTGCGTAGGCAGCCCGTTTATCGTCCGCCGACTGGCCGGAAGCGGAAACCCCCACCGTAAGCCCCAGTGCATCGTAAACCGGGCGCATCCAGTCGGCATCACGCTGGGCCAGGTAATCGTTGACGGTCACGATGTGCACGCCCTTGCCCGGCAGTGCGTTGAGATAGGCCGGCAGGGTCGATACCAGCGTCTTGCCCTCGCCGGTCGCCATTTCCGCGATCTTGCCGCGATGCAGGACCACGCCACCCACCAGCTGCACGTCGTAATGGCGCAGCCCCAGATGCCGCTGTGCGGCTTCACGCACGGCGGCAAAGGCTTCCGGGAGCAGGCTGTCGAGGCTGGCGCCCTCGCCCAGGCGAGTCCGGAATTCATCGGTCTTGGCGCGCAGGGCCTCATCGGACAAACCCTTGAACTCGTCCTCCAGGCCGTTAATGGCCGTCACTTCGCGCTGGATGTGTTTGAGAAGCCGTTGATTGCGGCTTTTGACGAAATACTTGAGCATAAATTCAGGAACCGGGTTGGGTCGTAAAATCGCCGCCTGCGCGCGACCTCCGGTCACGTGCGTACCTGCCGTCCTTGACCAGGAGTACGGGCACGCTCATTTTAACAGGCGCTTTCAGGCTCTTGGGGTATGGGTTTGGGCGAGAACCGAGAAAAACAAGGGCCTGCCCACCCTGCCTCAACGTATTGGAATATCCCGAGTGCTCAGGCCGTGCCCTTGCCGGTAACGAAGCGCCAGGGATTGATCGTCTTGCCGTCGTGGTGCACCTCGAGGTGCACGTGCGGCCCGGTGGCGCGGCCCGTCTCGCCCATCAGCGAAATGACATCCCCACGCTTGATGACATCCCCTACCTTCACCAGCACCTTCTTGTTGTGGGCGTAGTAGGTGCTGTAGCCATCGCCGTCGTTGACGATCACCAGGTTGCCGTAACCATAGCGGGGGCCCGCCCAGGTCACCACCCCGGCCGCAACGGCATGAACCTTCGCCCCCGCCTCGCCGGCAAAATCGATGCCCGGGTGGAATTCACGCTCGCCGGTAAACGGGTCGGTCCGCCAGCCGTAGCCCGAGGAAATCCAGCCGCCCCTTACCGGCTTGCCCCGCGGCACGATCTGGGCGCTCAGTTTCTTGTGGGACAGCAGGGATTCCAGGGCAATGAGTTCACGTTCCTCGTGCCACAAACGCTGCGACAAGGCGCTCACGGCGGAATCGAGATTGCCGGACTGCCAGGGTTGTTCGCCGCCGTTGTCGGGGCCGCCCTCGCCGACTGGCGCACTGAAATCGAAACCGCTCTTTTTCAGCCCGGCCAGGTGCACGACTTCGGCGCCCATGGCATCGAGACGATTGGCCTGCGCGTTCAACTGCGCCATCCTCGCCGCCACGGCATTGATTGCTCCCTGGCTCTGGGTGCGCAGATCGGCCAGCTCGCCCGCCTGTTTCTTGATCTGGGCATGCAGGTGCCGCGTCTGGGCGAGCAGTTCGTCCGGTGCGCGTTTGGCGCCCAGCATGTAACCGGATACGAGACCGACCGCGACCAGCAGGCCGAGGGCGCCTGCCAGCAGGACTCCGTAGCGGCTGCGTAATTTCCAGCGCCGCGACGAGTGACCGGGGCGTACTACAATGAATTCCATTCAGTCTGCTCTCTGCTCAATGTCCAAAACTCCAAAAGTAGGATTCCGCCGACTGGACCAATGCGCGCCCGGAGACACGCTTTCCGCAGTTTACCGTCATGCACACAGACTTGCCAAGCTGCGTGCGGCACTCGCCGAAGCGCTGGAGGTCGAAATCAGGCAACACCTGGTGGGCGTGAGCGGGACATCGCAACGGCTGGTGATCTTCGCCGACACGTCCGGCTGGGCGACCCGCCTGCGCTACCAGGCTCCGGATCTGGAGGCCGCCGCACTCGACCATCTGGGTACGCGACCCACACTGGTCTTTCGCGTGATGCCGGATGCTCCACCGCTCCATTCTGCAACACCACGCTCGCCATGGCTCTCCGAGCGCGTGGTGGCGACGCTGGAAGCCAGCGCCCGTACCGTGGAAGATGAGGAACTGGCCGAAGCCCTGCGCCGTCTGGCGCGAGGCGCGGCTCGCTAGGCAGAACTCGGGCTCCAGGCCGCGCCGGCATAGGAAATCGGCAGCGCTTCCGGCTCCTTGAACGTTACTTCCTCCCAGGCCGTTTCGTCAGCCAGCAACGCACGCAGGATGGCGTTGTTCAGGCCGTGCCCTGGCTTGTAGGCGACGTAGCGCCCGATCAGGGTGTGGCCGAGAAGGTAAAGGTCGCCTACGGCATCAAGCACCTTGTGCTTGACGAATTCGTCTTCGTAGCGCAGGCCATCCTCGTTGAGGATGCGGAACTCATCCAGGGCAATCGCATTGTCGAGCGACGCACCCAGCGTCAGGTTACGCCTGCGCAGATATTCGATGTCACGCAAAAACCCGAAAGTGCGCGCACGGCTCACTTCCTTGACGAAGGAGGTGCTGGAGAAGTCGACCAGGCTGTGACGGGTGTGCTGTTTGAACACGGGGTGGTCGAAATCGATCTCCACACCCACGCTGAAACCGTCGTAGGGTTCCAGCCGCGCCCATTTTTCTTCCTGGCGGACTTCGATCATGTGCTTGATGCGAATAAAGCGCTTCGGAGCGTTCTGCTCCTCGATCCCCGCCGACTGGATAAGGAATACGAACGGCCCGGCGCTGCCATCCATGATCGGCACTTCGGAAGCCGAGAGATCAATGTAGGCATTGTCGATGCCCAGGCCGGCCAGCGCCGAAAGCAGATGCTCGACGGTGGCGATGCGCACGTCGCCCGACACCAGGCTGGTACCCAGCGTGGTATCACCTACCTGATGGGCCTTGGCGGGAATTTCCACGGGTACGTCGAGGTCCACTCGACGGAAGACGATACCGGTATCCGGGGCCGCCGGCCGCAGGTTCATGAATACCTTCTGACCCGTGTGCAATCCGACACCGGCGGCGCGTATGCTGTTTCTCAGTGTACGTTGCTTGACCACTCGTTATTTCCTACAAATTCTAGAAGCTGCGCATAGTTACGCAATTTTTCCACTTTAGCACAAAACTAGCTATCCCGCCACTTGAACAGGCCTCAACGGCAGGGTTCTCGTGGCCTCCATGCCCCCGTCGCCGCCAGGCCGGACTCAATCGGCCTGGCGACGCAGGAAGGCCGGGATGTCCAGGTAGTGCGGATCGTTGGGGTCGGCCTTCGCGACCCCGGACTCCTGCCGCTGCTGGCGCAGTACGGTCGGACGGTCGTAGCCCTCGTAGTTGCCTCCGTTGGTCACCGGATCGGCGCTGCCGCCCTGGGCCACCAGCTTCATCTCCGGACGCTCCGCTTCACGCTGCCTGGAACCCAGCCCCGTGGCGACCACCGTCACCCGCAGTTCGCCCTCGGTCATCGAGGGATCGATCACGGTGCCGACCACCACGGTCGCATCGTCGGAAGCGATGTCGCGCAGGATGCCGCCCACCTCGTCGAACTCTCCGATGGACATGTCCGTGCCCGCGCTGATGTTGGCCAGGATGCCCTTGACGCCCGAGAGGTTGATGTCCTCGAGCAGGGGGCTGGCAATAGCGTCCTCGGTCGCCCGCCGGGCGCGTTCCTCGCCCACGGCCGCACCCGAGCCCATCATGGCCATGCCCATCTCGCTCATCACGGTGCGCACGTCGGCGAAATCCACGTTGATCAGGCCGGGCCGGGTGATGAGCTCGGCGATGCCCTGTACCGCACCGAACAGCACGTCGTTGGCGCAGCGGAAGGCCTCCAGCAACGTGGTCTTGCCGTCCAGCACCTTGAGCAGCTTGTCGTTGGGGATGGTGATCAGGGAATCGACATGGCGAGACAGTTCCTTCAGGCCGGATTCGGCGACCGCGTTGCGCTTCTTGCCTTCCCAGGAGAATGGCTTGGTGGCCACGGCCACGACCAGGGCGCCCGCTTCCTTGGCGATCTGCGCCACTACCGGCGCCGCGCCGGTACCCGTGCCTCCGCCCATGCCGGCGGTGATGAACAGCAGGTTGCAACCCTCGATGACCTCGCGTATGCGTTCGCGGTCTTCCATCGCCGCCTGGCGGCCCACTTCCGGGTCCGCACCCGCACCGAGGCCGCGGGTGATCCCCGAGCCGATCTGCAACACCGTTTTCGCGTTGGTGTTTCTGAGCGCCTGGGAATCGGTGTTGGCGCAGATGAAATCCACGCCCTCGATCCCCGAAGCGACCATGTGGCGTACGGCGTTGCCGCCGCCCCCGCCGACGCCGATCACCTTGATCACTGCGTCCTGACTGACACCGTCCATTAATTCAAACATACTCATGATTACCTCCACGTCCCGTTGGGAACCTAAAAATTGCCTTCGAACCAGCGCCGCATCTGCTGGAACATGTCCTTGAAACTTCTCGCCTTCCGTGTCTCGGGCGAACGTCCTCCCGTGAGCGCCTCACGGGCATAAATCAGCAAGCCGACGCCGGTGGCATGGATCGGGTTGCGCACCACTTCCACCAGTCCGGAGACACCGATCGGGGTACCCAGCCGGACCTGGGTGTGAAAGATTTCCTCGGCCAGCTCGGCCGCACCTTCCATCTTGGAAGCGCCGCCGGTCAGCACGATGCCGGCGGCGATCATGTCCTCGAAACCGCTGCGCCGGATTTCCGCCTGGATCAGGGCGAAAAGCTCCGCATAGCGCGGTTCGACCACCTCGGCCAGGGTTTGTCGCCCCAGTCGCCGCGGAGCGCGTTCGCCCACGCTGGGCACCTCGATGGTTTCCTCGGCCGAGGTGAGCTGGGGCAGCGCACAGGCATAGCGCAGCTTGATTTCCTCCGCGCTTTTGGTGGGGGTGCGCAGGGCAATCGCGATGTCGTTGGTGACCTGGTCGCCGGCGATCGGGATGACTGCCGTGTGCCGCAGCCCCCCTTCACTGAAAATTGCGATATCGGTGGTGCCGCCGCCAATATCGACCAGGCACACCCCGAGTTCCTTTTCGTCTTCGGTGAGTACCGAGTAACTGGACGCGAGCTGCTCGAGCACGATGTCGTCGACGGTCAGCCCGCAGCGGCGCACGCATTTCTCGATGTTCTGCGCCGAGGAGACTGCCCCGGTCACGATGTGCACCCGCGCTTCCAGACGCACGCCGGACATGCCGACCGGTTCGCGTATCCCGTCCTGCTGGTCGATCACGAACTCCTGCGGGATAACGTGCAGGATCTTCTGGTCGGCGGGTATGGCCACGGCGCGTGCGGCATCGATCACCCGGTCCACGTCGGCCGGCATGACCTCCTTGTCGCGGATGGCGACGATGCCGTGCGAGTTGAGGCTGCGGATGTGGCTGCCCGCGATGCCGGCATACACCGAATGGATTTCGCAGCCGGCCATGAGCTCGGCCTCCTCCACGGCCCGCTGAATCGAACGCACGGTGGATTCGATGTTAACCACCACGCCTTTTTTCAGTCCGCGCGAAGGATGCATGCCCACGCCGACGACCTCGATCGTGCCATCGCTGGCCAGCTCGCCCACGATGGCGACAATCTTGGAGGTGCCGACATCCAGGCCGACAACGAGTCGACGGTCACTTTTTGCTGCCATGATCTCCTTCTCCCTTCCATCCCACGGCAAATCCGTTGGGATAACGCATGTCCACCGTGGCGACCCGATCGAAGTCGCTGCCGAAGGCCGGCACGGCGATATGAATGAAACGGGCCAGGCGCCCGAAAGGGTCCTTGTGCCCGAGCGCAAGCTCGAGGCCGGAACCGAACGTGACGTTCAATTCCCCGCGGGCGTTTTCGCTCAACCCGCTGACGGCCAGGCCCAGGGGCCGGACCGCCTGCTGCACCCGGGCATAGTCGGCCAGCAGCGTACCTGCCTCCGCCGCCGGCCCATCCAGTTCGGGCAGGGCCATGAACGCGGTGGTGTCCGACGGTGTAAACACCTGTCCATCGCTATCGACCAGGCTGTGTCCGCCCCAGCGCGCCACCGGTTGGCGCAAGCGAACCCGGACGGACAGCGCATCGGGCCATACCCGGCTGACCGAGGCTCCGCCAACCCACGGCAACCTCTGCACCGCATCGCGCACCGTGGCGAGATTGACGGCGAGCACCCCGCCGTGCACCGCCGAGGCCACCGCCGTGCGAACCCTTTGGGCACTCAACTCGCGATTGGACGGCACATGAATCACCACGGCCGTTACCGCCGGTCCGTCGGGCGCTGTCGCGTAATGCGCGACCAACGACCACGCCACGGCGACCGCGCCGGCCGCCAGCACCCAGCGCAGCCAGCCGCTGCTTCCATGCTGGTGGAACCGGCGCGCGAAAGTCATCGACCCGGCCGCCATCACGCGGCCTCCAGGGTCTGGGCCAGGATCGCCACGACAAGATCGGAAAAACTCATGCCCTCCGCCTTCGCCGCCATCGGCACCAGGCTGTGCTCGGTCATCCCCGGCACGGTGTTGGCTTCGAGCAGGTAAGCCGTCCCCCGCTCGTCGAGAAGCAAGTCCACCCGTCCCCAGCCCGAACCGTTCACCGCGGCAAAGGCCGCGTGACACAGGGCGCGCAACTCGCGTTCCCGGTCCGCGGGCAGATCGCACGGGCAGTGATAGCGCGTGGCGTCGGACACGTATTTCGCATCGAAGTCGTAAAAGTCCACCGCCGGTTCGATGTGAATCAATGGCAGGGCCCGGTCGCCGAGAATCGAGCCGGTCAGTTCCCGGCCAGTGATCCAGGGCTCGATGAGCACCTGGTCGTCGCAGGCGAAGGCCTGTTCCAGTGCGGCCGGCAATTCGGCAGCCGAATGCACCCGGCTGAGACCGAGCGTCGAACCTTCGCGTGCCGGCTTGACGGCGAGCACCGCGCCCAGGCGATCGAACACATCCGCCGGTGCCGATTCGCCGCGACGCAGTTCGATCCAGTCCGGAGTCGGCAAACCGTGATCGCGCCACAGGCGCTTGGTTATCCACTTGTCCATGGCGATGGCGCTGCCGAGCACGTTGCTGCCGGTGCAGGGCATAGCCAGCGTGTCGAGGAAGCCGCGCATCGTGCCGTCCTCGCCGCCGCGTCCGTGCAGGACGTTGAAGCAGCGATCGAAACGATGCTCGCACAAGGCGCCGAGTCCGTCGTCGCGGGGATCGAGCAGGTGCGCATCGACGCCCGCCTCACGCAGGCCCGCCAGCACCTGGCGCCCGCTCATGAGCGAGACCTCGCGCTCGCCGGAGTAGCCGCCGAGCAGGACGGCCACTCGGCCGAAGCGCGCCGGATCGATGCGTGCGGCGGCATTCACGAAGCCACCCCTCGTGCGGCGAACAACGCGCGCGCATGCTGTCCCACGTCGCCCGCGCCCAGGGTCAGCACGATATCGCCCTCCCGGACCAGGTCGTCGAGCACGTCCGCCAATCGGGCCAGATCGGGCACGAAGACCGGTTCGACCCGGCCCCGACTGCGAATCGCGCGAGCCACGGCACGCGAATCGGCGCCCGGGATCGGGGTTTCGCCGGCCGCGTAAACCTCGCCCAGCAGCAACACGTCGACATCCGCCAGCGCCGCACCGAAATCATCCAGGAGATCATGGGTGCGGGTGTAGCGATGCGGCTGGAACACCACGATCAGGCGACGCTCGGGCCAGGCCTCGCGCACTGCCGAGAGTGTGGCCGCCACTTCGCTCGGATGGTGTCCGTAATCGTCGATCAGCGGCACGCGCACGTCGCCGAAGGCGAGTTCGCCCAGCGCCTGCATGCGGCGATCGATGCCATGGAATTCGCCGAGCGCCTTCACCAGCGCCGCATCGCCGACGTCCAGCTCGTGCGCGGCGGCGATCGCCGCCAGGGCATTCAAGACATTGTGCCGGCCCGGCAGGTTGAGACTGACCGCCAGTGCCCCGGACTCCGGGCGCGTCACGTCGAAATGCATGTGCCGTCCTTCGGCCCGCACATTGGTGGCACGGAAATCCGCCTCCCCGAAGCCGTAGCTCCACACCGCGCGCCCGAGGGTGGCGGCATGCCGTGCGAGTATCGGATCGTCGGCACACAGGATGGCGCGCCCGTAGAACGGCAACTGGTGCAGGAATTCGATGAAGCTCGCTTCCAGGCGCGAGAAATCGTCGCCGTAGGAGCCCAGGTGATCGCGGTCGACGTTGGTCACCACCGCCATCATCGGCTTATAGAGCAGGAACGAAGCATCGCTTTCGTCGGCCTCGGCCACGAGGTAGTTGCCCTTCCCCAGGCGTGCGCTGCTGTCGGCGCTTTCCAGGCGGCCGCCGATCACGAAAGTGGGATCCAGTCCCGCCTCCATCAGCACGCTGGCAATCAGGCTTGTGGTCGTGGTCTTGCCGTGGGTGCCGGCCACCGCGATGCCGTAGCGGAAGCGCATCAGCTCCGCCAGCATTTCCGCACGCGGAATCACCGGGATGCGCCGTTCCAGTGCCGCCGCCACTTCGGGATTGTCGGCCTGTACCGCGCTCGATGTGACCACCACGTCGGCGGCGGTCAGGTTTTCCGTGCGATGCCCCAGGTGAATCTCCGCACCGTTTGCGCGCAGGCGCTTCACCGTTGCGCTGTCTTTCAGGTCCGATCCGGACACGGTGTAGCCCAGGTTGAGCAGCACCTCGGCAATGCCGTTCATGCCGCTGCCGCCAATGCCCACCATGTGGATGTGGCGGATGCGTCCCATGGTTTCGTGCATGTCGTTCATGGGTGCGCCTCCGCCACTTCGAGCACTGCGCGCACCACGCGCAGCGCGGCATCGGGACGCGCCAGGCGATAGGCGAATTCGGCCATGCTCAGCAAGTGTTCGCGCCCGCCGTCGGCGAGCGCATCGAGTTCGGCGCCCAGGCGCGGCGCATCGAGTTCGGATTGCGGGATCATCCGCGCGGCACCGGCCGCCTCGAACACCCGCGCATTGGCGCTCTGGTGATCGTCCACCGCCCACGGATACGGCACCAGCACCGTCGGCAAGCCGGCGGCCGCAAATTCGGACAGGCTGAGCGCACCGGCCCGCGCCACGCCCAGGTCGGCCCAGGCGCAGACACTGGCCATGTCGGGCTCGAACGCCTTCACGTCCGCGACCACGCCGGCCTCGTGGTAGGCCGCCTGCGTCTCCTCCACCCGGTTCTTGCCGCACAAGTGACGCACATCGAAGCGGTGCGAACTGCGGGCGAGCGCCGGGGGCACGGTCAGGTTCAACACCCGCGCACCCTGGCTGCCGCCCACCACCAGCAGGCGCAATGCGCCCTGGCGCCCGCGCAGACGATCGCCCGGCGCACGCAATTGCGCAAACTCACGCCGCACCGGATTGCCTGTCAGCAGACCCTTGCCGCCGAAGGCCCCCGGCAAACCGGTCAGTACGCGTTTTGCCAGGTGTGCCAGGACCCGGTTGGTCGCGCCGGGAATCGCATTCTGTTCGTGGATTACCAAAGGGCATCGGGCCAGCCAGGCCGCCAGGCCGCCCGCACCGCTGGCGTAGCCGCCGAAGCCGACCGCGGCCCGCGGGCGCAGGCGCAGGATCAATCGCAACGCCGCATACACCGCGACCGCCAGGCGCGGCGGACCAAGCAGCTTGCGCCGCCAGCCCGTACCCCGGATACCGCGTCCCGGCAGTGCGGTGAAACCGATACCGGCCGCGGACACCAGGTCGGCTTCCAGCCCGCGGGCGCCGCCCAGCCAGTGCACGGGCACGGCACGCGCCTTCAATTCCTCGGCCACCGCCAGGCCGGGGAAGATATGTCCGCCGGTACCGCCGGCGAGAATGAGTACGGGCGCATCGACACGGCTCATCGGCTCGCCCCCCGCGCGGTTGCCATTCCGATCTCGCGCACGGCCCGCAGCAATAATCCGCAGGCGGCGAGATCGACCACCAGGCTGGACCCGCCGGCGCTCATGAACGGCAGCGTCAGGCCCTTGGTCGGCAGAACGCCCAGGTTCACTCCAATGTTCACGAAAGCCTGCACACCGAGCAGCAACCCGATGGCGAAGGCC
>Ga0102952_1000713_pt1 | contig 11812 bp, 7 predicted proteins | sample SalPon2A_C_D1_MG_FD_78506 | JGI IMG/M metagenome (GOLD analysis project Ga0102952, IMG submission 78506) | Soil microbial communities from South San Francisco under conditions of wetland restoration - Salt Pond MetaG R2A_C_D1_MG | ecosystem: Environmental > Terrestrial > Soil > Wetlands | place... | reverse complement strand
TGACGGCGTCAGTTCCGCACCCTGTACCAGGCCGACCCCGCACAAGCGATCCGCCGCCTGCCAGTAGCCGATGGCGCGCGTATGCGGCTGCGAGATAACCGCGCGCTGCATGGCTGCCATGTGCGCAACGGAACAGGGTTTCACGTCGAGCCGATTGAGCTCGTCGAGCATGTCGCGGGCATCGATGATGGTCTGCTCGACGTTTTCTCCCAGGCGCTGCGCCAGGTGCCCGAGGTGCTGCTCCTCGGCGACGACCGCCTCGCGCCAAGCGTACCAGCCGACCGCGGCGAACAGCAGCAAAACGCCGTTCAGCGCAGTCAGCGATATGCCGACCAGAAGTTTTTCGCGTCGAATCATGCGCCGGCAACGAACTCTGCCGGCCACCCGGTGCGCCGCATACGCCGTACCCCCTCTGCTCCCGCCGTGTGCGCGGGCGATCTCGAATCGCCGTCGCGCACTTCGACCGCAGCTGCCCTGCTGCCAGGCGGCTGGCGTTCGGTCTGTCATGTATCGGCGTGCGCTCGGCAAAGCCGTCAGGGTCCGCGTCCTGCGCTTGAATTCTTGTGCAGGCACGGGCCGGGCGTCACACGATACCGGCGAAAAAGTACACCGGCATTATGCATGGTATCGTCGTGCGATTGAATTGCGGTCTTGACATAACGGGATTCGCGGGGCGCCTCCGCAGGGGCCCGCTGCGTTTTCGGCGCACAGCACCCGCTTCGCTGGCGGTGGGCCCCGCCACGGCCTGTTCTGCGTGGCTTGCTGCCGGGCGCTGATGGCGATGTCGTTCGTGGGCGGCGTGATGAACCTGCTGTGGATCGCGGCCATCGCCGTGTTCGTGCTCGCGGAGAAGCTTGTGCCTTCGTCCCGCCGGCTCCCGCGGGCGGCCGGGGCGTTGCTGGCCGGCTGCCGTTACAGCTTTAGTGCCGCGCTCAGTGCAACACCGATAAACGTCGCGATGGCATAGCCGAACAGTCCGACCAGGATGCCCGGCGCGACCAGCGGCTTCCAGCCCTTGCTGGCCGCCAGCGCGGCCGCCGGCGCCGGACCCAGGATGCAGGCATTCGAGGCGATCATCACCTCCGCGAGGTCGAGTTTCAGAACCCTGCCCGCGGCCACCAGCACGCACAGGTGCACCAGCACCATGACGACGATGAACAGGAGTATCGGCAACGCCGCACCCAGCACGTCGGCGAGGTTCGCGCCGGCGCCGATGGCGACGAAGAATATGTACATGAACAGCGTGCCGAGACCGAACTCCGAGGACACGTGACGCAGTACCGGCTTGGCGACGTTGGCAACGACCAGGGACAGCGCCGTCACCGCGAGGATGAACAGCGAGTCGACGCCGGCGTACGACGTCAGCGCCGCGGCCAGCGCGCAGACGACCAGGCTTACGGCCAGCCCGTTGGCCACTTCCGCCGGCTGAAACGGCGCCGCGTCCGGCGCCGCGGACACCTCCTCGCCGCCCGGCACACTGCCGCTGTCGCGATCGATGAATGACGAGGGCATCGCCGCGCGCACCAGCCGGCTCGCCGGCAGCAGCATCAGCGCGAGCAGGAAGAACACGGCGCCCACGGCGTCGGCCGACAGGCCGGCCACGTAGATGGACGAATCCTTGATGCCGACCGCCTCCGCCGTGGCGACGAAATTCAGCGAGCCGCCGATGTAACTCGAGGTAACGGTACCCGCGATCTCGGCTTCCAGCGGCCCCATGTCGATGACCCAGGCACCGACGAGAGCGCCCGCCACGGTCGCCGCGGCCGCCACCAGGAACGCGACGAACATCGGGCCGGATTCCCTGTAGATAGTGCGGAAGTCGGCGCGCATCAGCAGCAGCGGAATCGCCACCGGCACGAGGAAACCCGCGATGTGGTTGTACAGGGGCGCCCTGTGCGGGATGACGCCGAGGTTGGCAGCCGCCATGGCAACTGCCAGCAGCAGCAACGGGCCGCCGAGCTTGCGGCCCCAGGCACGGCGCTCGGCGAGCAGGCCGAAGGCGACGATCAGGAGGATCACCGCGGCCAGTGCAAACGTTTGATCGGCTTCAATCAGCGGCATCGTTCAACAGTGTATCCGGGGCCGCAGCAACGCGCGCGGCCCGCGCGGAAAAACGCGCCGGGGCCCGGCGGCGGGCCCCGGCTTCACGGCGCGCCGCTCAGAACCGCGCGCCGACGGACACGCCGAAAGTGCGCGGCCGAATGATGCCCAGCTCGTAGCGTCCGGTGGCGACGGTATTCGTCGAGACGATGGAGTTGACACCCGTTTCGTCGGTGAGGTTCTTCGCGTAGACCTCGAACGACCAGCGGCCCGTTTCCAGGCCGCCGCGCAGATTCAGCGTCGTATAGCTGTCGAGTTCGACGATGCTGCCGTCGGTCGCTCTTTCGGTCAGCCCGGCGGGACGCTCGCCGGTGTATCCGAGGTTGCCGCCGACGTAGGCCATGGCGTCGCCGCGCACCGCCCACTCGTAGTCCGCCGCGATGCCGAAGCTCCATTCCGGCACGTAGGACAGCGAGTCGCCATCGAGGCCGCCCACCTGCGGGCTCGTGTCCTGTGTCAGTTGCGCGTCGGTGTACGCACCGTTGAAGGACAGGCTCAGACCGTCGGCGGGGAAGAAGCTGGCGGTGAACTCGAGGCCCTTGCTCTCCGCAGTGCCGCCGGTCGCGTTGACACCGAAACCGTTGACCACGGTGAACAGCTGGATATCGTCCCAGTCGAGGAAGTAAGCCGCGAAATCCAGCGCGAAGCGGCCATCGTCGAGCGCCGTCTTGACGCCGGCCTCGTAACTCGTGAGGCTGTCCGAGTCGTAGGATGCCGGCGTGCCCGGCGGTGCCCCGGGCGGCAGGATGTTCGGTCCGCCCGGCCGGAAACCGGTCGCGGCGCGCACGTAGATCGACGTGTCGTCGTTGACTGCGAAGCGCGGCGAGAAGGACCAGGTGAACGGCGATTCGGACGAGCTCCCGCGGATGACGGTCAGGGCTCCGCCGGCCAGCGGGCCGTCCGTGACCTGTGTTGCGTTCTGGTCGTTGTTGCTGGTTCGCGCGCCGAAGGAGATCTCGAACCGCGGCGAAATGTGCCAGGTGGCGTTGCCGAAAAACGCAAGCTCTTCGTAGTTCGATGCAACGCTCGCTACGGCCAGCACCGGAATGCCCGCGGCGACGTTCTCCGTACCGGCGTCCACGGCGAGTATCGTTTGATCGATCAGCGAGTTCTCGTTCGTGTAGTAGGCACCGAGCAACCAGTCGAACGTCTCACTCTCCGGGGATACCAGGCGGAATTCCTGCGTGAATTTTTCCGTGTTGGTGATCTGCGGCAGAATCGAGCTCAGCAAGGGCGCGATCTCGGGCGTGCCGGGATCGTCGAACAGGAAAGTCACCAGGGCCGACAATGGCGTACCGCCGGTCAAGCCGGCAGCAATGGCGGCATCGTTCTGGAAATCCTGTTCGAAAATGCCGTAACTCGTAACCGATTGCAGCGCCGCGGCGTCGAAGTCCCAGTCGACGGTCGCGCTGTAGACACGGTAATCGATGTCGGTATCCTGGTCCTGGTAGCGCGACTGCACGTAATCGCCGTAAAGCGGTGCCAGGGTTTCCGGATCGGCATCGATCGTGTCCGGTGCTCCGCTTTCGATATTCTGTGCCAGCACCGCCACGTCGATCGACAGCGTGTCGGTCGGCATATACAGGGCGGAGATGCGCCCGCCGAACGTATCCAGCGAATTCAGGCCGTCTTTGACCTGGGTGCCCTCGATGACGTTGACGGCCGGATCCGTGAGGCTGGCGATCGGGTTGTTGCCGATCGAGTCGATGAAACCGTCGTCGGCGCGGTAAAAGCCGCTGGCGCGCAACGCGAAGCGATCGCTTACCGGCAGGTTGACCATGCCCATGACGGCGTAACCGGGATCGGCGTTTGCGACGCTTTCCACGGAGCCCTTGAGCTTCGCCTCGAAGGCCTCGACGCTGGCCCGGTTGGGTACGTATTTCAGTACGCCGCCGAGCGAGCTGGCGCCGTACAGGGTACCCTGCGGTCCGCGCAGCACTTCGATCCGGGCAATGTCGAAGGTGTCGAAATCGCCCGACAGGATGGCGCCGTTCGCGAGCCCGGTACTCGACCCGAACGGCACGTCGTCGACGTACACGCCCACCGTCGAGGCGACGCCGCCGGTGTTGATGCCGCGCAGCGTCAGGCGCGTGACACCGCGCGTGGCCGAGTTGATGCTGAGGCCGGGCACCAGCGCTACCAGGTCCTGGAAATTGTCGGCCTGTTGCCGTGCCAGCTCCGCCCCGTCCAGCACGGTAATCGACATCGGGATTTCCGCGAGCGCCTGGTCACGCTTCTGCGCGGTTACGATGATTTCCTCGAGCGCGTCGCGCCGCTCCTGTTGCGCCCATGCCTGCGGGCCATAGGCGATGCCGCCGCCGGCCACGATGGCCAGGCCGACGATCGTTGACAGAAACGTTTTCACCTTGTGCATGGCAATCATCCACTTGTTTTTGAGTTGACTCAGCCCTGATGTGACCATCCAGACCCCCGCTAAATCAGCGCGATCCATGGTAATCGGGCGGATCGCAGACCTAATAGTCTGATTCGGCTAATTGTTGTGCAGAAACGGTGGCGGCGGGCGCGGGCCGCCACCGCCCGTGAGGCGTGCCGGGACTAGCCGCTGCGCGAGCGGCGCCACTCCTTCGGGCTGTAACCGCAGTGCCGGCGGAAGGCGCGTGAAAACGCCGAGTGATCTTCGTAGCCGACGATATCGCCGATTTCCGAAATGGAGTGGCGGTTCTCCCTGAGCAGCAGGCGTGCCGCTTCGATGCGCTTGTCGATGCAATACTGCATGACCGTCGTACCGTTCATCGAACGGAAGCCGCTCTTCAGGCGCGTCTCCGAGATGCCGAGCCGCTGTGCGAGCTCGGGCAGCGGCGGGGGGTGCGCGTATTCCATGCTTAGGATGGCCCGGGCGCGGCGGATCTTCTCACCGTAAGGCAGATCGAGGTCCAGCGGGTCGTGATCCGGCAGGCTCTGGCTGTTCTTCAGAATCTGCAGGCCGATGCACAGCAGTTCGTCGTACTTGGCCGACATCCACTGGCCGAGCAGCGTGCCGTTCACCGGCAGGTGGAAGCAGGACCAGATCGCGTCGCGATGAATGTCCTCGAGAAAGAAAACGCGCTGGCGCGGCTTTTTGTGCCCGCCGTCGAGTATCTCCAGCAGCCAGGCGGGATAGGCATCGCGCGATTCGCCCACGCGTTCCATCAGGTTCGACAGCGTCGAGTGCACGACGACATGGCGGATGCGGGCGTTGGCTTTCGGTACGCGATAGGTGGTTTCCTTGCGCGGGATCGCGGACACGATCAGCGCCGGGCCGAGGTCGTGCACGTTCTTGCGCTTGCCGAGATACTCCGAGCGCTTGACGGTGGAGACGAACTGGAAACTTATCAGGTCCGACACCTGGTTGCGGATCACCAGCGGGGTTTCGAAGAACGCATCGTTGATCTCGATCATGCTGTCGTGATTGATGCGATAGCACATCAGCGGGCCTTCGAAACCGAAGTGGCTCAGGTCCTGGATGAAGTTGTGATCGGGCGTGGAGCCGAAACGCGTAATGCGCCGGGCGTGGCGGAACAGGGCACGCAGGCGCGCCGTCGACAGCTCGTCCGGATCGATCCCCGCTGCGATCTCCGCGCAATATTCGTCGCCGTAATTCATTCGCCTGGCACCGCGGATCCCCCTGCAGCAGGCGGCGCCGGCGCGCCGCCCGTCTGCCGCATCTGCACATTATGATGGCGTATCGGCCTACCCGGCAAATGGCGCACGCGGCTATTATCCGCGTAATTCGATTCGCTGACGGGAAGACATCGTATGCGCAGTCTGTCGCGCCGCCTGAGCGGCGGAATTCTCACGCTTTTCCTCCTCTCGACCGCGGCCGCGGCGCAGGGCATCGAAGACCCCGCCGTGATCGAGGCCTTCGTCGACGGGGTCGTGATCCCGATGATGAAGAACAACAGCAGCCCCTCGGGCACCGTGGCGATCCTGAAAGACGGCGAACTGGTGCTCGTCAAGGGTTACGGCTTCGAAGACGTCGCTGAGCGCGAACCGGTCGACCCGACGCACACGCTGTTCCGCCCCGGCTCGGTCTCCAAGCTGTTCACCTGGGTGTCGGTCATGCAGCTGGTCGAGCAGGGCAAGCTGGACCTCGATACGGACGTCAATACCTGGCTCGACACCTTCCGGATTCGCGACACCTTCGCGGAGCCGATAACGCTGCGTCACATCATGACGCATACGACGGGCTTCGAGGACGGCGCCCTCGGCTACCTGATCATAGAAGATCCCGCGCGCGCCGTGCCGCTGCGCGACGCAATGGAGCGTTACCAGCCGGAGCGTGTCAATCCGCCCGGCGTACAGACGGCCTATTCCAATTACGCCACGGCACTGGCCGGCCTGATCGTCGCAAACGTGTCCGGGCTGTCGTTTCCCGATTACGTCCGCGAAAACATCTTCGAGCCGCTCGCCATGGACGATTCGTCGTTCGTCGAGCCGCTGCCGGCACGGCTGGCCAGCCACATGGCCGCCAGCTACAAGGTGGAGGCCGGCGCGTTCGTCGAGAAACCGTTCGAGATCGTCGCGAATTTCGCGCCCGCCGGTTCGCTGTCCTCGACGGCGACCGACATGATTCGTTTCGCCGAGGCAATCATGAACGGCGGCGAGCTCGACGGACACCGCATACTGAAGGCCTCGACGGTGGAGAAGATGCTGAGCCGCAACTTCTCGCAGGACGATCGCCTGATGGGCATGGCGCTCGGCTTCTACGAGGACGATTACAACGGCCACCGCGTCATGGGCCACGGCGGCGACACGCAATGGTTCCACTCGCTGCTCGGCATCGACCAGCAGGCCGGCCTTGCGTTCTTCGTCTCCTTCGGAGGTCCCGGCGGCAGTGCGGTACGCACGGCGTTCGCGCCCGCCCTGTACGACGAATTCTATCCGCGGCCGGAGGCACCGCCCGTGCCGCCGGACGATTTCGCACAGCGTGCCGCCCGTTATGCCGGCACCTACGGCTTCTGGCGCAACAATTTCTCGAAGATCGACAAGGCGCTCAGCCTCTCCAGCGTAGTGCAGGTGGCGCCCACGGCGGACAACACGCTGGTGGTGAGTTTCGGCGGCAAGGCGAAGCAGTACGCCGAAATCGAGCACAACCTGTTCCGCGAAATGAATGCCGGCATCACGCTTGCCAGCGGCATCAACCCGCGGCTCCTGGCCTTCCAGGAAAACGACGCCGGTACCATTACCGGCTTCGTCCTGGACGACCTGCCGTTCATGTCCTTGCGCAAGTTGCCGGCGTACGCGACGCCCGGCTTCAATTACGCGCTGCTGGGGCTGTCCTTGCTGATATTGCTGGGCGTGCTGCTCAGGCGCTTCTACCAGCGGGCCGCGATCCGTGCCCTGGCGCCGGCCGACCGCGGCGCGGTGAATGCCGCCGTTTACGCCGCCGCGATGCAGCTCATCACGATCGTCGCCGGAATCGTCGTGCTGTCGATCGTCATGGATCACCTGTTCATCGAGATTCCGCTGACCTTCAAGCTGTGGCTGCTGTTGCCCATCGCAGCCACGCTGGTGAGCCTGTACCTGCTGTATCGCAGCTACTCGGTGTGGAGGCAGCGACTGCTGGGCGGATTCTGGGCGCGTGCGCGCTACACGGTCGTCACGCTCGCCGCGCTGGCAATGTGCTGGTTCTATTACTACTGGAACATCCTGGGCTTCCAGTATCTCTGACTTCGGCGGGCCCAGGGATGACGGGCAAGGGATGCTTCCGGCGCGCACGCGGCGGGATCGGGGTGTCCTGATGCCCGCTGCGCGCGACGTCAGCCTGTCGACCGAGTCCTGGGACCTGCGATCGCCGTTCAAGATCACCGGTTACACCTTCTCCTCGGCGCGCCTGCTGCACGTGCACATTACCGAAAACGGCATCACCGGGCGCGGCGAGGCCACGGGCGTCTACTACCTGGGGGAAACGGCGGAGAGCATGCTGGCACAGGTCGAGGCCGTGCGGCGCGACCTGGAGAGCGGCGTTGGCCGCGACGAACTGCGCCGGCTGCTGCCGGCCGGCGGTGCCCGCAACGCGGTGGACTGTGCGCTGTGGGACCTGGAAGCGAAGCTCGCCGGAAAAACGATCTGGGAGCTGACCGGCATCACGCCCGGCAGCACGCACAGCCTGCTCACCGTAGGCCTCGGCACACCCGCGGAGATGGCGCGCACGGCACATACGCTGGACACCGCGAAGATCAAGGTGAAGCTCGACAGCGAACGCCCGCTCGAACGCATTGCCGCCGTCTGCGCGGCGCGTCCGGACGCCGAGATCGTCGTCGACATCAACCAGGGCTGGAGCTTCGCGGAACTCGTTGCGCTGGCGCCGAAGTTTCGCGACCTCGGCGTGACCATGATCGAGCAGCCGCTGCCGCGCGGCGGCGACGAGGCGCTGGAAGACTATGCCGCGCCGCTGACGCTGTGCGCCGACGAATCCTGCCTGGACACCGGCGAATTCGAACAGGCGGCACGCCGCTACCGCATGATCAACATCAAGCTCGACAAGACCGGCGGCCTGACGGAAGCCCTCGAACTCGCCGGACTGGCACTGTCGCGCGGCATCGAGCTGATGGTCGGCAACATGATGGGCACATCGCTCGCCATGGCGCCCGGCTTCGTGGTCGCACAATTGTGCCGCTTCGTCGACCTCGACGGCGCGGTCTTTTTGAAACGCGATCGCGCGCACCCGATGCACTATGCCCGCGGGGTCATTGCAGGCCCCACCTCCGAATTGTGGGGATGACGCCGGCCCGAGGTAACTGATGTCCAGGACAACGACAACGCGCATTGTAAAGACGCTCCTGTTTCTCTTAGGCAGCCTGGCAGCGGCCGCCGTGCTCGCCGCACCGCCGTCGCGGCAGGCGATCGACGACATCGTGCGCCGCGCCATGGACGAATTCGACGTACCGGGCATGGCGGTCTCGGTCGTGTACGGCGGCAACGTCTATTACGCCGCGGGACACGGCATCGCAGAGATCGGCGGCAACGAGGCCGTCGACGAGCGCACCCTGTTCCAGATCGGCTCGGTCACCAAGGCCTTTACCGCGGCCGCGCTCGCGATTCTCGCCGACGACGGCAGGCTGTCGTTCGACGACCGCGTCATAGATCACCTGCCCGCGTTCCGCATGTTCGACCCCTGGGTCACGCGCGAATTCACCATCCGCGACCTGCTCACGCATCGCAGCGGCCTGCCGCTCGGGGCCGGCGATCTGCTGATGTTCCCCAACGGCAAGACGACGCGCGACGAAATCGTGCATGCGCTGCGCTACCTCGAACCGAGCAGCAGCTTTCGCTCGCAATTCGCCTACGACAACCTGCTCTACATCGTTGCCGGCGAAGTCGTTGCCGCCGCGGCCGGCATGCCGTTCGAGGCGTTTCTCGAGCAGCGCCTGCTGCGGCCGCTCGGCATGGACGACTGTGCGGCAACGGTACAGCGCGCCGCGCCGGGGGCGGAGATTGCAACGCCGCATTTGCTGATGGACGGCGAGTTGCAGACCACCGGCACGCGCGCCGGGCCGCTGGTCGCCGCCGCCGGCGGCATCGCCTGCAGCGCGCAGGGCATGGCGCGCTGGATGACGTTCATGCTCGGCGACGGCGTGACGCCCGGCGGCGGGCGGCTGCTGAGCGCGGCGCAATTCGGCGAGCTGACGCGGCCGGTCACGATCCTGCCGGCGCCGGCATACCTGGTCGAGCACGGCGGCTCGGCTCTGAGCGCCTATGCGCTCGGCTGGGGCGTGTCGTCGTTCTACGGCCAGCCGATCTTCTCGCACGGCGGCGGACTGTGGGGCATGACGACGTTCATCGCGGTCATGCCGGAGCAGGATCTCGCCGTGTTTGCCAGCAACAACCAGATGTCCGCGGCGCCGCGCGCGGTCGTCAACGACATCCTCGACCGCTTCCTGGCCGATGTCTCGCCGGCGGCGGGGCAGGACTGGATCGCCATCATCAGCGGCGTGGCGCAGGGGCGCCAGGATGCCGGCGCCGAGGCCGTCCGCAAGGCGTTCGCGGAACGGCACGCCGACAGCAAGCCGAGCCTGCCGCTCGAGGCCTACACCGGCACCTACCGGGATGCGTGGTACGGCGACGTACACGTAACGCTCGCGGACGACGGCCGCCTGTGGTTTCGAGCCGAGCGCAGCGACTCGCTGGCGGGGCCGCTGGAGCACTTCCAGTACGACACTTTCGTCGCACGCTGGGTCGACCGGCAGCTGATGGCCGACGCTTACGTGTCCTTTACGCTGGATCCCGCCGGCGAGGTCGAACGCATCCGCATGAAAGCGGTATCACCGACCACCGACTTTTCCTTCGACTTCCACGATCTCGACCTCGCGCGCGTCGCGCAATAAGCGCGCCGCGCCCGGCAGGCTGTCAGGGCATCGTTGCGGCCGGCGGCGTTCCGGGCCTGCCCTCGATGTCGTTGATGTCCTGCTCGATGTACAGCACCAGGCCGTCATGGTCGGATGCCCGCAGCACCGTGGTGTCGTCGAAAATCAGGTCTTCGGCGGCATCGGCATTGCCGCGCGCGTACTGAAGTCCGCGCACGCGCAGGTCCAGCACGACATTCGTCAGCGCATGGTCGAGCACCTGCGCACTACCGTTGAACACGAAGGAATAGCGCTGATCCTGCGGCAGCGAAAGCACCTGGTCCATGAAGTCCGGGTTCACGAGGTCGTCACCCGACAGCAGGTTATCGTCCGGCGTCACATCCCCGCGGATCTGGCCGACAGCGTCGACGAGCCCGTCACTGAACTCGAAGGCATTGAAGTCGCCGACGACGACGATGCCGGCTTGCGGTTCATCCGTCTGCAGGCGTTGCAATTCGGCGGCGATCGATTGCGCCTGCGCAAGCCGCTTCGCACGCACGCGTTCGCCGTTGCTGCCCGCATCGTCGATGCCGCCCAGCGAACGATTGTGCACGGCCATGACGTACAGGCTGCGGAAATCCAGCTTGCCGCGCAGCCGCGTCTCGAGCACCAGCGGCGGACGGTCGTGCAACAGGTCGAGATCGCCGCCAGGTTCGACGTAGGTTTCGTCCAGGCCGAACTGCCTGACACCCTCGACCTTGACGTGCTTTTTCACGAGGAAACCGACGTCGATGCCGCCGATGTCATTGCCTTCCTCGAGGTAGGCCTCGTACATCGCAAGCTTATCGAGCCTGTCGATGGCCGCAGCGAGGTCCTCGAGCACACCCAGCTTCTCGACTTCCTGCAGCGCCAGTATATCGGGGCTCTTCATCGAACCGACGATGTAGCCGGCAAACTTGTCGAGCCGGCGTCGGTATTCCGCGCTCGAGACGACCGTGTCGTTCGTCGGTTCGCCGAAGGCGTTCGTGCCCGGCGGATCGTCGACGTCATCGAACAAGCGGAACAGGTTCAGGCTGCCGACCGTGATTTCGAGCAACGCTGCCGGCCGCACCGCCTGCGGCAACGGATTGCCGCTGACCTCGAGCGCCGTCGGCCAGAGTTCGTAGCCGCCGAATTCGAAGCCCAGCGCACCGCTGGCCGAGAACGACGACCCGGCCGCGATGGTGCGGTTCGGCAGGCCGAGCTTGTCTGGATCGAGCTCGAAGACTTCCGGGTTGCCGTCCCACACCGGCAATCCGGCAATGCCCGGGAACTCGATGCCCGGCTCGCGGAACGGGCGGCTGGATGCGGCCGTGACGTGCACCTCCGCGACCGGGTCGCTGCCGAATCGCTGGTTGGGTCCGCCGACCGCGCCGTCGGCGACGTGA
>Ga0102952_1000711_pt1 | contig 11838 bp, 6 predicted proteins | sample SalPon2A_C_D1_MG_FD_78506 | JGI IMG/M metagenome (GOLD analysis project Ga0102952, IMG submission 78506) | Soil microbial communities from South San Francisco under conditions of wetland restoration - Salt Pond MetaG R2A_C_D1_MG | ecosystem: Environmental > Terrestrial > Soil > Wetlands | place... | reverse complement strand
GCTGCTGGTGAACCGCATCGCCGCCGTGCAGTGGCGCTTGGCGCGGGTGCCCGCGCTGGAGGCGGAACTGATGGACCGGCTGCGTTACGACATGCTGACGGAGGACCAGGGCCTGGGCGGCGCGTGGGTGCTCGACGCCGGGCCGTATGGCGGCGCCCTGGCGCGGCTGGCGCGCTACGAGACCACGCTGGAGCGCAATGCCGCGCGGCTGCTGGCGGAGCTGCGACGCTCGCAGGCCCACCGCCGGCAGCAGGAGCGCGCCGAGCTGGCGCAACTGGCGGCAGAGCGCGAGCGCGCCGCCCGCGAGCGGGATCTGCGCGACCTGCACGCATCGCGCGAACAGGCCAGCGGCTGGCCGGGGGGCGGGGCGGCGGCGGCGTCGGCGGCTCCGGCTCTGCCGGCAAGCCGAATCGAAAGTGCGAACTGTGGGGGAAGCCCGACCCTTCGAGACGGGCTCCTGCAGAGCCCTCCTCAGGAAATCGGGCTTCCGCCGTGTTCCTGAGGAGCGAGCTTTTGCTGAGGGAGCCGAAGGGCAAAGCGAGCGCCTCGGAGCCGCGGCAGGTAGCCGCAGTGGAGCGATGCCGCGCCTCGCGACAGAATGCGATTGCCCCGCTGAGTCCCCCTTTGGGGGTGTGCGCTGGCGCTTCGTTTCCGCTAGGCTCGCCGGAAGTCATCCGCCGAGACCCGGCGGCCGAACGCCACCCCTTCCCGCCCCAGGCATGGACAGCCCCTCCGCAGCCCCCGCCCCGCGTGCCGTCACGGTCAAGGACGCCTATTGGTTCTTCCTGCCGCTCATCTTCATGTCCAACATGATGATGATCTCGCACTCGATCATCTATGGCTTCCTGGCGCGGCTGCCCGACCCCAAGCTGACCCTTGCGGCCTACAACGTGGCGTTCTCCTTCCACTCGGTGGCAGGCAGCCCCGTGTGGACGGCGGTGATGACGGGGCTGGCCTTCATCAGCGACCGGCGCTCCGTGCATCGCTTGCTGCAGTTCAACCTGATCATCGCGGCGGTGATTACGGCCACGGGGTATGTGATGGGCCTGACGCCCCTGGGAGATGTCGTCTTCGGGGACGTGATCGGCGCCAGCCCGGAAGTGGTGCAGGGGGCCAAGCACGCCCTGCTCCTGTTCATGCTGATCCCGCCGATCTCCATCTTCCGCTCGCTGTCCTATGCACTGCTGATGCGCAACCGCCTCACGATCGTGATCACGATCGGCACGTTCCTGCGGCTGGTTTCGCTGGCGGGCTACCTGCTCGTGCTGCCGCACTTCCTGCATGGGGCCAGCGTGGGCGCGGCGGCGCTGTTCCTATGCATCGCTACCGAATCGGTGTTGGCGATGATCCTGGCGTACCGCTTCTACTTCGCGCTTCCGCACGCGGCGGGCGGCGAGACTCGAATGCGCGAGTTCTGGCGCTTCTCATGGCCGCTGATGCTGGTGCAGGCGTCGGAGAACGGCGTCGCCTTCACCATCAACTTCTTCCTGGGCCGGCTGGCCGCGCCGGATCTGGCCCTGGCTGCCTTTGGCGTGATGGATGGGCTGTGGAAGCTATTGCTGAGCCCGCTGCGCAATCTGGCCCAGACCGCCCAGACGCTGGTGCGCACACGGGAGGAGTTGCACACGGTGTTTCGCTTCGTCGTGCAGGTCGTTGCGGGATTCATCGCGGTCGCGGCGTTGTTCTACGTGCCACAGATTCGCACCTGGGTGCTGGAGGGTGCCCTGGGCCTCACGGCAGAGATCGCGAACACCATCGCTCCGGCACTGCTGCTGTTTGTCGTGCTGGCCTTCGTGCTGGGATTCTCGGCCTTCACGCGGGGTCTGCTGCTGAGCGCGCGGGTCACGGGGCCCATCGCCAAGGCCGCGGGTGTCCGCCTCGCGGTGGTCATTGCCGTGGGCAGCTTCTCGTTGCTTCACCCGCACCTGAACGGCGCCCTGCTGGGCGTACTGGCGCTCATCGGCGGCTTCGGCTCGGAGATGCTGGTGCTGGGCTGGCGGGTGCTGCGGCCAGCGGTGGACAACCCCTACTCCCCCCTGCCGCCGGCCCTGCGGGACGACCGGACGGCATAGGCGCTCGCGTCAAGCCCCGCGCGGGCGGGCCATGGCGGACTGGTCGCAGGGCAGGAAGCGCCCGCGGCCGGGCGCTCCGCGCGGCTGGAAGTCATGGGCCACCACCTCGCCGCGGGAGAGCGTGGTGATGGGCCAGCCGCGCACGCGGACGCCCTCGTAAGGCGTGTAGTCCATCGCGTCGTGCATCAGGTCCAGCGTCAGCGTCACCTCTCGCGCCGCATCCCAGATGGCGATGTCCGCATCGGAGCCCACGGCGATGGTGCCCTTGCGGGGATACAGCCCGTACAGCTTGGCCGCGTTGGTGGCGCTGAGGGCCACAAAGCGGTTCACGTCGAAGCGGCGCCCGTTCACTCCGCCAGAGAAGAGCAGCGGCAGCCGCGCCGCCAAGCCGGGGATGCCGTTGGCGACCTTCTTGAAGGGCGCGTCCGTGCCGTGCATCTGCTTGCCTTGCGGATCGTCGTACCGGTAGGGCGCGTGATCGGAGGAGACCACGTCGAACACGCCCCCCTCCAGCGCCTGCCAGATCGCCTCCTGGTTCGCGGGCTCCCGCGGGGGCGGGCTGCACATGTACTTGGCGCCCTCGAAGCCGGGCCGGTCCAGGTCATCCGCGCTCAGGTACAGGTACTGCGGGCAGGTCTCCGCGTAGATGCGCAGGTTGCGTGCATGGGCCCAGCGCAATTGCTCCACCGCCTCGCGTCCCGAGACGTGCACGATGAGGATCGGAACGTCCACCACCTCAGCCAGGGTGATGGCCCGGTGCGTCGCCTCGCGCTCCGCGGCCGATGCGTGGGCGACCGCGTGGTACTTGGGCGCGGACTGGCCCGCGGCCAGCAGCCGCTGGGCGAGCCAGGCGATGGCGTCGTGGTTCTCCGCGTGCACCATCACCAGGGCGCCCTCGCTGCGGGCCAGCGCCAGCACCTGCAGGATTTGCGCGTCGTCCAGCTTCAGGCTGTCGTAGGTCGTGTAGATCTTGAAGGACGTGTAGCCGTCACGGATGAGTGCCGGCAGTTCCTCCTTCAGCACCACCTCGCTGGGGTCGGAGATGATGAGGTGGAAAGCGTAGTCGATGATCGCCTTGCCCTCCGCCCGGCGATGGTAGTCCTCCACCACGGCCCGCAGGGACTGCCCCCGATGCTGCGCGGCAAAGGGGATGATGGTGGTGGTGCCGCCGCAGGCCGCGGAAATGCTCCCGCTGCGGAAGTCGTCCGCCGTGGTGGCCCCCATGGAGGAGGGCTGATCCAGGTGGCAATGGCTGTCGATGCCGCCGGGCAGCACGAGCCGCCCTGTGGCATCCAGTTCCTCAGCGCCAGCGCCCAGGCGCTCCGCCAGCGCCACCACGCGCCCCTCGCGGATGCCCACGTCGCAGCGCACGCTGTCCGCGGCCGTGACCACCGTGCCGCCACGGATCACCAGGTCGTAGTCTGCCATCGCGCGTCCCCGGCCCCGCTCAGCGGCGCGTGCGGGCGCACAGCACCGACAGCGCCATGCCTACCGCGGCCTGGGTGGGGTCGACCACCGGCAGGCCCAGCGTCTCCTCCAGGGCGGCGCGGTGCTGTGAGAACCCGGCGCAGCCCATCACGATCACCGCGGCGCCGTGATCGTCGCGCAGGCGGGTGCCCACCTCCGTCATGCGGGCGAATACCTTCCGCTCGTCGGCCAGCTCGGTCACGGTCATGTCGATAGGCAGATCGCCCGCGATGTTGGACTCGACGCCCATCGCGCGGAAGTAGCGCCGGTGGCGAGGCAGCGAGTTGCGCAGGATGGAGATCACGCCCACGGGCAGGCCCAGGTTCATGGCCGTCGTCATGCCTGCCTCCGCGATGCCCAGCACGGGCCGATCGGTTGTCTCCCGCGCCGAGTGGAGGCCCGGATCGGAGAAGCACGCGACCACAAACGCGCCCGTGCGTGCCTCCTCGTCTCGGATCATGCGGCAAAGCGGCCCGATCACCTGGTCCGAAAGTACCTGCGATTCAATGCCCGGTGGGCCCTCCTTCAGCGTAGCGCACTCGATAGCGGGCCCGTCCGCGAAGCGGAAGGCCTCCAGGGCTGAACTCATGCCCGCCGTGACCCGCTCGTTGCAGTTGGGGTTGATGACGACAATGCGTTCGGTCATGGCGAAACCCTCGTCCAAGGAGTTGCCCAGCCGGCGGCCATGCGTTCCCGCTCCTGCGGGGTGCCGGCTGCGCTGCTCGCGATCGGCCGGTCGGTGACGTGGTGCCCCTGGGCCCCACAACCGTCCCCACGCGGCCCAGGGAGATGCTGGCAGACTAGCCGAGTCGAACGTGGTTTGCCAGCGCTGCCGCTGAGCGGACGGCGAGGCCAACCCTTCCGTGTTAAGCTAGTAAGTCAAGGAAGAGTATCTGCCCAGAGCGGACGCCTACCCCAGCGCCGCCCGGCAAAAGGACCGTTGCATGAAGGGATTGCGCCTCATCCGGCTGCTGGCCGTGGCGGTGATCGCACTCGCGGCGCTGCTGGCCATCGCCGTGGCTGTGCTATTCACGATCGACCTCTCCGCCTACCGCGCGCCGCTGGAGGCCCGGGTGAGTCGCGCCCTGGGTCGGCCCGTGGCGCTCAGTGGAACCGTGCGCGTGGAGCCGGCGCTATCGCCGACGCTCACCGTGCGCTCCGTCACCATCGCAAATCCCGCGTGGGCCTCCGATCCGATGCTGGCTCAGGCCGAGCGAATCTCGTTGCGGTTCGCCTGGTGGCCGCTGCTGCAAGGTCGGCTGGTCCTCACACGCTTGGTGCTGGTGGGGGGGCACTTGCACCTGGAGACGCGCGCGGACGGGACCAACAACTGGATGCTCGCCGCACCCGTCGATGTCACTGCTGCGCAAACAGCAACCGCCGCAGGAACGGACGCGTCCGGTGCGCTGCCGCCCGCCAGCCTTCCGCAGATCGAGGTGCGCCGGTCCCGAGTGGACTACCGGGACGGTCGCAGCGGCGTCGTGACCCGGCTCGGCGTGACACGCGCCTTGTTGCGGGCCGAGGAGCGGCGCCCCCTGGTGCTCATGTTCGATGGCACCCTGCGCGGACAGCCCCTCAGCGCGGGTCTGGTGGGCGGCCCCTGGTCAGAGCTCGTACGCAGCGAGGCCCCCTGGCCGGTGCGGCTGGAGGTGATCTCACGGGATACGCGGCTGCAGGCGCAAGGTGAGCTACGGCGGCTGCCCGAACCACGCTTCGACTTGCAGGTGCACGCCAGCGGAGGTGAGTTCGATGCCCTGGGCACGCTGATCGGCGTCCGCCTGCCCCGGCTCGGGCCCTTCGAACTGAATGCGCAATTCGTCCGTGACGCCCGGGGCTACGAGGTCAACGGCGCGCGTGGCTTTCTGGGCCCAGCGGACTCCGACCTGCGCTTCACGGTGCAGGCGGGGCGCCTGTCCGCCCCATTCACGCAGCCGTTGGCAATCGAGGCCCAGGGCACCTTCCGCGGCCTGCCGTTCGATCTGCGGCTGGATGGAGCTCCCTATCCCGTGCTGCTGAGCGACAATGGGAGCTGGCCCCTGCAGACCTCCCTGCACATCGCGCACACCCAGTTGGAGCTGGACGGCGCCGTGCAGGCCCGCACAGGAGACTTTGCAGTGAACGTGAGGGCGGACGGCGCTGACGTCAGCTCGCTGGAGCCGTTGGTGGGCCGCGATTTGCCCTCACTGGGGCCTTACGAGCTGCAGGGGCGGTTGCGGCGGGCGGGCAGCGCTCTATCCGTAAACGAGTTGACCGCGCGGGTGGGCCACAGCGATGCGCGCGGTCGGCTGCAAGTGGAGTTGGGCGGAGCGCGCCCCGCACTTTCCGGCGTGCTCGATGCCGGCACGGTGGACCTGGCGGACTTCCGGAACCTGCTGGCGCAGACGCAGGACAGCGGCAATGCAAATCCTCCAGCCGCGCAGCGGCGGCTGCCCTTCGAGCTGCTGCGAACCATCGATGCGGAGCTTCGGGTGTCCGTGGGCCAAGTGCTGGGCGTAACCTCCTCAATGGACGGGGTACGGGCGTACCTGCGTTTGCGGGACGGCAAGCTGGACGCCGATCCGGTGAGCCTGCGATTGGCGGGCGAAGCCATCACGGGCCAAATTTCGGTGCAGACGGGCGGTGACGTGCCCACCATGGTGCTAGTGGCCCACGGCAGCAGCATCCACTACGGCCCTGTATTGTCGGCATTGCACGTTACGCAGCGTCTTGACGGCGAGGCCGGACAGCTCGACTTCGCGCTGCGCGGCCAGGGTCAAAGTCTTGAGGAGATCTGGCACTCCGCCGCGCTGCGGCTGGAGACCCGGAACGGCGACGTCACCTACACCGATCCGCGCGACGGCACGCAGGTGCACTTCTTCCTGCGGCAAGCCCTGGCCACCACGGGTGGTGGCGCCGGGCTGGTGCTGGATGCGCAAGGCAATTACCGCGAGCAGCCATTCGACCTGCACCTCGCCGGAGACGGTCTGCCGGAACTGAAGGACGATCGCCTCCCCTGGCACGTGCGCGTGTCCGGCACCATCGCCGATGCGAGCTTCAGCACGACGGGTAGCGTGCGCGCCGTGTTCGCCGGTGAGGGGGTGGACCTGCAGGTGCGCGTGGACGGGCCGCACCTCGCGGGGTTGAACCCCGTGCTGGGCACCCGCCTCCCGCCGCTGGGCCCCTATCGCATCTCCGGGCAGGTCACGGATACGGAGCCGGGCTGGCGCGTGCAGGGATTGGAGGCGCTCATCGGTGCCAGCGACGTGTCCGGCGACCTGCGGTACGTGCCGGGCCAGCCGCCACAACTTACGGCTACTCTGAACTCCGAGACCTTGCGCCTGGCTGACCTGGAGCCCACGCCGGCCGTGCCCGCCGGAGCCGCCCAGGCGAATGGCCCGCTCTCGCACGCGGCGCAGGCTACGTTGGAGACCCAGGGCAAAGCCCAACCGCAAGGCAACGCCGGGGGTGCCGCCAACGCGCGCGCAATCCCCAAGCTGGACTTCCCCGTGCAGCGCCTGCGGTCGCTGGACCTGGACCTGCGGGCCGCTGCCCGGCGGGTCGACCTGGCGCGCACGACGCTGCGCAATGTGTCGTTCGAGGCGCACCTGCACAACGGCCGACTGGAGATCAAGCCTATCGCCGCGGAGGTGTGGCAGGGGGGGGTGACCGGATCGCTCAGCCTGGATGCCAGTGTAGATCCGCCGCGCGCCTCGGTAGCCCTCACGATCAAGGGCCTGAACTACGCGGAGGCCATGGGCTCGCTCAGCTCCGTTGGCATCAACCCCGGGACGGCGCAGGTGGCACTGGATATCCAGGGGCAGGGCAAAGACCTGCGCCAAGCACTGGCCAACGCGGAGGGGGCTGGGGAGTTCTACGGCGATTCGGGTCAGATCGACAGCAGCTACCTGGACTTGTGGGCCTCCAACCTATTCGTGGCGCTGCTGCCGAACTTCGGCAAGAAGCGGTCTGTTGAGTTGAAGTGCGCCGTGGGCCACTTCGACGTCAAGGGCGGCAAGGCCGAGACACGCTCGCTTCTGCTTGACGTGGACCGCATCGCCATCAAGGGCGTCGGTTCCATCAACCTTGCCAATGAGGACCTGGACCTGCTGCTCTGGCCCGAACCGCGCGACCCCAGCCTGCTGCGGCTTTCCACGCCCGTGAAGGTGACCGGCACGCTCGCGCACCCCAGCGTGTCGCCACAGGCACGCGGCGTGGTCGAGGATGTGGCGTGGCTGCTGGTCGGGTCCCAGAACCCGTTTGTGCTGCTGCTGGGCTGGTTCCAACCCGGCGCCGTGAAGGACAATCCGTGCGTGGCAGCACTGGCGGGTATGGACGGCAAGGCGCCCGTCGAAGAGAACGTTCCCCCAAACCCCATCAGCAAGACCAAGGACTTCTTCCGCGGCCTGGGCCGATTCCTCACAGAACCCTTCCACAGCGACTAGCGGCTGATGGTGCAAAGGGCCCGTCACGCGCGGACCCGCACCGCACTTGGGTTATCACCCGCGCGGAGCGTGCAGGCCCGTAACGCGGCGTTTGGTAGGGGACTTGCACCGTCGCAGGCAAAGTGATCGTCTGCCTGCCGGGGCGCTGCTGCGCCGCCAAGCCCCGCGTCACGGACACTCCGAACCCTCGCACCCCTTCGCAGCCAGCGGCGCCTGGACGAGTCATGACCACGCAGCCCACGTCACCACCGCCCGCAGAAACGCCAACAACCACCTGCCGCTATGTGGGGCCCAGCCAGCAGCCATGCCCGGAGCCAGCCCAGAGCGAAGCCGGCCTGTGCTTTTGGCACGATCCCACCTGCAGCAAAGGCGATCCGCAGGTTCAGCCGCGCCTGGAAGCGCTGGCGCGCGAGGGCCGCTCGCTGGAAGGCTACGCATTGCGGGGCGCCGACTTGCATGGCGCCGAGTTGACCTTCGGTGACACGTCCCGACGGGTCAACCTGTCGCACGCCGACCTCTCGCGGGCCAGTCTCCGTGACGCGCACATGTTCAACGTGGATCTGCGGGGCGCCAATTTGATGAAGGCGCAGCTCAACGGCGCCAACCTGAACAATGCACGCCTGGAGGACGCCAATCTGCTCGGTGCCGAGCTGGACGGCACGCGCCTGGAGCGTGTGGATTGGGGCCGGCACCTGCATCAGGAGACTCAGGCGCGGCAGGCCCACCGGGCGGGCCAGGATGCGCTGGCCATGACCCTCTATGGGGAGGCGGAGGAGGTCTACCGCGTCCTGACCCAGGTCACCGAGCGCATCGGCCATTTCTCGCGGGCGGGGCACTTCTACCACAAGGAAAAGGTGATGCGGCGCATGCAGATGCGCCCTTGGAGCCGGGAGTGGGCGTGGTCCAAGCTGGTGGATCTGCTGTGCGGCTACGGCGAGGAAACCGATCGCGTAATTGGCTTCTCGCTGCTGGTGATGCTGTTCTGCGCGATGCTGTACTTCCTGTTGGGCGTCCGCGGCCCGGAAGGCCCGTTGACCCTCAATCCCGCCGCGGGCCTGGCGCGCAATCTCTTCATGTTCGGTGACTGCGTCTATTATAGCGTTATCACGTTCACCACGGTCGGTTACGGGGACATCATCCCGGTAGGCCTGACGCGCGTGGTGGCCATGCTGGAAGCGTTTACCGGCGCCTTTTCCCTCTCCCTGTTCGTCGTTGTATTCGTGCGCAAGATGATGCGCTGAGCGACTCCAGGCTTGACTGGCCCCCTCTGCGGGCGCCAGGAGTGTCCCGCGGGGCCGTCCCTGCGCTATGCTGGGCGCTGGACGCGGGCCGGGACGCCACCGCCGCGGCCCATTGCGCCCCGAACTCTCGGCATCCCTTCAGCAAGGAATCGCATGCAGGCGTGGATGGTGGAGGCGTATGGAGACTACCGGCAGGTGCTGCGCTTCGACGAGGCACCCCGCCCCGAGCCTGCACCCGGCACGGCGCTGATCCGCGTGCGCGCCGCCGGCGTGTCCTTCTCACAGACGCTGCGCATTGCCGGCAAGTACCAGATCCGCGATCCGCTGCCCTTCACGCCCGGCACGGACGCCGCCGGCGAGGTAGTGGCCGCGGGCGAAGACTGTCCGTTCCAGCCCGGGCAGCGCATCATGGGCATGGCCCCTCGCGGTGCCTATGCGGAATACGCGGTGATACCCGCCGAAGCTGCCTCGCCGACGCCTGACGGCATGCCGGACGACGATGCTGCGGCCTTCCTCAATGCCTACCAAACCGCCTATGCGGGCGTGGTGTACCAGGGCCGACTGCAGCGCGGCGATGTGTTGCTGGTGCACGGGGCGGCCGGGGGGGTGGGGCTGGCGGCCGTACAGGTAGGCCGGGCGTTGGGAGCCAGGGTGATCGCCACGGCGAGCAGCACCGAGAAGCTCGCCGCCTGTCGGGCCCAGGGCGCGCACCATGCCATCGACTATACCAAGGAAGACTTCGTGCAGGCCGTGCTGGACTTCACGGACGGGCACGGCGCGGATATCATTTACGATCCGGTGGGTGGAGACGTCTTCGACCAGAGCCGGCGCTGCATCGCCTTTGATGGGCGCCTCGTGGTGGTGGGCTTCGCCAGCGGTCGCATCCCGGAGATCGCTGCAAATCGCATGCTGCTGCGCACGTTTGCGGTCACCGGCTTCACCCTGCACGGCTACAAGAAGCACCGCCCGGACCTGCTGTCCAAGGCGCAGGAGCACCTGTTCCAACTGTACGGAGAAGGCAAGATCAAGCCGGTCATCTCGCATCGCCTACCACTGGATCGGCTGATCGAGGCGCTGCAACTGGTGGAGGGTCGCCAGGTGATTGGCAAGGTCGTGCTGCTGCCGGACGGCGCACGCTGACGCTTATGGCTCCGTGGCTCGTTTGGGCCGGCGGGCTCTCAAGCGGCGGTCAGATGCACTGGCGCCCGTCTCAGCGCCGGCAGAACCACAGGTCGTAGTACCGCGATGAAGTCCGCCGTTCGTAGTGAGCCTGGAAGGCCTGTCGGAAGCGATCGCTGAACAGATGCTTGTAGCCCAATGAGCTGCCCAGCATGAACGGGGGGTCGCCTTTGGGGATGAGCCAGATATCCACACGGCAATCCGCCAGCGCCTGCAGCGTAGCCGGAGGCAGGTCGCGCCCGGCGGCCTGCAGATCGCCCATGGAGGACTCGTCGATCAAGTAGGGATTGCCAGCATAGACGAGCAGCGGGCGGAACCACGTCAGGTAGTTGTGATCCGTGGTGCCATAGCCCATGGCCACGTGCTGGCCAGGGTAACGGCGCAGCACAGACTGGATGTCTTCCACCGCATCGTTGTGGCGGCCTTCCAGAATGGCCAGCTTGCCCATGCGGATATTCACGGGAATCGCCGTGAGCACCAGGATCGTGAACAGCCCGGCGCTGACCCAGGCGCGCACGCGAACGCGCCTTTGACCACTGGCCGCCAGACTGCGCCAGCCAAAGCCGTCGCGCATCAGCAGGGCCAGCCAATACGCCAAGGGAATGGCCAATGGCGCAAGGTGCACCTTGCCCGCGCCCGGATGCGACGCCACGATCATGACGGCCGCCGTCGCGATTCCCAGCGCCCACAGATAGAGCTTCCAAGGCCGCAGCCGCTCCAGGGGACGATCCAAAGCGAGCACGACCATCACCGCGGGCAGCACCAGGAAGATGGTTGTCTGCTCCACACGATCGAGGAACGTACTCCAGTCCAGTCCCGGTCGCGCCGCCACCTCCAGCCATGCAACGTAGCCACTCAGGCTGATCTCCGCCGACACCAGGAAAGGCAGCAATACAACGGCTGCGCCGCCGAGTGCGGCAGCAAGCAGCCAGCCCAGCCCGTGCGCCTCCAGCATCAGCAAAGCAATGGGGAGGAAGTAGAACCCCGCGTGCGCCTTGACGTTGACGGCGCAGCCGGCCGCGACGGCCAGCACCAGCGCCGCCGCGCGCGGCCCGGGCAGGAGCGCCCCCCATAGCCCCAGCGCCACAAAGCCCAGGATCAGCGCATCAGCACGGGCGATGAAGGTGTTGAAGGGCCAGAAGGCGAAGTAGATCAGCACCAGCAACGCGGCGCCACACAGTGCCGTGTGCGGCCCGGCCACTTTCCGCAATGCGAGGCCTAGAAAACCGACGCTGAGCAGTGCAAACAGACCGGCGCCCAGCTTGGAGGTGAACAGGCCAGGGCCGAGCAGCTTCAGTATCGCCGCATTCACCAGGAACAGCACCGGGCCATACATGAAGTTGTGCTGCGCCGCGGCGCCGGGCCCCGCGTAGAGGGGTTGCCCTTGCGTCACCAGCCACGAAACCGAGGCTAGCCCGGGCTCGACGTAATCGAAAAAATTGTCCAGCAACAGGTATG
>Ga0102952_1000709_pt1 | contig 11845 bp, 11 predicted proteins | sample SalPon2A_C_D1_MG_FD_78506 | JGI IMG/M metagenome (GOLD analysis project Ga0102952, IMG submission 78506) | Soil microbial communities from South San Francisco under conditions of wetland restoration - Salt Pond MetaG R2A_C_D1_MG | ecosystem: Environmental > Terrestrial > Soil > Wetlands | place... | reverse complement strand
CTGATTAAGATCTAATGCATTGTTGAGCGCTTGATCGAGGTGAAAGGAGTCGTCTGAAGGGTCGGGTCTCGCATTCATACCTTTTGCGATGCTGGAATGTGAGACCTGACCCTGCAGTTGGTTGTTAAAATTAACCGCGCTCTGAAACCTGATTTTCGACAGCGATTTCATTGCCGATGAATCTTTTGACACTGACCAATCCGTCAGTCTAATCTGCGCGCATGTATTCGATAGTTCTTATTCGCCAAAATTGAATGCCGTATCCGGTGTTAGTAAAGGAGAGACAAGATGCTTACAGATCGACAGCAGGAACTCTATAACGCGTTCTCTGAATCTACCCATAACAATGAATATCTAGATCAGAAAACGGCAGCCATCGTCGGTCTTTCCGTAGCGCTGGCGATAAATTGTTCAGCCTGCGCCGAATACTATTTACAACTCGCCAAAAAAGAAAACGTATCGAAAGATGAAATAGCCGAGATCACGGCAAAGGTCATGGCGGTATCGGCAGGGCAAAAAAGGGTGCAGGCCCAAAGGGTAATGGATAAATATTAACGAGAAAAGACAGTATTATCTTGTATGCGCAAACCCTCCTGGCCCGGTTACTGATGATACCCGCATCCGAATCACCGAAGTAGCTCGATACCAGTCACCGATTCGCGAACAACAACAGGGTCGGGCCTCACATTACCTACAAGCTGCGATGTTGGACGGTTAGGCCCGATCCCGCAGTTTTATATACGAATAGTCTGTCTTTCGTCGCTTACAGAATCCGACCAGTCCGGCTAGCGATGTACCGAATAGCCAGACGGTCGCCGGCAGCGGGGCCCCAGTGGGTAGTTTTGCATCGATCGCCTGCAAACCCTCGAGGGTAAAATCGAACTCGATAGCGGCGAGGCCGGCCAGGATGAAACTGGCTTCGGACTGGCTAACGACCGCCGGCCAAAAATCTGCGATGGGAATAAAGGGAAGTTCATTCTCGCTCACCTGGTATCCGTTGATAATCTTGCCTTCGAGACCCGCTCCAAACCGGTACGAGGCTGCGACACCTCCTCCGGAACTCGGTCTCGCACCCGAGATGCCGTTTCCAAATCTGATCGACGCGGTCCCGTCTTGATTTATTCTTGGCGTATAAACACGATCTTCAATATTATCAATTTCGTATAATGCGGCACGCACGATATCCTGGTCGGGATAGGAGATATCGATCGATACCGCGCCGGCCGGGAGCGGGGTCAATCCGGCGAGCGTGATAAATATCTGTGTAAAAAGATTCATGAGCTTGCCCGATGTACAAGGATATATTTCGCGAATTCGATTCACTATAAAAGGCAACGTGAGGGGCCAGGTCTAAAATTCATACAAGTTGCGATGCTCGAATGTTAGGCCCGGGACTTTGGTTTAGCCCCTGTCTTCAATAGAGGACCAGGTGACAATTGATTCTCAGTCTCATTCGGTAAGTGATTCTCGGTAACTACCGCCCCTTTTTATTCATGCCTGGCGTTTCGCGCTCGTGGGTCGGTATACTGTGCCCGTGGTTACCCGGGTTGATCGGATACTGAGCGCATGAATCGATACGATGCACTGATGCAACGCATAGATGCCGGGGAGTGCATCCTGATCGACGGTGCCACCGGCACCGAAATCGAACGGCGCGGAGTGCCCCAACTGGAAAATGCCTGGAACGGTGGCGGTGCGCTAAGTCATCCGGAAATCTTGCGCGCGGTCCACGAGGATTATCTGCGCCTCGGCGCCGAGATTATTATTTCCAACACGTTTGCGACGCATTACTACGCGCTGCGCGATGCGGGCGAGGCCGATCGTTTCGAAAAATACAATCGTCGCGGGGTCGAGCTCGCTATCGAAGCCCGCGCCAACCTGAAGAAAGCGAGCTCACTGGTGGCCGGCGGGATATCTTACTGGTCCTGGAGTGGCAACCATCCGGACCTGGATGATCTGAAGGCCGCCACTGAACGCCAGGTCGAAGTCATCGCAGCCGCGGGTGCCGACTTGTTCATGCTTGAAATGATGATCGATATCGACAGGATGCTGATATTGCTCGATGCCGCGCACGCCACCGGCTTACCGGTCTGGGTGGGTTTTACCTGTGTACCCAATTCAGACGGTGTCGTGTGCCTGCGCAATGGAGAGCCGTTGGCCGATGCGTTAGCCGCTATCGAAGGCAAGGCCGACCTTGTCAACATCATGCATAGCGAGGTCGAAGATATCGATGCCTGTCTCGACGTGGCAATATCGAACTGGACTGGTCCGATCGGGGTCTACGCGCATTCGAGCAATTCCATGGATCACCGCTGGGTCTTCGAAAATACGATTTCACCAGCAGATTATTACAATGCCGCACAACGCTGGGTCGACAGGGATGTGCGTATCATTGGGGGTTGCTGCGGTATCGAACCCCGGCATATCGAGCAACTGGAAAAGCTCGTCCGGAAATAACGCCAGGAAGAAATAGCAGGGTCGCGAGAATCATGAGCGCACCTGAGGAGCCAGGTCTCAAATTCATACAAGTTGCGATACCGGAATGTCGGACCTGACCCCGTGGTCCATTAATCGCAATACCAGGGGTTCAAAAAAAGAGTGCTTTCAATAATAGAGACATCGAGAGTAAACTTTTACCAGCTTGATTAGGCTTCTCCGGGTACTTACAACGCCAACCATACATGTCAGATTAAAATGACAAGGGGGCAAGATGCGAGCCGTAAGTGAAATCATGACGCCGGCAGTCGAGGCAATCCATCGCAACAAATCGATTCGTGATGCAGAACGGATCTTCGTTACCCAGAATATTAGCGGCGTACCTATCAGAGACGGCATAGGCAACCTGGTAGGTTTCGTTTCAAAAACCGATATCATCAGATTCGACTTAACCGGAGAAGATCCGACTTATACGAGATTGCATGAAATTGCCAATCCCAGGGTAGCCACAGTGGATGGGGCGGAAACCATTAACGTAGCCGCGCAGAAAATGTTACAGGAGCACGTACACCATCTTGTTGTGATGCAGGGGGAATCCATGGTTGGCGTGCTATCCGCTTTTGACTTCGTCAGGCTTGCAGCTGAATATGTGGTCGGCGATGACGATGACGACATTACTGAAAATATGTTTATGCAGGTCAACCGAAACTGATGGGCATAAATTAACAATCTCTTCAGAGGAGAATTGGCAGGCCAGTCTCGAGGCCAGTGTATTTAGTTCGAATTTGGCGCCTGGCGTCCGGTGTTCGCAGATCGGTACACTGTCTCCGAACCAGCGACTGAATAGCTGACCCGTCTATATACCGGCCTATCTGGTTCAGTTGACAGTAAATCTCCACAGGCGTATTGTCGCGCCCTGTTTTTACGTCGACTATCAGGAGGTAATGGATGATTTCACTTCAATCTTTCACGAGCCTCGCGTCCATTATCTGCCGGTAATTACCTCCGGTCGTCCGGACCGGGCTCCTTTAATTTTTAAATATTCCTTGCCGACAGATACTGGCTATGGACTATTGCGTCCGTATGTCCCTGCGTCTCTGCCTGGCGATCGGAGCAGGTAATGAAACTATCAAAAGAGTGGTTTAACGAAGCCAGGCAATTGTGTGCTGATATAGGACCGGAAGACGGGATCGATCCCAGGCTTGCCGCGCGCGCAGTGGGCAGAAAAACCAAAAATCACAAGGGCCGGCAACTGGGCAAAGAGGCCAGGCACGTCCTGTCAATGATTTTTGCGGGAGAACTCAGCGATCCGATTTTTCGGGATCTGGTGGTTATTGGCGTAACGCCAACGGATGACGGTCAATTTCTTATTGTCTCGCTGGCTCTTATCGATGACAGCATCGAGACAAGTGAGGCCCGGATACTCGAAAAGTGCTGCGCAGTGAACGGCTATTTACGCTCGGCTATTGCCTGGTCGGTAAACCGAAAACGCGTGCCGATGCTGAAATTTGAACTACTGCAATGAAAGGAAAAAAGGTCGGTGAAAATAAGAAAACAGGGGGTGGACCAGGTTTTTATTAAAACCTGGTCTCATTTTTACAGCAGTTGATTTTCCCCTGCTAAGTTAACTGTCACGGTAATTGTCCAGAAATCGAAAAATGAGGTGGGTGACCATCGAGCCTCATTCTCGTTTTGTAAATGATTCTTGTATGTCAACGGCCCCTTGACTGTCAGGCCTTTGAAATTGAAACGGGGACTCTGCCCCGATATCGATTTATCAATATTCAAAATTAAAGGCCTGGCGCCAATATCAAAGCGCTTGAGGCAGAAGCTGCAAAATACCTTAAAATATGGAAACTATAATTATCGCACCCGTGTGACAGAGACCGCATTGAATGCATCGGTACTTTTTTGGAACATAGTCTTCGGCTCGGTCGGATTCGGCTTCTTTATTTACGGTAAGAAGCAGGGCAGGGCTGTTCCGATGGTCTGTGGCCTGGCTTTGATGATCTTTCCGTATTTTGTATCGAATCTCATTATTGTTGTCGTCATCGGGTTTGCCCTCATCGCTTTTACCTACTTCGTCAGATTTTGAGCATCACGGGACAGGGATCTAATTTGCAAGACTGCTGGTAGCGTGTCCTGCAACCCGGTTCAAAGCCATTTAATCCTGTGATCCAACCGAGCAGTCTTTGGTTCATTCGCCCGGATCCTGTCCCGAAATGCTTACGAGCGACACGTTTGTATCAATTAACCTGCCGGACGCCAGCCTTCGACCGGCATTCGAAATTTGCTTAAAAATGTGTACAAATCGTTTTCGCTACGAAAATAATTCGGACTTTAATCCGAACCTGTTGACACTTGTCTACTCGGTCTTTTTCCTGATATGAGAGACAGAATTTATGAATTACAAACTCCATAGTTCTTGTTTTAATCTTTGTCCTGGTCACCGGATGCGCTACTTTCGAGGTTGCCGATCAGCCTATCGATCTGCATTCGAAAGGCATCGATAAAGGCCAGAAAATCACCTTGCATTTGAATAAATCGATTGTTGTCGGATCGACCAAAGTAGATTTCCTCGAAATGATCTTTTTTGAATCGGGTACTGGCGGCATCGAGGGCGAGATCGTCTCGGCACAGGGCGTTTGTTCGAGCCCTGACGGGGAGGAACTCCCCTGTGGTTCGAATACGGAGTTGGCCGGTCGAGTTGTTAAGGTTCAAATCGAGGATATTGAGCGTATCGATGCCTGGAAACCCGGGGAAAATGCCGGGCAAGTCGATCTTTCGATTTTACGGTACCCGCAAGGTCCAGATGCCACTTTAAAGACAGACGAATTAGTTACGTTGTATTTCAATGATTTTTATCCGCTCGGATCGGAAAAAATCGATCGCCTTAAAATCTCGGTTCTCGAAACTAATGTCGACGGTATCAAGGGTAAAATTGTTGAGGCCCACGGCACCTGTCTTACTCCGGATGGGTCGGAGTTCACTTGTTTTTTATCCTCGCAAGCAGGGGGCAAATAGTCGAAATCGGATTCGATGATATTGAAAGGGTTATTGTCTGGAGAAAGTCATTAAAGGAGGTTTATGAAAATGACTTGAAAGATTCGAACGAGTTGAGTAATGGGGAAGCAATACTCGAGCTAGGGGGTACATGATTATCGGAGGCGGAATTATGGTGGCGATAATTAACGGATGCCCGGAGTGCTTTTTTGCAATAATCGTGGTGGCTCCTATCTTAAAGTAATCGGGCCCCTGTTAAATTCGTTCTACAGGATTTTGCAATAATGGGCAGGTTTACTTTCCCGCCTCTGTTTCCGGATTGGTCCTGAGCCCGGAATCTACATCGTAAACGATAACCAGTCCTGGCCATTTTTTACCGCGCGGTTGAGGCGCCGAGTTTAGCCGGCGCGGGCTGGAATCGAAAATCATGCGGTTAATTGATCCAGGTCTTTATTGGCGGGTTGCGGATTCGTAAAATTAGGCGTATGGACACGAAAATTCCATCCCTGCAGGTCGGGGATCTGTACCAGAATTGTGACTCCGGACAGTTCGACTTCGAGACCACCGCCGAGGTCGAGCCGCTCGACCGGCCGCTCGGCCAGGAGCGGGCTTTCGAGGCGATCGAGTTCGGCGTAGATATCGAGCAGCGCGGTTTCAATCTCTTCCTGCTCGGCTCCCCGGGTCTCGGCAAGCACCACCTGGTCCGCCAGGTGCTCGCCCGGCACGCCTCGAACGAAAACGCGCGCGCGGACTGGTGTTACGTCAACAATTTCGACGATCCGCAAAGGCCTCGGGTGCTGAAACTACCGGCCGGCATGGGCCATAAGCTGCGTACCGACATGGAGTCGCTGGTCGAGGATATGCTGACCTCGCTGCCGTCTTCGTTCGAAAGCGAGGAATACCGCACGCGGCGCCAGGAAATCGAGCAGGAGTTCCAGGAAAACGAGGAGCAGGCATTCCGTGAGGTAGACAAGGAGGCAGAAGCAGAGGGCATTCTCATCATGCGGACTCCCGGGGGCTACACCATGGGCCCGCTGGTCGACGGCAAGCCGCTCGGCCCGCAGGAATTCGCCAAGCTCTCGGACGAGGAAAAGGCGCGGATAGAAAAACTGATCGCCGATTTGCAGCAAAAGCTGCAGCTGATCCTGCGCGACATGCCGCTGGCGCAGCGCGAACTCCACAAGCAAATCAAGGCGCTCAACGAAGAGATCACTCAGCACGCGGTGGAGCAGTTGATCGCCTGGATCGAAAAGGCTTATCGGGACTATCCCGAAGTCACGGAATACCTGCAGGCCGTCAGGCAAAACGCGATCAGCAACGTCGAAGCCTTCCTGCCTTCGGAACGCTCGCCCCAGCCGGACAATATCAAGAGCCGGGTGGCGAGCTTTTACGAGTACAGCATCAACGTCATCGTCGACAACACCGACACCACGGGCGCGCCGATCGTGTTCGAGGATAACCCGACTTACCAGAACCTGACCGGACGGGTCGAGTACGTGTCACAGATGGGCACTCTGATTACCAACTTCACGCTGATCAAGCCCGGCGCGCTGCATCGCGCCAACGGCGGTTACCTGATAATCGACGTCGACAAGTTGCTGCGCCGGTCCTTCGCCTGGGAGGGGCTCAAGAATGCGCTCAAGACCGAAGAGGTCAGGATCCAGTCGCTGGAGCATCTGCTGAGCCTCGCCAATACCGTATCCCTGGAGCCGGAATCGATCCCGATCGACGTCAAGGTCATTCTTACCGGCGAGCCGATGCTGTATTACCTGATCCGGGAATACGATCACGAGTTCGGGCAATTGTTCAAGGTAGCCGCCGATTTCGCGCGCATCACCGACCGCAACGCCGAAAACCTGCAACTGTATGCGCGCCTCGTCGCCGCCATCCAGCAGCAATGCGAGGCCCGTCCGCTGGAGACCGCGGCGGTCTGCCGCCTGATCGAGGAGTCGTCGCGCACCGCGGACGATACCGAAAAACTCTCCCTGCAGATCGAGGAGACGCGCGACCTCATGAGCGAGGCGAATTACTGGGCCGGCAAGCAGGAGCGCGAAACCATCGGCGTCGGCGACATCGAGTACGCGATCGACAAACGCGATTACCGCCGCGACCGCTACCGCGAATTGATCCAGGAGCAGGTATTGCGCGGCATCCGCCTGATCGATACCGGGGGCGCGAAGATCGGCCAGGTCAACGCGCTGTCGGTGCTCGACACCGGCGGCTACCGCTTCGGCCAGGCTTCGCGAATCACCGCCACCGCGCGGCTCGGGCGCAGCGGGGTCGTCGATATCGAGCGCGAGGCGAAACTGGGCGGAGATATCCATTCCAAGGGCGTGATGATCCTGTCGTCCTGCCTCGCCAGCCGCTATGCCGCCGACCAGCCGTTACCGCTGGCCGCGAGCCTGGCTTTCGAACAATCCTACGGCCGGGTCGACGGCGACAGCGCGTCGGCGGCCGAACTCTGTACGCTGCTGTCGGCGATCGGCGAAATCCCGTTGAAGCAATCCCTGTCGGTGACCGGCTCGATCAACCAGCTCGGCGAAATCCAGGCGATCGGCGGCGTCAACGAAAAAATCGAGGGATTCTTCGGGATTTGCGATCGGCGTGGGCTCACCGGCGAACAGGGTGTCATCATCCCGGCCGCCAATCGCGTCCACCTGATGCTGCAGCGGCAGGTCCGCGATGCGGTCGAGGCGGGCAAGTTCCATATCTACGCGGTCGAGCGGGTCGACGAAGTCATGGAATTGCTGTCCGGGATGCCCGCGGGCGAACCCGATGCCGACGGGCGGTATCCTGTGCAGAGTTTCAATTACCTGATTCAGCGGCGCATCGAGAAACTGCAAAGCCAGCAGCGGAAATTTGCGCGCCGCGGCAACGACGAAGACGGCGGCGATGCCGGGGCGAAGCGCGATGAGCGAGAAAACGGCTAATAAGCGCACGCGAATCGTGATCGTGGCGGCCGATGTCAGCAGCTACTCGTTACCGGTCGTCAACCTGGCGGTGGAAATCGCGGCCTCGGCCGATTCGAAGCTGCGGGGGCTGTTCGTCGAGGACGAGGATTTACTGGTGCTGTCCGCTTCGCCGCTGACCCGCGAAATCTCCCTGACCACCGCGAGTGCCCGGCCGTCGAGCACCGATCGCCTGCGACGCAGCTTCAGGTCGGTGGCGCGGCAATTCGAAGACAGCCTGCGGCGCGAGGCCCAGGCGTCGAAGATCGCCTGGAGTTACGAATACGTCCGCGGGCGGATCCGGGACTTCGGCCTGAAGCCGAAGCTGGACGCCGACTTTACGATACTCGGCTGCAGCGGCCTGCGTCGCGTCGAACCCGCAACGCGCGCGAAGACTCGCAAGCTGCTGGTGATCGCCAACCAGTCGGTGCCACAGTTGCAGGCATTGTCCGTGGTGCTGCGGCGCTTTATCCGCGACAAGGTGGTCCTGACCCTGGTCGACGAATCCGCCGGCGGCGAGTTCGCACAGAAGCTCGAACAATTGCCCGCGGACCTGCTGGCCCATGTCGAGGTGATCCAGATCGGTCGGGATGAAATCCCCGATCGGCTGCAACATGAGGGTGCGACCTTCGACTGCGCGATTTTGTCGATGCGCGAAGGCGCCGACGAGCTCGCGAGAATCCTCAGGGCCTTGCAGTGCCCGGTGGTCCTCGTTGCCTGAGTCAGGGGGATACAATACCCAATTACCTTAAATCGGCTGCTTACTGCAATTGAATTAGGGTAATTGGTTCAATGTGTCCCCTAATTGTTAGTCGCGGAAGAGGGCGGGGTCCATGGTGACGAGGTCGTCGGCGATGCGCGGCTCGAAGGCCATGTGCGCGAGGATATCGCGTACGAGATCGATGCCCGGCGCGATCTCGGTAAGTTTCAGGCCCTCGGCGTCGAGTTCGAATACCGCGCGCTCGGTGATATAGAGGATCCGCTGGCCGCGCTCGCGCGCATAGGCGCCGCTGAAGGTCAGGTGATCGACCTCGGCGACGAACTTGGCGGTTTTGCCTTCCTCGAGGATATGCAAGTTGCCGTCGCGGCACTCGATCCGCAAACCGCCGCTCGTGAAGGTGCCGAGAAAGTACACCTCGCGTGCATTCTGGCTGATGTTGATGAAGCCGCCGGCGCCGGCGGTGCGCGTACCGAAGCGGCTGACGTTGACATTGCCGGCGGCGTCCGCCTGCGCCATGCCCAGGAAGGCCTGGTCGAGCCCGCCGCCGTCGTAGAAATCGAATTGCGCCGGCTGATCGATGATCGAGGCGGCATTGGCCACCGCGCCGAAATTGAGACCCGAGGCCGGGATGCCGCCGATACCTCCGGGCTCCACCGTCAGCGTCACGCTCGACAGGCGGTCCTCTTCGCTGGCGACCCCGGCGACGGCCTCAGGCATGCCGATGCCGAGATTGACCACCGCGCCGGGTTTCAGCTCACGCACCGCGCGACGGCCGATGATCTTGCGCTCGTTGAGCGGCAACTTCGCGATCGCCGATGGCGCCAGCCGGATTTCGCCGGTAAACGCCGGGTTGTATTGCGTGCCGAAGGTTTGTTGGTGGTGTTCTTCTTCCGCCAGCACCACGCAGTCGACCAGGATGCCGGGGATGCGCACCAGGCCGGGCGGCAGCACGTGACGGCTGGTCGTACGCTTGATCTGCACGATGACCAGGCCGCCGCTGTTGCGCGTCGCCTGGGCGATCGCCAGCGCCTCCAGGGGCAGGGCTTCGTGCTCCATGGTGATATTGCCATCCTCGTCCGCGGTAGTGCCGCGCAGGAAGGCGACATCGATCGGAAAGGACTTGTAGAACAGGAATTCTTCGCCGTCTATCTCCATCAGTCTCACCACGTCGCGAGTGGTGCAGGCATTGAGCTTGCCACCCTCGACCCGCGGATCGACGAAGGTATGCAGGCCGACGCGGGAGATGACTCCGGGGCGGCCCGCGGCGATATCGCGGTAGAGATGGGTGATCACGCCCTGCGGGAGGTTGTAAGCCTCGATCTCGTTGTCGAGCGCCAGCTTGCCGAGCCTGGGCACCAGTCCCCAGTGACCGCCGATGACCCGCCTGACCAGCCCCTTGTGGCCTAGATGATTTAGCCCGCGCTCGACGCCGTCGCCCTGGCCGGCCGCGTACACCAGGCCGAGACCGGTCGGGCCGCCGGAGGCGAGAAAGCGGTTTTCGAGCGCGATCGCCAGTGCCTCGGGGAAACCGATGCCGACGAATCCCGCGGTCGCGAGCGTCGCGTTATCGGGAATCCGGGCGACTGCTTCCTCGGCACTGACCAGTTTTGACATCTCGGGCTCCGCGTTAAACCTGTCGACTATATATACAGGAATCCATCGGGGTTTCGCAATTAGCATTTGCCACGGGGCTCGCCGCGGCCGGCCGGGCGACACTTCGCCGGGCTAAAGATGCCGTGAGACGGCTTTCACGTCCGACGGGACGACAGATCGATACCGTACAGGCCGACGGGCGGCGCAGCGGATTCGCGGCTGAATTCAGTCTCGTAGGCGAAACCGAGTTTTTCGAGCAGCCTGATCGAGGCCGCGTTTTTTGCCGCGACGATCGCCACGACCCGGTCGATCCCGAGAATCTCGCGAGCGTGGTCGAGCACCGCATCGGCGGCTTCCCGCGCGTATCCCCGGCCGCGGAATTCGGGCAAAAAAGCGAAGCCGAGATCGACGTCGGCCAGGTTGTCGCGCCGCAGAATACCGCAGATGCCGATCGGCTTGTCATCGGCCCTGAGCGCCACACGGTTGAGCCCGAAACCCTGCTCGCGGTACATCTTTAGCGGTCCCGTCTCGAGGTAGCGGCGCGCGCTATCGAGATCGACGACGCCCTTGTCGCCGATGAAGCGCAACCAGTCGGCGTCGGTCACCAGGCGGAAAATGAACGGGGCATCGCCGCTGTCGAGCCAGTGCAGTTGCAGGCGCGGGGTCGAAATGGCGAGCGGTTCGGACAAGGTCTAGGACGGCAGGAAATCGATCGGGTAGGTTACCTTCATTTCCGCGACGTTGCCGCCCGGGAACTTGAATTTCTTGATCCGGAGCGCCAGCTTGCGCTCGAGGGTCTCGTCGTTGAGCTCACTGGAGAGAATCCTGACATCGATGACCTGTCCGCCGGGCGCGATCGTCAACTCGACCACCACCTGGCCTGCCAGCATCGGATTCTTGCGCAGTGCGCGATTGTAGAGCGTAAATATACTGCCCTTGTTCCGTTGAAACACGCGTTCGATCTGGTCGGCGCTGCGGATTTTCGCCGTACCCGCGGACTGCTTCTTCGACGCGGTCTCCTTGGCCAGCTGTTCGTCGCTCTCGATCTTGCTTTCGACTTGCGTGGTTTTGCGCTGACTCAACTCGCTGGTGCCGATATTGCGGCTCAGGGTGTCGGTTTTTATACCGCCGCTCGATTTGGTCG
>Ga0102952_1000708_pt1 | contig 11850 bp, 16 predicted proteins | sample SalPon2A_C_D1_MG_FD_78506 | JGI IMG/M metagenome (GOLD analysis project Ga0102952, IMG submission 78506) | Soil microbial communities from South San Francisco under conditions of wetland restoration - Salt Pond MetaG R2A_C_D1_MG | ecosystem: Environmental > Terrestrial > Soil > Wetlands | place... | reverse complement strand
TACACTTAATTGCACTAGATCGAAAAGCATCTATGAATAAAATAGGAAAATTTATGGTTTTTTCTGGACTTTTTGTAGGCTTATTGTTAGTAGTATTTGCAACCGATATTTATGGATAATTCTTGATAAATTTACAATAAATTGTTCTGCATACTGGGAATGCTATTTGAAATTGTGAAAGAAAATGCTATGGAATTACAAAAACAGTCCATTCTAACTAAGTTTAGGAACAAAGATGTAGATTATAGCAATTATCTCCAATCTTCCAAATATCATCAAAAATCCCAGAACAATTTTTGTTCCAGAATCCGTATCTATGTCTATTACCCCAGCTGACAACCCCCCTGTAGTTATCACACCCACTGCCTCAAAGAACGCATCTCCAAATGGTACATCTTCTGTAACTGCAAGATGTGCTCCAGTCACTACTGAAATTACCGGAAATGATATGATGATGATCATAGTTGCAATGACTTCTTTTTTTGTATGCTCCGATAACTCTGTTCTTTTTATTTTGCTGAAATATGATATGGCGTCTTTTAAATGAAGTAATCTGAATATTTTCAATCCTCCCGCAGTGGAAAATCCGCATCCTCCAATAAACATCAAAATTATCAAAATTACATGTGCTCCTCCGTTAAGTCCTGCGAGACTTTCGTGCTGCAATCCAGCTGTAGTACTAGCCGATATTGAATAAAATACACTGTCCCATGGATCTAATCCGCTAATTGCAATGAACAAAATAGTGGCACCTCCTAAAATTCCGAAATATGCCAATACTTCTTTTCCTAGTTTTGGGGCAAGAAATTTTTTTCTTACAAATGCATAATGGAACGTAAATGGCAATGCACCTAAAATCATTGCACCCATTAAGATTATCTGCTCTTGCCAGATCAATTCATCAAGAATTGTTGACGATGGTAAGAATCCTCCCGTTGCAAGTGTACTCATTGCCAATGAAAAATTGTCAATTATGTTTCCCTCTCCAAAGAAATACAACAATAATGCAACAATGACAATGTATACTGTGAAGATGACGGTGATTGTCGAGAATAATTCTTTCATGTGAAGCGTTCTACCTGATATGAAGCCACGCATTGACTGAAGTTTTGATTCTGGATAAAATGCAGTGATTACTAGATAAATGAAACTCATTCCTCCTACAAGTTGAGTATAACTTCGAAAGAATGTGAAACTCTGGGTCAGATTTTCTGGTTCATCAAATATTGATATTCCTCCTGTTGCAAATCCTGCGGCACTTGAAAAGAAGGCATTTGCGAATACCTCTCCCCCACTTTCACCGCTTGGAAGTACATATAGATAAGGAACCGTTCCAAACAAGGACAACAAAAACAAGCTAGAAAAAACCAATATCGACGCTTGATGTAAATTAAGACTTGCTTTTTCTCCATAAGAATTTAGAAAGAAACCTGTAACTAACAAAAGAACAGTTGTTAAATAAATTCCAGTGGCAATTGTTGTATCTTCTAAAATTGTTGCTACTATTGCTGGAACAAGTAGCAGTACTCCTGCAAATTGTAAAACAAAACCAAGATTTCCTAGAACTGCCTTTACTGGTGGACTTAATAGACGAGGTGCTGTAGCAGTGGCATCTCTTATGGCATTTGCAATTGTCCCTTGAAAAATCATCCCAATCACTTGATTTTTCTTTGATAGGACTGGGAGTTTTCTTATGTTACTGTCTCTCATTTTATGTAGCGCATCCTGTAATGTGGATTTTTCATTAATTGTGATAAGTGGTGTAGTCATGATGTCTTTTAATCTGGTCGCTTCGGCGTAAACTGTAACATCACTTACTTTACTTAGAATGTCTTCATCAGTAACTATTCCAACTGGACGTTTTTCTTCATCTGTAACAATAACATCGTCTCTTTCATAATGACGTAGCATTCTAGCTGCATCTCGGGTCAAGGTGCTCTGATTAAGAATTAACACATCTTTGTCCATGTACTCTGTAACATACTTGCTTAGAACATATGATACGGCCCGTTCTGGATTTGTAGACATCAAGCTAACCATAGTTGAGGATTTTAAATAATTTGGGGTTATGTACAGGAACTGATCACTCAAAAACTGTTTACTTTTTTTGATCTTACTGTATTTTGATCCAACTGTATTTTGATCCAACTCTCTGTTATCTTTATAAGCACTAATGAGGAAGTTTATGCGTAATACAATGGATATTGCACAAACCCAAGAGCCAGACTATGAATCCGTTAAAATCAATTATGTTGGATTTGTTGACCCTTATGCAGTTGAGGGTATGGTTGTTCTAAAGGCCGATGATGGTAAAGAATTTCACATGAGATCTTTTTCTGGCGAAGTTGCCAGGCAAATCTCAAGTTTTGGAGAAACTGAAGGGGAACCGGTTCCATCAATTTACAGGATGATTGAAGAAATCTGTGAACAAAATGAATTGGTTCTTGTCAAAGTAAAAATCTATGAAAGCGGTGAAGTTTTAAGGGCAAATTTGTACTTTACAGGCAAAAAAGACCTTGTATTGAGAAATTATCGTGCATCTGATGCAATGGCATTGGGAGCATTTTACAACATTCCCATACTTGTCAGGAAAAATCTGCTAAAAGAAAATGTGGATACATAGGTCTTCTATGTTGTGGATTAGAATAGTTTTTTTCATAGTGTAATTGTAAATTATCATGAATAATCAGGAACAACTTATGGATAACCTCCTAAATGTAGATCTTGAAATAATTGATGTGGTACGAGAACTACATCAAGAAAATTGGGATTCATCCACTCTAAAACAACAAGTTGTGGATTTATTAAAAATACGTGATGATATGGTTCAACAATTAATGTCCTCTAAAGACGATGATCATGATTGTGGCCACAGTCATGAATAATTAACTCAATTCTTCAAAAAACTTATCTGGAAACATATTCTTAATTCTACTCAATTCTGATTGATAGTTTTCAATCTTTGCATTGATTTCCTTTAATTCTTTCTCTCCAACACCCTCCATTCTTTTTTCAAGTGATGTAATTTGATTTGAAAGTGTTTTGTACATTATTGAATATCCTGGAAATTTTTCTGGAAGCCTATTCATTATCTAAACTAAATACACATCCTACTAATACTGGTTATGAAACTTCTGCTATTTACAATATTTGTACTTATCTCTGAATTTGGGAGTTGCTTTTGCAGAACCTATTGCAACACAGATATAATCTGAAATTAAAACTCACTTTGTTGATAAACAAATAATGATCATGGCCAATATCCCAAATGACTAAGCCATTCAACGAAATTTTACATATGTTGCTCATGTAAAAAACTGATGATCATAATTCCATTACCTTGTCTTGGCTGGCTCTGTCTCCTAGACAATTATTTTCTCCCGTATAATCATGGATACCTACCAAGGCTGAGGCATTTCTTATTCGGGTTTTTGTGTAAGACCTTATTGATCATTCAGAAGCATTGTAACCGACAATGACTGTAGATGTCAGTGAATTTTTTTAGGATATGCTTCATAATTCGGCAAACTCATCATCTTTCAGTTTAGCTTAGTTTGTTGGTTAATCATCAGCAATTTTCGTTCTAATTTCTATTGTATATTACCATTCCATCCAAAAGATCAGAACCTTTTTCATTTGATCCTGCATTATTATAACATGGTCAACTTTGAAAAAATGTACCACAGGGTTGCATTACAGGTGATTGAACGATGTCATGGTGCAATCAAAATCACAAAACATGGGAAAATTATTGAAGTTTATGATACAAAACGACATATTTGGAGTGATGGGCTTGCAGGTCTTGTTATAAAAGAAGAATGTAGAAATTCGGATCTTAGGGATTGGGAGTTTGCAAATGTCAGATGGTATGTAATCCAAGAATTACTTGGAAAATCTAAAAATTAATATTCTATCTTTCTGATCAAATGAGGCTCTTTAAGCATAATTATATCGTCTTTTATTGCGGATAATTCAACTTTTCTGAGGTTCTGATTTGTTATTACAATTAAAGCCTCACATCTAGTGCAGAGAATTGTTTTTCCGCTTGATCTTTCTTCCCTGATAATCTCTTTTTCTAATCTGTCTGCTTTTTGGCATGTTGGACAAAGTTTTGGTTCGTTTTGTATGGTTATGATTTCTTTAACAAAAATGATCCTGCCCATACAATGTTGTAAAATATTGGGCAAAAAAGAGTTTGTATTGTCAACTGGCATCCAGCAATTTTGTCTCAAACATCAAACCGTTTTAATTATTTGTGACAAAACGTCGAGTATTCAATATATTCCTCAATCTAGCCAATTGACAAGAATAGTGTGGATTCATTGAAAATATATTTTTGTACTTAGATAGATCTTCTTAGAATTTCATTAATTGCTTTAGAGTAGCTAAACGTCGCATTTTCTTTTTGCAATCTTTTTGCCTGATACCGTCTAACCTTCTTGTCTAAACTATCTTCTATCGTTATTGTGATTCTTTTTGCCATAAGATTATTTTCATAAATTATGTATTTAATGGATGACTTTTTCTCTCTAGTGCCCAATGCTTGATCTTTAAAAAAATATTTAGCATCTGCTATAATTTCTGTTATAATTTACAATATTTTTATATTTTTCTTGAAATAAATCATATAAAATCTTAAATACTAATTTATCCTACACTAAATAATGTCGTTAGTTGTAAAATCTGGCGATTAAATTGCGCGGCTCCGCAGAACGAAAAAGGCCTCAGTCGTTTAACGAACTGAAAAAGAGAGGAAATCTCTCAGTGTTCTGCAGTTTGGGGTTTGCGCCTTTTTACTTTCATTAAACAATAGTCTTATGTTTTCTTGATATTTGCTATTCTTGGTTTGTAACAAATGCATGATCTTAACTTGAGATTACAGATGGTAGTCCACATGGCCTAAAATCAGTGTGAAAACAAATGATGATCATGGGGAGTTAAATGCTATAGATGACATGTAGACGTGATATACCCCTTTACGATTACAGGCAGAAATTGCTTGATTATTGATATTTTAAAATAAAATTATGTTACTATTTCATCTAAACGCCCTTCTTCTTGAGCACGCTTAACCTCCATCGCTATTCTTCTGCCTACTCCAAATGTTTCTCCATACTGATATTTTGTATATGGACTTGTTGTTGCAACTATTGGGTTTCCTGGAACTCGTAGTGATACATCATACACTACTAATTCCAAATCTTTTGTAATTACACTTTGAAGTGAGAATGGACCTATAATTCCTGGAGCATATTCCTTCTTAACTGCAGCTACAAATTTGTCCCCCATTTTGATTACTTTCTCAAGTAGTGACTCTCTGATGCTTGCAGGTGTATGTCCTACTTCTATATTTTGTAATTCTACGTCAATATCCAATTGTTGTTTTGCAGGAAGTGCATTGTAATCATGGATGTTAGTTTGTAGTCTACGTTCAATTCCTATAAAATCAACTTGATTTGAAATTGGTGTGTGGAAGAAATTAAAATTCATGTATGTTCCTATTGCCAATTCTTCGATACTTGCCTTCTCAAGATCTTTTCTTGCAATAATCCTCTGTTTGATTTTTGTCTCTGATTTTTCCACATAATCTTTGTAAGATGACACTGTAAAGAATGCTCTTTCAAGCGGTCTATTTTTTTCTTGAACCTTAACTATGCATGGCTTGTTGATTTTTTTTGGGTCCTTGAATAATTTTGGATATTTTATTCTGGCCTTTTCTAATAGATAATATTGCCCTTTCTTTGCAGTTCTCTCTTCAGCTTGGAATAATTTTCTATTGCCAAAAATTGGAACCTTGAATGAATTTTCAATTGTTTTGTAACCCAGATAAACTGTGAGTGATCTGTGTGGAACTATGATTGTGTTTGAATCTCTGAGTTTTTTTTGATATTTGGCTGATGCCATTTCTTTGAATTTGTTTAAGATTATTATCTCATCTGCAATTCGTCTGAATCTTTGATATGGTTGCTCTCTACCCTTTTGACAAAAAACCGTGGTCTGGAAATCTTCATCTTTTGCACCATCCATAATTTCTAGCGCAGAGTGACTGCCAAGAACTCCTATTCTGACATCGGAATACTCATTTACTATGTTCTTGATCTCAGAACTTTTAATCACAATATGACTAGATATTGGGATCTAATATAGCTATTTTGATTTCACTGATCGGTGTAAATCAATAGATTTTTTTTAATTGACATTTGACTCTGGATGGTGCTTTATTCTCTTGAACTTCAAATGGCTGGAATTATTTTATTAACTGCAATGGCAGTTGGTGGCTTGTCTTTGTGGCTAAAACAAAGAAAGGCACAAAATGAATTGGCGCATAATGAAGATACATCTGATAATCTCTAGTGGTAAACAAGTTGTCTTATCTAATAGATAAAATACAGTGACTTTCAAGATTGACTGTTGAAATTAATCATTGGCATCACAGGCAGCACTGGCGTAATATATGGAATCAGAATGCTTGAGACTCTAAAGAAACTAAATGTTGAAACTCACTTGATAATGTCTCAATGGGGCGAAAAATGCATCTCTATGGAAACAGAGTATACTGCTGATTATGTGAAATCTCTAACTACTAATACTTCGGATGAAAAAAACATGGCAGCAAGTATTTCTAGTGGTACCCATAGAGTCGATGGAATGATTATAGCGCCTTGTAGTATGAAAACACTATCTGCAATTGCAAATGGATACGATGATACACTAGTTGCAAGGGCTGCTGGAGTCACAATCAAAGAATCTAGAAAATTAATCTTGATGGTTAGAGAAACTCCGTTATCTGCAATTCATTTAGAAAATATGCTAAAGTTATCTAGATTGGGTGTAGTCATTTTACCTCCGGTTACAGAATTTTACACCAAACCAAAATCCATCGATGATATTATCAATCATGGTGTTGGAAAATGCCTAGACCAATTTAACATTGAGCACGATTTATACCCTCGATGGGGAACTTTCTAAATCACTATTGCCAAAATTCTTGTTTGAAAAAATAGTTCACGCAAAAAGAGAATCGGTGTTTGAGATTTTTGCTAACTTTGACAATTATCAGAAGTTATTTCCACAACATTTTCCATCTGTTAGAATCCGTTCAGTAAGAAATGATGTTTCAGTTGTTGAAGAACATTTCATTTTGGGGAATAAGGAATTACTGATCATGGCAAAACATGTTTCTAAAACTCCTGTATTGCATGAAGTCTTTGTAATTGGAGGCGATGGGAAGGGCAGTCACATTCAAGAACAATTCATAGATGTTTTAGATGGGACAAAAATTCTAGTCGATGTAAATTTAAAATTAAAAGGAAAAATGAAAATATTTGGATTATTTGCAAAAAATAAATTTCAACACGATTATGAACAGATTTTAAATGATTTTATAAAAACAGCTGAAAATTAGTCTGATTTTGATTCTTTATCTTTAAAGTCTTTGAGCTCTTTTTCGCCTTCGATCTTTCCTTTCTCAAACTCCCCTTTAGCTCTGCCAAAGGTTTTTGCAAGCTCAGGGATTTTCTTTGCACCAAAAATGAACACCACTGCAATAATTATGATGAAGATCCATTCCTGACCTGCAATAAAATTGCTAATTCCAATCCCTAGCATGATGTATCTATTTGATTAAATTTGGATTTAAATGTTCAACTTTTTGCGTTCTTTGCGTTCGATCATTATCATGCCTGCTGTATATAGTGCAATCATTGGACCTGCAATAAACCACATTGTAACACCACTCCCGTCAGGAGTAATCACTGCTCCAAATATCACGATAGCTACAATAGCATATCTTATGTTCTTTCTCCAAAAGTTAGATTCCACAATTCCTGACATGGAAACTGCATACATTACAAGTGGGAGTTGAAATGAAATGCCAAATGCTAACAGAAATTGTAATACAAACGTCACAAAGTCCATGATGTTTAGAAATGTGACAAGACCTGCAGATTCTCCATATCTGTACAGGAATTCTAAAATATATGGAATTACCCAATAGTAAGAAAACAGACAACCGGAAATGAATAACACTAATGCTGGAAGTGATATGCTTCGACTAACGTGTACTTCATTTTCTTTTAGTGCTGGTTTGATGAATCCTACCAATTCTTTAATCACAACTGGCATTCCTAACACAATCCCAACTAATACTGCAATGTAAACTTGGGCAAAAAATGCCTGTCCTGGTGCAGTCTGAATTAATTGTACATTTTCTGGAACTAGATTGTTTTTCATATGGCTTGTAATTTGTGCAGCAATGTTGTTGATCGGTTCAGGTATTGGATAGTATAAAGTAAATCCGCCTACTTGAATTGGTTCAGCATGAAACATTAGGATGAATGTGGTGATAATTCCGATAACTAGAACAATTCGAAGTAATCTTTTTCTAAGCTCTTCAAAATGCTTAATGATTCCTTCTAATTCTGACATTGATTATCTTTGGGTTTAAACTATATCTATTTGCCGGGAATTGGCAACAGCTTTGCTTCAGGCAACCCTGCTTCTTTAAGTTGATCTGGTGTCAAATCCTCAAATTCTAGTGAAATTATGGCCTTTGTATTAAATTTGGTTTGTATCTCTTTTGCTAAGTTACTGATATCTTTAGCAGAGTAGATTTCATTGGAGTCTTTGAGAAATATTCTATCACCTTTCTCCATTTCTTTTCCGTTGAATTTTCCTTGTAGAAAACCGGTGATTGAAGGAAGTTCTTTTCTGTCGATATTGTTATGGAAATAACAAATTCCTTTTACTGATTCATAGTCGTACGCTGTACCTTTTCTGAACATGAAAACTCCGATAAACTGTGCCTCGCTTTCTGGCTCTCTGACACATTTAATTTCCCAATTTAGTAATTTTGACTCATCATACGTGAATCCCTCAGCTTCATCAGGTGTGATCTTCCAATATCGCATTCTTGCCATAATGTAATGATGTTAAATTTTCTGATATAAATTCCAATATCTGTATGACTGACAAGAAGTGTCTTATTTTTATAAGAAATAAGTGTATGTTTACATGACATACGGAGTGAACCCTGTTGAATTCTACAAATGCAAAAAAACTTAGAAGCATTCAAGCAAAGATGATAAAAACATCAACAAATCCCTGAGTTTTATACATGTCCAGAATTTAATTTTATTACAAGGTTTGAAAAATCACAAAGTACAATGTAAAACTAAACTTATGATATACCGACCATACCACTAATTGAATGTCATCTGATCAAAAAAATCCATTATACCCAATTGAAATCAATGAGTATCCAAAGCTTTTTGATTACGTGCTATCCAAACAGGGGCTGATTTATTTTCAGACTTTGAAAAGAAATTACATTCTTGGCAAAGACATGAGTTTGGATGAATATAACAAACTTCGACTAATGCATGTCTATTATGCAACTGCAAATAGAAACCCTCAAGAGGTTTCCACATGGCAAGATATCTGCATCACACTTGATGGTAAAGGAATTCTTGAAAAGGGTATGTACTATTCGAAAGAGGATTTGAAAAATAAATTGTTCATTATAAAAAATCCTCACTATGAGTCGGGTCTTTATAGAAAATATGTTGAATATGTTAAAGAGACCATGAATTTCAAGTAGCCAGCACTGGCTGGTGATGTCTTTAACAATACAAGTCTACAGAACCGGATACCTAACGTGTATCTAAAAATAAGTATAAAAACACAAAAATCATTCGGAAGATAGATTAATCTCAATTATATTTTTTAATTGTAAATGGCAACTTATAATGTTCATGTAACAATTGAAAACAAACCTGGCATCAGTGATCCTGAAGGCGACACAATTCTAAATGATCTGGTTCTTAAAGGAACTAAAAAAACAGTTTCAAAAATCAAGACTGCAAAGATGTTGAAATTCACTATTCAGGAAAAAGATAAGAAAACTGCTCAATCTATAGTAAAAGAAATCTGTGATGAATTAAGAATATACAATCCTATGGTAAGTAAAGTTACAATAGATGTTTTTGATGGTTAGGTTTTCCTGAATTTATGTTGTTCATTGTGGCCTTTATCAAAAGTTTACTTCAAAGAAATTCTGCCAAATCTAACTGAGTCGTTACTACAAACTTTCATTTTTGAGTACTAGGCGTCTGATATTGTTGAACATTTTTTTTTGAATTGCAAGTTCTATTGATCCAACTTGTTCTGTCCACTTGAATTTCTTTGACATTGTCTCTGCAATTGGTATTTGATGATGCTGTACGATTTTCAGTAAACAATTTTTCTAACAATGTCTCTCTGAAACAATTCCTGCTGGTCTGCCTTTTTTCATTATCACTAGAAAACTATCTATGTTTCTTTGAGACTTATCGATACATCATGAGATATTTCATCAAGATCTACTGTAATGACGTTTTTTGTATACGTCACTGGTTTAGATTATGAAGATCAACTTTTGTGCACATAAAAATACTCTCTGACTAGATTCAAATTAAATATCTGAGAATCCAAATGTAACCGTGAAAGTTGGAATTGTAGTTTTTCCTGGCAGTAATTGTGATCGCGACATGTATCATGTTTTGAGCGATATCTTTAATTTAGATGTACAGTACTATTGGCATGAAAAAGGCCTCCCAAAAAATATAGGTGCTGTAATTTTACCTGGTGGGTTTTCTTATGGGGATAGACTCAGAGCTGGTGTGATTGCAGCTCATAGTCCAATCATCAAAGATGTGCAAAAAATGGCAGAAAAAGGAATTCCAATTCTAGGAGTATGTAATGGGTTTCAAATTCTTGTGGAGGCAGGATTACTTCCAGGAGTTTTGCTCAAAAATAAATCTTTAAATTTTATGTGTGAGTGGACAAATCTGATTGTTGAAAACAACACTACTCCGTTTACCAATCAATTCAAACTCCATGATAAAATTCCAATTCCAATTGCAAATGGTGAAGGACGATACTATGTTGATGATGACACATTAAAAAAATTGAAGAAAAAAAATCAGATTGTTTTTAGATACAGTGATGTGATAAATGGCTCCTCGGATAGAATTGCAGGTGTCTGTAACGAAGATGGAAATGTTGTTGGCATGATGCCTCATCCTGAAAGAGCTGTTGAATCTGAAATTAATCCCATTGATAACAAACCCTCTTCACTTATCTTTGAATCTCTATTGACAACAACTGGTGTTCATAATTGAGTCTAGAAACGCAAGAACTATCAGAACTAAAATCAAAAATTGGTCGAGATCCGACTTCTACAGAATTACAAATTGTAGCAGCTGAATGGTCTGAGCATTGTTCTTACAAATCATCTAAAAAGCATCTCACAATGTTGCCCATGGCAGGGCCTTTAGTAATTAAAGAAAAAGGATATGATTCTGGAGTTTTGGATGTTGGTGATGGATATGTTGTAACTGCCCATATTGAAAGTCACAACCACCCTTCAGCTGTTGAACCCTATGGTGGAGCTGCAACTGGTGTTGGTGGGGTAATTCGTGATATTCTATCTGCAGGAACTAGACCTATTGCAATTTTTGATGGATTGCGTTTTGGAAATATTGAAAAAGATCAACAAGCAAGATGGCTTTTCAAAAATGCGGTTACTGGCATTGCTGATTATGGAAATTGTTTAGGGATTCCAACCATTGGGGGAGAAGTTGAATTTGATGACTGCTATCAAAATTATGCTTTGGTAGATGTGGCTGCAGTTGGATTTGGAAAAAAAGAGAATCTGATTAAAAACTATGCAAAGAAGGGAGATTTAGTAATTCTACTTGGAGGTTCTACAGGAAGAGATGGTATTGGTGGTTCTCAATTTGCATCTGACTCTTTGGAATCTGAGAATCGATCTGCTGTTCAAATCCCAGATCCTTTCATAGAGAAATTAAT
>Ga0102952_1000705_pt1 | contig 11870 bp, 8 predicted proteins | sample SalPon2A_C_D1_MG_FD_78506 | JGI IMG/M metagenome (GOLD analysis project Ga0102952, IMG submission 78506) | Soil microbial communities from South San Francisco under conditions of wetland restoration - Salt Pond MetaG R2A_C_D1_MG | ecosystem: Environmental > Terrestrial > Soil > Wetlands | place... | reverse complement strand
GGCGCGACGCTCCAGGAAGGCCAGATCATCGACGGCGGCGCGCCGCTCAAGCTCGAGGCCGGCGCCGAGGTGGTGCTGATCGGGGCCGACGGGGCGACGGTCACCCTCAGCGGTCCCTACAACGGCGAGCCGGCGGCGGCACGCGGCGACCGGGTTCGCAGCCCGAACATCGTCAAGGCGCTGGGCGCGCTGCTGTCGAGCCGCAAGTATTCGACCGCCTCGCTCGGTGTCGTGCGCTCCGCGGACGCCGGCGAAATGCGGCTGACCTCGCTGCCGAGCCCCTGGGTCGTCGATATCGAGGCCTCCGGCCCGCGCTGCGTGCGCTCGGACATCGTGGTGCTGTGGCGCGACGATGCGGCGGCGGCCAGCACCTTGACCATCTCGCGCGGCGGCGCCGCCTTGACCGCTCAGGCGGATTGGGCGGCGGGCGACAACGTGCTGCCGCTGACCAGCGACCGTTTCCGCGACGGTGGGCGCTATTCGCTCGACGTCGACGGCAGGCGCATCGCGGTCACCTTCCACATGCTGCCGGACGGCCTCACGAAGATCGGCCAGCAGGCAGCCTGGATGGCCGAGTCGGGCTGCAAGGAGCAGGCGCTCGCCTTGCTCGACACGCTGTGACGGATGTGGCGCCGTGAGCGGTCGCCGCGACCGCGGCGGTCCTCCGACGAGGCCGCATACGTCGGGCGCGCATACGGCGGCACATAGGGGGGCGTATAGGGGACCGTGATCGAGCGGGGGAAACTCTGGGCCGGGCCGGCGTCCCCATGGCGCCGGCTCTCGGTCACCCTGGGCCTGGTGTGGCTGGCTTGCGTCGTCGGAGGCTTTTTGCTGCCGCGCGGCGTCCAGGTGTTCGACTTCGTCGAGAAATGGGTGGCCGACCTGCGCGTCGCCTCCCTGACCCCGCCGATGCCGCAGCGCAGCGACATCGTGCTGCTGACCATCACCGAGGACACCCTCTCCCGCTTCCCCTACCGCTCGCCGATCGACCGCGCCTTCCTGGCCAAGGTCGTCGCGCGGCTCGACGCGGCCGGCGCGCGTGCCGTCGGCATGGACATTCTCATCGACCAGCCAACCGTGCCGGAGAAGGATGCCGCCCTCGCCGCAGCGGTCGCAAAGGCGCAGCTGCCGGTCGTCGTCGGCTGGGCCGACCTGCGCGACGGCCTGACCGAGCGCCAGGGCGCCTTTCTGCGCGACTATCTGCCCGGCGCCATCAAGGCGCACGTCAACCTCGTCAAGGACGACCGCGACGGGACCGTGCGCTGGACCTTTCCGGGCCGGCAAAGCGAGAACGGCTTCCGCCCCGGCTTCGCGGCGGCGCTGGCCGAGGCTGTGGGGGTCGAGGCGCCGCGGGAGCGCGCCCGCCTCCTGTACCGACGCGGCACCGACGGCAGCGTGGCGCCCTTCCCGATGTTCCCGGTGCATCTGGTCGACGTCCTGCCGCAGGCCTGGTTCGCCCACAAGATCGTGCTGATCGGCGCCGACCTGGCGACCGAGGACCGCCACCGCACGCCCTACGCGACCCTGCTGGGCGACCACGAGGGCTCCGTGCCCGGCGTGGTGATCCATGCGCTGACCCTTGCCCAACTGCTTGACGGCGAGCGATCCCGCGAGATCGGACCGGCGACGGAGATCCTGGTGCTCGCGTTGGCGGCGGGCCTTGGCATCGTGCTGGCGGTCGCCGGCTCGGCCGTCCTGCTCAAGATACTGTTCGGCCTGGGCTTTCTCTTCGCGCTCTGGTTCGGCGGATTTGCGGTTTATGCCTGGGGCGGCCCCTTGCTGCCGCTATTCGTGCCCAGCGTCGCCTTCACCATTGCTGCCGGCCTGGGCAACGCGGTGACCAGCCAGCGCTACAAGGCGGAGAAGGAGCTGGCCGAAGCGGCCGTGCGCGCACGCTCGGAATTTCTCGCCATGATGAGCCACGAAATCCGCACGCCGCTCAACGGCGTGCTCGGCGTGATCGAGCTGCTGCGCAACTCGGCACTCGACCGCGAGCAGCAGCGGATGGCGACGGTCGTGCAGGACTCGGCGCGTTCGCTGCTGCGCATCCTGAACGACATCCTGGATTTCTCGAAGATCGAAGCCAACAAGGTCGAGATCGTGCCGGAGCCGACGTCGCTGCGCCGTTTGATCGACGGCGTCGCCGCAACCTTCGCGCCGCTTGCTGCCAAGAAGGGAATCGCGCTCGACCTCGACGTCGCGGCGAACCTGCCCGAATGGGTCCTGGTCGACCCGCTGCGGCTGCGCCAGGTCCTTGTCAACCTGCTCGGCAACGCGATCAAGTTCACCGAGCGCGGCGGCGTGGTCCTGACCTGCCGCCGCGCCGATGCCGGCGACGACGGCGCGGAACGCCTCGTGCTGCAGGTGAAGGACAGCGGCATCGGCATGTCGCAGCGCGCCGTCGCGCGGCTGTTCCAGCCCTTCACCCAGGCGGACGGCTCGACCACGCGCCGTTTCGGCGGCACGGGCCTGGGCCTGTCGATCTCGCTCAAGCTGATCGAGCTGATGGGCGGAGTCATCGAAGTCGACAGCCGCGAGGGCAAGGGCAGCGCCTTCTCCGTCACCCTGCCGCTGCGGCCCGGCGTCGCGCCGGCCGACGATGCGGAGACCGCGTTGCCTGAAATCGTAGTGCAGGACCTGGCGGCCTCTTCGACGCTCGATTCAGGCGCGGCGGCGTCGGGCGCAGGGCCGTACGTACTGGTCGCCGAGGACGATCCGACCAGCCGCTGGCTGGTGCAGCGGCAACTCGCCCAGCTCGGCTACGACGTCACACTGACGGAGGATGGCCGCGCCGCCCTGGAGGCCTACCGCAACGGCGATTTCGCCCTGGTACTCACCGACTACCACATGCCGGAGATGGACGGCCTGGACCTCGCCCGCGCGCTGCGCCGCGTCGAGGCCGAGCGGGTGATCCCGGACGATGCGCGCGTGCCGATCCTGGCGCTGAGCGCCGACGCGCTGCCGGGCACCCTGGCGCGCTGCCGGGCGGCGGGCATCGACGACGTGCTGACCAAGCCGGCGCAGCTCAGCGTGCTGCGCGACAAGCTGGCGGCCTGGCTCGGCCAAGCGAACGACGGGCCGAGCGGTGCCGCAAGCGACGGCGCAGGCGTCAACGGAACGGGCGTCAGTGGAACAGGCATCAATGGCACCACGATCGGCGGCGAAGGGACGGACGCCGTGGCCGGCGACGGCGGAGCCGGACAGGGCCTCACGGCAGCGGCAACGGCGCCCGTCCTGGACACCGCGACCTTCGTCGAGATGTTCGGCGGCGTGAACGACGACGTGCGCGCCGCGCTGCGCGGCTTTCTCTCGGGCGGCAAGCGGCTGATCAAGGAGATCGCGCGCCTGGCCGAGGCCGGCGATACCGCGGCGCTCGGCAAGTCGGCGCACCGCCTGGCCGGCGAATCGGTCTCGGCCGGCGCGGTGCAGCTGGGCCGCCTGTGCAGCGAGATCGAGCGTGCCGCCGCGGACGACGATTGGGAGCGCATCGGCAGGCTGCATCCGTGCCTGCCCGATGCGCTGGCGCGTGTCGATGCCGCAATCGCGGAGCTGTGACGTGGCCCTGGTTGAGAGAATGTTAACGGTGCCCGTGCTGGTATGGAGCTGCCGGCTCCCTGCCGCGGCGACGGGCCGGTCAGCGGGAATTTGATGCCATGGTAAATTTCGAAGACCTCAGCGTCCTGGTGATCGACGATTCGAAATTCATCCGCGACACCGTTCGCCGGATCCTCCGCTCCGTCGGCGTCAGCAAGATCCGCATGGCCCCGAACGGCATGGTCGGATTGAAGATGGTCTCCCAGGACCGCTTCGATGTCGTGCTCTGCGACCTGAGCATGGAGCCGATCAACGGCATGCGCTTCGTCGAGTTCCTGCGCAAGCACGAGAATCCGAAGCTGCGCGGCCTGCCGGTCATCATCCTGACCATGCACAACGAGCAGGAGATCGTCAGAAAGGCGATCGAGCAGGGGATCGACGGCTATCTGCTGAAGCCGGTGTCGATCAAGTCGATCAAGCAGCGCATCGAGCAGGTCCTGGACGGCGAATCGCCGGCGCAGCCGGCGACCGCCTGACCGGGCCGCCGAGGACGGTCAGTCCGCCCGCATCTCCCGGTACGCCGCCAGCGCCCGCTCGCGGGCCGCGGCATGATCGACGATCGGCTGGGGGTAGGTCTCGCCGAGCCGAACGCCGGCCGCGTCGAGCGCCTCCTGCGGTGCGGCCCAGGGGCAGTGCAGGTGGTCGTCGGAGAGGCGCCCGATTTCCGGCACCCAGCGGCGCAGATAGCGGCCCTCGGGATCGAACTTCCGGCTCTGCAGGATCGGATTGAAGATGCGGAAATAGGGCGCGGCGTCGCTGCCGCTGCCGGCGACCCACTGCCAGCCGGCGACGTTGCTGGCCAGGTCGGCGTCGACCAGCGTATCCCAGAACCACGCTTCTCCCGCGCGCCAATGCATCAGAAGGTGCTTGGTCAGGAAGGACGCGACGATCATGCGCACCCGGTTGTGCATCCAGCCGGCCGTCCAAAGCTGCCTCATGCCGGCGTCGACCAGGGGATAGCCGGTCGCGCCCCTGCGCCAGGCACGCAGGGCGTCGGCGTCGTCGCGCCAGGGGAAGGCATCGAATTCGCCGCGCGCGTTGGCCTCGGGCAGCGTCGGGTTGTGAAACAGGAGGTGATAGGAAAACTCGCGCCAGCCGAGCTCCGAGAGGAAGACCTCGGCGCTTTCCGCCAGGCCGCGCCCCGGCGAGTCCGCGACGCGGTGCTGGACCGCATGCCAGACCTGGCGCGGGCCGATCTCGCCCCAATGAAGATGGGCCGACAGGCGGGCCGTGCCGTCGCGGTCCGGCCGGTCGCGCTGCGTCGCGTACGCCGCCAGGCGGTGCTTCAGGAAGGCGGCCAGCCGGCGGCGCGCCCCGCCCTCGCCCGGCTGCCACGCCTCCGCGAAGCCCGCGGCCCAGTCGGGCCGGCGCGGCAGCAGCGCCCAGTCGTCGAGGCGATCGCCCTTCGTCCATGGCCCGGCCAGGCGGCGCGACCGCGGCGCCGGCTTCGGCGCCGCCGGCGCCGGCCCGGCGCGGCAGGCGCGCCAAAAGGGCGTGAACACCTTGAACGGATCGCCGGCCTTGGTGGTCACCGTCCAGGGCTCGAACAGCAGGCCGGCATTGAAGCTCTCGACGGCGAGCCCGGCCGCGCGCAACTCCGCCTTCAAGCCGCGGTCGCGCGCGACCGCCGCCGGCTCGTAGCAGCGGTTCCAGTAGACGGCCGTCGCGCCGGTTTCCTCGACCACGGCAGGCAGCACCTCGGCCGCCGCGCCGCGCTTCAGGAGCAGGCGCGCCCCGCGGTCGCCGAGCGCGCCGTCCAGCGCGGCGAGCGCGTGATGCAGCCACCAGCGCGCCGCGCCGCCCAACCCGCGCAGGCCGGGCGTTTCCTCGTCGAGGATGAAGAGCGGCACCAGCGCACGGCCGCTCTCGGCGGCAGCCCGCAGGGCCGGGTTGTCCGCGAGCCGAAGGTCGCGGCGAAACCAGACGATGGCGGGCGCCTCGGCCGAGGCGGGTCCGCTCATCCGGCCGCGGGCGTCACGGGGCCGCCGGTCTTTTTCCAGGCATCCAGGCCCCCCTTGATGTGGCGGCTGTCGCGCAGGCCGGCCTCCTGCGCCATCTGCACGGCCATCGCCGAGCGCTCCCCGTAGGCGCAATAGAAAACCAGATGCTTGCCGGTCGCCGCCACCAGCTCGTGCAGCAGCCCGCCCGACCCGACGTTGTCGCCGAGCTCGCCGTAAGGCGCGTGCACGGAGCCTGGAATCTCGCCGTGGCGCCGGCGCTCCGCCTGGTCGCGCAGGTCGACCAGGATCACGCCCGGGTCGCCCACGAGGTTGCGCACCTCGTCACAGCCCAGCGACCAGCCGCGCGCCTCGATCTCCTCCTGGCGCATGCCCACTCTCAGGTTTGCGGGCACCGCAACGTCCATCATCTTGGGGTTGGCGAGATTCAGGTTGCCCATGATCGCCACGTAGTCGTCGACCGAGGACACCTGCAGCCGCGGGTTGTGAGCGCGCTCCTCGCCGATGGTGCTGACGGTGTCGCCCTTGTAGTCGTGCGCCGGGTAGACCAGCGTGTCGTCCGGCAGCTTCAGGAGCTTGTTGAACAGCGAATCGTACTGGGCGCGCGCGTCGCCGTTCTGGAAGTCGGTCCGCCCGGTGCCGCGAATCAGCAAGGTGTCGCCGGTGAAGACCCGGTCCTCCATGACAAAGCTGTAGGAATCGTCGGTGTGCCCCGGCGTGTACATCGCTGTCAGGCCGAGGCCTTCGATCTCGATGCTGTCGCCGTCGGCGACGCGCATCGAGACGACGTCGACCTTGCTCTGCTCGCCCATCACGGTGATGCAGCGCGTGCGGTCGCGCAGCGCGCCGAGGCCGGTGATGTGGTCCGCGTGGACGTGGGTGTCGACCGCCTTGACCAGCCTGAGGTCGAGCTCGCCGATCAGCTGCAGGTAACGCTCCACCTTGTCGAGCACCGGATCGATGATCAGCGCCTCGCCGCCGCGGCGGCTGGCCAGCAGATAGCTGTAGGTCGAGGAGACGCTCTCGAAAAGCTGCCGGAAGATCATCGCGTTCTGGTCCTGCTATTTCGGGTTTTCAACACTTGCAGTCGCTGCAGCGGGCAACGATTCCAGCGGCGCTCGCCACGGTATCGCACCATGGTCAAGCCGCGAAGCGTAAGCCTATTGCCCCGGTGAGGAAATGGCCTGCGCCGGCCGCCATATCAACCGCAGCGAGAGGCTACCGGGGAAAGAGTTCGGAGGGAACGGGCTCATCCGCGGTCACTCGGCCGCGGTGGGCCGCACCGGCGACGTCCGACGGACTCAAGAGCGTCGCCTTTCCCGATACCCGGCGTGCAGAGCGCCGGGGCGCGGGGCAGCCACTCGGCGCGCGGGGTGGGGGTGCCACTCCAGTCCGGCAAGGGGCGGGCGCGATCGTGCGACGCCGGGCCGTGCAGCGTCTTGGGAAACGACGCAGCCAATCCTGCCGAACATACATTCAGATAGTCCATGGCTTGGGCTCGACGCCGCTATACCGACCAAAGTAGTAGGTCGTTATTTCACAGATTTTTTACAAATTGTCATTAAATCGATAGGGCTTAGCGGTAACAGAAGGGACGATGCCGCTGCAAGAATTAGACAAAGAGTTAGGGGCAGGACGAAGCGATCAGGTCTGAAATATATACGTTTATATAGGTCTGCGGGCACTGACGGCCGTTCCATTCGGGCATGGCGCCGGGGGGGACGCGGACGCAGCGCAGGCGGCTTCCAAGATCGGAAGGAAGGTTGGGAAATCATTAGGGGGGAGCCTGGGGCACGAACCGCGGATGACGGGCGGCCGGCGCAGTGGGGGCGCCGCCGCCCCCATCCGGACGGCGGATACGGGCGACCGCGAATCTAGCGACTTGGCTTCAGTTGCCGATGACGGAGAAAGGAACGACCGAAATGAGACGATCTAAGATCAAATTTCTTCTCGATGGCGCCGTCGGCATCGCGGCCGCCTCGACCTTGGCCTTTGCCATTGCCGGTGCCGCCTCGGCCGGCTCCACGTCCAACGAAGAAGACCATGCCTCGGACGTGGGAGCGACCCAGCAGGCGACCGCCGCGACTCAAGAAGACGAGAACACGGCAGCGCACAGCACGGGCAGCGCCCACTGGACCTACGGCGGCAATTCCGGACCCGAGTCCTGGGGCCGCATGTCGCGGGACTTCCGCCTTTGCGAGGCCGGAACGATGCAGTCTCCGATCAATATCGACGCCTCGGACAGCCCCGGTGCCAGCATCCATCCGATTAAGTTCGATTACCACCCCGTTCCCCTCAGCATCGTCCACAACGGACATACGGTGCAGGTGAACTACGCGCCCGGCAGCACCATCACGGTCGGCGGAAAAACCTACGAGCTGCTTCAGTTCCATTTCCACACGCCGAGCGAGCATGCGGTGAAAGGTCACCGGGTGCCGATGGAGGTGCATTTCGTTCACAAGAACGAGCGCGGCGAGCTGGCCGTGGTCGGCGTCCTGCTGGAAAGCGGAGAGGAGAATATCGTGCTCCGCGAGATCTGGAACCACATGCCCAAGGGTCAGAGCGCGGAAAAGGCCTACGACGACGTCGTGATCAACGCCCGCGACCTTCTGCCCGGCGATCAGGGCTACTTCCGCTACATGGGCTCCTTGACGACGCCGCCCTGCAGTGAGGGCGTCAACTGGTACGTCATGGAAACGCCGATCTCTGTCGGCATCGACCAGATCGCCCAGTTCGACCACGCCGTCGGAAAGAACGCGCGGCCGCTGCAGGCCCTCAACAATCGCATGGTGCTCGAGCCCATCGCATCCAACTGATCCTGCTCGTAGCTACATGCGAGACGGACGAGAAGATAGGAGTCTCAAGAGATGAAAAGCCCATTCAAGGCATTTGCCGGCAAGGGCATTTCCGTTGCCCAGAAGCTGATGCTGATCGTCGGCTTCTGCATCGCCTTAACCGGCGTCGTCGCCGTGACCGGTATCGTCGAGCTCAACAATATCGGTTCCGAAATCAAAGGAATCACCGAAGAGGACATTCCTCTGACGGATGCGGTCAGCACGATTACCACGGACCAGCTTCAGCAGGCTGCCCTGCTCGAGCGCGCCCTCCGCGTGGCCGGCGTGCCCGACGAGAGTCAAGCCACCATCCAGGACATCGAGAAGTCTCTCGACGATTTCGCCGCGAAGGTCCAGAAGCAGGTCAAGACCGCGGAGACGCTGACGGACGAAGCGCTGGCGGCTGCGACCACCGAGCAGGACAAGGCCGAGTTCGGGAAAGTCAAGGACCGGCTCAAGCAAATCGCCGATGAGCACGGCGCGTACGACGACCAGATGCGCGAGATCCTGAAGTTGGCCGAAGAGGGTCGCACCATGGAGGCGAGCCAGCTCGTCGAGAAGCTCAAGGGCAAGGAGGACAAGCTCGACAGCGACATCGAGGCCCTCCTAACCCAGATCCAGGGCTTCACCGATGACTCGTCGAAGGCGGCCGAAGACAGCCAGAAGTTCGCACTCCTGTTGATGACGATTCTGTCCGTGGCCAGTGCCATCGTCGGGTTCGCTCTCTCCTGGTGGGTGATGCGGCGCAGCGTTTCGATCCCCCTGTCTGAGGTGGTGACGGCGCTCAACCGCCTGGCCGACGGCGACACCAACGCGAGCGTCACCGTCCGCAACGACGACGAGATCGGACAGGTCGCGAAGGCTTTCCAGACCTTCAAGGAGCGGACGCTGGAGATGCGGCGCATGGAGGAGGAAAAGATCGAAGCCGAGAAGCGTGCCGAGGAGGAAAAGCGCCAGGCCACGCTGAAGATGGCCGACGATCTCGAATCCAGCGTCAAGGGCGTCGTCGACAACGTCGCCTCCGCCGCGACCGAAATGGAAGCGACGGCGCAGTCGATGTCGTCCACTTCGGAGGAAACCAGCCGGCAGGCAACGGCGGTCGCCGCGGCCTCGGAGCAGGCCACGACCAACGTCGAGACCGTGGCAACGGCCGCGGAGGAGCTCTCCACGTCGATCCAGGAGATCAGCCGACAGCTGGCCCAGGCGACCGGGGAGGTCACCACTGCGACCAGCCAGGCTCAGCAGACCAATCAGACGGTCCGGACCCTTGCCGAAGGGGCCCAGAAGATCGGCGACGTGGTCGTGATGATCCAGGACGTTGCCGAGCAGACCAATCTGCTCGCGCTCAACGCGACGATCGAGGCGGCCCGCGCCGGCGATGCCGGCAAGGGCTTCGCGGTGGTCGCCTCCGAGGTCAAGTCGCTTGCCAACCAGACGGCCAAGGCGACCGAGCAGATCTCGGAGCAGATCGCCGGCATGCAGAGCATCACGCAGGAGACCGTTTCGGCGATCGAGAGCGTGGTCAACGCGATGGGCCGGATCAACGAGGTGACGGCGAGCATCGCCTCGGCGATCGAGGAGCAGAACGCCGCCACCCAGGAAATCGCCCGCAACGTCCAGCAGGCGGCCAGCGGCACGAAGGAGGTCTCCGCCAACATCGTCGAGGTGAACAAGGCGGCGACCGACTCCAGCGCCGCGGCCACCCAGGTGGTTACGGTCGTCGGCGAGCTCTCCAAGCAGTCGGAGATCCTGCGCACGGAGCTCGACAAGTTCCTGAGCACCCTCCGGGCGGCTTAAGGATCCGAAATACGGGGGACGCGGCCCGGGCGCTTCGGCGCCCGGGCCTTTTTCTTGCGCGGTCCCAGCCCCGTCCGGGCGATGCTCCCGGCGCCCAACGGACCGAAGCAGTCGGTCGCGCCATCCGGGCATTGGTTAACGCTTTGGCAAGGCCCTTGGGCGATCCTCGGAGACACGGTCGCCGCGACGGCGCGCCGCATGGCGTGACCGGGCGAGGCGAAACGCGCGTCGGATCCTGGAGTGTGGGCCATGACGGACACGATGGACGGCACCGAGGATTTTCGCCTGACGACCGCGGAGATCCTCTATCGCATGCCGGATTATCCGGACCTCATCCAGAGCTACCTTTGGCAGTCGCTCGACCGCCTGCCGGATTTTCCCAAACTGCACGAGTTTCTCGGCTTCTGGGAGCGCGAGCTGCAGGGCGAGCTCCACTCGGTCCGCATCGGCTACGTCGGTCTCATCCAGCCCGCGGAATGGCACGACGACGACATCATGGGCACGCTGCAGTAGCGCCGCGGCGGTTCACACTTTCGGCAGCGTCTCCAGAAAGCGCACCGGCGCGCCCGACGGCGCTCCCAGCAGCTCATCCTCCCGCATCACGACGGCGCCGCGAATGACCGTCGCGCGCGGCCAGCCGGTCACCGTCACGTCCTCGAAGGGCGACCAGCCGCATTTCGACGCCAGCCACGTGCCGGAGATGGTGCGCCGCACCTGGAGGTCGACCAGCGTGAAGTCCGCGTCGTAGCCGACGGCGATGCGGCCCTTGCCGGCGATCCCGTAGATCCGCGCGGGGCCGCTACAGACCAGGTCGATCAGACGCTCGAGCGACAGCCGCCCCGCGTTCACGTGGTCGAGCATCAGCGGCAGCAGCGTCTGCACCCCCGGCATGCCCGAGGGCGAACTCGGATAGTCCCGCGCCTTTTCCTCGGCGGTATGCGGCGCGTGGTCCGAGCCGATCACGTCGACGACGCCCTGGTCGAGCGCGCGCCACAGCGCCTCGCGATGGGCGGCGGTCCGGATCGGCGGGTTCATCTGCGCCTTGCTGCCGAATCGCTCGTAACAGTCCGGCGCGGCCAGGGTCAGGTGCTGCGGCGTCACCTCGACGGTCGCCAGATCCTTGTTCGCGGCCAGGAGCGGCATCTCGTCGCCGGTCGAGACGTGCAGGACGTGGACCCGGCGCCCGGCGGCGCGGGCGATCCGCAGCAGCCGCTGCGTCGCGCGCAGGGCCGTTTCGGCGTCGCGCCACTCCGGATGCATGGCGACCGGCGCGCCGCCGCGCACCAGCGCGAGGCGCTCGCGCAGGCGGCCTTCGTCTTCGGCGTGGACCGCGACCCGCCGGGTGCCGCTGCGCAGCACGGCCTCCAGCGTCTCGTCGTCCTCGACCAGCAGGCTGCCGGTCGAGGAGCCCATGAAGATCTTCACACCGCAGCAGCCCGGCAGGCGCTCCAGGACCGGCAGATCCGCCGCGTTCTCGTCCGCCGCCCCGATGAAGAAGGCATGGTCGACCCAGGCCCGCCCCTCGGCCCGGCGCAGCTTGTCCGCCAGGTCCTCGGCGCTCAGCGTCGACGGCGAGGTGTTGGGCATCTCGAAGACGGCGGTGACGCCGCCGAGCGCCGCGGCGGCGGTACCGCTGGCGAGGTCCTCCTTGTGCTCGGCGCCCGGCTCGCGGAAGTGCACCTGGGTG
>Ga0102952_1000703_pt1 | contig 11881 bp, 10 predicted proteins | sample SalPon2A_C_D1_MG_FD_78506 | JGI IMG/M metagenome (GOLD analysis project Ga0102952, IMG submission 78506) | Soil microbial communities from South San Francisco under conditions of wetland restoration - Salt Pond MetaG R2A_C_D1_MG | ecosystem: Environmental > Terrestrial > Soil > Wetlands | place... | reverse complement strand
GCCGGCTACGCCCTCGACATGGCATCGCAGCACGACGCCGGAAAGGCCGGGCTCAGCCGAGCCGCGACGGATAGACCAGCAGAATCACCATCGGGGGACTGAGCGCGGTCGAAACCACCACCGCGCTCGAGGCGAAAACGGGGGCGCCGGCCGTACTCGGGGCAGATGATCGGCAGCGTGATCTTGGCAACGACGTCGAGGAACGGGTACGAGGGCCTCGCGACCTCGGGCTATGCCTGGCCCGCCGCGTCGCCAGGCCGGATCCGCACGCGCAGGATGCCGGTCTCGCCCGGCACCGCTTCGATCGCGAAGCCGATGCCGCGCATGAGCTCGAGCATGCGGCGATTGTCGGCCAGCACGTCGCCCCAAAGCTCGCCGACGCCGCGCGCCGCCGAGTAGGCGATCAGGCGCCGCATCAGCAGCGTTCCGAGGCCGCGGCCCTTCATGTCGGAACGCACGGTGACGGCGAACTCGGCGCGCTCATCGTCGGGGTCGGCGGCGATGCGCGCGACGCCCCAGATCTCGGTCTTGGCGCCGGCGCTCGCCGGGTCGACGGCAATGAGCGCCATTTCGCGGTTGTAGTCGATCTGCGTCAGGCGCGCCGCGAAGGCGTGGCTGAGCTCGCGCAGCGGGGCGAAAAACCGCATGCGCACGTCATCCGCCGTCAGCTTGAGGAAGGCCGCGCGCAAGGCCGGCTCGTCCTCCGGCCGGATCGGGCGCAGCAGGACGGGTTGCCCGTCCGGCAGGCGCAAGCGCTCTTCCAGCTCCTGCGGATAGGGGCGAATCGCCAGGCGCGCCGCGCCCGGCGCCGAGGCCGGCGCGACCGCGATCCGCGCGTCGAGCGCGACGACGCCGCGGCTGTCGGCCAGCAGCGGGTTGATGTCGATGCCCGCGATCTCCGGCGTGTCGATAACGAGCTGCGACAGCTTGACGAGCGCGTCGGCGATCTCGTCGAGCGCCGCCGGCGGGCGCCCGCGATAGCCCTGCAGCAAAGCGTGGACCCGCGTGCGCGCCATTAGCGCGCGTGCCAGCATCATGTTGAGCGGCGGCAGCGCGACCGCCCGGTCGCGCAGAACCTCGACGGCCGAGCCGCCCTGGCCGAACAGGATGATGGGGCCGAACTGCGCATCGACGGTCATCCCCAGGATGAGCTCCTCGGCCTCCGGCCGGTGGCACATCTCCTGGACCGTGAACCCTTCGAGGCGTGCGTCCGGGCGGGCCGCGCGCAGGCGCCGCGCAACGGCCTTGGCCGCGGCCGCCACCTCGTCGACGCTCGTCAGGTTGAGCGCCACGCCGCCGACGTCGAGCTTGTGCGTGACGTCCGGCGAGAGAATCTTGAGCGCGACGGGAAAGCCGATCTCGCGCGCCGCCGCGACCGCGGCCTCGGGCGTCTCGGCGATCCGCGTTTCGATCACCGGGATTCCGTAGGCCGCCAGCACCCGCTTGGACTCGGCCTCGCTCAGCCAGGCGCGCGCGCCGGCGAGCGCCGCCTCGACGAGCCGGCGGACCTGCGCGCGGTCGGGCTCGCCGCTTTCCGGCTGCGAAGGCGGCGTCTCCATGAGCTGCTGCTGGTTGCGGCGATAGCGCTCGAGGTGCATCAGGCCGCGCGCCGCCTGCTCCGGCGTCTCGTAGGCCGGGATGTGTGCCTCCGACAAAAGGGCGCGCGCCGCGCGTCCGGCGCCGTCGCCGACCCAGGCGGCGAAGACCGGCCGGCGGTGCCCGGTCGCGACGGCGATGATCGCCTCGGCGGCGTCGCTCGAGGACGACACCGCGGTCGGGCAGTTGAGCGCCAGCAGCGCATCCGTGTTGGGATCCTCGAGCAGGATCTCGGCCGCGTCGCGATAGCGCTCGCCCGGCGCGTCGCCGACGATGTCGACCGGGTTGCCGTGGCTCCAGGTCGGCGGCAGCGCGGCGTCGAGCCGGGCGACGGTCTCCGGCGCCAGCTCCGCCAATTGGCCGCCCTCGTCGATCAGCGCATCGGTCGCCAACACGCCGAGCCCGCCGCCGTTGGTCAGGATGGCGATGCGGTCGCCGCGCCCGGGCTTCGCCATGGCCAGGGTGGCGGCCGCGTCGAACAGCTCGTGCAGCGAATAGACCCGCAGCATGCCGGCGCGCGCGATGACCGCGTCGTAGACCTCGTCGGCGCCGGCCAGCGCGCCGGTGTGCGTCGCCGCCGCCTTGGCCGCCGCGGCATGGCGCCCGGCCTTGATGACGATGACCGGCTTGGTGCGCGCGCAGGCCCGCGCCGCCGACATGAACTTGCGCGCATGGGTGATCGATTCGATGTACAGCAGCACGGCGCGCGTATCGTTGTCGGTCGCGAGGTAATCCAGCATGTCGCCGAAGTCGACGTCCGACATGTCGCCCAGCGAGACGATCTTGGAGAAACCGATGCCGCGCGGCGCCGCCCAATCGAGCATCGCGGTGATCATGGCGCCCGACTGGGTGACGAAGGCGAGGTCGCCGCGCTCCGGCGCGACGTGGCTGAAGCTCGCGTTGAGCCCGATCTCCGGCACGATCACGCCGAGGCAGTTCGGGCCGACGATGCGCAGGATGTGCGGCCGGGCCGCGTCGAGCATCTGCTGGCGCAGCGCCAGGCCGCCCTCGTCCGCGCCCTCGCCGAAGCCCGCGGTGATGACGACGGCGGCGCGGGTGCCGCGCGCGGCCAGTTCGGCGATCAGCCCCGGGACGCTCGCCGGCGGCGTGGCGATCACGGCGAGATCCGGCGTCAGCGGCAGGTCGGCGACGGAATCGTAGGCCAGCACGCCTTCGACCGCCTCGTACTCGGGATGCACCGGCAGGACCGAGCCGGAGAAGCCGGCGGTGAAGAGGTTGTGCGCGAGCACCGCCCCGAGCGAGCCGTGGCGGCGGCTGGCGCCGATCAGCGCGACCGAACTCGGCTCGAATAGTCGCTTGAGGTTCCGCACGCTCATGCGGTCGATCCGCTCCCGTCGATGCCGGTCAGGCCCGCTTGGCGAGCGCTTCGCGGTAGGCGCGCTCCGCCGCGTCGCCGAAGACGCAGAACACGACACGCTCCGGCACGGCTTCCTTCTCGAGCCACCGCAGGACCGTGTCGAGCGCGACCGCGGTCGCCTCCTTCAGGGGATAGCCGTAGATGCCGGTCGAGATGGCCGGAAAGGCGATTGCCTTGAGGCCGTGGCGCTGGGCGAGATCGAGGCTGCTGAGGTAGGCGCTGGCAAGCTGCTCGCGTTCGCCCTCGGTGCCGCCCTGCCAGACCGGGCCGACGGCATGGATGACGTGGCGCGCCGGCAGGGCGAAGCCGGGCGTGAGGCGGGCGCCCCCGGTCGGGCAGTGGCCGATGCGCGCGCAAGCGGCCGCCAGTTCCGGCCCGGCGGCGCGGTGAATCGCGCCGCACACGCCGCCGCCGGGCGCCAAGCCCTCGTTGGCGGCGTTGACGATGGCGTCGAGCGCGAGCTTGGTGATGTCGCCGTTGTGGATCTCGACGCGATCGATCACCTGTCGTCTCCCCCGGACAGCAGCCGGCCGCGGGCCCGCAGGGACCGGAGCCGCGCCGCGACAGGCGGATGGTACAGGAGCAGCGCCGCGCGCGCCACGCCCCGCCCGCCGTACCGCATCCACCGCGCCGTTTCCGCCACGCCGCGATCAGGATCCGCCCTTCTCGGCGAGGCCGACCGGCGCCAGGCGCATGAGCCAGAGCAGCAGCAGCAGGCCGGGCGCCGCCAGGCCGGTGGTGAGGACGAAGAAGGTCACCCAGTCGGTCTGGTCGGCGAGCCAGCCGCCGCCCGAGGAAAGCAGGGTGCGCCCCGCCGCCATCAGCGAGGTGAGCAGCGCGTACTGCGTGCCGGTGAAGGCGGCGCTGCAGAGGCTCGAGAGGTAGGCGACGAAGGCCGCTGAGCCGAGCCCGCCGGTGAAGTTGTCGGCGCCGATGGTGAGCGCCAGCACGGCGACGTCGTTGCCGACCATGGCCTGCAGCGCGAACAGCAGGTTGGTCGCGGCCTGCAGGATGCCGCCCACCAGCAGCGCCGTGAAGATGCCGTAGCGCGCCACCAGGACGCCGCCGGCGAGGATGCCGGCGAGCGTCGCCACCATGCCGAAAATCTTGGTCACGCTGGCGATCTCGACGCCGGTGAAGCCGAGCGCGACGTAGAAGGGATTGGCCATCACGCCGCCGATGGCGTCGCCGAACTTGTACAGGAGGACGAAGGCGAGGATGACCAGCCAGCCGGGGCGCGTCAGGAAGTCGCGGAACGGCGCGACGACCGCGTTGTCCAGCCAGTCCCGCGGCGAGCCGGCGGCGCCGTGCCAGACGCGCTCGGCGACCTGCGGCTCGGGCGCCAGCAGGACCGCCGCCACGCCGACCAGGACGCAGGCGGCGAGGGCCGCGAAGATCACCGGCCAGCCGACGAAATCGGACAGCGCCACGGCCCCGGCGCCGGCCAGGAGCAAGCCGAAGCGGTAGCCGGTCTGCGTCGCCGCCGCTCCGGCGCCCTGTTCGTGCTCGGCCAGGATCTCAATGCGGTAGGCGTCGACGACGATGTCCTGGCTGGCCGAGAAGAAGGCGATGACGAAGGCGGCGAGCGCCGTCGTCCAAGGATCGCGCGCCGGGTCGGTCAGGCCCATCAGCAGGATGCCGCCGATCAGCGCCGCCTGGATCACCAGCGCCCAGCCGCGCCGCCGCCCGAAGCGGCGCGTGACGAACGGCAGCGCGACGTGGTCGATGACCGGGGCCCAGAGGAACTTGAAGCTGTACGGCAAGCCGACCAGCGCGAACAGCCCGATCGCCGTCTTGTCGATGCCGACGGTGGCCAGCCAGTAGGACAGCGTCGAGAGCGTCAGGAGCAGCGGCAGGCCGCTCGAGAATCCCATCAGCAGGATGTAGACGAAGCGCCGGTCGCGGTAGACCGAAAGCGCCCGCCCCCAGGTTCTCAGCCGGCCGCGGACGCGTGTCCGATCGTCGGCTCGCTCAGCCGGCATCCTGCAGGCGGCTCTGGCGCTTGCGCTCGTGCGGATCGAGCAGCCGCTTGCGCAGGCGGATCGAGCGCGGCGTCACCTCGACGAGCTCGTCGTCGGCGATGTAGGCGAGCGCCTCCTCCAGCGCCATGGCGCGCGGCGGCGTCAGGCGCACGGCCTCGTCCTTGCCGGCGGCGCGGATGTTGGTGAGCTGCTTGGCCTTGAGCGGGTTGACCTCGAGGTCGTTGCCGCGGCTGTGCTCGCCGATGATCATGCCGCGATAGACCGTCGTGCCCGGCTGGATGAACATCACGCCACGCTCCTCCAGGTTCCACAGCGCGTAGGCCACGGCGCTGCCGCTCGCGTTGGAGATCAGCACGCCCTCGCGGCGGCCCTGTATCGGTCCCTTGTGCGGCGCGTAGCCGTGGAACAGGCGGTGCATGACCCCGGTGCCCCGCGTTGCGGTCAGGAACTCGCCATGATAGCCGATCAGGCCGCGCGAGGGCGCCAGGAAGCTGACGCGCACCTTGCCGCCGCCCGAGGGCTGCAGGCCGGTCATCTCGGCCCGGCGCCCGCCGAGGGCCTCGACCACCACGCCGGCGAAGTCCTCGTCGACGTCGATCTGCACCTCCTCGATCGGCTCGAGCCGCTGGCCGGTCTCCGGGTCGCTGCGGTAGAGCACGCGCGGCCGGCTGATGGAAAGCTCGTAGCCTTCGCGGCGCATGGTCTCGATCAGCACGCCGAGCTGCAGCTCGCCGCGCCCGGCGACCTCGAAGGCGTCCTTGTCGGGCGTCTCGCTGACGCGGATGGCGACGTTGCCCTCCGATTCGCGCAGCAGGCGGGCGCGGATCATGCGGCTCGTCACCTTGTCGCCCTCGCGCCCGGCGAGCGGCGAATCGTTGACCGAGAAGGTCATGGCCAGCGTCGGCGGGTCGATCGGCTGGGCCGCGATCGGCGTCGTCACCTCGGGCGCACAGATGGTGTCGGACACCGTGGTCTCGGCGAGGCCCGCCACGGCGACGATGTCGCCGGCGCGCGCGCTTTCGATCGGCACGCGCTTCAGCGCGCGGAAGGCGAGTAGCTTGGTCAGCCGCGCGGTCTCGCGCGTGGCGCCGTCGCGCGTCATGACCTTGACCGCCATGTTGAGCCGCGCCGTGCCGCTGTGGATGCGTCCCGTGAGCACGCGCCCGAGATAGGAATCGTACTCCAGCGTGGTCGCCAGCATGGCGAAGGGGCCAGTCTCGTCGGCCACCGGCGGCGCGACGTGCGCGACGATGAGGTCGAACAGCGCCGTCAGGTCCTCGCGCGGCTGGTCGAGATCGGTCACCGCCCAGCCCTGCTTCGCCGAGGCGAAGATCGTAGGGAAGTCGAGCTGTTCGTCACTCGCGCCCAGGGCGGCGAAGAGGTCGAAGACCTCGGTCTGCGCCTCGTGCGGCCGCGCCTCCTGCCGGTCGACCTTGTTGATGACGACGATCGGCTTCAAGCCGCGCGCCAGCGCCTTCATGGTGACGAACTTGGTCTGCGGCATCGGCCCGTCGACGGCGTCGACCAGCAGCAGCACGCCGTCCACCATGGAGAGGATGCGCTCGACCTCGCCGCCGAAGTCGGCGTGGCCCGGCGTGTCGACGATGTTGATCGTCGTGCCGTGCCAGGCGACCGAGGTGCACTTGGAGAGGATGGTGATGCCGCGCTCGCGCTCCAGGTCGTTGCTGTCGAGCGCGCGCTCCGCCATCTTCTGGTTGTCGCGCAGCGTGCCCGACTGCTTCAGCAGTCCGTCGACCAGCGTGGTCTTGCCGTGGTCGACGTGGGCGATGATCGCCACGTTGCGCAGCGCGCCGGTGCTCATTTTGCGTCGCTCTCCAAAAAAAGCGGGCCCGCGTCCCGCCGCGGCCGGGTCATCCCGCCGCCATGCGCTCAGAGATCATCCGGTCGAGCGGCGCTTCCGGCCGCGCGCCGAAGTGCGAGATCACCTCGGCCGCAGCGACCGCGCCGATCCGCCCGCAGTCGTAGAGCTCCTCGCCCCGGGTGTAGCCGTAGAGAAACCCGGCGGCGAAGAGGTCGCCGGCCCCGGTCGTGTCGACGACCTGGTCGACCGGCTCCGCGTCGATCACGTGGACCTCGTCGCCCGCAAGCACCACGGCCCCCTTGGCGCTGCGCGTCAGCGCGGCGATCTCGCAGTGTCCGCGCACCGCCTGCAGCCCGTGGTCGAAGTCCTCGGCCTGGAACAGCGAGCAGATCTCGTGCTCGTTCGCGAACAGGATGTCGACGTGCCCGCCGATCAGCTCGACGAAGGAGTCGCGGTGGCGCTCGACGCAGAACGGGTCGGACAGGCTGAGCGCCACCTTGCGGCCTGACTCGTGCGCCTGGCGGGCGGCCGCGAGGAACGCCTCCTTGGCGGCCGGCGCGTCCCAGAGGTAGCCCTCGAGGTAGGTCACCTTGGCCGCGGCGATCATCTCCGCGTCGAGATCGTCGGGGCCAAGCTCGACCGAGGCGCCCAGGTAGGTCGCCATGGTGCGCTGCGCGTCGCGCGTCACGAAGATCAGGCAGCGCGCGGTCGGCGCGCCGTCGGTCGCCGCCGGGGTGCGGAAGGTCACGCCGGTGGCGCGGATGTCATGGCGGAAGATGCCGCCGAGCTGGTCGTTGCGCACCTTGCCGACGAAGCCGCCGCGTCCGCCGAGCGCGGCCAGGCCGGCCAGCGTGTTGGCGGCCGAGCCGCCCGACACCTCGACGCCCGGGCCCATGGCGGCGTAGAGCTCTTCGGCGCGCCCGGCGTCGATCAGGGTCATGGCGCCCTTGGGCAGATCCTGAGCGGCGAGAAAGGCGTCGTCGGTCTGCGCCAGAACGTCGACGATGGCGTTGCCGATGCCGACGACGTCGAGGCTGTCTTCAGCCATGATGGATGCACACCTGTGTCATGCCGGTGGCCGGCGCCCGCCTGGCCGGCCCGGTCGGCGCCGAGTATAGCCGCCGCCAAGCCGGCGGCAAGCCCGCGCCCGGGCCGTCATATGGGGCGGCCGGACGGGATTTCCACTGCAATTCCCGCGACTTTCGCCGGGCCGCCGCGCGCGCGGGCCGTGCCGTCCCTTGCCGCCGCCCGAGCCTGCCGCTAAACAGCATGCCGGTATGCTCTCCGCCCTGATCAAAGCCACCGCACAGCTCGGCGACCCGGCCTTCCGGCGGGTGCTGCTGATCTCCGTCGCCGCCTCGGCCGTCGTCTTCGCGGTGCTCTGGCTGCTCGCCTGGCTCGGCATCTCCTGGGCCGGCGAGGCGCTCTCCGACTGGCTCGCCGGGCAGGAGCCGGGCGGCTTCTGGAGCGGGCTGCTGGCCTGGATCTTTGGCGCGGCGGCGGTGGCGAGCATCCTGATCGCCACCTTCTTCCTGTTCCCGGCGGTCATGGTCCTGGTCATGTCGATTCTGCTGGACGACGTCGCCGCCGCCGTCGAGCGCCGCCACTATCCGGACCAAGGTCCGGCGCGGCGTCAGCCTTGGGGCGAAATGATCTGGGGCGCCGTGGTCTTCGCCGCGGTCACCGTCGCGGCCAACGCGGTCGCGCTGCCGCTCTATCTGCTGCTGCTGTTCGCGCCGCCGCTCAATCTTTTTGTCTTCTACCTGCTCAACGGCTATCTTCTCGGCCGGGAATATTTCGAGCTGGTCGCGGTGCGGCGCTTCGCCATGCCCACGGTCGATCGGTTGCGTCGGGCCTTCCGGGGCCGCCTGATGATGGCCGGAGTCCTGGTCACGGTGCTGATGACGATTCCGCTGGTCAACCTGGTGGCGCCGCTCATCGCGACCGCGTTCATGGTCCACGTTTTCGAGACCCTGCGGCAGCGCGAAAAGTTCGCGGCGGTGGTCGCAACGCCGGCGCAGAGGTGAAGGAAGGAAGCAGGGCATGTTCGGCAAGCGTCGCTCCTCGCGCAAGGACCCGGAGCCGCCGGCGAGCCAGGCCGGGGGCCAGACAAAGAGCCAAGTGGGCCGCGGCGGGCCGCCTCATCGCGACTCCGAGCGGGACGCGCAGCGCGCCGCCGAGGCGCTGGCGGAGGGCGCGATCCCGCTGAAGATGCCGCCGATGAAGCCGTTCCGGCGCGACGCCCCGGCGGGCGGCGGCGGACGGGCGGGCGGCGAGGTCGCGTCGAAGGGCCCGGCGACGGTGTCGGCCGGCCCGGGCAGCCTGGCGGCGCGCGCGTCGGCAGCGGCCCAGCCCCACACCCCACAGCCCCACACCCCACAGCCCCGCACCCCACAGCCCCGCACTTCGCAACCGCAGGTCGCCCAGCCGCGGCCGCCGCAGCCGGCCGTGACGCGGCCGATGCGCCCGCCGCTGACGGCGCCGGTGCGCACGCCGGCCGAGCGGCTGCGCGACGAGCTGACCGCGGCGCAGCCGGGCCGCTGCCTGATCGTCGGCGCCGATATCCGCCTCATGGGCGAGATCCGCGACTGCGACCGCCTGGTCGTCGAGGGCATCGTCGAGGGCGACATCGCCGAGACCCGCGTGTTGGAGATCGCCGAAAGCGGCCGGGTCGAGGGCCGCGCAGCGGTCGAGAGCTGCGATATCGCCGGCGAGTTCACCGGCGAGCTCGAGGTCCGCGCGCTGCTCAGCCTGCGCGGCACCGCCCGGGCGCGCGGACGCCTGCGGTACGGCGAGATCGAGACCGAACGCGGCGCCGAGCTCGGCGGCGACGTCGATCGCTACGATCCGCGCGAGCTGCCCGCCAAGGACCGGGCCTGAGCGCGCCTTGCCGGGCATGCCGTGCGTCGCCGCAGGGACCGCGCGCCGGATCTGGCCGGCGCTGGCGCTGGGCGCGGCGCTGCTCGCCGCCTGCCAGGCCGAGCTCGAGCCGGCGGCCCCGGAACCCGTCGCCTCGCAACCTGCGGCCGAGACGGCCGCGCCGGCGGCGGAAGCCGAGCCGGGAGCGGCGGCGGTCGCCGACGAGCCGGCCCCACCCGAGGTCGCCGAGCTGCCGCCGGCGGCACCGCCCGAACCCGTGGTCGACGACGATCCCCAGCGCCTGATGGGACTGGGCCGCGATCAGGTCGACGCCCTGCTCGGCGCGCCCGATCTGGTGCGCCGCGAGCCGCCGGCGGAGATCCGCCAGTACAGCGCCGAGCGCTGCATCTTCGACGTCTTCCTGTACGACGACGGCGGCGGCAGCTACCGGGTGACCTATCTCGAGGCGCGCGACCTCGACGCCCAGCGGGTGGCCGCGCGGCCCTGCCTCAACCGCCTGCTGCGCGCGCAGCTGGTCGGCCAGAGCGGCTGAGCCGCCGCTGGGCCCGCTACCTGCCGCGGCGCGCGGCGACGCGCCGCTTCGCCGCACCGCCCGTCTTGCCCGGCCCCTTGCCGCCCGCTTTGCCCGGCGCCGCCTTGCGGGCCGGCTTCGCCGGCGCCTCCAGCGTGGTCTTCGCCTTGTAGCGGCAGAGGTCGCGGATGACGCAGGCCGGGCAGTCCGGCTTGCGCGCCTTGCACACGTAGCGCCCGTGCAGAATCAGCCAGTGGTGGGCGTGCAGCTTGCGCGCCTCCGGGACGATCTTCTCCAGCTTCCGCTCGACCTCGAGCGGCGTCTTGCCGGGCGCCAGGCCGGTGCGGTTGCAGACCCGGAAGATGTGCGTGTCGACCGCGATGGTCGGCTGCTCGAACGCCACGTTGAGCACCACGTTGGCCGTCTTGCGCCCGACGCCGGGCAGCGTCTGCAGCACGTCGCGGTCGGCCGGCACCGCGCCGCCGTAGCGTTCCACCAGGATGCGCGACAGGGCGATGATGTTCTTGGCCTTGGCGTTGTACAGGCCGATCGTCTTGATGAAGTCCTTGAGGCGCGCCTCGCCGAGCGCGAGCATCTTCTCCGGCGTGTCGGCCACCTTGAACAGCCGCGCCGTCGCCTTGTTGACCCCGGCGTCGGTCGCCTGCGCCGAGAGCACCACGGCGACCAGCAGGGTGTAGGGGTTGATGTATTTGAGCTCGCCCTTGGGGATGGCGATCTTCGCCGCCAGGCGATCGAAGAGCTCCGCAGCCTCGGCCTTTTTCATGGCGGCCACTCTATCGCCTCCGCGGACGGGATACAGGCAAAAATCGGCGTCCGCGGCGCGGCCTGGCCCCGGCCCGCCCGTTTTGCCTGCGTGCCGGCGATCCCATATGATAGGCGACGAAAGCCATGACGCAGCAACCGCACCCGCAGCGCGACGAGGAACTGCTGTTCGACGCCCGCCTGAGGCCGCACCGCAGCCTGGGGCCGCGCGGCTTCGTCGTTCTCATGGCCGCCGTGTGCGGCGTCAGCTTCGTTGCCGGCCTGGCGTTCTTCCTGATGGGCGCCTGGCCGGTGGTCGGCTTCTTCGGGCTCGACGTCGCGCTGATCTATCTGGCGTTCCGCATCAACTACCGCCGCGCCCGGATGTACGAGACGCTGCGCCTGACGCGTCGCACCCTGGTGGTCGAGCGCGTCAGCCATTGGGGCGAGCGGCGCACCTGGCAGCTGCAGCCCTACTGGCTTCAGGTGCTGGTCGACGAGCGGCCCGGCGAGGACGGCGCCTTGATGCTGCGCTCGCACGGCCGCAGCCTGGCGGTCGGCGCCTTCCTGACGGCCGAGGAGCGGCACGACCTGGCGCGGGCGCTGCGTCAGGCGCTGCGGCGGGTGCGCTGCGTCGCGCAGCCCGTCGGCCCCTGCGCGCCCGAGCCGGCGTGAGCGCGGCGGAGATCGCGACCCCGCGGCTGCGCCTCTACCCGCCCCGATCGTCGGACCTCGATGCCCGCCTCGCCATGGAGCACGATCCGGCAGTCATGCGCTTCATCCGGCCCATCCCCGAGGACGCCGCGGCGCAGCGCGCCGAGCTCCGGGCCGCGCTCTGGCACGTCGAGGAGCGCGCGGCGCCCGGCTTCATCGGCTGGTGCGGGCTGTTCCCGCTCGAGGACAGCGGCCTCATCGAGATCGGCTATCGCTTCGCGCGGGCGGCCTGGGGC
>Ga0102952_1000700_pt1 | contig 11933 bp, 8 predicted proteins | sample SalPon2A_C_D1_MG_FD_78506 | JGI IMG/M metagenome (GOLD analysis project Ga0102952, IMG submission 78506) | Soil microbial communities from South San Francisco under conditions of wetland restoration - Salt Pond MetaG R2A_C_D1_MG | ecosystem: Environmental > Terrestrial > Soil > Wetlands | place... | reverse complement strand
TCCCCGAGCGAGCGCGGTTGAAAAAATTCTCGACGTTGAAACTGACCAGGCGCAGGCCCGGCGGCAGGTTCAGGTCATCCACGGTGCGCCGCGGGTGGATGCCCGCCGTGTGTTCAAGTGCAGTGACTTCGAGCAGGTCGCGGCCGAAAGCATGCCAGGCGATGCCGGAGACGCCTTGCAGGCGCTGGCCGGCGCGCAGAGGATGGCGGGCATCGAAAGCCTGCCCGCCGAGGCTCAGGCTTTGGGGGTGGGCGCGGTAGCTGCCATCATCGAGCCAGAGCATCCGCGCGGATGCCGCCCGGGCCAGGCTGGCGGCCCCCGGACCGGGCACGGTCAATGCCGTGGGCGCATAGTGCCGGCCGCCGGCGCTGACCCGGACTTCGCCGTAGCGCACGAAGTCATCCAGGTCCCCCACCGTCAATGCCTGCGCCATGCGCACCCGCATGCCGAGATGGGCCTTCCATGCACCCGGCACAAGTGGCAGTTGCAGGTCGACGGCCACCGGCAGGTCATGATGGCCACAGTGCGTGAGCGTTCGCACGTGCGACAGCTCGGGCACACCGTGAAACAGGTGATAGCGCGCATCGAACGCGATCAGCCAGCCACGCTCGACGGGCAACGCATGCCGGCCGCCGTACACGAACACCGCTTCGGGCGTCGACGGGTCGGCATCCCAGCCGACTCGCGGCGTTTCCAGAAAAAACCCCCTCATGCCGGGAAATACGGAGGTGACCACGCCGCGCACCTCGACCCGCTCGTGCGCCCGGGATGAACCCGCCAGCACGTGCAGCGGCGTGATCTCGCCGTTGCAGCCCGCCCGCGCCGTTGCCGTCGCGAACGCCAGCATCAGCCCCGACACCGCCAGGGCGTTCCTTGCGCGGGTGCTCCTAGCCACCGCTGTGTGCGGTTTGCGGTGTGCCCCGCGTCTCCCCCGGTCCGGCGTGCTGGCGTGCGGGGCCCCGGAGCAGGCTTTGCGGCGTTCGCTGCAAGGTTTCGACAAGCACCTGCAGATGCTCGCTGAGCGTACCCAGCCGATCCATCAGGGCCTCGAGCTGCGGCGCTGTGGTCTGGTTGAACTGGGTAGCCAACCCTGCTGCCGCACTCGCCGCGCGGCCGATGCGGCGCACTGGCTGGCGCGCATCGGCTACCAGCTTGCCGGCCTGCTGGAGCACGCCGTGGGCCGATTTCAGCGTGGCTTGGATCCGGTCGATGAGTTGCGGCATGGCACGCACCGCCGGTTGCGCCGCTTTCTCCAGCGCCACCAGCTGCGCGCTTGCGCGGTCGATGTGGGCGAGCGTGTCGTCGATGTGCCCGCGATTTCGTTCGGAAAGCACAGCCTGCACCGACTTGAGCGTGCTCTTGAGGCTGGCCATGATATCGCCGGCGTTCTGCATCAGTCCCGCCAGGGCGCCCGACTTCAGGGTGAGTTGCGCGGGCGCCTGCGTCGTCGTCTCGATCGTGCCCGACCCCTTGCCCAGGTTCAGCTCGACGGCCTTGCTTCCGATCAGGCCCTGGGACGCGATGGTGGCATAACTGCCCCTGGGCAACGGGAAATTATCGTCGACCGCGATTTTAACTTCGATCTGGCGGCGGTTCTTCGGGGCCAGCGTGACCTTGCGCACGGCGCCGACCTGCACGCCGTGGTAGTTCACAGGCGAGCCCGGCCCCAGGCCGGCGACGTTGCCTTCGGCGATCAACACATACGGCACGCGGGTGACGCCGGGCGTCATCATCCACCAGGCGACCCAGCCCGCACCTATGCCCAGTATGGCAATAAACACGATTGCAATCAGTGCGTGGGCCCGTTCTTCCATTTCGCCACCTCCAGCTAAGACCGATCCGTCGGCTTGCGCGCCTCGCCACCCGGCCGGGTCCGGGCCTTGAGCGCCGCCCCGCGCGGGCCGGCCAGCAATTGGCTTATCGTCTCATGCGCGGCCTCGTCGCGCGAGTCGGCCATTGCTTCCAGCGGCCCGTCGAACACGATACGCCCCTCGGCGAGCACGGCGGCCCGGTTGGCGAGCGCCGCTACCGAATCCAGGTCGTGACTCACCATGACAATGGTCAGCCCGAGCTCCTGGTGCAGGTCCTCCAGCAGGCCGTCGAGTTCCTGGGCCGTCACCGGATCGAGGCCGGTGCCGGGTTCGTCGAGAAACAGCAACTCCGCTTCCACGGCCAGGGCTCGCGCCAGCGCTACCCGCTTGACCATGCCGCCGGAGAGTTCGGAGGGACGCTTGTTGACGTCTTCCGCTGCAAGCCCGGTCAGTTGCAGTTTGTACATGACGATGTCGTGCACCAGCGACTCGTCGATCGCCTCGCCCATGGTGCGCAGCTCACGCAGGGGAAAGGCCACGTTGTCGAACACGTTCAGGGCACTGAACAGCGCGCCCTGCTGAAAGAGCATGCCCCAGCGTTTACGCAGCCGGTTGTGCTCGCGCCAGCCCAGGTGATGAACATCCTGCCCGAACACCTCGACCGTTCCGGCATCGGGCTTGCGCAGACCGATCATCTCGTGCAGCAGGGTGGTCTTGCCGCCGCCGCTGGTGCCGATGATCGCAAGCACGTCGCCACGCTCTGCCGTGAGGTCAATGCCCCGGTGGATCCAGGCGCCGCCGAGGCGTGTCTTGAGGCCGCGTACCCGCACGATGGTCTCGGGCTCGCCGCTCACAGCCCCACTCCGCTGAACATGAACCCGAAGGCGACCTCGATAATCATCACCAGCGAAAAGCCGACCACCACCGCACGGGTGGTGTGGCGCGATACGCTCTGGGTGTCGCGCGGCGCCGTCAATCCATAATAGGCGCTGGTGACGGCGATGATGAAACCGAACAGCGCGCCCTTGCCGATGCCGATGTAGAAATCTTCGATCGGCACCGAATCCGGAAACCAGGCGAGCCACATCTGCCAGGTCACGCCGAGCTGCGAGGCCGACAGGTAGATGCCGCCCAGGATGCCCCAGAAATCGGTCCATACCACCAGCAACGGCATGGCCAGCGTCATCGCGAGTATCCTCGGCATCGCCACCCGCAAGGTCGGCGAGACGCCCAGTGCACGCAATGCTTCGAGTTCCTCGGTCAGGCGCATGCCGCCGATGCTCGCCGTCGTGGCACTGCCGAGGCGGCCCACCAGCACCAACCCGGCGATGAAGGGGCCGAGCTCGCGAGTGAAGGCCAGGCCCACCGCCCCTATAACCTGCTGGTTGAGGCCGAACTGCACCAGCTGACCGGAAATTTCGTAGGTCAGCATCAACCCCACCAACAATCCGAGGAAGCCGAGAAGAAGCATCGACTGGGCACCGGCGCGGAATATCCCGGCGGAAAATTCGCGCAGCGGGAACAGGCGGGGGTTTTCCACGCAGTGCCACAAGTCGACAAAGAACTGTCCGCAAAGCAGCAGGCTGCCGCCCAGTTGCTGGCCAAAGGCGATGATGTACCGGCCCATCCCCGGCAGAATGCGCCGCACCCGCGCAAGATGGCCGGGCAGGGGCGGGCGCACCGGAGAATACCGGCGCAATTGCTCGAACTGGTGGGCGTACGCTTCAAGGCCTTTGATATGGGCCGGCAGGCTGTCGTTCCAGCATCGCCACAGCACCAGTGCACCGGCGCTGTCGAGCCGCCCGAGTGCACTCAAGTCCCAGTGATCGTCCGGTCCCGGGCGCATGTCCTTGAGCCGCTTGAGCACCTCGCTCCGGTTCTCCAGCAGGGGCTGCAGGCACCAATCGCCGCTGAGGCGCAGGTGCCGGACGTTAGACTCCACATCAATCTGAACCTGGGGAGCCCCTTTCATGTCGACCCTCATTCCGCGCCGCCGTGCCTCAGGGGCAGTATAGGACCTATCCCGGAAAACGCCCGATGCAATCGGGATTCCTCGCGGGTTATGCGACAATCGCCCCGAGTCACTGCAGTGCGACCATGCGCCTCGACCCCGCCCGCTCCCCCGCCTCCGCCATGCTCGCCATCGCGACCGCGCTGGTTACTCTGGCCTTCACCCTCGGCCTGTGGAACCACGGCCCGATCCCGTCCATGGAAACGCGGTTCGCCGTGGCGGTTCAGCAGATGCTCGCCCATCACCAGTGGCTGATCCCGGAGAAGAACGGGCTACCCTATATCGAGTACCCGCCTTTCTATTACTGGATGGCGCTGGTGTTCGCCAAACTCGGCGTACCCGTGCTGCCCGCCATCCGTTTGCCCAACCTGATTGCCCTGTGGGTGTGGATCGGCGCCCTGTATGCCCTGGCCCGCCGGATGCTGCCCACGCTGCCGCGCTGGCTGTTGCCGGTTGCCGTGCTGGTGGCTCCGGCCGCCCTCTACAACTTCTTCATCGCCCAGAGCGACGCCTGGCTGTGCGTCGGCGTCACGCTCGCCCTGCTCGGTTACCTGCGCCACGCCGCCGATGGCAACGGGTTCCCCCGGCTGCTCTGGTTCGGCACGGCGCTGGCCGTGTTCGCCAAGGGTCCGCTGGGGCTCGTGCTGGTGGGGCTGGCCGTGGGACTCGACTTGCTGCTGGCTGCGGCAGCCGCTACTGTCCCCTGGCGCGAATTGCCGCGCCGCATATGGCGACTCGCACCGTTTCGCGGCGTGCTGCTGGCCGTGGCGCCGCTCGCCGCCTGGTATATCGCCTGCGGTTTCGTCGCCGGCTGGGATTTCGTGCGTGCCGCGCTCGTGTACGACAACTTCACACGCTTTGTCGCCGGCGCTGGCGGCCACGCCAATCCCTGGTGGATGTACGCCCAGAGTTTCTGGACCGATTACCTGCCCTGGTCGGTGGCGGTGCCTTTCGGCCTGGTCATGGCCGCCCGCCGGCTGCGCGAGCCGGGTCCTCGCCTCGCTCTCGCCTGGGCGGTAACCACGCTCGTATTCTTCTCCCTCTCCGCCTCCAAGCAGAGCAAGTACATCCTGCCCGCGGCGCCCGCCTTCGCGGCCCTGGCACTGATTGCGCTGGGCGTTCTGACACAGCGCCGGCCGGCCTGGCTGACGCGCACGGTCGCCGCCTGGTCGGCTACCATCCTGCTGGTGTTCGTTGTGCTCGTCGGCGCCTGGCTGCCCCAGGTGGGGCCGCGCATCGACGACGATGCGATCTATGCCCGGCTGCGCGGCACGGTCGCTGCCGCCCCCGGACGGGTGACCATGTACCGCTGGCCGCGCTCGCTCATCCTCTGGCAGCTCGGCGCCCCCATGCCCTGGTTTCGCGATGCGCGCGATCTCTACGGGGCCGTTCATTCCGGACGCCTGCGCTCCGGCGACTACGTGCTGGTGTACAGGGACAGCCTGTCCGGCGACGGACCGTATGCGCTGCAGCCCCGACCAGCGGCACCGTACTTTGCCCACGTCATGACCCTCGCCTCCAAAGGCGGCATCGAGGTGTTCCGGGTGCTTCCCGAGGCAGCGAGCCTGCCCCTGCCGCCCACCCCCACGCCACTGCCCACACCGTGGTGGGCCCGCTTCGACACGGACTGAACCGACATGACCACACCTAACTTCGATCTCGATGGCTGGCTTGACGGCCTCGCCCGCGACCCGACCGTATTCGCGCATCAACTGGATACGATTGACCGTCGCTTGCTGCTCGTACACCTTGCCCCCGAGCAAGTACGCGACGCCGCCTTCCTTGACGAGCGGGTGCTGACCGGCAATGAAGCCGGGGCCTGGGTGCCACTTGTACGGGCCCTCGAAACCCCCCTTCCGGCGTCAACCCCGCGGGGGGTGATCTTGCACTGCGGGCACGCCGGCTCCACCCTGGTCGCCCGGTTGCTGGGCGAGCTGCCGGGCGCCTGGGTGTTGCGCGAACCGGTGATCCTGCACCCACTGGCAAGCGAAGCCCGGATGGCCGGTACCCCACCGGCCCGGTTGCGGCCGGAAGAGTTCGCCGCGACCCTGGCCTTTTCGCAGGCCGTGCTCGCCAGAACGCCGGTGCCGGGCCAGGCGGCTATCGTCAAGCACACCAGCCTGACCGCCAACCTTGCCCCGCGGCTGCTCGCCGGCCCCCGCCCACCGGCCATACTGTGCCTGTGGATCCCGCTCGCCGATTACCTGGCCGCCCTGCTGCGCCAACCCGGCCTGCGCCACGGCGTGCGACTGGCCGCAGGAGAATGGATCCACGATATCGTTTCCGTCATGGGCCGGGACGCCCCCATGCTGGGTGAGTTGGAAGACGGCGAGCTCGCCGCACTCAACTGGTGCGCAGCGCAGCTGGCCTTCGCCCGGGCCCGCGCAACGGCAGGCGCTCGCATCCTGGGGTGGCGTTTCGATGACTTCCTCGCCGAACCGGAATCGCGGCTGCAGGAACTTGCCGGGCACCTGGGCCTGAGTACGGCGGCAAGCGATGTTCACCGGGCGCTTTCCAGCCAGTGGCTGCGACGCTACGCCAAGGATCCGCGCTACCCCTTCGATATCGGCGCGCGCCAACAGGAACTGGCGGCGGCCAGGCAGCTGTACTCGGCCGAGATTCGCCGCGGCATTGCCTTCGCCCGGCGCCTGTGGCCTCTATTACCCGTGGACAACGCCTTTGACCACCCGGCCTGAACCGCCGGATACCGCCCCGCTGGCCAGTCAGTCATCCGCCCCCAGGCGCCGGGCACGTTCAGCCTTGTAGGCGGCTTCGTTGCGCCGGGCACGCGCGTTGTAACTGGCCAACGCTTCCGGCCATCCCGCCATCTCGCGCACGGCCAGTTCGGTCAGCAGCTGCGTATGCGCGGCGCCCGCATTCAGCGCCGGGACGTACACGAAACGTTTGCCGCCCGCACCGAGAAACACGTCGCGGTAACGTTGCGCCACCTCTTCCAGGGTTTCGAGGCAGTCCACGGCAAAGCCGGGGCAAGCCACGGTGACACTTTCGATCCCGGCCTCGGCCCAGCCGCGCAAGGTGGCCTCGGTATCAGGCTGCAGCCAGGCGGCGCGCCCGAACCGCGACTGGAAGGCCAGGGCCCAGTCGCTGCGCGCCAGCCCCAGGTTGTGCGCAATAAGCCGGGCGCTGCCCTGGCAGTGGCAATGATAGGGATCGCCCAGCGTAAGCGTGGCACTGGGCATGCCGTGAAACGACAGCAACAAGCGTTCGCCCCGGCCTTCACGTTGCCAGGCTTCGCGCACGCCGGCAGCTACGGCGTCGACGTAGCGGGGGTTGTCGTGATAATGATTGATGAAGCGCAGCGCCGGCACCCAGCGCAACCGCGCCAGTGCCGTGCCGAGGGCATCGCTCGCCGCACCGGTGGTGGCGCCCGAATATTGGGGGTAGAGCGGGAGCACCACCAGGCGTTCGACGCCGGCCTGCATCAGCACGCGCAGCGCCTGCTCTACCGTGGGCTCGCCATAGCTCATGGCCAGCGCCACCGACACCGGCCCTTCGACCCGGGTGGCCAGTGCGTCGCGCAGAGTCTGTTCGAGTGCTCGCGAATGCACCATCAGCGGCGATCCCGCTTCGGTCCATATCGTCCGATAGGCTTCGAGCGCCTTGCGCGGACGCACGCGAAGAATGACGCCGTGGAGCAGCAGCCAGCGCGTCAGCGGGGGCAATTCGATCACGCGGGGGTCGGAGAGGAACTCCCCCAGGTAGCGGCGTACTGCACGCACGTTCAGCGCCTGCGGCGTGCCCAGGTTCATCAGCAGCACACCGCTGCGTGCGACTTCCTCGTGGCGGAAGTCGCTGCGGCCCCAGTAGCGGCTTTTCATCCCCAACGCAGACAAGCCTGCTTAAAGGCTGTAGTAGAGATCGAACTCGACCGGATGGGTGGTCATGCGCACCCGCTGCACGTCCTGGCGCTTGAGTCGGATATAGGCCGTCAGCGCATCTTCGCTGAACACGCCGCCCGCGGTGAGAAAGTCGTGATCGGCTTCGAGCGCATCCAGTGCGCCTTCCAGCGAATAGGCCACCTCGGGAATGTCGGCCGACACTTCGGGCGGCAGATCGTAAAGATCCTTGTCCATGGCCTCGCCGGGGTGCAGGCGATTGAGGACGCCATCCAGACCCGCCATGAGCAGTCCGCTGAATGCGAAGTAGGGATTGGCCATACTGTCGGGGAACCGCACTTCGATGCGCCGCCCCCTGGCGGTCGGCGCGAAAGGCACGCGGATCGAGGCCGAGCGGTTGCGTGCCGAGTAGGCGAGCTTTACCGGTGCCTCGAAGCCCGGCACCAGACGTTTGTAGCTGTTGGTGGCCGGATTGGTCAACGCGTTGAGCGCCCGTGCGTGGCGGATGATGCCGCCAATGAAAAACAGCGCCGTTTCGGACAGGCCGCCGTAGCCGTCGCCGGCAAACAGGTTCTTGCCGCCCTTGCCGAGCGAAAGATGCACGTGCATGCCATTGCCGTTGTCGCCGGTCAGCGGCTTGGGCATGAAGGTCGCCGTCTTGCCGTACTTCTGCGCGACATTCATCACCACGTACTTGAGCAGCTGCACCTCGTCGGCCTTGCGTACCAGCGTGTTCAGACGCACGCCGATTTCACACTGCCCGGCGGTGGCCACCTCATGATGGTGCACCTCGCACTTGACGCCCATCTCCTCCATCACCCGGCACATTTCGGAGCGGATATCCTGCAGCGAATCCACCGGCGGCACCGGGAAGTAGCCGCCCTTGAGTCCGGGGCGGTGGCCGAAGTTCCCGTCGGGGTAGACGCGGCCGGAATTCCAGTTCGCCTCCAGGGAATCGACCTCGAAGAAGGCGCTCCCGACCGAACTGCCCCAGCGCACGTTATCGAAAATGAAGAACTCGTTCTCGGGGCCGAAAAATGCGGTATCCGCAATCCCGGTCTGCTGCAGGTAGGTCTCGGCGCGGCGTGCCACCGAACGCGGGTCGCGCTCGTAGCCGGAGAGCGTGGTCGGTTCCACCACGTCGCAGCGCAGGACGAGCGTGGGGTGCGCCATGAACGGGTCGAGCACGGCACTCGCCACATCGGGCATAAGCACCATGTCGGAGTCGTTTATCTGTTTCCAGCCGGCAATCGAGGAGCCGTCGAAGGCCTTGCCCTCTTCGAAAAAGTCGGCGTCCACAGTGGTCGGCGTCACCGTCACGTGCTGCTCCTTGCCGCGCGTGTCGGTGAAGCGCAAATCTACAAAATGGATCTCACCAGCGGCGATCCGCTTGAGAATGTCATCGGCACTCATGAAAAGGCTCCCGGGTAGACAAAAACACAAATCCCCATCCCATGCCGTCAGCATCGAATGCTGCCGGCCCACCCCTTTATACTAATCCCCTTTGATTCTCGAACTCATTGGTGGGGCCACGCCACATGCCGGAGAAATCGCCAGAAACGTTCCAGGCGCTGGTGCTGCGCTTGCGCCAGTACTGGGCCGACCGGGGTTGCGCGCTGCTCGAGCCCTACGACATGCCCATGGGCGCCGCGACGTTCCATCCCGCCACTTTTTTACGCGCACTCGGCGACCAGCCGTGGCACGCCGCGTTCGTCCAGCCATGCCGTCGCCCGACCGACGGGCGCTACGGGGAAAACCCCAACCGCGGGCAACAATACTTCCAGTTCCAGGTGCTCATGAAGCCGGTGCCCGGCGATTTCCAGCAGTTGTATCTTGGATCCCTCGCCGCCCTCGGGCTGGACCTCGACGTGCATGACGTGCGCTTCGTCGAGGACGACTGGGCGTCGCCCACGCTCGGCGCCTGGGGCCTGGGTTGGGAGGTATGGCTTAACGGCATGGAAATCAGCCAGTTCACTTATTTCCAGCAGGTCGGCGGCATCGAATGCCGTCCCGTCACCGGCGAGATCACCTACGGGCTGGAGCGCATCGCCATGTATCTGCAGAACGTGGACAGCATGTTCGATCTCGTGTGGCAGCACACCCCGGCGGGTTCCCTCACTTACGGCGATCTCTACCTGCAGAACGAGCGCGAGCAGTCGCGTTACAACTTCGAGCTCGCCGACACCGGCCAACTGCACGAACACTTCGCAGCCTCCGAACGCGACCACGGCCGGCTGCTCGAAGCCGGGCAGACACTGCCCGCCTATGAACGCACGCTTGAAGCCTCGCATGCCTTCAACCTGCTCGATGCACGGCGCGCGCTGTCGGTCGCCGAGCGCCAGGACCATATCCTGCGCGTGCGGCGCATGGCCACAGCCGTGGCCCGCGCGTGGCATGAAGCAGCCCCGGCGGACGCAGCCTCGTGAGCCGCCGGGCGCACCAGGACCTGCTGATCGAGATCGGCACCGAGGAACTGCCGGCCGCAGCGCAGGCGCCACTCGCCGGCGCGCTTGCCGACAGCGTGGTCGACATGCTGGCCGGTCGCGGCCTGGACGTGGGCGGCACCGAGGCCTGGTGGGGGCCACGGCGCCTGGCAGTCCTCGTCCGCAGCGTACCCGGGATGGAACCGGACCGCGAAATCGAGCGCCGTGGACCGAGCCTCAAGGCGGCTTTCGACGCCGCCGGCAAACCCACCCGCGCCGCCGAGGGCTTTGCCCGATCCGTCGATACGCCGGTCACCGAACTGGAGACCCTGGACACCGATGCCGGCAGTTGGCTGGTGCACCGCCAAATCCGCCCCGGGCAGCCGCTGGCCGACGTGCTCGCCGAACGGTTGCCCGCCGTGCTGGAGGGACTGCCACAGCCGCGGCGCATGCGCTGGAGCGACAGCGAAGCGAGCTTCCCGCGCCCCGTGCGCTGGCTGTGCGTACGCCTCGGCAAGGACACCGTTGCGGTGGAGGCCTTCGGCCTGCAGGCCGGGGACACCTCGCGCGGGCACCGAATTCATCACCCGGGGCCGGTGCGCTTCAAGTCCCCCTCGGACTACCCCGAAGCTCTCCGGGGTGCCCATGTGATAGCGGATCCCGTCATGCGTCGGGCGGAGATCGTGAAACAGGTGGACGCCCTGGCGCGGACGCTCGACGCTGTGCCGGCGCCGCCCTCAAACGCCCTCTACGACGAACTGGCGGGCCTGGTGGAATGGCCGGTTGCCCTGCAGTCGCGCTTCGAGGAGTCCTTCCTGGAATTGCCGGATGCCATCGTGATCACCACCCTGGCCCATCACGAGCGCTTCATCCCGCTGCGCGGCAGCGACGGCGCCCTGCTGCCGGACTTTATCGCGATCGCCAACCTGGATAGCCGCGACCCGGAACAAATCCGGCGCGGCCTGGCCCGCGTGGTGCGTCCCCGCCTGGACGATGCCCGTTTCTATTTCCGTTGGGACCGCGAGCGCACGCTGGCGGATTATCGCAGCGACCTGGATGCTCTCCAGTTTGCCCCGAAACTTGGCACGATGGCCGAAAAATCGAAGAGATTAGCGGATCTTTCTGCCAGAATCGCTGAAAATGCCGCCTGGCCGGAAACCGACAGGACAACCGCCGCGAGGGCCGGCGAGCTGGCCAAATGCGACCTGGTGACCGGCATGGTCTTCGAGTTTCCCGAATTGCAGGGCGTGATCGGCGGCCTCTATGCCGCCGGCGACGAATCCGACGCCGTCGCCGCCGCGATTGCCGAGCAGTATCTGCCCGCCGGGGCCGACGACCCGCTGCCGGCCACCCCCGCCGGAGCCGCCCTGGCGCTCGCCGACCGCCTCGACACGCTGGTAGGCGGCTTTGCCGCGAACCTGGCCCCGAGTGGAACAAAAGATCCCTTCGGCCTGCGCCGCGCGGCCTTTGGCATTCTTCGCATCGCCGCGGACCGGGCACCGCGGCTCGATCTCTGTCCCCTGCTGGACGCGGCCGCAGCCGGCTATCCGGATGCGCTGAAGGCCCGCGAAGCCGTTCCAAACGTCGTCGAATTCCTGCGCGAACGGCTGCGCAGTCTGATCCTCGACCAGGGCGGCCGCCCCGACGTGGCCCAGGCCGTGTTGTCCGTGTCCCCCCTTGCACCCGGGGAAGTACTGGTCCGCGCGCAGGCCCTCGATGCCTTCCGCCATGGCGAGCACGCCACCGCGCTCGCTGCCGCCAACAAACGCATAGCGAACCTGCTGCGCCAGGCTGCTGCATCTGCGGACGGCACCGCGGCCGCGCCGGCCGC
>Ga0102952_1000699_pt1 | contig 11933 bp, 11 predicted proteins | sample SalPon2A_C_D1_MG_FD_78506 | JGI IMG/M metagenome (GOLD analysis project Ga0102952, IMG submission 78506) | Soil microbial communities from South San Francisco under conditions of wetland restoration - Salt Pond MetaG R2A_C_D1_MG | ecosystem: Environmental > Terrestrial > Soil > Wetlands | place... | reverse complement strand
GAGTTCCGTCCCGATCAGTGCGCCGCGCAGAAACATCGCCCGCACCGCCGCCTGTCCGCCGCCAAGCCGCTCGGTCTGATCCAGCGGCGGCAGCCACTCCCGCCAGTGCGGCGCGCGCATCCGCTGCACCCGGCCGCCCTCCTGGTCGACCAGCACCGGCGCCTCCCAGCCCACCGCAGCGCGCAGGGCCGCGGTCAGGCGCAGAAGCTGCCCCGGCTCCGCGACATTCCGCGCAAACAGGATGAAACCCCAGGGGTCGGCGTCCCGGAAAAAGGCGGATTCGGAATCCGTGAGATCAGGCCCGAGGGGCGCGAGGATATACGCCCCCCGGCCCACCTACTCCTGCACGACCGGAATGCAGTTGGCGCCGTCGCCGACCAGCACCGCGCAGAACTGCCGCGCGTCGTCGAGGTTGTCGAAGCCCAGGGCGCGCAGCCGCCAGAACGTGCGCCCGCCGGTCTGCGCCTCCTGCACCACGCGCTCCTTGCCGACCATGTAGTCGCCAAACCGCGCCTCGACCCGGTCCCACTCGGTTCGCGCGGTATCCGCGCTCGCAAAGGCGCCAAGCTGCACCAGCCGGGTACCCGAGGGGATCGTCGCCGGGTCGATCTCGCCCGAGGCGATGCCCGTGGCCTTCACCAGCCGCACCTGTTGCAGCCCCTCGGGCCGCGCCACCGGCCGCGGCGACATCCGCGGCACGCCGGGGGCGGCCTTCACGCCCAGAGCGTCCTGCGCGGGCACCAGAAGGTTCGCCTCCGAAAGCGCTGCGGCGACCGCCAGATCGGTGGCGCTCGGCTCGCGCTGCCCCGGCACCGGCGCGGGCGCGACATCCTTGGCATCGGCCGTTGCCATGCTGGTGTCCGGCCCGGCCGCGACCGGCTCCGCGCCGCCGTCAGCCGGAGCCACCGCCAACAGTCTTTCCGTCCCGCTCCCCGCCGGCGGCGCGGTCTCCACGCTCGGCAGACCCTCCGGCGCCGGCGGCGGAGCCAGCTCCGCCATCGGCAGATCCTCCGAGGTCAGGCCGGTCGGCTTCGGCGCCAGCACCAGCTTGTCCACGCTCTTGTCCAGCTTCTCCGCCGCGATCCGGTTCACCGCCAGCCCCTGGTATTCGCTGGTCTTGCCGCCGGGATCGGCGGGCGCCACCCGCATCGGCCCTTCCAGCGCGCGCACCACCGGCACGCCGGTAACATCGCGCACCCAGAGCTTCCAGCCCCAGGTCGCCAGCCCCGCAATCAGTAGAACCGACAGGAATGCGCCCGCCCAGTTCATCGCCGCCGCCAGCGTCCCGCCCAAGGGTCGCTCGCCCAGATCCTCATAGTTCATTGCCGCCATTTTCCATGCCTCGCTGCCGCCGCCGGTTGGCCCGGCGGTCCTGACTGCCCGTTCGAGACTGCGGCCCGGGCGCCTGTCGTCAGCGCATTTCCTCGGCCGGAGTCACCCCTAGGATACGCAATCCGTTGGAAATAACAACGCTGACGGCTCTCGGCAGGGCGATTTTCGCCGCCGTCGCCTGCGCGTCGTCCTCCTGGACGAACCTCAGGGCGGAATTTTCGTTGCCCTTGTTCCAGAGCGCATGGAAGTCGCTGGCCAGATCGTAGAGGTAGAACGCCACCCGGTGCGGCTCGTGATTCCGCGCCGCGTTCTCGACCAGCCGCGGCCATTCGGCGATCTTCCGCGCCACCGCGAACTCCGCCTCGTCCTCCAGCCGGGCATTGTCCGACCAGTCCAGATGCATCGCCTCGGCCTTCCGCAGAACCGACCGCACGCGGGCATGGGCGTATTGCACATAGAAGACCGGGTTCTCCTTCGACTGCTCCACTGCCTTGTCGAAATCGAAGTCCAGGGGCGCGTCGTTCTTCCGCGTCAGCATCACGAAGCGGGCCACGTCGGACCCCACCTGCTCGACCACGTCCCTGAGCGTGATGAAGGTCCCCGCCCGCTTCGACATCTTGAAGGGCGCGCCGTTCTTCCACAGCTTCACCAGCTGCGTCAGCTTGATGTCGAGCGGCACCCGCCCGTCCGACAGCGCGCTGACGGCGGCGTTCATCCGCTTCACGTAGCCGCCGTGATCGGCCCCGAAGATATCGATCAGCTCGTCGAAACCGCGTTCGATCTTGTCCCAGTGATAGGCGATGTCGGGCGCGAAATAGGTCCAGGCCCCGTCCGATTTCATGATCGGCCGGTCCACGTCGTCGCCATGCTCGGTGGAGCGGAAGAGGGTCTGCTCCCTGGGCTCCCAGTCCTCCGGCACCTTGCCCTTGGGCGGCTCCAGCGTGCCTTTGTAGATCAGGCCCTTCTTTTTCAGTTCGCCGATCGCCGCCTCGATTCTGCCGGTGCCGTAGAGCGACTTTTCGGAATAGAAATGATCCATCCGCACACCGAGCAAAGCCAGATCCGCCCGGATCAGGTCCATCATCGCGGCGGTGGCGAAGTCCCGCACCGGCTCCAGCCACTCCGACTCCGGTTTGTCCAGAAGCGTGCCGCCGAATTTCTCCTTCAGTGCCCGCCCCGCGTTGACTAGGTAGTCGCCCGGATAGAGTCCCTCGGCGATCTCGGGCGAGAGCCCGTTCGCCTCGCGGTACCGCTCATAGGCCGACCGCGCCAGAACATCGACCTGCGCGCCGCCGTCGTTGATGTAGTATTCCCGCGTCACCTCGTAGCCCGCGAAATCCAGAAGGCTCGCCAGCGCATCGCCGAAGACCGCGCCCCGGGTGTGGCCGACATGCAAAGGCCCGGTGGGGTTGGCCGAGACGAATTCCACGTTCACCTTCACGCCCGCGCCCATCCCGGAATGGCCAAAGGTTTTCCCTGCGTCGATCGCCTCGGCCACCACGTCATGCCAGACGGCGGGGGCGAGCCTGAGGTTGATAAACCCCGGCCCCGCGACCTCGGCGGTCTCGATCGCATCGTCGTCTTTCAGCCGCTGGGCGAGGTCCACCGCGATGTCACGCGGCGCCCGCCCCGCCGGCTTCGCCAGCACCATCGCGGCATTCGTCGCCATGTCGCCATGGCCCGCGTCGCGCGGCGGCTCGACGGTAACGTTGCCCCAGGACAGCCCCGAAGGCAGCGCGCCCTCGGCCACCATGGCGTCCAGCGTTTCGATGATGGCGGTGCGGATATCGGCGAAAATGTTCATGCGGTGCTTCCGGCAAGGCTCGGGCGCGGTTTAGCACTCCTGTTGCCTGCGTCAACGCGGGGTCGTGGCCTGGCCTGATGACCAGGGGACGGCAGTCGCTCCGCTGCAGGTTGCCGACCCGAACGGGTCGCCGCATCGGTCGTAGCGTGTCGCGAAACGACACCGGCCCTGCCGGCGCACAGAAGCTGCACCGCCGGACTCGCCGATCTTGCAGTGTTGTGCGCGGCCCTTCCTCCTGCCGCGCTTGCATCACGATGGCGGTGCCGATGGCATCAGCAAACCCGACGTCCGATCTTCATGGCGAACCGGTCATCCGCAAGAAAACCGGATGTCGGCACTGCGCCCGAGGCGGACGTAAAGACGGTTGGAATACGCCGCGACGAAGCGATGTATTATTCAGAACCTTTCCCCGTCGCCGATGCATGATGTGGCATAGCGCCATTCGGGTGTCGATTTACCGCTACTCCAAAATACGAAGCAGATGGCCGCAACTTTGCCGGATCAGACCCAATGCAAGAGTGAAATGACCGAAACCGCAGATTGATTGGACCCCGAACCGCAGAGTTTGTCGCCAGATCGGGTGACACGTCCTGTTTGGATCGAGGGCTAGATTGCATGAATCACACCTGCCGCGCCCGGCAAGCCCCTGGTAAAGGTATGATCACGGTGGAAATCTATGACTCGGCAAAAATTTCCAATCCCGATAGCCGCGGGGATCTCGATCGAGGGCATTCTTGCGAAGGTATCTGCTACAGCGAGTTAGCCCGGCGATTGGCCGTGGTTCGCAATGGTCCGCCAAGTATGCACACCCTTTGTGGGCAGCGCGACGGATATCAAGCGACACGGAAACATTCGCGTCTCTGCCACAGCAGAGTGAGGAACTATCGCTAGGCGCGACCCGGCACGCCGCGACAAGTGCACCGGAATCCGTTAAAGTTTCGCCGCCAAGAGGAAGCGTGAAATGAACCTTCGCCCGCCCAATATGGTTTCCGATGAGGCTGCCGATCGCGAAGCCATCATGGCGGTCGTGGAAGCCGAAACACGTGCCTATTTTGCAAAGGACTTCGACACCTGGGCCAGCTTTTGGGTGCAGGATTCCGAAGTCGAACGATGGGTCGGCCAGTATGGACGTGTCATTCGGGGGTGGACTGATTTCGAGAAAGCGATGCGCGATGCCCAACGGCGCTACCCCTCGCCCATAGACGGCAATCTTGAGAAGTCGCGCGTCAGTTTGCGGATCGGGGGCGATCTGGCCTGGTTGACCTACGAGGAACGGATGCAAAGTGAAGCCTCCAACTATGCGCTTCACGTCCTGAATATTCTGATCCGTGTGGAAAGAGAGTGGAAGCTGGTTTTCACGGCCACTTTTCAATGCCGCGAACTATCGAAAACCATCCCCATGGTGTCGGCGGACACGAAAGGCAGGATCATCGACATGAACGATCAGGCGCGATTACGACTGGAACATCATTCGCATTTGGTCGTTCACAACGGGGTCTTGCGGGCAAGAAATCCCCGTCGGGCACGCGAACTGCGCCGCGCGCTGGAACAGGCCCCCGATGTGTTGTACTGCCGGTCGCCCGATCTTCAAGCCAGCACGAAGGCAGGGGTACGTTTTCCAGTTATGCTCGGCGACGTGGACGCTGGCGACGTCGCGGTTTGCTGGATCGAACCGTCAATCGACCGTACATTTGTGACATTCGACGATTTCAATGCACTTGAGATGCGTATTGCGGTGGCCCGGATGGTTTTCCGCTTGTCGCCCAGCCAAGCAAAGGTTGCACGTTTGATAGCCGAGGGGCTGGATTGCACAGCTATCGCCGAACACCTGTTGGTGACACCAAACACAGCGCGGACCCATCTACGTCGCATTTATGAAAAAACGGGCGTTGCCAGCCAACCGGCACTTGTAAGGGTCTTGCTCAGCGTTGGAGGGATCTAGGAATTCGCAGCGCGCAAAGACGCAACCCTCGATCGGTCGGATTGGAACCCACTCGCAAGGTTCAGGCCGAGACTGACCTCTCGTCCCGCAAGTCGGACCTTTCCTGTTTCCAGCAAAGGTCCGCAGGCTGGAGAAGCGGTCGTTTGCTGCCTTGACGATTTTCGGGGCCCGATCCTAATTTGGTGCGGTAACACACGACTGCGCAGCGATGACCTATGACCGGGAACTGATCTCGAACGGCAACCCGATGGAGACGGTGGTGGGCTTCTCCCGTGCCGTCCGCGTCGGGCCTTACATTTCCATCGGCGGCACCGCGCCCGTCGGCCCCGACGGCAGGACCGTCGGCATCGGCGACGTCGCGGCCCAGACCCGCCGCTGCATCGAGATCATCGAGGACGCACTCACCCGCGCCGGCTCCGGCCTGCACGACGTGGTCCGCACCCGCGTCATCCTCACCGACATCGAGACCTGGCGCGAGGCCATCGACGTCCGCAAGGAATTTTTCCGCGACATCCGCCCCGTTGACACGATCATGGCCGTCACCCGCTTCGTGAACCCCGAATGGCTGGTGGAACTTGAAGCAGACGCCGTGATTCACGGCTGGGAGACCCGCTGACCCGCTCCAGCCTTTCTTCCTGGCCAAAATACTCCGGGGGAGTCGGCGGAGGCGACGGGGGTGAGGAGGATCGGAAAGCGGTCCGGCGGACTGTTTTCCCGACGAACGCCCCCTGACATCGCGCCCGCCGCCGCACTCTTGCAGGGACGCTAGTTCACCGGATCGCGCAGCATCCGGTCCATGACCGGACAGGCGTCCGCGCCATTCGACCGGCAACTTTCCAGCATCGAGACCAGTGTCGCCTCCATCTCCCGCAGCTCCGCAATCCGCTCGCGCATCGTCACAAGCTGCCGCTCGCTGACCGCCTGCACCTGGGCACATTCACAGTCGCCGGTTCCGGCCGCCTTGAGCAGAACAGCGATGTCCTCGATGGGAAACCCCAGATCCCGGCACCGCCGCACGAAGCGCAGCCGCGCCACGTCGTCGCCGGAAAACCGCCGGCGTCCCGAGTCCGACCGCTCCGGCGGGGCGATCAGGCCCCTCCGCTCATAGTAGCGGATCGTCTCGATATTCACGCCGCTCCGTCGCGCGGCCTCTCCGATACCCAGCATGGACAAGAAACCAGTTGATTCTGTAGCGGCTACAGATTGCAGAAATCGGATGGGGGTTGAAACCCCCCATGCCTCGGAAACCCACTCGCCACTCACGGAAGCAGGGAACGAGGGCAGGGCCCGGTGCTCACCCACTCGCACCGGGCCCCATGATCCCGCGTTTTCCGTTCGGGGAAGACCTCACCCCACCGGCACGCTCCGCATCGCCGCTGCCCCGGGGCCGCCGCCGATGAACCGCTCGTGGCACTCAAGCGCGAACCGGTCGGTCATCCCGGCGATATAGTCCGAAACGATCCGTGCCAGCGCCGTCTCCCCCTCCGCCTCCTCAACATCCTTCCGCCACTGCTTCGGCAGCCGCTCGAGGTGCGCGATGAAAAACGGAAACAGCGCCTCGATCACCTTCGTCACCTCCGCCCGCATCGTCACCACCGAAGGCGCCCGGTACATCCGCTCGAACAAAAACCGCCGGATCACCTTCAGATCAGCCCACAAGGGATCGGAGAACCGGATGATCTGGAACCCAGCCCTCCGGATGTCGTCGGCGCCCTTCGGACCGATCTCCAGAAGACTCTCGCGGGCCACCCCGATCACGTCCTCCACCAGGATACCGAAGAACCGCCTTAGCGCCTCGTGCCGCCGCCGGTAATAGTTCAGCCCCCGGTATTTCGCGTCCACCTCGCCGAAACACCGCTCCAGGATCGGCAGTTCCGCCAGCTCGTCGGTCGAGAACAGCTCCGCCCGCAAACCGTCGTGCAGGTCATGGTGATTATAGGCCACGTCGTCCGAGATCGCCGCCACCTGCGCCTCGGCCGAGGCATAGGTGTCAAGCTCCAGATCGTGCCGCGCCTGATAGACCGCCAGCGCCCAGGGCCAGGGCTGGCCCACCGGACCGTTGTGCTTGGCGATCCCCTCCAGCGTCTCCCAGGTCAGGTTCAGCCCGTCGAACTCGGCATAATGCCGCTCCAGCGAGGTGACGATCCGGATCGCCTGCGCGTTGTGATCGAACCCTCCGTAGGGACCCATCAGTGCCGAAAGCGCATCCTCGCCGGTGTGCCCGAACGGCGTGTGGCCGAGGTCGTGCGCCAGCGCCACCGCTTCGGTCAGCTCCGCGTTCAGCCCCAGCGCCCCGGCAATCGTGCGCGCCACCTGCGCCACCTCGATCGAATGGGTCAGCCGGGTGCGGAAATAATCCCCCTCGTGCTCGATGAAGACCTGGGTCTTGTGCTTCAGCCGGCGAAAGGCGCTGGCATGGATGATCCGGTCCCGGTCACGCTGGAAACACGACCGGAAGGTCGATTCCTCCTCCGCATGGAGCCGCCCCCGGCTCTCGTCCGGATCGGATGCATAGGGCGCACGCATCGGCCTGCCTTGTCCTGTCCCAAGGCCCCTATACGCCCCGCAGCGCGCGAGGCAAAGGGAACCGGCTGGACAGCCTCCGCCCCCGGCCCTACCTCTGTCGGGCTGGAAGACCTCCCCGGCACGGATGAGAGATGACCGCAACCGCCGAGACCGAGCGGGCCGAGACGCCCATGCCGAACCGCTGGATCGCGGTGGTCATCCTGCTCATGGCGAATTTCATGAATCTGATCGACATCACCATCGTGAACGTCGCGCTGCCCACCCTGAAACACGACCTCGCCGCGCCCGCGAGCCATATCGAATGGATCGTCGCGGGCTACGTCTTCGCATTCGCGCTTCTGCTGCTGCCGGCCGGCCGGATGGGCGACATCCTCGGGCGGCGGGCGATGTTCCTCGCCGGGATTGCCGTCTTCACCTCCGCCTCAGCGCTCTGCGGCCTCGCCCCCTCTATCGAGTGGCTGGTCGCCGCGCGGCTCATTCAGGGCGCGGGCGGGGCGATGATGACGCCGCAGACGCTCGCGCTGGTGCCAGCGCTTTTCCCGCCGGAGGAGCGCGGCGGCGTGTTTTCCTTCTTCGCGGTTGCGGCGGGCCTTGCTTCGGTCGCCGGGCCCATCCTCGGCGGCATCCTGATCGCGCTCGACATCTTCGGCCTTGGCTGGCGGCCGATCTTCCTCGTCAACGTGCCGTTGGGCCTCATCGCCTTTCTGGGCGCGCTCAAGATGGTCCCCGCCGTTCCGGGCAACCGGAAACTGGGGGTCGACGTGGTCGGCATCCTCCTCGCCGGCACCGCGCTTCTGTCGCTGCTCGTGGTGCTGATCGAAGCCCCCTCGATGGGCTGGCAGACCTGGATGGCGGCGCTTCTCATCCTCTCGCCCGCAACGGGATTCGCCTTTGTCCGCTGGCAGATTCGGCAGGCCCGCAACAACCGGCCGCAACTCCTGCCGCTCCGGCTGATCCGCCACCCGAGCTTCCTTACCGGCAGCGTCCTCGCGGGCGTGCTTTTCACCGCTCCGCCGGGCTTCTTCCTGACCTTCGCGCTCTATCTCCAATCGGGGCACGGACTGACGCCGCTGCAGTCGGGGCTGACCACGGTGCCCTATTCGCTGGGCGTCCTTGCCGGTGCCCCGGTCTCCAAACGGCTCGGAAACGCCTACCTGCGCCAGAGGGTGATCGCCGGAACCCTGCTTCTGGCGCTCGGCTTCGTCTGGCTTCGTGTCGTCGTCGGCCAGATGACTGGCGGAGTGACCTGGTTCTGGACCGCGCCCCCGCTGCTCGTGGCCGGTATCGGGCTCTCGACCACCGTCTCGCCGCTCTTTCAGACCGCGCTTGCGGCGGCAACCGGCAGCGATACCGGCTCCGCCTCCGGCGCGGTGCAATCCTTCCAGCGGCTCGGCGGCGCCTTTGGCGTGGCGATCACCGGCGGCATCTTCTTCGCGCTCCTCGGCGGCGCGGCGCAGGGCGACATCGCCGCCTACACCAGGGCCGAGACCATGGCGCTCCTCGTGCCGGTCGTCGTTTCGCTGTCAATGGCAGCCTTCGCGCTCTGGCGCCCGCTGCCGGAAAGCTAGAAGGCCGGGCCAACCGCCGCCATCCTCGTCCGCAGCGAAGCCGCAGGGCAGCGCCCGTCCGTCCCGGCAGGCGGACGCTTCGCTGATGTCAGCGCGCGGCTCGGGCGTTGGAGGTGTGCGTTAGCATAAAGCGCTGACCCCAGATGGTGGAGCCGCCCACCCACGGACGGGCGCTCCCCGGCTAGCGCTGGGTTCTTCACAACCGCCCCCCGGCGCGTCCGGCGCGTTCGTCGCTGAATGAGTCCACCGGACACATTCCAAGACGGGCCTCACCCCAACAGACGAGTGCTGCCCGGCTTCCGGTGCGCATGTCACACGCGCCTCGGGGCCTTCGCGCCACGCCTTGTCCCAAACCCGCCCCGCGCATATATCTGACACCCGAGGTAAGCCCATGAACCTGACCCTGCCGCCCACCGTGACCCCCCGCGCCTTTGCGCGGCTGGCCGAGATCAACGCCGCCCCCAAAGCGCTCCGCGTCGCGGTGGAAGGTGGCGGCTGCTCGGGCTTCCAGTATGCCATCGATCTCGACGACCCCGCCGAGGGCGATCTGGTGCTCGAAGGCGACGGCCAGACGGTCGTCGTCGACTCGGTCTCGCTGCCCTTCCTCTCCAACGCCGTGATCGATTTTTCCGACGAGCTGATCGGCGCGCATTTCGTGGTCGACAACCCGAACGCGACCTCCTCCTGCGGCTGCGGCACCTCGTTCTCGATCTGACCCGAACACCCCTTTCCAGACCGGAATCCGTCAGCGCGCCCCGTTCATCACGGTTTCCCGTCCAGACCTTGCCATACACTTTGCAGACGCCTTGCCGACGGGTTGCAGACACAGCGGATCCGCGCATTTTCGGAGGGAATTAGTGATTCGCCGCGTCCTGCCGGTTTCCAACCGGCAAACCTCCGCGCGGTGGGGCCAGACCTCATGAAGGCTTTTGACAAGACAGTGAAAAAAATATCTGGTCAGCCCATGAAAATCGCCACCTTCAACATCAACGGCGTCAAGGCCCGGATCGAGACCGTCACTCAATGGCTGACCGACAGCGCCCCCGACGTGGCCCTCCTTCAGGAGATCAAGTCGGTAGACGAAACCTTTCCCTGCGATCCTTTCGAAGACCTCGGATACAACGTTGAAACTCATGGACAAAAGGGCTTCAACGGGGTGGCCATCTTGTCCAAATATCCACTCGAGGACGTCACCCGCGGCCTCCCTGGCGACGACAGCGATGAACAGGCCCGCTGGATCGAGGCGACCGTGGTCGGCGACACCGCCATCCGCCTCTGCTGCCTCTACCTGCCCAACGGCAACCCCGCCCCCGGCCCCAAATACGACTACAAGCTCGGCTGGATGGAGCGCCTCAAGACCCGCGCCCAAGACCTTCTGAACGCAGAAGAACCTGCGCTCATGGCGGGCGACTGGAACGTTATCCCGCAATCCGAGGACGCCGCCCGTCCCGAGGCCTGGACCGAAGACGCCCTCGCCCTCCCCGACACCCGCCGCGCCTTCCGCGAAATCCTCAACCTCGGCTTCACCGAGGCCTTCCGGGCCCGCACCCAGACCCCGGGTCATTACTCGTTCTGGGACTACCAGGCGGGCGCCTTCGAACGCAACGACGGCATCCGCATCGATCACATGCTCCTCACCCCGCAAGCTGCTGATCTGATGCAGGATTGCTGGATCGAGTCGGCGCTCCGCGGGCGCCCGAAACCCTCCGACCACGTGCCGGTCTGGCTCGACCTCGCCGCCTGATCCGGCACCCTCGCCACATTTTTGCCGTACGAATTTTCTATGGGTCACCCGACCAGGAGACGACAGATGAAACCCCTTCCAATCCTCCTCACCGCCCTCCTCCTCGCCGCGCCCGCAGGCGTCATCGCCAAGGACCACGGCCGCGAGGGCTGCCCGCCTGGGCTGGCCAAGAAATCTCCCCCCTGCGTTCCGCCGGGACTGGCAAAGAAAGGCTATTCCTCCGACGGCTGGCGCGATGGCCGCGAACACGATGCCGCCGAAGGTTACCTCTTCGACCACTACCGCCGGGGAGACCGCCTGCCCCGCGACCGCTACGTCGCGCTCCGCACCGGTGACCACGTGATCTTCAACGGCGAGCGTTACACCGTCGTCGATACCCGAAATGGCATCATTCTCCGCCGCGGCGACTACCGCTACCGTGTGCCACGCTACAACGACGGCACCGACCTCGTCCGCGTCGGCGACGTGCTCGTCCGCGTCGACGGCACCACCGGCGCCATCGTCCAGATGATCCGGCTGGCCGACCTGATCCTTCGCTGACGACGCTGGCCGTTCCCCTCGCCCACGCCCCGTGCTAAGCGGGCGGGGCGCGAAAGGGAAAGGGCCGCCGATGCGACTTCACAGCCTCGACCACGTCAACGTCCGCACCGCCGACCTCGCCGGCATGATCGCCTGGTACGGCGACGTCCTCGACATGCACCCTGGCCCCCGCCCGCCGTTCTCGATTGGCGGCGCCTGGCTCTACGCTGCCGGCAAGCCCATCGTCCACCTGGTCGAAACCGCCGCCGTCCCCCGTTCCATCGAGCCGAAGATCGAGCACTTCGCCATCGGCGCAACCGGCCTGCCCACCTTCGTCGCCCGGCTGACGGAGCGCGGCGTCGCCTATTCGCTCGACCCGGTCCCCGGCCTGCCGGTGGTACAGGTCAACATCACCGATTGCGACGGCAATCACATCCACATCGACTTCCCGGCCGACGAAGCCGAAGGGGTTTCCTGAGCCTTCTTCATGGCTGAAAT
>Ga0102952_1000694_pt1 | contig 11996 bp, 8 predicted proteins | sample SalPon2A_C_D1_MG_FD_78506 | JGI IMG/M metagenome (GOLD analysis project Ga0102952, IMG submission 78506) | Soil microbial communities from South San Francisco under conditions of wetland restoration - Salt Pond MetaG R2A_C_D1_MG | ecosystem: Environmental > Terrestrial > Soil > Wetlands | place... | reverse complement strand
TGTTCGGACGCATCAAGGATTTCCGCCGGATAGCGACCCGATACGACAGGCTGGCTCGAAACTTCCTCGCTGCCGTCTGCCTCGTCGCTACAATCTGCTACTGGTTATGAGTCCGGAGCCTAGTGCGCATTGACGCGTTGGCCTTGAGCTTGGCGCCTACATGTGGAAGGCCAAACACCTGCTCGTCTGGCAATCGAACAATCAACTTAAAATTCTTGAGATCCGCCGGTGTATACTGAAATCCAAATGGCCTATGACAAAGCCATTCTTCAAGATTTGTAAGGCTGAAACGACACTTGCAGGCCAAGAAACTTTCCAGGCTATCAATCAATGCGCCCAAAAGTGCATACCTCGGCATCCGAATTTCTGTGGTTAGGCCAGGCACCGCCAACTGACCACCACCAAACAGATTATCAATCAGGGTTAACTTTCCCCCGCCTCTTAGAACACCATGCAAAGTGGGAATTGCATCCGGAATAGTCTTGCCAAAGGTCTCATAGAAACCAAACTGACCGAGTAGAGACAATTCACACCCGCTAGTCGGATCGTAGCTCAGAGTTCCTCCGATCTTGTTGTCCGGATCGTCTGGCTTCCACCAAACCCCTTCATGTTTGAAGGAAGTTAGGAGCTTATCGGTCATGAGCTATCGATGCCTCTGCGCCGACCTTTGAATGAGTTCAATATTTCGGATTCTTGGCAATTCGAATAAGAAAGAGCCCCCCTAATGCGCCTCGGCCCAGTTGGCGCCCTGGCCGACGTCGACGACGAGCGGCACGCTGAGCTCGACGACCGGGCTGGCGGCGTTCTCCATCACCGCGCGCACCACCGCGGCGGTCTCCTTCACCTCCTTCTTCGCCACCTCGAAGAGGAGCTCGTCGTGCACCTGCAATAGCATGCGCGCGCCAAGCCCCGCGCCGTCGAGCGCGGCCTGCACGCGCACCATGGCGCGCTTGATGATGTCGGCCGCGGTGCCCTGCAGCGGCGCGTTGATCGCGGCGCGCTCGGCGAAGTTGCGCCGCGCCGGGTTCTTGTCGCGGATCGCCGGCACGTGCACGCGCCGCCCGAACAGCGTGGTCACGTAGCCCTGCTCGCGGCAGGCCGCCTTGGCCCGGTCCATGTAGTCGAGGATCTCGGGATAGCGCTCGAAGTAGGCGTCGATGTAGGCCTTGGCCTCGCTCTGCGCGATGCCGAGGTTGTTGGCCAGCCCGAAGGGCGAGATGCCGTAGATGATGCCGAAGTTGATCGCCTTGGCCTGGCGCCGGACCATCGGGTCCATGCCCTCGATCGGCACGCCGAACACCTGGCTCGCCGTCGCGGCGTGAATGTCCAGGCCGTCCTCGAACGCCTGCCGCAGCCCGGCGACGCCGGCGACGTGCGCGGCCAGGCGCAGCTCGATCTGGCTGTAGTCGAGCGACAAGAGGACGTGGCCCTTGTCGGCGACGAAGGCGTTGCGGATCTTGCGCCCCTCCTCGCTGCGGATCGGGATGTTCTGCAGGTTGGGGTCGGACGAGGCGAGCCGCCCGGTCGAGGCGACCGCTTGGCTGAACGAGGTGTGCACCCGGCCGGTCTCCGGGTTGATCTCCTTCTGCAGCGCGTCGGTGTAGGTGCTCTTGAGCTTGGCGAGCTGGCGCCAGTCGAGCACGCGCGCCGGCAGGTCGTGGCCCTGCGCGGCGAGGCCCTCGAGCACGTCGGCGCCGGTCGCGTAGGCGCCGCTCTTGCCCTTCTTGCCGCCGGTCAGGCTCATCTCGTCGAACAGGATCTCGCCGAGCTGCTTGGGCGAGCCGATGGTGAACTCGCGCCCGGCCAGGCGGTAGATCTCGGCCTCGAGCTCGACGATGCGCGCGGCGAAGTCGTTCGACAGGCGCGCGAGCTCGGCGCGGTCGACCTTGATGCCGGCGCGCTCCATGCGCGCCAGCACCGGCACCAGCGGGCGCTCCAGGGTCTCGTAGACCGTGGTCACGCGCTCGGCGACCAGGCGCGGCTTGAGCGCCCGGTGCAGCTGCAGCGTCACGTCGGCGTCCTCGGCGGCATAGTCGAGCGCCTTGTCGAGCGCCACGCGGTCGAAGGTGACCTGCGCCTTGCCGCTGCCGGCCACGTCCTTGAACTTGATGGTGTCGACGCCGAGGTCGAGGCGCGCCAGCTCGTCCATGCCGTGGCCGTGCAGGCCGCCCTCGAGCACGTAGGAGATCAGCATGGTGTCGTCGATCGGCGCCATCTCGATGCCGTAGCGCGCCAGCACCAGCATGTCGTACTTGACGTTCTGCCCGATCTTGAGCACGCCGGGATGCTCCAGGAGCGGCTTGAGCGCGGCGACCGCCTGATCGCGCGGGATCTGCGGCGGCGGCGCCGCCTCGGCGCCGAGGTCGAGCTCGCCGTCCGGCCCCGACGCGCGGTGGCCGAGCGGGATGTAGCAGGCGCGCCCGGGCGCGAGCGCCAGCGACACGCCGACCAGCTCGGCGGTGTGCGCGTCGAGCGAGGTCGTCTCGGTGTCGACCGCCAGGATGCCGGCCTCGAAGGCCGCGTCGATCCAGGCCTCCAGCGCGGGCAGCGCCTGCACCAGCTCGTAATCGCGCTCGCCCGACGGCGCGCCGGCGCCCGGCGCCGCGGCGCCTTCGGCTTCCAGCAGATCGCCCAGGCGGGTGACGATCGAGCGGAAGCCGTTCTCCTCGAGGAAGGCCTTGAGAGTCGCCGGCTCGAGCTTGCGGATTCTGAGCTCGTCGAGCGGCACCTCGACCGGCACGTCGGCCTTGAGCTCGACCAGCCGGCGCGAGATGCGCGCGAGCTCGGCGTTGGCGATCAGGTTCTCGCGCCGCTTGGGCTGCTTGATCTCCTCGGCGTGCGCCAGCAGGGTCTCCAGGTCGCCGTACTGCGCGACGAGCTGCGCCGCGGTCTTGACGCCGATGCCCGGCACGCCGGGCACGTTGTCGGTCGAATCGCCGGCCAGCGCCTGGACCTCGACCACCTTGTCGGGCGGCACGCCGAAGCGCTCCTCGACCTCGGCGGGGCCGATCGCGCGGTTCTTCATGGGATCGAGCATGGCGATCCCCTCGCCGACCAGCTGCATCAGGTCCTTGTCGGAGGACACGATGGTGACCTCCAGGCCCTTGGCGCGCGCGGCGCGCGCGTAGGTCGCGATCAGGTCGTCGGCCTCGAAGCCCTCCTGCTCGATGCAGGGCACGTTGAAGGCGCGGGTCGCCTCGCGGATCAGGCCGAACTGCGGAATGAGCTCCTCCGGCGGGTCGGGCCGGTTGGCCTTGTAGGGCTCGTAGATCTCGTTGCGGAAGCTCTTGCGCCCGGCGTCGAAGATCACCGCCAGGCCCTCGGTCTCGGTGTCGGCCAGCAGCTTGATCAGCATGTTGGTGAAGCCGTAGACGGCGTTGACCGGCGTGCCGTCCGGCCGGGTCATCGGCGGCAGCGCGTGGAAGGCGCGGAAGATGTAGCCCGAGCCGTCGATCAGGTAGAGGTGGTGGTCGTGGCCGGCCGCGTCCTCGGCGGCCGGCCCGCTGCGGGCGGCGCCCTTGTCGGGTGGAGTCATGGCGCCGAGCATGCCGGAGGGCCGCGCCGGAGTCGAGCCGCGCCGGCCGGCGGGCGCCTCGTGCCGACGCGCCGACGAACGGGCCGCGTCGGACCGGGGGACAATGAACGGGAAGCGCCGGCCAGCGCTCCCCATGCCTCGACAAGCTCGGCATGAGGGCCGCATTCCAAGGGCCTCGTCCCGAGCCTGTCGAGGGACGAAGGAGGCGGGACGGAGGCGGAGCCCCGACCGATCGCTTCCTCCGCCGGCCGGCACGCGCTCACGCGTCGGGCAGCTCCGACTTGAAGTCCTCGTACTTGCCGCCCGGGCCGCGCGGAATCGACTCGGGGTAGCTGAACACGATCTCGAAGGGGTGGCCGATGCGCGCCAGCACGATGGCGCGCAGCTTCGCCTCGTCCGCGGGCGTGAACGCAGGGTCGGCGACGACGCGCATCTCGAGGCGGTGGCGCGTCTTCTGCACCAGCTGGTACTGCTTGAGCGCGGGCACCTCGACGTAGCGCGCCTCGCTGAGGCGCGGCCACAGGCGGCGCCCGTCGGGCAGGGTCAGCAGGTTGCGCGCCCGCCCCAGGATGCGGGTCAGCACCGAGAGGCCGCGGCCGCAGGGGCAGGGGCCGCCGCGCTCGGCCAGGTCGCCGATCTCGTAGCGGATCAGCGGCGTGGCGAAGTTGTGCAGCGGGGTGGCCACGACGCGGCCGATCTCGCCCGCGCCGCAGGGCGTGCCGTCGTCGCGCAGCACCTCGAGCAGCACGCCCTCGTCCTGCGCGTGGTAGTGCGCGTGGTCGGGGCACTGCAGCGCCAGGTAGCCGAGCTCCTGGGCGCTGTACATGTCCTTGATCTCGACGCCGAAGACCTCGCGGCAGGCGTCGCGCAGCGTGGGCGGCAGCGCCTCGGCGAAGGTGGCGATCTGCCTGAGCCGCTTCGGGGCGTCGCCGGCGGCGCGGAAATGGCGCGCCAGGTCGCCGAGCGCCGAGGGGTAGCACAGCAGGTAGTCGGGGTCCTCGCGGCGCAGCCACTCGGCCTGCTGCTCGGTGCTCGCCAGGATGCTGAGCGCCGCCGAGGGGCCGCTGCGCACCAGGCTGGCGGTGGCCGGGCCCCAGGTCCGGCTGCGCGCGCCCGCGGGGTAGAGGCCCTTGCCCTCCGGCAGGCTGCGGATGGCGGCGAACTTGCCGCGAAAGTCGCGGCGCTGCCACAGGTGGTCGCGCAGGGTGAACAGCAGCCAGAAGCGCTGCGTGACCGGCGTGGTCAGGGCGGTGAGCGGCCGCCCGGTCGAGCCCGAGGTCGAGATCGCCTTGGTCGGGGCATGGCCGCGCGGCAGGCGGGCGGCGACCAGCGCGGAGCCCGCCGCCTGCACCTCGGCCCGGGTGAGGACCGGCAGGCGCGACCAGAGCTCGGGCGTCGGCGCCCGGCCGGCCTGGTGCCCGGCCGCCGCCAGGCGCTCGCGATAGTGCGGCACGTGGCGCGCCGCGTGGTCGAGCAGCCGGCCGGCCTGGCGCAGCTGCGCCGCGCGGAGCCGCTCGGCCGGCCACCGCTGGGTCTCCTCGAGCTGGCGCAGCACGGCACGCTGCGACGCCGCGCCGGCGGCCGCCGGGAGGGCCGGCCAGACGATCCCCGGCACGGTGCCCGACGGTCCGGCGCCCGGCGGTCCGGCGCCCGGCGGGGCGGTCCCCGCAGGAGTTGCGCGCGCGGAGTCCCCGGCCCCGCCCGACGGGGGCTGCTCAGGGGTCTTCCCCGGGACCTTTCCCGGGGTCTTCCCTGGGATCTTCCCTGGGATCTTCCCTGGGGTCTTCCCTGGGGTCTTCTCCGCCGTCATCGCGAAGCCGCCGCAACCGGGCGCGCGGCCGGCATCGACGAATACAACTTAAACGGGTTGCTAATCATAATGTCATATACTATCGGTTGTATCAGCCCGGCGCCCGGGCGCGACGCGGGGATCGCGCCGGCAGCCGGACGGAAGGAGCTCGATCATGCACGAGAAGCTGCTCGCCCTCATCGCCACCCTTGCGATCCTGGTGCCCGGCGCGGCGCGGGCGCAGAGCGCCCAGGACCAGCTGAAGGGCCTCTATTTCGAGCTGCGCGGCGGCGGCGTCCTGCTCGACGACGCCGACAACAGCGGCCCCGGCCTGACCGGCGACATCGTCGTCGAGAGCGGCTTCGACACCGGCTACGTGGTCGACGGGGCGATCGGCTACGCCCATGCGAGCGGCCTGCGCGGCGAGATCGCGCTCGGCTACCGCAGCAACGACATCGACTCCCTGACCATCGCCGACGACGGCGGCCTGGGCGGCCTTCTCGGCCTCGGCTCGCTCGACGGCCTGTCGACCAGCGCGGTGAGCGGTGACGCGCGGATGATCTCGCTGATGGCGAACGGCTACTACGACTTCGATCTCGGTGGCGGGCTGCGGCCGTTCCTCGGCGCCGGCGTCGGCGCCGGCTTCGTCAGCGTGGACGCCTCGCTGCTCGGCCTCAAGCTGGTCGACGACAGCGACACGGTCTTCGCCTATCAGGGCCTGGCGGGGATCGGCTACGAGGTGACTCCGGCGGTGAGCGTCAGCCTGCTCTACAGCTACTTCGCGACCACCGATCCCTCGTTCACCGACGTGCTGGGCGGATCCTTCGATTCCGAGTACAGCAGCCACAGCTTCATGCTCGGCATTCGCTTCACGCGCTGAGCGGGCGCAAAGCGGTTGGTGCGTCGACACTTCGGCGTGCCGGCCCCGACGCCCGCGGCGCGGTGCCGGACGCCCGCGGCTCAGTGGCCGCCGGCGGCCGCGGCGCCCGGCTTGAGCACGAAGCGGCGGTCGCAGTAGGGGCAGTCGATCTCTCCCCGGCCTTCCATGTTGAGCCAGACGCGCGGGTGGCCGAGCGCCCCGCCGCCGCCGTCGCAATCGACCACTTCGCTGTCCACTTCGACGACCTCGGGCGCATCCAGGGGGTTCGTCACGCCGCTCGCTCCTCTCGCCGCTCGCAGGAATCGGGGCGAATCGGCCTCGGTTGACCGTCCGCAGGGCGGATGATACGCATTGCCGCCCTCGGTTCAATGACCATGGCACCAGCCTCGGCGCCGCCGGCCCGGGAGCCTTCAAACGGGGCTTCGAATCGGAGGGCTTCGAATCGGGGCCGCGGCCCGCCCGGCCGCTCGGAAGCGATATCGCATATGCCGGACGATGTGACACAGAGCCACGGCGCGCCCGCGCGCGTCCCTGCACTGCCGGACTACGCGGTCGAGGTCGTCGGCCTCGACAAGCGCTACGCCGGCACGCGCCACGCCAAGGGCAAGCACGCCCTGATCGAGGTCGACCTGGCGATCCCGCGCGGCTCGCTGTTCGGCCTGCTCGGCCCGAACGGCGCCGGCAAGTCGACCCTGATCAACATCCTCGCCGGCCTGGTCAACAAGACCGGCGGCACGGCGCGGGTCTGGGGCTACGACATCGACCGGCAGCCGCGCCAGGCGCGCGCCGCGATCGGGGTGGTGCCGCAGGAACTCAACATCGACCCCTTCTTCACGCCGCGCGAGCTCCTCGAGCTGCAGGCCGGCCTCTACGGCGTGCCGGCGGCCGAGCGCCGCACCGACGCGGTGCTCACCGTGCTCGGCCTCGCCGACAAGGCGAACGCCTACGCGCGCACGCTGTCCGGCGGCATGCGCCGGCGCCTCATGGTCGCCAAGGCGATGGTGCACGACCCGCCGGTGCTGGTGCTCGACGAGCCGACCGCCGGCGTCGACATCGAGCTGCGCCAGCAGCTCTGGGCCCACGTCCGCGAGCTCAACCGGCGCGGCACCACGGTGCTGCTGACCACGCACTACCTGGAAGAGGCGGAGCAGCTCTGCGACCGCATCGCCATCATCAACCACGGCCGGGTGATCGCCTGCGACACCACCGCGGCGCTGCTCGGGCAGCTCGACAGCAAGGAGCTGGCGCTCTGCCTCGAACGGGACCTCGCCCGGGTGCCCGAGTCGCTGGCGCGCTTCACCGTCAGCCTGCCGGCGCCGCGCCGCCTGGTGTTCCAGTACCGGCCGAGCGAGCGCCCCGTGCCCGACATCCTGCGCGCGGTGGCCGCCGCGGGGCTCAGCGTGGTCGACATGACGACGGAAGAGACCGACCTGGAGGACATCTTCCTGCAGCTCACCCGCGGCGCGCACGAGTCCGGCTCCGACGCGGACGACTGAGCCCGGTGCCGCGCGTGCCGAGCAAGCCGTCTCTTCGGGCCGCCGGCCTCCGGCGCCTCGCCACATTCTCTCTCGCCCTCGCCGCGGCCGCCCTGCTCGCCGCCTGCGCGCCGCGCCTCGCGCCGCCGGGCCCGGCGCCGACGCCGCCGGCGATCGCCGGCGACCGCCTGATCACGGCGGACGGCCTGGCGCTGCCGCTGCGCAGCTGGTGCCCGCCGGCCGGCGTGCGCCTGCGCGCGGTGGTGCTCGCGCTGCACGGCTTCAACGACTACTCCGAGGCCTTCGAGGAGCCGGGGCGCTTCTGGGCGCGCTGGGGCGTGGCGACCTACGCCTACGACCAGCGCGGCTTCGGCGCGGCGCCGGACCGCGGGCTGTGGCCCGGGCGCGACGCCCTGGTCGGCGACCTGCGGAGCGCCGCGCGGCTGCTGCACCGGCGCTATCCCGACACGCCGCTCTACCTGCTGGGCGACAGCATGGGCGGCGCCGTCGTGCTCGACGCCATGACGCGGCCGGACCCGCCGCGGGCCGCCGGGGCGATCCTGGTCGCGCCCGCCGTCTGGGGCCGCGACACCATGCCGCTGATCGCCCGCGTCGCGCTCTGGCTCGGCAGCCACCTGATTCCGTGGCACACCGTGACCGGGCAGGGGCTCGGCATCCAGGCCTCGGACAACATCGCGATGCTGCGCGCGCTGGGCCGCGACCCCCTGGTCATCAAGGAGACCCGGGTCGACACCATCCACGGCCTGGTCGACCTGATGGACGCGGGGCTGGCCGCCGCGCCGCGCTTCACCGCCCCGGCGCTGCTGCTCTACGGCGAGAAGGACGAGGTCGTGCCGCCGGCACCGATCCTGCGCGTCTGGCGCGCGCTGCCGGCGCCGGCGCGGGACGGGCAGCACCTGGCGGTCTACCCGGACGGCTGGCACATGCTGCTGCGCGACCTGGAGGCCGAGACGGTGCGGCGCGACGTACTCGACTGGATCGACGACCCGGCGGCGCCGCTGCCGTCCGGCGCCGAGACCCGCGCGCTGCAGCGGCTCGCCGCCGAGAACGGCTGACCCGATGAAGGCCCGGGGCGAACGCGCGCGGCGCGAACACGGCCGGGGCGGACGGGGGCCTGGGCGAAGCGGCGGCCCGCGCGCCGACCCGCTCGCGGGCGGCCCTCATCGCCGCCCAACCGCCGGCTTGGCGGTTTACTCCGCCGCGCGCCTTGCAGTATTGTGCGCCCGCTTGGCGCACCCCTGTCGGGGGCTGCGCGCCGCGAGGACCCGTAGCTCAGCTGGATAGAGTGCTGCCCTCCGAAGGCAGAGGTCACAGGTTCGAATCCTGTCGGGTCCGCCAGACTTTCCCCGGAAATCCGCCGTTTTTCGGCATCCCGTTTGCGGCCCGGATATCGGCCGATAGCGGCCACACGGGGACGAACAGGGACGGAGCGGGGGAGCGGCGGGGAAAACGTTTGTGGTTCGTTCTTCTCCCGCTCATTTGCCCCAGGAGCGCCGCCGGCGGCGGCCGGCCAACGGATGGCGCCGGCAAGCACAGCGTAAGCGCGGTCGCCCGCTCTCGCGGGCTTCGAGGGATCGCGTGTCCGAATGCCCTCGGCGACAACGCGCGCCCGCAGAGTCGCGCGGTCGCAAGGCCACACGAGTTATTGCTGCCTGCAGGCTCCAAGCGGGGCGAGGACAGGCGCTCGGTCGGCGGTGTCCGGCGACGAGCGGACATGTCGAGGGGCGTTCGGGCACGTCAACTTGCGCCCGCGAGCGGACGTGACCGGTGGCGTCGTCTCCGCGTTCGCACGCGCGCACCGACGAATAGGGCGCAACCGCCTCCCGGCCGGGATGGGGGGGCCGATGTCTTGTCGGACGACGCGTCGCGGTTTCGCGCCGATCGCCACGCCCAAGGTCAGCGCAGGTACGAGGCCCCGTTGACGTCGAAGGTGGCGCCGGTCATGTGCCGGACCCGGCGATCGCAGAGAAACGCCGCCAGGGCGCCGATCTCTTCCGGATGCGCCATCTCGCCAAGGGGAATGTCGCTCGTCGCCCGCGCGATCGCCTCCGGATCCATGGCGCCCGTCACCATCTCGGTATCGGTGAACCCCGGTGCGATGCCGAACGCGAGAATCCCGTCCGCGGCGAAACCGCGGGCGATCGTCTTGGTCAGGGTCACCAGGCCGCCCTTCGACGCGCCGTAGGGCATCTCGTCGGGCGCCTCGCCCCGGAAGGCCGCCCGACTGGCCACGTTGATGATCCTGCCGCCGCCGATCGTCCGGAAATGATCGATCGCGGCGCGGCACAGATCGGCGGGCGCCAGGAGATTGACCTGCAGGACCCGCGACCAGGCGGCCCGCCACTGCTCGAGCGGCGCATCGACGGGCGCGTCCTCGAAGATCCCCGCGTTGTTGATCAGCACGTTCAGCCCGGGGGCGATCGCCAGGGTCTCGGACCACAGCCGGTCCACCTCGGCCGTCACCGAGAGATCGGCCTGCACGACATGGCAGCGCTCCGCGCCGATCTCCCGCCGCACCGCCTCGGCGGCGTCCCGGTGGTGCGCGTAATGGAGGATCACCTCGCCGCCGGCGCCGCCGATGGCCCGCGCGATGGCCGCGCCGATGCCCCGTGAGCCGCCGGTCACCAGCGCAACCGTGCCATTCAGGTCCGTCATGGTGAGCCTCCTGTCTTGCAAGATTCGATCCCGTCGTCCGGCGTCATCAGATAACCCAGTCTGCGGGGAATTGCATCACCGTTGGCCTGGTTCCCCTCGCGCCGCCATCACGAGGTTCCGGTTCCGGCCATCTCCGGGCATCCCCGCAACGGACACGGAACGACCGCTTTGCCCCCCGAAACCCGACTTTGTGGGGGCTACCGGCGCACGTCCGGAAATGACTCTTAGCGGACATACCCTACCCCCTAAAGGGATAAGAACGTAGCAGAGCCAACCGCACCTAACAGAGTCGTCGCACGACACTATTGGAGCCCATACAAATATAAAGGACCCAAGACTGCTGTTCCCGCAGGGGCCGGGATCATTCCCGCTTTGAGCCTGAGCATCAGGGTCAGTACGGCCTGCCATCCTTGTGTTTAAACACCCATTTGCCGTCAGGCCCCAGTGAAGCTTCAAGATCATCCCGCGGGTAATTGCCCTCATCTCCGGCGGCGCGGTCGCCGAATTCCAAAAAGACAGCCTCTTGGTCGGTTCTATTCACCAATTGATGGGCTATTCCCTGTGCTGGAAATCCCGCGCACATGCCGGGAGAAAGCGTAATTTCTTCAACATCCGTGACAAGCGTCGGCTCACCCTCCAAGACGAAAACGAACTCGTCCTGCTTGCTGTGCCTATGTAATAATGCTGACTCGCCGCCGGGCGCAAGCCGGGTCAGGTTGACGCCGAAATTCCTGAGGCCGAAGATATCGCCCAACGGTCGCTTTTCTCGTTTTCTCATGCGAGTGAAAAAGGGCTCTGGGTAGATCGAGGGCTTCGTGCGGGGCGAGGCCGATGACGCCACTATCGCAATTGGGTTTGATGTCTTCTTACCACTCATCTGTTCTTCCCCATGGGCTGCGCTGAGCGCTACCGTGAACTTCGGTACATGCAACAAAAATAGTTGCTTTCTCCAGGCGCAGTGTCGTTTGAAATTACCGTCGTCGTTTCCCGCAGTTGGTACGGGAAGAATGGGTCTAAAGGTGCCATGGAGCAGGTCGTCATTGTGTACGGGAACCACGCCAGAGACGCTGAGCAAAAAAGGCCCCGGCGAAGGCAGCCCTTTCTGTCATGAATTTGCTGCTCCCTGAGAGAACCAATAGAATCTTTTGCTACGGTTCTCATAGGTAGGCTAGATATATTTCCACAACTGACGGGCGCGCAGGTTCGAAAGGCCTTGGGACACTCGCGCGTGACCCATCGGCTTGGTTCGCCGTCGATCCAATTCGGCAATCCGATCTTTCCGATCAACGGACTTCCCAAATTCATGGTAGGTCTCGATCGCGCCCCATAGCGAGCTCGCACGCATCGCAAACGAATACAGAACTGCTGCAGCTTTGGCCGACCTGGCGGCTTTGGGTGCAAAAAACAATGACATCTCGGCCTTTGGGAATAGCGACGACTCCGACTGGCGAATTTCATCCTGATCGATCAACCAATGGTCAAACATGGTTATGCCAATTTATCGGCTCAGCAACTTCATATGGCCGCTCCATATAGAGCCTCGCCTCTGATCTGACGTCCAAACGCATCAAACTTCATGATTTCGCAGGCACGCTTGTGCTCGCCATTGAGGCCGGCTTCGTAAATGACATTCAGTTCACA
>Ga0102952_1000692_pt1 | contig 12027 bp, 14 predicted proteins | sample SalPon2A_C_D1_MG_FD_78506 | JGI IMG/M metagenome (GOLD analysis project Ga0102952, IMG submission 78506) | Soil microbial communities from South San Francisco under conditions of wetland restoration - Salt Pond MetaG R2A_C_D1_MG | ecosystem: Environmental > Terrestrial > Soil > Wetlands | place... | reverse complement strand
TCGCCCAGATCGAGCGAGGTCGAAACCCTTCGGCCCGGGTTTCGGCCTTGCTCCAAGAGTGGCTCGACGTGCACTAGAGAGCTCACCCGCGTATTACACGAGCACCGCGTATTACACGAGAGTCGGGGTTACCGTGTGCGACTTGGTAAACCGGCTGTCTTCCGGGTGTTTCCAGAGATTCCGGCGCCGATCGCGGAGCCGAATTATTACGGCGCGTCGGGGTTACCGTGCGTGACTGTCGGGGCTATCGTGTGCGACTGTCGGGGTTATCGTGTGCAAGAAACGCCGCAAACCCCTTATTTTCCGGACCTATTACAACCCTAACTAGTACAACTAGTACAACCGATGCTCCGGGACGCCTGCCGGCGCCCGGGCATTGTGAAAATGAGCCCCACCGCCGATTTTTCCACCGGAATGGAGGGCTCCATCGATGCCAAGCCCGCAGCTCCCCCACAGTCCCGAAACCGAGCGCGCGGTGCTCGCCGCGTTGCTCCTCAACCCCGCTTCCTTCGAGGACCTCCATCTCGAGGACTCGGACTTCCACCTCTCGGCCCACCGCACCGTCTTCCGCGCCTACCGGGAGCTGGTGCAGGAGGGCCAGCCGATCGATCTACGAACCGTTCAGGGCATCCTCGAGCAGCGCGGCGAGCTGGACAAGGTCGGAGGAATCGCCTACCTCGCAGGCCTGGATCTCGACTTGCCCGACATCGGCCGCGTGGACCACTACGCTGAAATCCTTCGCGATCGCACGACTCGCCGCCGGCTCCTCGCCCTGGCTCGACGCCTGGGTCAAGGGGCCATGGAAGGAACCCTCACCGCCGGCGAGGTCGCTGGCCACGTGCGCCGTCAGCTGGAGGACCTCGAGGACGGACAGGGTAGGCATCGAGAGAGCTCCCCTGCCTCCGAGCTGGTGCGGGCCGTCTTGACCGACGCACAGGCCCGCCGCGAGCAGCGGCAGGCTACGGGCTCGGCCGTGCTGGGGCTGACGACGGGGCTCCCTCGGGTCGACGGGCTGCTTTGTGGCCTGTCTCGCGGCCTCTACTTGCTGGCCGGTGCCCCCGGGGTGGGCAAGACCACTCTCGCGCTCCAGATGGCTCTCCATGCGGCCCGAGAGGCCCCCGTGCTCTACCTCACCTTCGAGAACTCTCCCGGCTCTCTTCTCACAAAGGCCTTGTGCAGCCATGCGGACGGCCGCACTCCCATGACCGCACGCGACGTCGTGAGAGGGTTTGCCGACCTCGAGGCGCTTCAGCGAGCCGCGGCTGCTCTCGAGGATGCTCTCTCCCGTCTGGTGCTCATCGAGGGCGACAGCCGCCTTTCGGTCGGACGTGTCCGAGCGCTCGCCCGTCAAACCATGGAGACGGCCGGGGCAGAGCGCTGCCTCATCGTGGTGGACTACCTCCAGCTTTGGGCCAAGACGAGCCGGGACCTGCGAGCCATCTCCGACGTCCGCGCCAAGGTCGACACTCTCGGCGGTGACCTGGTGGAGCTGGCCCGCCGGCTCGAGTCCCCGGTCCTGGCGCTTTCCTCTCAATCCCGCGCCGGCGGTGCCTACGGCGCCGGCCGTGGCCAGGCCAGCCTGGACTCCTTCAAGGAGTCCGGCGATCTCGAGTACGCCGCGGACGTGGCCGCATTCCTCACCAGCTCCGAGCGCCAGGCCGCAGCACCGGCCGAGGCCCTCGAGCTGGTGATCAAGAAGAACCGTCACGGACCCACCGGCTCCGTCTCCCTACTCTTTCGCCCGGATCTCGGGACGATGCGCGAGGAGGCGCGCGACGCCGAACGCTGAGCCAAAGGCCAGGCTTCTTGGATACGATGCGAGCCGGGTGGGTGGTGGAAGCCTTACGACACTCTCCCAATTCATCGCTGAGGCTTTCCTCCCACCCAGTTTTTCTCCCGCAAGCCGCAGGGACGCTTCCACCGCGCCGTCAATATTCGCGCCGACCGATAAATGCCGTCAATTACCTCGCCCTACACCCTTGAGGGTAGGGGATACCAAGCTCCGGCAATGGAGCCGGCCAGCCTGCGGTCTCCCCCGGAAAGGAAACCCTCATGGCTACCTTCTTCTCCGAGCTCCTTCTCTCCCTCCTTCTCGCTCTCGGCCTGGCGGTCCCAGGTGCACCCCACGGCTCGGCTGCGACGGTGCTCTCGCCCGCGGCCGCCGCAGACGAGAAAGCCGGCAACTTCGATCCGAACGGGCTGACCGTTACTTCCTCGCAAGAGGACGAGAAAGCCGGCAACTTCGACCCTGACGGGCTGACCGCTACTTCCTCGCAAGAGGACGAGCGAGGAGGCAACCCCGATCCCGACGGCGCCGTCTGAGCTTCTGGTCTCAATCGGCCTGCTTCGTTTTTGTGGAGTGGGCCACTTTCTTCTCCGCGTTTGTCACGATTTTGCGGCGACACTGTACCTTGTTGGTGGAGGATTCAGTGTTTGCTATGAGCACCGATATTCACGTCTCCCGAGAGCTGCTGCGCGCCGTCTACGAAGAGGACGACAGCGCGGCGCTCATCCAGCTTCTCGCCATCATTCACGAGCACCTCTCGAGCCTCTGCCCCACCTGCGCCGAGGAGATCGAAGCCTTCACCGAGGGCCAGGGCTCTTCGGTACCCTTCTTGGGGACCTTCGAGACCGTCACCCGTGCGCTCGACACGCTGCGGCCGTTGATCGAGGAGGAGACGGCCTGCGTCGCCGCCTTCATGGATTCCCTCCGTCAGCAGCCTGCCGAGGAGCGCTGGTCGCTGATCGCCGAGGCGGAGGATCTCCACGGCCGGGCGCTGGTGTCGGCCCTCATCTCCGAGGGCCGGAGTCACACACCTGCCGACCCCATGGAAGCGCTCCTCTGGGCTCAGCTCGCTGAGGAGCTTCTCAGGCACCTCGGATTGGGTGCCGACCATCCGGACCTCTGGGTCCAGGCGATCGCCTACCAGGGGAACGCCCAACGCCAACGAGGTCAACTTCGTGCCGCCGAGCGGGAGTTTTCCCGCTCGCGCTTGATCCTCCAGAGCGTCGGTGTAGCCGACCCAGCGGTGACCGCTGAGCTCGATTCGCTCCAAGCCTCCCTTCATATCGACCTGCACCAGCTCGAGCAGGCCCGTCTCCTCCTTCAGCGGGCCGCTCTCCTCTTCAAGTCGATCCGGGCAGACGACCAGGTGGGCCGCGTCTTGATCCAGCTCGGGATCGCTCACGAGTACGATGCCGATCCGATGGCCGCCATGGAGGTCACTCACGAGGCCCTCGCGTACCTGGACCCCGACCGCCACCGCCATCTGTATCTCTGTGCGGTGCTCTCGAACGCTCGCTACCACTACGCCCAGGGCGACTACGACACCGCGCTCGACATCGCCGTCTACGACGAGGACCTGATCGAGACCGAGATCGCCGGCGGCAACACCTGGCTCGACTACAACCTTCGGTGGCTGCGGGGTCGCATCGCCGCCGCCAGGGAGGAGTACTCGGAGGCTGAGAGCTACCTCACCTCGATTCGCGAGGATGCCATCGAGCGCGCCGATCCCTACGACGCGATTGTCGTGAACACCGAGCTTGCCCTTCTGTGCTATCGACGACACCAAAATGACCAGGCCCTCTCTCTTGCTGCTGAAGCGCTGGCCATCTCCCAAGCCCATGAGCTCCCACAGCACGCCATCGCGGCGCTGATGTTGCTGACCGACACCCTGCGCCAGGGTGAGCCGGCCGCGCAGCTTCTGCACCAGGTGGCGGAGTTCATCCAGAAGGTCCGTTGGAACCCGAAGGCCCAGTTTGCACCCGACGGCCTGCCGAGCTGAAACACCTAGCGGGCCGAGCGAGCAATGACTTGTCTGACACGTGTCAGACAAATCGCTCGGGGGTCTCGCGACGCTTCGCGCACTCAACCCCGGGTCCGGGGGGCTGGCCTGGGTGCCTGAGAGGCGAACGCCGTTCGCCTGCGGTGGTGATCACCTTCCCCCTGGGTGCATCCCGAGCCGTCGTTCCCCACCCATCGCCAGCATGTCTCACGCAGCCCACCACCCGTCCGGCTGAGCGACTTCGTTTGCTGGGCAAGTGGGGCGAGGTTTCCGGTCTGCTCCGGATTCTTGGGATGGGGCTGGTCGGGGCTGCGCCTGCGTGCGGCAGGCTGTCGCTCCTTCAGCGCGGGAGCCAGCTGTGTCATGTCATACACGCCCTTCGGGCCGTGCCTGCCATGACGCTTCGCTTTTCGCCCCGCGAGGGGGCTCAAGAGGGCACGCCGTACCGCATCAGTTGGACGGCTCGAGGCTCCGACGACGCGTTTCTCGCCCTGGACCGCAATGGCAACGACACCATCGACGACGGCACGGAGCTGTTCGGCAACTCGGCACCCCAGCCGGCCTCCTTCGACCCCAACGGCTTTCGTGCTCTGGCGATCTACGACCAGCCGAGCTACGGGGGCAACGGCGACGGGTCGCTTTCCGCGGAAGACGCGATCTTCCACCGGCTCGTCCTATGGACCGATGGCGATCACGATGGTGTCTCTCAGGCGTGGGAGCTGACATCGTTGACCGGCTCCGGCATCCAGAGGGTCGAGCTGGGCTACCGCAGCTCCCGACGCAGTGACCGTCACGGCAACTGGTTCCGCTGGGCCAGCTCTGCGATGGCCCGATATCTCGAACACCAACCAGAGGATCTGGTAACCGGCGAGAAGCCCCGTCCCAAGCCCAGCGTCTACCGATACAAGTCGGTGATCCGTGACATCGAGTGGGACCCGGTCGATGGCCAGTTGGTCCTTCTCCTGGCGGCGGGCGGTGCGGCCGCCGGCGCGGCCTTGGACCTCTTGGAGCCTACAACCGGCGAGATCCGTCGTCTCGAGCTGGAGCTGCCGATGGACCTGCCAGCGCTGGAGCTGACCCAACTGGCGATCACCGGGAGCTACATCTGGTTCCGTAATCTCGCTGGAGACACCCCGACCCTACGGCTTCCGCGCTCCGAGCTCTCCAACGCGATGCCCGTGGTACAAGCCCGAGGGGATCTCCAGCACAAGGCAGCCGATGCCGAGGCTTCTCAGAGCACCGCGGCACAGGCCGCGGCCGGCACGGAGCCGCCGAGCTTGCTGGCAGCGCCGGTCGGGCTCAGCTTTCCGGGATCGATGCCGGTTCCCGTGCTCTTGGAGAGCTTGGGGAAGGCTGTTCTTCGATGGCCGCACCGAGATCCATTCGAAGGTGTCGGGTACGTTCAGCGGGTCTCTGGAGGGTTCAACGCTGGAGAAGGCCCTCGATGCCATTTGTGCTTCCGCGGGCTGTCGGTGGAGAGTCGAAGACCAGCCCCCACGGCTCGTCGTGTGGTGATTCACTCCGCGAGGCGCGCGGCAGGGTTGGTCAAAACGGCGCCAGCTTGGTGGTAGTCCAGAGCGACCGTGACTGAGCGGTGGCCAGAGAGCTGCATCGCATCGCGAATCGGCACCCCCCGGCGGCCCGCTTCCGTCAAGAAGCCGGAGCGTAGCGAGTGCGCGCCGATGCTCCGAGGGTCGTAGCCAGCAGCCCGGGCGCAACGCTTGACGATCTCTGAAACCGCCCGCGAGGAAATACCCTTTCCCAAGTTTCCCCAACGGTCGACAGCTCGAAACAGCGATCCTTGCGTGTGGCCCGCCGCATCGAGCCAGGCCGCAAGCGCCTGGGCCGCCCGGCCTACCACCGGCACCGCGTGGCCCTGTCCTTCCTGATCGGTCTTCGAGCGGCGTAGGTGGAATAGCCAACCCTCCCTCCCTCGGCCCAGCGACTCGAGGTCTTCCACCTGGGCGCCGGCGATCTCTGATCGCCTACGCCCTCCGGAAGCCCACCCGAAGAGTAGAAGCGCTCGATCTCGCACTCCTTGCAGCTCCTCCCGCGAGCAGGTGGCCAGCAGCTCCTCAAGCAGCTCGCGGGTGATCGCCCGCTTCTTGGCTTTCCTGGCCGTCCCTTCCCGCACCGCTCGCCTCCGACCTGCTCGCACCGCCTCGCGCACGTGAGGTGTACGGGTAGGGTCCTCGAGGCCGAGCAGCCGGTGAGCGGTTCCCAGCGCCGCCAGGCGGCGGGCGAGGGTGGCGGGTGACGGTGGCCCGACCGCGCTCTTCACCTGGTTTGCCACAAGCGTCTCGTCAACGACCCGGGACAGGCCCGCGATGTGCTGCAGCACGAACCGCAGCACCAGCTCGGGGATCACGGGGTAATGCTCTCGAGCCCCGCAGGCGATGTCCGCCCACATCCAGAAATACCTCAAGTCCGCAGCGTAGGCCCGCCGAGTGGTGGGGGCGAGGTTCTCTGTGAGGAGCTCGCGGAGCTGGGCCCGCTCATTGGCGCCCAAGGACTCGGGAAGCCCACCGGAGCCATCGCCTCGCGAGATGGGCGTCAAGGGTCTCTCGGTCATTGAAAGGGGGGCTCTCAGAAGGGGGCTGCTACGGTCAGGGCGGCGTGATTTTGGCGCCCTCAGCCGCGTAGCTCGACGCCTCCGCGAGGCAAGGCACGCGCTACGCGCCTGAGAGCGAGCTTGCGGCTCTACTCATCGGCTCTCAGGGTACGAAGTTGGCGAATCCGCTCGATTAGTGCGCGGACGACCAACGGTTGAGACGGCTCTCTTCGCCCGGGGATCTCTACCTTCCAGCCTCCATCACCTTCACCCACGATTCTCCAGGCCTGCCCATCGACCAGCCACTCGTCAAGCGTCTCCATTCCTACTCTCCCTCACGGGTTGGGTTGGTTGTGCGTCGAAAAGCGGCCCCCACTCGACCTCAGGGGCGCGGCTACCAACTCGGATTGTAGGTGGGTTTGAGGGGGTCTGTAAAGACCTCCGATAAAGAAACATTATCGGAGGTCATAGGACCCAGAGAGCTTCTACAGCATCGGAGGGTCACCGGAAGCGCTCGGCCGGGACGTGGACGACGGAGTTGATCCGCTGCTGTCCGAAGCCGGTGACCGGTCCTTTGAGCAGAACCGCCCAAGAGCTGGGGCCTGGGATGACCGTGAGGAAATCGGAGCTGGGGAGGGTGTCCTTGAAGTGGAGGCCTCCGTCGTCGGTGGCCACGTGCCAAACCTCGAACCCCAAAGGGGACCGGAGCACGAGGTACAGACGCTCCTCCCAGGCGAGGAGCCGCACGGGTCCATTGAGCGCTGAGACGGCGGCGAACGTCTCAGCGAAGGAAGTGTCATCCTGGAAGGAGAGCTCGGGAGGGAGATGCGGAAGAAGGGTGAGGGTCCGCCAGGCGCGCTGGTTTCGGGGAAACTCGAGGATGGCCAGGCGCCGCGGGCCCTCGCTGCTCGGCTCGATCGGCTCCGGAGCCACGGCGTAGGCGTTGCCGCCGGCGACGGCGAGCAGCTGGAGGCCGTGGAGATAGAGCGGATAGTCCGTTTCGGGAAGCTGGTAAATGAGCTCAGGGCCAGCGGGAGAGACCCAGAAAAAGCCGGTGAGCCATTCGGCTTGGCTCTCGTCGTCTGCGGGCTCTTGGCGAACGTCTCCAACGGCGAAGACAAGCTTCTCGTGAACAGGTGCCCAGTCGGTCACCCCACAGGTCTCGCACGACCACGAGCCCTGGATCGTCCAGCCATCCTCGGAGAGACGCACCCGCTCCCACCAGAAAGCATCCTCGGCGCTACTGACGAGAAGATCTCCCCCAGGTCCTAGAGAGTGGGTCTTGGTGGGTACAGAGAGAAAGGGATTAAGAGGAGCGAGCCGGCCCTGGCGGATCCAGGCGAGCCGATTGGTGGCGACGTCCAACACCACCAACTCGCCGCGGACCCAGGCACCCGAAGTAATCCAGGCTGGCTCCTCGAGCGAGACGGTCTTCGAGGGGGCAGCCAGGGCCGGCGGGAAGAGAAACAGGCTCAGTAGGATGGCAACGACGAAGCGCATGCAAGGTCACCGATCAGCAGGATCGCGGTTTGCCCGTGCAGGACAGCGCCCCTCTATCGAGTGTGCCGGTGTAGTCGGTCGGCTCGAAAGGGTCACCTGCATAGCAAGGCGAGGGACTCAAAGGCGTCTCGAGAAGCGAGCTGCTGGGGAGCAGCAAGAGGACGGCAATGAGCGCCGCACGAAGGAGCTTCATCATGTTTTGGTGTCTCCTAGGTTGTTTGAAGGATTCCGAAGGTCCAGAGAGGGGTTCGTTCCCCTTGGATCAATGTGGATAGTGAGCTCCACGATCTGCGTGCGCTCCACCCGGAGGTGGAGCTGGCCACCTGGTGCATCCGGATGGGCGCGCCAACGGTAGCGAGACGAGACGAGCTGGGTGCCCTTGGTCTCGACGGCACCGAGAACGAGCTCGTCATCGGGCGGATGAGCGGCGAAAGCTCCGGCGATCGCTTCGCGACCTTGAAACGGACCGATGGGCCGAGAACGACCATGAAACGACATCGAGGCTTCGCGGGAAAACAGCTTGAGGACACGCGAGAAATCACCTGTCCGCACCCCGTGATTGTGGAAGGCCACATAGCGAAGCAGAATCGATTCGGGCATCAGAAAGTTAGAGAATATCGTCTCTCTCTCCACTTGGTGGAAGCGCGCCGCTGAGACTCCGGGCTAGCTCGGCCACCCTTTCGGCTAAGCTCCCGGCTCGTTCGCACATCATCCGCTCGTCACGCTCGAGATCGGTTACTTCCGGTTCCTCTCCGATCTCGCGAAGTCTCTGGGCCATGGCATCCAGGGCCTCCGCGATCGCTGCTACCTGGGAAGGGTTTCCCTCGATGCCCCACTGTTCGAAGGCCATACCGAAGAACCGCTCCCCCAAAATCACGAGGTGGGAACGAAGCTCCGGCGGGAATGCCAGCAGTGCCCAAGGATCGAAGAGGTTCTCCTTGAAGTCATCAACGGCAAGCCTTGGTCTCATCAGTGCCTTCTGCCTTCCCGGAGCAGCTCCACGGTTGTGAGTGCCTCGTAAACGACCGCGCACCTCAAACAAACAGGGCAAAGACGAAGGTGGCGCGTCATCCGACGGTAGGTTGCCGGGGCCATTTCACCCGTCGCCCAAAGAGGCACGAGCTCTGTCGAGGAGCACCGATCGCTCTTGGTTTTCATCTTCGTCACGAGAGTATACATCTAACTGATGTAGATTTGCCATCAAAATTACGTTATGGCGGCGAGCTGGGCTACAATGAATCTATGACCCGCCACCCGCGCGCAGATGCTCAGTCCGGCAAGAAGGACCTCTTGGGCCCACAAGGAGGGTCCACGACCGTCACCGAGAACCGGGTGCGCAAGACCCTCTTTCTCGACAAGGAGACCGCCGAAGCGATTCGCCATGCGGCACGCCGGACCCGGCAGCCCGAAGCTGTCGTGATCCGCAAAATCCTCAACGAGCACTTCGGCATCTCTTTCGACAAGGGCAGCTCATCGGATCCCTGATCAGGTTTTCGCGTTTCCAGATACCCGAGTACGCAAAAACCTGATAGGCTCGTTGCATGATTCTGACAGTCGCTGGCTTCAAGGGTGGAGTGGGCAAGACGACTACCGCCGTTCACCTGGCCGCTTACCTGAACGAAAGTGGACCCGCTCTGCTGGTAGACGGAGACCCCAACCGCAGCGCATCAGCCTGGGGACGCCGTGGCTCGCTACCCTTCCGCATTGTCGATGAGCGCCAGGCCGCGCGCTACGCGCGAGAGTACGAGCACATCGTCATCGACACCAAGGCCCGGCCAGAGCCCGAGGACCTGGAGGCCCTCTCGGACGGTTGCGACCTCTTGGTGATTCCTACTACCCCCGATGCGCTCTCTCTCGACGCCCTGATGCTCACCCTCGACGACCTCGAGCAGCTCGGGGCCGGCTCGTACCGAGTGCTTCTGACCATCGTCCCGCCGCGGCCGTCTCATGATGCAGCCGATGCCCGCGAGGCCCTTCAAGGCCGAAACGTTCCCTTGTTCGAGACTGAGATTCCCCGTCTGGTGGCCTTCCAAAAGGCAGCCTTGGCCGGAGTGCCGGTAGCCCAGGCCCAAGACCCCAGAGCCGGCGTGGCGTGGCAGTCGTACCTCGAGGCCGGAAAGGAGATCACGGGATGAGCAAGTTCGATGAGCTGATCGCCGCCAAGAAGCCCCCCGGCAAGCGCGCCCGGCGGACCGACTCGCAACGCCCTCGCCGCGGCCGGCCACCAGGCAAACGGTCGGACCCCGATTTCCAGCAAATCACCGCCTACGTTCGTCGCGATACACACCAAGCGGTCAAGCTGGCCTTGCTCCGTCGAGGTGAGCAACGGGACTTCAGCGACCTGGTCGAGGAGCTGCTTGGGCGTTGGGTCTCTCATCACAAAGACATATGAGTACCCAAAAGTCCAGATATTCAGGTACCCGGACTTCCAAACATCTACGTACGCATAAATGAGCCCGGATCAAGTGCCGTCCCCCACCTTCGATGCACCGGTTCTGTTCCAGCCACATCATCGCTTTCTCTTTGTCGGTATCGATGACGACGAGACGTCCTGGTCCGTTCAGCGCACCCCTGAAGATGGTCCAACTCGACCTCTCGCTGATCTGAAAATCGCCTCGGGTGTGAGCTCCCATCGCTTCGTCGTGCAGGCGCTTCTCGCTGGTGTCGAGCTGCGGCCCGAGCCCGAGCAGCTCCTCCCCGAGCTGGTCGCGCTCTTGAGAGCTGCCGCCGAGAGCCCTGAGCTCATTCTCGAGGTGCAAGAGGGTGCCCGGATTCGCCTCACCGAAGACGGAAGGAAGGCCCTCCGCCAGGCAGCCAGCGCACTCGACGAGCAAGGCTTTCTCCCCTCCTGGCAGCCTTCCGCCTCTGCCCCCCCCCCGTGGCAGCAGCGAGACGAGCATCTCCTGATCCCCAGCCCTGGTCACTACGCCGCCCTCCAGGATGCCCTGGCTCGCAACACCTTCGAACGCGTCGAAGGCTCACCCTTCCCCCGAGCCACGCTCGAGAAGGGGGGTGCCCGTGGTTATGCCGAGCTGCGACCTGTCACTCCGCAGCGCCAGGCCATGATGAGCCCCGCCGAAATCGATGCTCTCGCCCAGCGCATGTGGAGCCAGCGTGAGGAGCTCTCCGACCAGGACGCCGACACCCTCGATTCCATCTCCGCCACCTGGATCTCCCAGGCCCGCAACCCCAGTGACCGAGTCGGGATCTATATCGACGACCTACTCCGCGCTCGCGGGCTCACACCGAAGAAGGGCGGGACCGGTCGCCGCGGTGGCTTCGAGCCGCAACAACGAACGACGCTCTGGCGATGCCTCTTGCATCTTCAAGATCTCTGGCTCGACATTGCCGAGGCGACCGTGGTGGAAAAAGACCCCCAGGGCCGACGCCGGCGACGCACCCGGAAGCTCCAGAGCCGCGCTTTCGTGATGACCGACCGAATCGGCCAGCAACGCCTGGACGGAACCATGGACGTCGAGGCAATCATGGTCACACCCGGGGAGGCCTTCGGGCACTTCCTTCTCGGTCCCGGCCGACAGGTCGCCCTACTCTCCTCGAAGGCGCTCCAGTACGACCCCCTTCGCCAGCGCTTTGAAAAGCGCCTCGCTCGATTCCTGAGCTGGCAGTGGCGTATCGGTGCCCAGAAAGGAGAGTTTCTCCGCACCTACAAGGCTCGTACTCTGCTCGAGGAAGTCGCCATGGAGACCAACTCGCGCCAGCCCTCAAGGACGCGCGATCGGCTGGAAAAAGCCCTCGATCGCCTCCAGGCCGACGAGGTGATTTCCGCCTGGCAGTACCACGACTTCGACGAGTCACAGTTACCCCGGCAGGGCTGGACCTCCCAGTGGCTCGAGGCCCGCATCACCATCGAGGCCCCCGAGGTGATCAAGAACGCCTACCGAAATCTCGACCAGCTCACCGCCCGACCTGCTGTCGTCAAGGCCATCAAGAAGCCCGCGCCCAAGCCCATCCCCCCCAACCTGGGCAAGCGGCTGCGCAGCAAACGCCAAGGTCTCGGGCTCACCCAGCTCCAGACAGCCGAGCAGCTCGGCATTTCACAAGCCTACGTCGCCCAGATCGAGCGAGGTCGAAACCCTTCGGCCCGGGTTTCGGCCTTGCTCCAAGAGTGGCTCGACGTGCACTAGAGAGCTCACCCGCGTATTACACGAGCACCGCGTATTACACGAGAGT
>Ga0102952_1000690_pt1 | contig 12051 bp, 10 predicted proteins | sample SalPon2A_C_D1_MG_FD_78506 | JGI IMG/M metagenome (GOLD analysis project Ga0102952, IMG submission 78506) | Soil microbial communities from South San Francisco under conditions of wetland restoration - Salt Pond MetaG R2A_C_D1_MG | ecosystem: Environmental > Terrestrial > Soil > Wetlands | place... | reverse complement strand
CGGGATCGCGTCGATCACCTCGCGGCGGAAGACCTTGAAGGCGCAGTCGATGTCGCGGACGCGCAGGCCGAACACCGCGCGTACGATCGTCCCCCAGCCGAAGGCCAACACGCGCCGCGGCCACGGGTCGCGGCGCGGCGCCCGGTAGCCCGCCACCACGTCGAAGCTCTCGGCGTGGGCGAGCAGGCCCTCGAGCTCGGACAGGTCGAACTGGAGGTCGGCGTCGGTGAAGAAGATCAGCCGCCCTCGCGCGGCGCGCAGCCCGGTACGCAGGGCCGCCCCGTAGCCGCGGTTGCGCTCGTGGCGCACGATCCGGATGCGCGCGTCGCCCGCCCGCGCGCGCTCGACGGCCTCGACGCTTCCGTCGCGCGAGCCGTCGTCCACGACGATCACCTCGAAGCGGCCGGCGACGCGCGGCGCCCAGCGGCGCGTCTCGTCGAGCAGCGTCGGGACGTTGCCCGCCTCGTCGAACACGGGGTAGAGGATCGAGAGCTCGGGCGGCTCGTTCACGCGTCGAGCTCCGAAGGCGCGGTCATTCGATGTAGCCGAGGGCGCGCAGCCTGGCGGCCACCTGCGCCTCTTCCTCCGCGGTGTAGGGCGCGGCCACGCCGCGCGGGCCCCGGTCGCCGACGTCGCCACCGGCGTCGGGCGCGTCGAGCCGCCACGGCACCCCCATGGCCCGCGCGATCGCGGGTGCGGCGTCGACGATGGAGGCGAGGTTAGCAGCCGACGCCGAGCCGTCGCCGCTCGCGAGCCAGATCCCCTCGGGTCGATGGGTCCCGTTCATGCCCTGGCCGCGGGCGCCGGCCAGCTCGGCGTCAGCCAGCGTGTGGACGCTGCCGTTCGCGGGACGGTTCCAGGGCGTGGGCACCAGCGAGTGGGCATAGCCGTCCTCGAGCGCCAGCTCCACGACCACGTCGGGCGCGCGCTCGACGAAGGGGCCCTCGTAGACCTCCTCGCGCGGCCGGGCGCGCGCCACCACCGGGCCGCCGCCGCCGGGCAGGCGCCACGCGAGCAGCGCATCCACGAGCTCGGTGCGCACGCGCTCGTAGTCGGCGGGCGCCACCGAGCCCTCGGCCTCGCGTCCGCGCAGGTTGATCCACACGCCGGGCTGGGTGTTGGTCTCCTCCGAGAAGGCGGCCGTGCGCGCCCAGTCGTGGCCCGCGAAGCGCACGGTGCTCTCCCAGCGCGCCGCCGCGCCGCGCGCGCGCCGGAACGCCCACTGGGCGAGGCGCGGCGGCAGCGCGCGCACCACGCCGTCGCGCGCCGCGCGCGCCAGGCCGTCGATGCGCCCGGCCGCGGCGCGGCGCCGCGCGAGCAGCCCCGCGTCCGCGAGGAAGCGGTTCAGGTGGACGACGCGCCGCGACGCGCCGCCGGCGCCGTGGTCCGACACCACGAAGCAGGCGGCGTCGGCGCCGAAGCGCGCGCGGATCTCGCCGCAGGCCGCGTCGAGTGCGGTGTAGACGTCGACGACGGCGCTCTTGCGCGCGTCGCCCGCGCCCGGGTCGTGACGCGGCGAGTGCGGATCGTGGTCGCGCCAGTAGTGGTGGGCCACGGTGTCGCTCTCGGCGAACACGACGACGGCGAGCTCGACCGCGCCGAGCGCGTCGAGGGCCGCGAGGGTGAAGTCGCGCTTGCGCGCGATGCGGGCCAGCAGCGTCGCGCGTGCCCGCTCGTGGAAGGCGGCCCGCTCGGCGCTCGCGGCGCCGGTGTCGGGCTCGTCGCTGGCGGCGAGGTCGGGGGTCATCCACGGGCCCACGCGCGCGGCGATATCGCGATAGAGCGCGGGGTCGCTGGCGCGCGAGGGGTCGCTGCCCGTCGAGACCGGCGCGTCGAAGCCCGAGACGAGCAGCCCGTTCACCGGCTCGGGCGGGTGGCAGGCCGGCATCCCGAGCACGAGCACGCGCCCACCGGCCGCCGACACCCGCGCGAACAGGCTCTCGCCCGAGCGATCGCCCGCGTGGACGAAGCGCACCCGATAGGCGCCGGGCTCCTTCTGGGTGAAGTCGAACACGCCGTGGCGCCCCGGCCCGACGCCCGTCATGAACGACGACCACGCCGGGAAGGTCATGGGCGGCACGGTGCTGGGCAGCGGCTTTCGGCGCCCGGCGGCCGCCAGGGCCGCGAGGTTCGGCATCCGGCCCGCCGCCATCAGGGGCTCGGCCACGTCCCAGGTCGCCCCGTCCAGGGCGAGGACGAGGGCGCGCCGCAGCCCGCTGCGGGGCGCGGCCCCAGGGCTGCCGGGGCGGCTCGACACGACCAGAGCTTCCTCCTATATTCCGCGACCTTCCAGGCCCCCGCCCCATCCCGGCAATCGGCGATGGCGGCGTCCCCCAGCGGAGAACCAGCGTGGCGATCGAACTCCTCTGCCGCAAGATCGGCATGACCCAGATCTACGACGAGCAGGGCAACTGCTTCCCGGTCACGGTGCTCGAGGCCGAGCCCAACGTCGTGGTCCAGAAGAAGACCCCCGAGACGGACGGCTACAGCGCCCTCCAGCTCGGCGGTGCCGGCACGCGCCGCAACAAGGTCGTGACCAAGGCCGAGCTCGGGCACTTCGAGAAGGCCGGCGTCGCGGCCTCGCGCAAGCTCAAGGAGAGCCGCGTCTCCGACGACGAGGCGGCCAGCTACGAGCCGGGCCAGGCGATCGGGCCGGCCGACCTGTTCGAGAGCGGCCAGCTCGTGGACGTCGTCGGGACGAGCAAGGGCCGCGGCACCAGCGGCGTCGTGCGGCGCCACAACTTCGCGATCAAGCGCAAGACCCACGGCACCCACGAGTTCTTCCGACACGGCGGCTCGATCGGCGCCGGCTCCTACCCGGGCCGCGTGATCAAGGGGCTCGGCATGGCCGGGCGCCACGGCAACGCCCAGGTCACGACGCGCAACCTCCAGCTCGTCGAGGTGGACGGGGAGCGCAACCTGCTCTTCGTGCGCGGCTCGGTTCCCGGCCACCGCAACGCCGTCGTGCGGGTGCGGCGCGCCATCGCCGCCCACGCCTAGCCACGGCCTACGACCGCAAGGACACGTTCCACCAGCGCGCCAAGCGCGAAGGGTTCCGCTCGCGCGCGGCTTACAAGCTCCAGGAGCTCGACCGGGCGCACCGCCTGCTCGCCAAGGGCGCGCGCGTCGTCGACCTCGGCTGCTGGCCCGGCGGTTGGCTCCAGGTCGCGGCGGCGGCGGTCGGGCCCCGGGGCCGCGTCGTGGGCGTGGACAAGGCCGAGATCGACCCGCCGCTCGAGCCCGCGAACGTGGTGGCCTTCGTGGCCGACCTCGAGGAAGCGGGGGTCGTGGAACGGATTCTCGACGCCCTGGGCGGCCCCGCCGACGTGCTGCTCTCGGACGCCGCGCCCAAGCTCACCGGCGTCCGCATCACCGACCGCGCCAACGAGGAGCGCCTGCTCGAGGCCATCGAGGCCCTGATCCCGCAGCTGCTCCGACCCGGCGGCGACCTGCTGCTGAAGGTCCTGGAGGGCCCCGAGGCCCAGGCGATCGACAAGCGCATCCGCACGCGGTTCACGAAGTCGAAGACCGTCAAGCCGGCCGCGAGCCGCAAGGGCACGACCGAGCGCTACCTGCTCGCCCGTTCGCGCAAGGCCTAGCGGCGTCTCGGCGCCGCACGGGCGCCCATCCGAGACCGTCCGGTCCCGTTCGTGGGCCCCGGCCCCGATGAAAGGCTCAAGCCCGGTCTCCGAATCGTCGAATCATTCCGGGAGGCGGAGGTGGCCGGGAAGATGCGGACCATCCAAGAGGACTTTCGGGAGTTCGTCCACCTCGATCGCAAGCGGACCACCGACGGCCTGACCACCGTCGAGTTCAAGCGCTGGCAGATCCTCCACTACCGCCTCGACAAGGCCTTCGCAGGTCGCCCGCCCCCGGGCGATGCCGAGCAGCGCGCATCGCTGCGGCTTCCCACTCGCCTGCGCGTCACCTACGACGGTCTCGGCGGCGAGGGTGGCACGATGGTGAACCTCTCCCGTGGCGGCTGCTTCGTCCGAACGGATCTGCCGGCCCCGATCGGGACCCGGCTGACCTTGATCGTGGACGCCGCGAACGTCGGCGAGACTCTGGAGATCGACGGCGAGGTGGTCTCCGTGAGCCTGCGTCAAGTCGGGAGGGGCCGCGGGATGGGCATCCGCTTCGACGCCATGACGCCGGAAGTCGCCAAGAAGCTCTCGGACCTCTACGAGCAGATCCTCTCCTTCTTCGCCTTCGGGTCCTGAGCGCCTCCGGGCGCCGGGCCCGGGCATCGGGTTGCCTTCGCTCCGGTCGCGTCGAGTAGAATCGCGCGACCATGAAGCGCTCCCTGGCGGACATCCTCGCCTGTCCCCGCTGCGCTGCGCCGCTTGTCTTCGAGGCGGGCCCTTCCGACGCCGGGCGCGCCGAGCAGGGCTGGCTTCGCTGCGGAGGCTGCGCCCGGGCCTGGCCCATCTGTGCCGGCTTCCCGCTCTTCGGCGAGGGCGTGGCGGCGGGCGAGGCGACGCCCGACCTCGGCGCGCTCGAGACGCGGCTCTTCGGCGCCCCCGAGCGCTACGCCGACTTCGTGCGCGAGAAGCACCGCCGCCCGGTGCGCGACATGTACGCGGCGTTCACTCCCTTCAACGAGCCCAACGTCGGCCTGCTTCGCTTCGCGTCGCTGCTGCGCCGCGACCTCGCGCCCGGCGACCGCATCCTCGACCTCTGGTGCCGGACGGGCTGGACGGGTGAGCTGCTCGCGGCGCTCTTCCCCGAGCAGACGGTCGTGTCGCTCTGGGAGCAGAACGTGGACGTCCTCGGCTACCGCGGCTTCCGCTTCTGGCTTCCCGAGGGCGCGCGCGCGGCCAATCTCGAGATCCTCTTCCACCACCCGGACGAGCCCCTGCCGTTCGCCCGCGGTGCGTTCGCCGCGGTGCACGGCCTCGACACGCTCCACCGCTACGACCTCGACCGGCTCACGGGCGAGGTGCTGCGCGTCGCGCGCGACGACGCGCCGATCGTCTTCCCCCACGTCCACCTCGCCAACGCCGAGCCCGACCCCTGGTTCGATCGCGGGTGCACGATCCGCCACGGGCGCGAGTACGCGGCACGGCTCGGCGAGCGCGCCGCGGGGAGCGGGCGGCGCGCCTTCGTGCTCTCGGAGCGGGCGCTCTTCGAGCGCGACGACGTCGCTCTGGCCGACGACTGCGAGACCTCCCACTACAATGGCCTCGTCGCGCTCGTGCCGCCCGATCGAGCGGGCGCGACGCTCGCCGCGGAGCCGCCGACGGGCGATGGCGCGGCGCGCCCGATCGCGCACCCGATGCTGCTCTTCGATCTCCATGCCGCGACGGTCGCGCTCGACGAGTCGCGCCTCGACGGCGAGGTGGGGCGCCTGCTCGATCGCCACCCGATCCAACGGGCCGCGCTCCGCGCCCACGCGCCGGCGCGCCTCGAGCGCGTGGAGTGCGAGATCCTCCACGGCGCGCGCGCGGCCCGCACCCTCGACGAGATCGCCACCGCCACGGCGCGGCCCCGCGAGGCCGTGGTGGGCGCCGCCGAGGCGATGGCCGCGCGCGGCTGGATCGCGCTCCAGCCGGTGTCGGAGGCCATGGCGCGGCTCCAGCACTTCTTCGCCGAGCAGGCGTGGGTCGCGCCGCGTGCCGCCCAGACCGTGAACGCGCTCTTCGACGAGGCCTGCGCGCGCCACGCGGAGCGCCCGCTCGTCCGGGTCGACGCCGACGGCAGCGTGTTCCGCTATGCCGACGCCGCCGAGGTGGTGGGCCGCGTCGCCGCAAGGCTGCGCCAGGCCGGCGTGGGGCCCGGCGATCGCGTGGGCCTGGTGGCGCCGTTCTCGACCGAGGCCGCGCTCGCGCTCTGGGGCTGCCTGCGCGCCGGCGCCGTGCTCGTGCCGATCGACGCCACGCGGCCGGCGCCCTTCGCCCGCGAAGCCCTGGCGCGCGCGGGCGCGCGGCTGGTCTTTTGCGACCCGGCGAGCGAGGCTGCCCTGGCGGCCGATGGGCCGCCGCGCGTGGTGCTCGACGATTCGGCCGATGGGCCGCCGCGCGTGGTGCTCGACGATTCGGCCGATGGGCCGCCGCGCGTGGTGCTCGACGATTCGGCCGACGCGCTCGACGATGCCGGCGACGCCGCGCCGCGCGGTGACGCGCCGGCCTTCGCCGACTGGCTCGAGTCGGCCGACGGAGACGAGTCGCCCGCTCCGGTCTCGCCCGACGCGCCGGCGCTCGTGCTCCACACCTCGGGCACCACGGGGCACCCGAAGGCCCTCACGCTCTCCCACGGGTCGCTCTTCCGCAGCGGCGCGACCCTGGCGCGCACCTGGGGCTGGGGCCCCGACGACGTCCTCGCCAGCACGGGCGACCTGCACGCCATGAGCGGGGCGCGCAACCCGTGCGTGGCCGTGCTCCATGCCGGCGCGTCCTTCCTCGCCCTCGAGCCGAAGACGCGCGCCAACCCGGTGGCTCTGGCCGAGGCCCTCGGGCGCGGCGGCGCGACGCTGCTGTCGACCACGCCGGCGGCGCTCGGCTCGCTGCTGCGCTTCGAGGCGCGCATCCCCCGCCACGCGCTGCACGCGCTGCGCCAGGTCGTGTGCACGGGCGCGGCCCTGGCCGCGAGCGTGGCCGAAGCCTTCGAGGCGCGCTTCGACGCATCCGTCCACGACTACTACGGCCTCACCGAAACCGGCGGCGTGTGCATCGGCACGCCGCCGGGCGAGAAGCGCGAGGGCATCGGTCGGCCCCTCGACTGCGTCGCCCGCATCGCGTCGCCCGAGGGCGAGGCGCTCGCGCCGGGCGAGGCCGGCGAGCTGTGGGTCCTGACCGAGAACCGCGCCGAGCCCGGGCCGGGCGCGGCCGACGGCGACGAGGTCGTGGGCCGCGATGGCTGGTGCCGCACGGGCGACCTCGCGGTGCGCGACGAGGCGGGCAGGATCCGCCTGCTCGGCCGGCGCCGCGAGATCGTGAAGGACGCGCGCGGCGAGCTGGTGTCGCCGGCCGAGATCGAGGCCGTGCTCCTCGCCCACGACGCCGTCGAGGCCGCGGGCGTATGCGGCTTCCGCGACGAGGACGGCAACGAGCGCATCGCGGCCTACTTCGTCGCGCGCGCGGGCGCTCCCGGCGTCGGGAAGCTCCCCGACGCCCTGCGCCGACTGGCGCTCGAGCGCCTCGGGCCCGGCCGCGTCCCCGCCCGCGTCGAATGCGTCGATCGCCTCCCGCTCGGAAGCGACGGCGCGCTGCTGCGCGGCCGGCTGGCCGCGGTCGCCGCGCGCGGCGTCGAAGGCCCCCATGGCCGCTGAGCGCGGCGCCGGCGACTGGGTCGACGCCTTCGAGCGCGCGGCGGCGCGGCGCAACCAGCCCCTGCTGGTGACGGCCGAACGCACGCTCCGCTACGGCGACGTGGTGGACCGCGCGCGCGCGGTGGCGGGGCTCTGCGCGGCGCGCGGCTGGAAGCCCGGCCAGCGCGTGGTGGTGGCGAGCGACGACGCGGTCGAGGTGACGAGCCTCTACCTCGCCCTCGTGCGCAACGGCGTGACGGTCCTGGCGGTGGACCCCGGCGCCAGCGAGCGCGAGGCCGCGGCGTTGCTCGACGTGGGCGCACCCGTGGCGATCTTCGCCGACCGGGCGATCGTCGGGCGCTGGCGCGTCCCGTCGGGCCCCGAGCCCGTGGAGATCGCGCCGCCCGAGCGCGCCTCGGGCGCGCTGTTCCGCAAGCTCGTGCGCCGCGCCGAGCCGGCGCCCCACGCGGGGGCGGCCTGGCCGCGCCTGCTCGACGCGGTCGCGCCGGCAGATCCGCCCCCCGCGATCGACCCGGACGGCGACGCCCACGTGCTCTTCACGTCGGGCACCACCAGCGCGCCGAAGGGCGTGCGCATCGGACATCGCGCCCTCTTCGCGCACCTGCGCACGCTGCGGAAGGTGTTCGGCTACGACGCGACGGCGCGCATCCAGAACGTCCTGCCGCTCCACCACACCGATGGGCTGGTCCAGGGCCCGCTGGTGGCGTTCAGCGCCGGCGCCCAGGTGCATCGCCCGCTGCCCTTCCGCATCTCGCGCCTCCCGCAGCTGCTCGACGCGATCTACGCGGAGCGCATCACCCACCTCGTGACCGTGCCGTCGGTGCTGGCCATGATCGACCGCCTCGGCGCCGACTTCGAGGAGAGCTTCGACACGGACGACTTCCGCTTCGTGGTGTCGGCGGCCGCGCCGCTGCCCGAGGCGCTGTGGCGCCGCTTCGAGGAGCGCTTCGGCACGCGGGTCGCGAACGTCTACGGCCTGACCGAGACCGTCACGGGCGGCCTGTTCGCCGGCCCCGATCCCGCCGAGCCGCGCATCGGCACCGTGGGCCGGCCGGTCGATTGCGAGGTGCGCCTGGTCGACGAGCGCGGCGCGCCCGTCGCCCCGGGCGAGGTCGGCGAGCTCGAGATGCGCGGCGAGCACCTGATGAGCGGCTACCTCGGCCTGCCCGCCGACGAGCAGCCGATCCGCGACGGCTGGCTGCGCACGGGCGACCTCGCCGAGGCCGGCGAGGCGGGCACCTACCGGATCGTCGGGCGCCGCAAGAACGTGCTCATCACGGGTGGCATCAACGTCCAGCCCGAAGAGGTGACCGAGGTGCTCGCGAGCCTGCCGGGCGTCGTCGAGGCGGTGACCTTCGGCGCGCCCGACGAGATGATGGGCGAGCGCGTGGTCGCCTGCGTGGCGCTCGACCCGGCCTCGGGCCTGCGCGCGTCCGATCTCGCGGCCCACTGCCGGCGCGAGCTCGCCCCCGAGAAGCGGCCCGCGCGCATCCACGTGCTCGACGCGCTGCCGCGTGGCCCGGCCGGGAAGGTGCGGATCGAGCGCGTGCGCGAGCGGATCGAGCGCGAGGTCGCCGCGGGCGGCGCGGTGGGCGGAACGCTGCGCGAGCGCGTGGTCGCCCTCGCTGCCGAGCGCTTCCAGCTCGACCCGAGCGAGCTCGGGCCGGGCGCCCGCGCGGCGGACACGCCGGGATGGGACTCCCTCGGCCACCTCGAGCTCGTCACCGCGGCCGAGAAGGCCTTTGGCGTGGAGCTCAGCACGCGCGAGATCCTCGCCATCGAGACGCTCGCCGACCTCGAGGAGACCCTTGCGCGCAAGCTCGGCTGAGATGCCCCCGCGCGCGGCCGGCCGCCGGCGGCCCGCCGCGCCGCCCGCGCTCGTCTGGATCGCCGCCCTCCTCCTCGCCCTCGTTGCCGTCGCGGCCACCATCCCCGGCTACCTCGCGCGCCGGCCGGACGTCGCCTGGTGGCGCTTCTACGGCGAGCGGATTACGGGTTGGGCTGCGGCCGCCCGCGACGACGGCGCCCTGCGCGTGGCCGCCATCGGCGGCTCGATGCTCGGCCGCGCCACCTTCTGGGACGAGGCGATGGAGGCCTTCGCGAAGGACGAGGCCGGCCTCGACCTCGACTTCCTGCGCGTCGTCCGCCGCGGCGGGCAGATCGACCGCGTCACGCCGCTGCTCGATCCGCTCCTCGAGGCCGGGCCCGACGTCGTGCTCTGGCACGCGGGCGGCCTCGCCGACCCCGATCCCGACGCGGCGCTCCACCGGGCCTACCAGCAGCCGGGCAGCGGGCCGCCGGTGGAGAGCTGGCGGAGGGCGTTCGCCGGAGATGGGATCTACCGGCACCAGGCCCACGTCTTCCAGGTCGCCCTCGGCCCGTTCGGCGAGCTGGACGCGGTCGTGAATCCGGCCCGCCGAGTCGCGTTCCGGCGCGAGTTCTTCGTGTGCCGGCCGAACCTCACGAAGCGCCGCCTGCGGATCCACGCCGCCATGGACCCCGACGACTACGCCGTGGTCCCGCCGCTGGTGCGGGCCACGATGGAGACGTTCCTCGATCGCGCGGCGCGCCACGGGGTGCGGGTCGTGTTCCTCGACGTCCCGATGCACGAGTCGCTCGAGACGATGCCCGCGCCCGCGATGCGACGACGCGTGGTGCAGGCGGAGATCGACCGCTTCGTGGCCGAGGGGCGCGCCGAGTCCTGGACCTACCCCGAGCGGCTCGACGAGTCGGACTTCTGCGAGCTTCGACACATGAGCGAGCAAGGCCGCGACGCCTACTCGACCTGGCTCGTCGGGCGGCTCGTCGACTTCCGCCGGGCGCACCCGCGATGACCTGGACGTCGCTCGCGATGCTCGGCTGGATCGCCGCCGGCGTGGCGGTGGCGTGGCTCCCGCCCCGGCGTTGGCAGGTGCCGGCCTTCGCGCTCTTCTCGGCCGCCTTCCTGGCCTGGCACGCGCCGCTGTCGGCAGCCCTGCTGGCGGCCTTCACGGTGGGCACCCACCTCGTCGTGTCGAGCCGGGCCGGGCCGGGGCGCGTGCTCGGCGCGGTGGCGGCGGTCGCCGGGGTGCTCGTCGCCTTCAAGCTCGGCGTCACCACCGAGTGGGGCACGAGCGAGGCCGGCGCGCCCTCGCTCGTGCCCCTCGGCCTGTCCTTCTACGCCTTGCGGACCATCCACGTGCTGATGGAGCGCTACAAGGGGGCGCCGATCGAGCCCTCGTTCGAGTCGCTCGCCGCCTACCTCTTCTTCCTGCCGATCCTCCCAGCGGGCCCGATCGCGCGGCTCGGCGACTTCCGGCGCGAGCTTCGCCGCCGCCGCTTCGACGGGGCGGGCTTCTCGCGCGGCCTCGAACGCATCCTCCACGGCTACGCGAAGATCGTGATCCTCGGCAACTACCTGGTCTCGATCCGCTTCGCCGAGTGGATCACGATCGAGGTGGACGCCGGCTCGGCCGCCGCGGCCTACCTCGACTGCCTGCGCTACGGCCTGAACCTCTACTTCCAGTTCGGCGGCTACTCGGACGTGGCCATCGGCTTCGCGCTGCTCGTGGGGGTGCGCGTGGCGGAGAACTTCCGCTGGCCCTTCTTCGCCGACAACATCGGCGAGTTCTGGCGGCGCTGGCACATCACCCTCGCCGAGTGGTGCCGCGACTACGTGTTCATGCCCGTGGCGTCGTGGTCGCGGAGCCCGAGCCTGGCGGTGGTGGCCTCGATGGTGGTGCTCGGCGTGTGGCACGAGCTCTCGCCGCGCTACCTCGCCTGGGGCGTCTACCACGGCGCGGGGCTCGCCGTCTGGCGCGCGTGGTCGCGCCGCTGGCCCGCGCCGCGGGGCGCGCGCGGCCCCGCCGCCCGGCTGCGGCGCGCCGGCGCGGTGCTCCTGACCTTCCACTTCGTCCTGCTGAGCTTCGCCATCACCAAGGAGCCCGACCTCGCGGCCGCCCTCGGCGTCTACCGCGCGCTCGTCGGGCTCGCGCCGTAGGAGGCCCCATGTACGCCCTCGTGTGTCGCTGGCTCCCGCGCCCCTGGGCCGACCTCGTGACGGTCGTCTGGTACGCCGCGCTGATCGTCGGCATCTACGCGCTGTGGGGCGCCCCCCAGGCGGAGTTCCGCTACATCCAGCTCTAGGGCTGCGTCGGAGCGCGTCAGGCGGGCTGGATGCCGCGCTTCTTGCGCGTCGGCGGGTTCTTCATCACGAAGCGGTGGTCTTCGACGAGCTTCAGCAGGTCGAAGGAGGAGATCATGCCCACCACCTTCTGCTCGTGGGTCACGACCACGTGGTGGATGCGCTGGTTGCGCATGATCCGCGCCGCCACGCTCACCTCGTCGTACTGGGGCACGGTGTAGACCTTCTCGGTCATGATCGTCTTGATGGGCGACCCGTCGGCGTGGTCGCCGATCAGGTCGGCGACCGAGACGATCCCGACGGGCTTGCCGTCGGTGTCCACGACGGGCAGCGCTTGGATCTTGTTGCGCTCGAGCATGGCCCGGGCATGGGCCACGCTGACGTGCGGCTGGGTGGTCACGACGGACTTCGTCATCAGCTCGTGGATCTTGGCGTTCATCGTTCCTCGCTCGACGGCATGAGGCATCGTGCCACACGGCGGGGCCGCCCGGCACCGCGCGGACCGCGGGCCACCGCGTGCGCGCGATCCCTTTCGGGGCTCGCCCTCCGTGCGGGGGCGATTGCACGGCTCGTACCAAGCGAGACGGAGATCGCCGACCCGGCCGAACCCTAGCGCGGCCGCAGCTCGAAGACCCAGGCCTCCTCGTTCTCGATCGCGTCG
>Ga0102952_1000689_pt1 | contig 12092 bp, 16 predicted proteins | sample SalPon2A_C_D1_MG_FD_78506 | JGI IMG/M metagenome (GOLD analysis project Ga0102952, IMG submission 78506) | Soil microbial communities from South San Francisco under conditions of wetland restoration - Salt Pond MetaG R2A_C_D1_MG | ecosystem: Environmental > Terrestrial > Soil > Wetlands | place... | reverse complement strand
TCAGTCCAGCCCGGCACCCAGACGCATCTATCCTGCGTCAACTCTCGCAATACTGGTGCAATATGCGGGCTAGGACAACAGCAACGGCGTCGGATCGGGACAGTTGACGCGGTAATAGGCTACCTCGCCGGGACGCACCACGCCGGGATAATCGCCCCGGTAGTTCCCCATCTCATCGATCAGCTGAAAATGCAGATGCGATACCCAGTTGCCGTTGCGCGGCCGGGCGCCGATCTCGGCGAACTTTTCCCCGGCGCGCATCGGCCTGCCTTCCGACAACCCGTCCAGCGATGCCTCGCTCAGATGGCCGTACAGGGTATGGAACGCCCTGTCTTCGAACTCGTGGCGCAGGATGATGACCGGTCCGTAGTCGCCATGGACCTGGCGGTTGGCGAAGCTGTGCACCTCGCCGTCGAAGGGAACGAAAATCGCCGTGCCGGCGGAGATGAATACGTCCACACCGATATGAATCGAACGCTCGGCATCGCCCTGGAACAAATCGGTGTGCTTGTAAACCGAACGGTTTTCGAGATAACCGCCGATTCCCGCAATCGTGCCGGCGGCTTCGATGCGGCGGAATATTTCCGCATCCTGCTGCTGCTCGTCGAGACCCTCGAGCCCGCTACCCGAGGTTGAAAGTTCCATGTAAAGCGTATTGTCGGCGGTCAGCACGGGGTCGAAGATCGGCGCGAACGCGCCGCGGTGCCGTTTAATGAAAGATTCGAAGTTCATCTCGTCTATGCTATCTCACCGTAACCGCCGCGTCATCGCCAGGCGAAATGCGGCTGCTCGAAATGCGCCACGCGCGTCGCCCTGCCGAACAGCGCAACCTCGCGAAACTGGTAGGCGATCGCGGCGCTCGGCGCGGCAAACCATTCTTCGCCAAGCGGCATTTTCAGTGCCGGGTGGCGGCTTTCGGCGATCGATTCGAGGATCGGCGCATCGTCGCGTAGCAGTTCCCGCAACGGTACGCGGTGAATGCATTCGACTTCCGCCGGGTTGGCGACCAGTTCAACGCCCCGGCCACCCCAGACGACGACCGGCGTAATCAGGTAACCCGAACGTGTCGGGTAATCGTCCAGCCGCCCGAGCACGTGGCCGCTATCGAGGGCCAGGCCGACCTCTTCCTCGAGTTCCCTGAGCGCGGCCTGTTCGGGCTTTTCGCCGGTATCGATACGACCCCCCGGGTAGGCGCGCTGGCCGGCATGGCTGGACAGCTTCGAAGTCCGCGTGGTGAGGATGAATCCCGCCTGCCCACGATCCCTGTCCCGAAACGGGAGATTGGCGATATCCGCGGGTACGCTGCATTCGACCAGGGTAAAAGCGACCGCGGCACCGATCAGGCCGCCCCCCTGATGGCGGACGACCTCGAACTCGGCCAGGTTACGGGCGATCCGGGAACGCAGTTCGGCATTGAATTCAAGCTCGGGATTCATCGTCACGGGTCCGCAGGGCTGTACCGATATGAGGGGGCAAGTTGGCCAATTTAACCTGTTTGGGTGATGCTTTGCGATGTCGATCGGAGGATACTGACCGGCAAAATGTAACAAGGTCGCTTTTTTCTTCGAAGAGTATCACTTTTCATCGTCGACCAGCGATTCGTTCATTTGGTTAGGAATTCGGTTAACTTCGGCTGCATGCCGTATTTCCGGATTCGGCCAGGCCAGAGTGGCATGGCATTGATTTAATCGCGCAATGTTTGCGGGCCTCTTCGGGGGCCTTCTTTTTGTCCGCTTCTCAGACATCCGGCATGCGAATCGGTTCCTGTTGCAGGCCGCTCAGCAATTCCTTGAGTTCGAGGATGTATTCCGACCAGTAGCGCGGACTGTTAAACCAGGGAAACGCCTGCGGGAATGCCGGATCGTCCCAGCGACGCGCCAGCCAGGCGTTGAAGTGCAGCACCCGCATCGCCCGCAAGGGCTCGACCAGCCGCAGTTCACGCAGCTCGAAAGCACGAAACATTTCGTATCCCTCGATGATTTCGAGCAGCTGGCGCTGCTGGTTTTCGACATCGCCGGACAGCAGCATCCAGATATCCTGGATCGCGGGTCCGGTGATCGCATCGTCGAAATCGACGAAATGCGGGCAATCGTCCCGCCATAGCACGTTACCGCTGTGGCAATCGCCGTGCAGCGTAATCTGCGCGTATTCCTCGCTATCGGGCCGCCGTTTCGACACCGCATCCAGCACCTCGCCGCAGATAGCGCGATAGGCGGCCTCGAGCTCGGCCGGAATAAAGCCCGCGTCGAGCAGGTAATCGACATTTTCCGCCGAGCGGCCGAAATCCATCTTTTGCCGATATCGAAATGGAAACCCCTCGCCGAGAGCGTGTATGCGGCCGAGGAATCGACCCAGCTGATGCAAGTGATCGAGGTTGTCGAGCTCCGGCGCCCGCCCACCCTGGCGCGGATAAATCGCAAACTGGAAATCGTCGTGATTGCCGATCGTCGGGTATTCTCCCCCGGCATCGATATCCATCGGCGGTACTACCGGTATCTCGTGCTCGAACAGGTAACGGGTCAGTCGATGTTCTTCGTCAATCTGTTCCAGACTCCATCGCCCCGGCCGGTAAAACTTGGCGATCACCGGTTCCCCGTCGTCGATTCCGACCTGGTAAACGCGGTTCTCATAGCTGTTGAGCGCGAGAATCCGGGCATCGCTGAAGCGACCGGTAGACTCGACCGCACTGATCACCCGATCCGGGGTGAGGCGAGTATAGGGATGGGACGGCGTCGATTCGACGGTGGGCGGCGGGGGTTTTTGGTTGAAGTTGGACACTATTTGAGAGCTCGCCGCCAAGCCTAGCGGATTTCGCCGCAATCAGCGACCATTAACTTCCTCGCCGTCAGGACGGACGGCGCCTTAGCGCTCGTGTTCCATCAATATCGGGGGCTCGCGCTTCTCCAGCAACTGTTCCTCCGCCGATAACTGGCTTTCGGCAAACATGACCTTGTAGCTGGATCCTTCCTCGACGCCTTCCGCGCGCAATTTCTTGGCCACCTTCCCGGCATCGCGAAACGCGTCGAAGCGGTCGATCAGGTCGAGTTGCTTGACCAGTTCGAGTTCGTCGGACTGGGTGACCTTGAACAGGTAATAAGGCATTCGTCTAGATTCTCCCGGCCAGTCCGCGTCGAGGGGCTCTCGGCCCTGATCCTGGCCTGGCCTGATTGTTCGAGTTCGCGCGGCGAAACGTCGATTTCATCGGGCTAGTCGGCGGCAAGCGCCGTCTCGATTCGATTATCGATGAATTCGCCATAAAAATCCTCCGACCAGATGCCGACCAGTTTCTCGCTCAGCTCGCTGCCATCGGGACCCAGAAACACCAGGGTCGGCGTCAGCGAAGCGCCGTAGCGCGCGGCGAATTCGCGGGTATCGACGGAGCGGCCTTCGAAGTCGATCAGGGTTTCGTGGTCGTCGAGTGGCACCGAACGAATCAGAACCTTGTTGTCGTAGCTCGGGTTTTGCTGCATCGGCAACAGGAAAAGCGCCTCCAGTCTGTGGCAATAGCTGCAGTCGGCGCTCGAAAATTCGAGCATCAGGATCAGTCCCCGATCCCGCGCGATACGCGCCTCGTTACGCAGGTCGGTGGCCGGCACCATACCGATCCCTTTGTCGTTCGCCGAGATGGTGAATGCCGCGGCCGCGAGTAGCGGCAACAGCGTAAGCCAGCGGCGCCAAGCGACTACAGGATTATTCGCGATCGGATTGTTCTTCATCCCGCGAATGCTCCCGGGGACGGCACAACGGCAGGTCCCTGGCGGTGACGGGCGACGGCCAGGCACGGCTAACGCCGGCACTGGCGATGAATACGACAAAGAGTAAGCTATTGGCTGCTTCATACATTATTGCCCGCGATTCTGTCGCGGGAATTATCAATCTAACCCGGAATAATCGTCCCGGCCCATATCCAACTATGGGTAGCGGGGCCCCTGGCCGCCGCTTCGGGGTGGCGACTGCGATACACCGCGGCAATCCACCGCAGGCATGCGACCCGATCGATAGTCTATCCAGAATTCGATATTTACGCGGTTGCCGCCTCGACGGCAAAATCGGAGGTTAACGGATTTCCGGCTCGATCACATCGACCCGGTGGCCGATTTTACCAGCAGTCTGTCGGGATACAGAATAATTTTGCAACCCGACCCTAATATCTTAGACTGCCAGGCTTGCGATGATGAACTGTTGCTCACCATGAACTTGCTATGCGAATACCGCCGCCTGCAGCTACTGCTGGTGCTTGCGACTCTGCTCGGCTTGCAAAGCTCGCTGGCAGCCGAACGCAAGGAAGGACGTTTTTTCGGCGCGATCCAGTCGGATAAACCGGACTGGTTCAAACAGAGCTTTCTCGAACTCGAGGAAGACGTTGCCGAGGCCGCCGCGGCCGGGCGGCGGGTGATGATTTATTTCCATCAGGACGGCTGTCCCTACTGCGCGAGGCTGGTCGAGGAAAACTTCGCCGACCCGGAAATCAAGGCTTACATCCAGCAGCATTTCGATGGCATAGCGATCAACATGTGGGGCGATCGCGAGGTGGTCAGTGTCGGGGGGCGAACGTTTTCCGAAAAAACCTTCGCCGCCGCGCTCAAGATCCAATATACGCCGACGCTGATTTTTCTCGACGAATCGGGCAAGGTCGCGCTGCGTCTTAACGGTTATTACCCGCCGCGCGACTTCCGCGCCGCGCTCGACTACGTGGCGCAGAAACGCGAAACCGAAGAGAGTTTTGCCCAATACCGCCTCGACCAGCTGCCCGCGAGCGGCACCCTGATCAGCGAGGACTTTTATCTCGAGGCCCCGGATCTCGCCGCGCTGTCGGCGAAGTCCGACCGCACGCTGGTAGTTTACTTCGAGTCGCCGGATTGTCCCGATTGCCGCACTATGCACCAGCGGGTCCTGGTTGACGCCACGACTCGCAAACTGGTTTCGCAAGCGGACAATGTCCAGCTCGACGTCGGCTCGTCGAAGTCGATTGTCACCCCGGCCGGCAAGACTACCACGGTGCGGCAATGGGCGCTCGACCTGGGTATCTCATACACGCCGTCGCTGGTGTTTTTCGATACCTCCGGCAAGGAAGTCATGCGCGTGGAGGCCTTCCTGAAAACCTTTCACTTCCAATCGGTATACGCCTACGTGCTGGAGAAGGCGTATCTTCAGGAGCCTGAGTTCCAGCGCTACATTTCAGCACGTGCCGACCATATCCGCGAGGCGGGTTTCGATACCGACATTTGGGGATATGATTCGTTCCATGATTAAATAAACCGAAAATCTGAGGAGAAGACTAGTGATAACTAAAATCCTGAAACAAACCATACTGGCCGCGTCGATCGCAGTCATGGGTGCAAGCTTTGCGGGCAGCGCGTTCGCGGGCCCGGCCGAGGACGCGATCGCGGACGCCAAGGCCGCGCAGAAACAGGCCGATTCGGTGGGCGGCGAATGGCGCGATACCGGCAAGATGATCAAGAAGGCCGAGAAGTTGCTGTCCGAGGGCAAGTCCGAGGAAGCCGAGAAACTGGCGCGCGCAGCCGAAGCCCAGGGAATGCTGGGCTACATGCAGGCAACCGCACAGTCGGACACGGGCGATCTCCATATCTAGCGGAATTGCGGTTTTCGGCCGCCGGATTCACAGTCCGGCGGCCGCAACCGGCTGTTCGCAGCGGCAGGGTATTTTCTGGCATACGCTGGCGAAGCTTTGCGGCTGCGACAGGCGCGGAGCGGGAAATTTTTTAACGGCCAGGTTATCATTTACCCCTATTTGGATATGGTCTTTAGCGGTTCGATTAAGATACTTTGCCCACATTCGGACTGCGTCTGTTAATTAAACAATCTAATAAATCGCCACCTGCATGCCGGGTGATGAAGCGAGTACCGAGGAGGACGAGCATGACGATAAAGCAAATGACCGGTAGCATTTTGCCGGTAACCCTGATGTGCTGCATTACCCTGTTCAGCGGCATTGCCAACGCCGACGCGATCGCCGACGGCAAGAAGGTCGCCTTCGACCGTAAAAAGGGCAACTGCCTGGCCTGCCACATGATCTCCGGCGGCAGTTTACCCGGCAATATCGGGCCGCCGCTCGTCGCCATGAAGGCCCGGTTCCCGGACAAGGCCAAGCTGCGCGAGCAAATCTGGGATGCTACCGCCAACAATCCCAATACCATCATGCCGCCTTTCGGCAAGCACCAGATCCTTTCTGAAAAGGAAGTCGATCTGGTGACGGCATTTATCTATAGCCTCTGAGTTCAGAGTAATTAAATAAAATTCGCAAGAGGACGAAAAAAGATGAATCTTCTACGTCGTAAGTTTCTTAAAACGGCCAGCTTCGTCGGCGCGGCCGTCACCGTGGGCAGCTCGGTGCTGATCCCGCAACGCGCAATCGCCGCCTACAACAAGGCCGCATTCGAAGCCAAGGATATCGATGGCGCGCTGGACGCTTCGCTCGGTTCCGCCCAGCATTCGCCTTCGGATTCGGTCAAGCTTAAAGCTCCGGATATCGCCGAAAACGGCGCCGTGGTGCCGATCACCGTATCGGCAAGCATGGGCAACGTCAGTGCCATATCGATTATTGCCTCGGCCAACCCCCAGCCCCTGACATCGTCTTACCAGCTATCTGCTGCTGCCGAGCCTTATGTCTCGACTCGGATCAAGATGGCCAAGACCGCCGATATCATCGCGGTCGTCAAGGCCGACGGCAAGCTGTACTCGTCGACCAAGGAAGTCAAGGTCACGATCGGCGGTTGCGGCGGTTAATATCAGTATTAGAAAGTAACTGGAGAAATTCAAATGGCAACGATCAAGATTCGTGCAAAGGCAGCCGGGGGCGTCACCCAGGTCAAGACCCTGATGAGTCACCCGATGGAAACCGGAACACGTAAAGATTCCAAGACCGGCGAAAAGATCCCGGCGCACTACATCACCGAAGTGACCGCAGAGCATAACGGTAGCACGGTTATGACCGCCAACTGGGCCGGTGGGATATCCAAGAACCCCTATCTGTCCTTCAAGTTCAAAGGCGCCTCGCCCGGCGATACGATCAGGATCAGCTGGGTAGACAACATGGGCAAGGGCGATAGCGCCGAGGCGCAGATCAAATAAGCCGCGCGGCATACAGAATAATTCGAGGAGGAAAAGTCGTGAAAAAGACATTGGCAACACTAGGCATGGCGCTACTGGTTGCGCTGCCGCTCAGCGGAATGGCGACACCGCAAGAAGACCTCGCCGAGTTCCGCGATTTTTTTAAGGATCGCTTCCCGAACACGCCCTTCGAGGATTACGTCAACGGGGTTTACTCCATCGATCCGGTTTCCCGTGAGCAATGGGAGGACATCGAGGAGTTTGCTCCTTACGAGTTGAGTATCAGCAACGGCGAAGCCCTGTTCAACAAGCCCTTCGCCAACGGCAAAACCTACGCCAGCTGCTTCGAAAACGGCGGCATCGGCATTCGCCAGAACTACCCCTACTTCGATACCGATCGCGGCGAAGTGATTACCCTGGAACTCGCCATCAACGAGTGCCGCACGAGCAATGGTGAAAAAGCGCTCAAATGGAATAAAGGTCCGATTGCCGATATTTCGGCCTACATGGCCTACACCTCGCGCGGGAATGTCTTCGACATCAAGATTCCCGACGATCCGCGTGCGCTCGCAGCCTACGAGCGGGGCAAGAAACACTTCTACCAGAAGCGCGGCCAGCTCAACATGGCCTGTGCCGATTGCCACAAGTTCTACTCGGGTAACCTGATCCGGGCCGACCTGTTGAGTCCGGCGCTCGGGCACGTGACGCATTTCCCGGTCTATCGTTCCAAATGGGGCGGGCTCGGCACCCTCCACCGTCGCTATGGCGGCTGTAACAAGCAGGTACGCGCCAAGCCCTTTCCGTCGCAGAGCGAGGAATACCGCGATCTCGAGTATTTTCACACCTACATGAGCAACGGCCTCGCGGTCAACGGACCGGGCGCCAGAAAGTAATCCACGGCTAGTTTCAGCCACATCGAATGCCGGGTCCATGGACCCGGCATTTTTTTATCCCCAAAGGGGTAAGCTGATAAGCAAACAGGGCAGTTTTATCGGTGCCGCTAATCATCTAAGGTTTGTTCTTTGCGTATACTGCGGTAGTGTCCAGACGTTGATACGGGTCAAGTCGTGCCGACCCCGGTCCCCTGATAATCAGGATAATGATGGCATGGCGCATCGAAGTCAGGAGATACTTTGCAAGATGATCGAATACACCGAAAAATTTGACGCCACCGGGCTCAATTGTCCGCTACCCATATTACGTTCCAAGAAGGTTCTGACCGGCATGAATAGCGGCGAAATCCTCTATGTAATTTCCACCGACTCGGGGTCGGTGAAGGATTTCGACGCATTTTGCAAACAGACCGGCAACGAACTGCTCGAGAGCTCGGAAGCGGAAGGCAAGTACCATTACTACATAAAGAAGGTCTGACACCGTCAGCCGCAATCGTTCCCAGCAATTCGGAGCCGAATTATGTCTGCTAAGAAACTGGCGCTCATCGCCACCAAGGGGACCCTCGACTGGGCTTACCCACCTTTCATCCTGGCATCGACCGCGGCTGCACTCGGTTACGAGACCCAGATTTTTTTTACCTTCTACGGGCTGCAGCTTTTGAAGAAGGATTTGAATCTAAAGGTATCCCCGCTCGGCAATCCGGCCATGCCGATGCCGATGGGCATGGACAAGTGGTTTCCGACTCTCGGCACCGCGATACCCGGCATGGAGTCGATCATGAGCGGGATGATGAAATCCAAGATGAAATCCAAGGGCGTCGCCAGCGTCGCCGAGCTGCGCGAAATGTGTCTCGAGAGCGACGTTAAAATGATCGCCTGCCAGATGACCGTCGACCTGTTCGACATGAAACCGGATGATTTCATCGACGGCATAGACTACGCGGGGGCGAGCACATTTTTTGAGTTTGCCGGCGAATCCGACGTCAATCTCTTTATTTAGAAAAGATTATCTGTACCAAGCTGTAACCCGGTTCAGGACCAGCGGTCGATCCGCCCCCTGAGTAATTAAAAAGGCAAAAAAAAACCAGGCCTTAAATTAAAAGCCCCAGGAAAGGGGCGGAGGACTCTAATGAACATGTTTCGTTCGAAACGCTTTAACCCGCTATTGATGTTGTTGTTCCTGCCCGTTACCGCCTGGGCAACCAATGGTTATTTTACTCACGGCACCAGCACCGCCGAAAAAGGCCTCGCCGGTGCCGGCGTCGCCTATTCGCAGGATACGCTGGCCGCGGCCAATAACCCCGCCGGCATGGTCTGGCAGGGCGCGCGCTACGATGTGGGCGCGTCGGTATTCAGCCCGATGCGTAATTACAGCGTAACCGGCGGTCCGACCCCTGGCTGTAGCCCGGGAGGTTGTTCATTCAGCATCGGTGACGGCGATCAAAACATCGATAGCGAAAACGAGGCATTCCTCATTCCGCAGTTCGGCTATAACTGGGTACTCGATAGCGACAGTACCATCGGCGTTTCGGTTTACGGCAACGGCGGCATGAATACCGAGTACAAGGGTGGTACTGCAACGGTTTTCGACGGTGCGACTTTCCAGGTACTGCCGGGTACTTATGGCAGTGGCACCACCGGCGTCGATCTTTCACAATTATTCATCACCACCACCTATGCGTCGAAAATATCCGCAACGACTTCCTGGGGTGTCAGCGGCATCGTCGCTTACCAGCGCTTCGAAGCCAAGGGCCTGGGTAATTTCGCCGCCTTTTCCTCCGATCCCGGCAATCTCACCAACAACGATTACTCTACCTCCACCGGCATTGGCCTGCGTATCGGTATCCAGACCGAAATTTCTCCGGGTATTCGCTTCGGCGCCGCCTACCAGCCCAAGATCAGCATGAGCGAATTCGACGACTACTCCGGTTTGTTCGCCGAAGACGGCGGCTTCGATATTCCCTCCAATTTCACCCTCGGCCTGGCCATGGACGTCGGTGATAACGGCGTACTGTTGGTCGATTTCCAGCAAATCAACTACGAGGATGTCGCTTCGGTTTCCAACTCGATCACGCCGCTGACCGATGGCAGCTGCGTACCCGGATCACCCACTACCGGCGGTACCGGCAGTGGATGCCTCGGCGGCAAGGATGGTGCCGGTTTCGGCTGGCAAAACATGGGTATCCTGAAAATCGGCTACCAGTGGCAGGTTGACAAGATGACCTGGCGAGTGGGCTACAGCAAGGGTGATCAGCCCATTCCGAGCTCCGAAGTGGTGTTTAATATTCTCGCTCCGGGCGTCATCGAGGAACACCTGACTTTCGGCTTTACCCGGCAACTGGATTCCGCCAGCGACTTCGGCTTCGCTCTCATGTACGCACCCAGTTTTTCGGTCGAAGGCGAAAATACCTTCGATCCCAGCCAGAACGTCAAACTCGAGATGGACCAGTACGAGCTCACGTTTGCCTACAATCGCAGGCTTTAGATACAAGGGCGGTCGAGGTATATCCCTGGATACCCGGCCGCCGAAATATTTAAGAATTCGTTTGCAACCAGCAACCAGAGAGAAATTCGAATAGATGCTGCCAGCGCTTTATATACAATCCTTGCTGTGGGCTTTCGGCCTGGCAATCGTCTTCGGCGCGGTCGCCAGCAAGGCGAATTTCTGTACCCTGGGCGCAGTCTCCGACTGGATCAATATAGGCGATCTGAACCGCATGCGCTGCTGGATGCTGGCCATCGCGACCGCCATCGTCGGCGTCGGCTTGCTGGAGTACCTGAATATCCTCGACATGTCGCTGACCATCAACAATGAAACCTCGAATCCGCCTTATCGCATCGCCAATTTCGTCTGGCTTCGCTACCTGCTCGGCGGCCTGATGTTCGGCGTCGGTATGACGCTCGGCAGCGGATGCGGCAACAAGAATTTGCTGCGCCTCGGCGAGGGCAGCATGAAGGCGCTGCTGGTGCTGGTCATCGTGGGAATCACCGCCTGGTTCATGCTGTTCACCAATTTCAGTTATTTCGGTTTCCTGCAATGGATGACGCCGCTGGGTATCGACTTTTCGCAGCATGACATTGCCAGCCAGGACCTCGCCGCGGTACTGTTCGGCCTGGCCGATGTCGAATGGGACGGCGGGCACCGCCTGGTCATCGCGCTGCTGGTGGCCTTACCGCTGGCGTTTTGGGCGCTGCGCTCGAGCGATTTTCGCCGTAATCTCGAACTGCTCACGGCAGGACTGATCATCGGCCTGCTGATCGTCATCGCCTGGTGGGTCACCGCGGGACCGCGCGGCCAGGCATTACTCGACGAACTGGCTTTCATGGATCAACGACCGTTTTTCGCCGGCGCGCAATCCTTTACTTTTATCGGCCCCACGGGTCACGCGGCGCAATACCTGAAACAGGGATTTTCGTCCATCTACCTGACCTTCGGGCTGGCCACGCTGGCCGGCGTTGTGGTCGGTTCGTTTGTCTACAACCTGTTGTTCCGCAAGGTTCGTATCGAGTGGTTCGTAACCTGGAGCGATTTTTTCAGGCACGTGGCCGGCGGCCTGCTGATGGGCATCGGCGGAGTGCTCGCGATGGGCTGTACCGTAGGCCAGGGTATTACCGGCATGTCGACCCTCGCACTGGGTTCCTTTCTGACCCTCGTTTCGATCATCGCCGGCAGCGTGGCGACGATGAAATACGAGTATTACCTGATGATGCGGGAACCTGACTAATGGGGATATACCTGGCCGGGAACGAATTTGCTAGGCTGTTCAGCCTTAATCATCTTGTGGATGCCAGCCGATGAACCAGGCTTACCGAGACGCCATCTCGCAGATGGAAGAAATGAACGTGCAACAGGAATACCTGCTCGGATGGCAGGGCGGCTTCCTCGGCCATCCGCTGCGCGAGGAACAACGCATTACCGAGGCTTACCAGGCCGGCTACGACGACGGCAGGGAGAAGTCGACCGAAAACTTCGCCGACTGGGTAGACTCGAAAAAATAGCCGGGCAAACCTGCGTCAACCCGCCTGCGGATTATCGAAGGAAACCAGTCCCGACAGGGAACGGCCGAGAGCCGTTTCTATTTCGGGGGCTTCCCTGCCGACAATGTAGTCGGGTATCCAGCGTCGATC
>Ga0102952_1000688_pt1 | contig 12100 bp, 9 predicted proteins | sample SalPon2A_C_D1_MG_FD_78506 | JGI IMG/M metagenome (GOLD analysis project Ga0102952, IMG submission 78506) | Soil microbial communities from South San Francisco under conditions of wetland restoration - Salt Pond MetaG R2A_C_D1_MG | ecosystem: Environmental > Terrestrial > Soil > Wetlands | place... | reverse complement strand
CGCGCGGCGCCGGCGCACGGCCGCGCCACGGTTTTGCAAGCGCTGCGTCATGCCAGAAATACCTTGCCTGCCGGTTCGCCCGCGTCAATCTCAAGGACCATGGACAGCGGTGCCATCGCAAGCCCGGTCGAGGGCGAGATCGAGAATCGCCGGGCCATCGTCAGCCGCCGCACGCTGCAGGCGGAGATCGAGGCGGTCGCCTGGGCCGACGTGCCGCCCGCCGAGCGGCGCGCGGGCGTCCTCGAGGTGCTGCGCCGGACGCTCGAGGCGGGCCGCGCCGAGATCCGCCGACGCTTCGACGCCGGCGCGTCGGGCAGTACGGTGGTGCGCGCCCACTGCTACCTGGCCGACCAGGTGATCCGGGCGATCTACGATCACGCCACGCTGCATCTCTATCCCCTGGCCAATCCCTCGACCGGCGAGCGGCTGTCGCTGGTCGCGCTCGGCGGCTACGGCCGCGGCGAGCTGGCGCCGCAGTCGGACATCGATCTGCTGTTCCTGCTGCCCTACAAGATCACGCCGCGCAGCGAACAGGTGATCGAGGAAATTCTCTATTTCCTCTGGGACCTCGGACTCAAGGTCGGCCACGCGACGCGCTCGGTCGACGACTGCATCCGTCTCGCCAAGAGCGACCTCGTGATCTGCACCAGCCTGCTCGAGGCGCGCTGGCTGTGGGGCGACCAGGAGCTCAGCCAGACCCTGCGCCGGCGCTTCCAGCGCGAGGTGGTGCGCGGGCGCAGCGCCGCGCGCTTCGTCGAGGCCAAGCTGGCCGAGCGCGCCGAGCGCCACAAGCGCGCCGGCGCGTCGCGCTACGCGCTGGAGCCGAACATCAAGGAGGGCAAGGGCGGGCTGCGCGACCTGCAGACGCTCTACTGGATCGCGAAGTACCTCTACCAGGTCGACGACATCGCCAGCCTGGTCGAGCGCGGCGTGTTCACGCGCCAGGAGGTGCGCCGCTTCGAGAAGGCGCAAAACTACCTGTGGACGCTGCGCTGCCACCTGCATTACCTGACCGGCCGCGCCGAGGACCGCCTGACTTTCGACCTGCAGACCGAGATCGCGCCGCGCATGGGCTACACGGCGCACGCCGGCACGGTCGCGGTCGAGCGCTTCATGAAGCACTACTTCCTGGTCGCCAAGGACGTCGGCGACCTGACGCGGATCTTCTGCGCCACGCTGGAGGCGGAGCACAACCGCCGCTCCCGCTTCCGCCTGCCGCTGCTGAGCAAGCGGCGCAGCATCGAGGGCTTTCGCCTGGAAGGCGACCGCCTCTGCGTCAAGGGGCCCGAGGCGCTGGCCGAGAAGCCGGTGCAGATGCTGCGTATCTTCCACGTCGCGCAAAGACACGACCTGGACATCCACCCCGAGACCCTGCAGTGGATCACGCGCAGCCTGAAGCACGTCGACAAGGAACTGCGCGAGGAGCCCGAGGCGAACAAGGTCTTCCTCGACATCCTGACCAGCGAGCACGATCCCGAAACCGCCCTGCGGCGCATGAACGAGGCGGGCGTCCTGGGGCGCTTCCTGCCCGACTTCGGCCGCGTCGTCGCGCAGATGCAGTACAACATGTACCACCACTTCACGGTGGACGAGCACACCATCTTCGCCATCGGCATCCTGCACCGCATCGAGCAGGGCGCGCTCAAGGAGGAGGCGCCGATCGCCAGCGAGGTGGTGCACAAGATTCTGTCGCGCCGCGCGCTCTATCTCGCCGTCTTCCTGCACGACATCGCCAAGGGCCGCGCCGGCGACCATTCGGAGATCGGCGCCAAGATCGCCCACAAGCTCGGCCCGCGCCTCGGTCTCAGCGAGGAGGAGACCGAGACCACGGCCTGGCTGGTGCTGCATCACCTGGCGATGTCGGCCACGGCCTTCAAACGCGACTTGGCCGACCCCAAGACGATCGAGGACTTCGCGGCGCTGATCCAGTCGCCGGAGCGCCTGCGTCTCCTGCTGGTTCTCACCGTGGCCGACATCCGCGCCGTGGGCCCCAACGTGTGGAGCGCCTGGAAGGCGGCCCTGCTGCGCGACCTCTACTGGCGCACCGAGGAGATGCTGTCCGGCGGCGTCGCCGAGGAGAGCCGCCAGACGCGCATCGCCGATGCCCAGGCGCGTCTGCGCGATGCGCTGACCGGTTGGTCGGAGAGCGAGATCAAGGCGCACCTCAAGCGCGGCTATGCGCCCTACTGGCTGTCGGTCGACCAGGACACGCTGGTGCGCCACGCCGAGCTGGTGCGCGCGGCCGAGCGCGACAAGGCGCCGCTCACCGTCGATACGCGGGTCGACCGCTACCGCGAGGTCACCGAGGTGACGGTCTACACCGCCGACCACCCGGGCCTGTTCAGCCGCATCGCCGGCGCCCTCGCCGTGGCCGGCGCGAGCATCGACGCGGCGCGCATCTTCACCCTGGCCAACGGCATGGCGCTCGACACCTTCTACGTGCGCGACCCGCAGGGCGGGCCCTTCGACCGCCCGGAGCGCCTCAAGCGGCTCTCGGCGGCGATCGAGGGCACGCTGGCCGGCCAGGTCAAGCCCGACCAGGAGCTGGCCAGGCGCAAGCCGAAGCTGCCCAGCCGCCTGCGCGTGTTCAAGGTGCCGCCGCGCGTCCTGATCGACAACAAGGCGAGCGCCCGCGCCACGGTGATCGAGGTCAACGGCCGCGACCGGCCGGGCCTGCTCTACGAGCTGACGCTGGCGCTGACCCGGCTGCAGCTCATGATCCACGGCGCGCGCATCGCCACCTACGGCGAGCGCGCCATCGACGTCTTCTACGTGGAGGACGCCCTGGGCGACAAGATCGAGCGCCCGGCCAAGCTCAAGCGGATCCGCGAGCGCCTGCTCGCCACCCTGGGCGAAGCCGAATGCAGGCCGGCCAAGCCGGCCAAGGGCCCCGCCAAGGCGAAGAAGCCGCCCAAGGCGGCCGCGAAGGCCAAACCAGCGAAGACGGCGGCGGCCAAGGACGGCGCCAGCGGCAAGGCCAAGGCGAAAGCGCGGACGCCCGCCCCGCCCGGTGCCGCAGGCGGGGGAAAGCTCAGCCGCGCCCGCAAGGCGGCGGCCGCCGCCCGGCAGGCGGCGCGGCGGCGCCCGAAACCCGCCGGCGGCGGACCGGGCCCGACGCGCTGAGCCGGCCTTCTGCCCCCGCTTTCCGAATCGCGCGCAATCCTCTAACTAATCTCGGCGAGGCGAGGCGGCGGCTCGGGCCTCGCCCCGCAGCAGGCTCAAGGCGCGGCCTTCGTGCCGAGCCCGTTGATCCATCAGGGCCTTCGCCAATGCCCCGGCTGCGGGCGCGTTGGCACGAGGCGATTTCGACCGGCGCGGAGAGGCCGAACTCCGCGCCCAAACGGGGACCGCTCCGGCCAGGCCATGGCGCTCGTCCGCTCGCTCGCAACCGTCGGCGGCTACACCGGCATCAGCCGCATCCTCGGCTTCATCCGCGACATCCTGATCGCGGCGGTGGTCGGCACCGGCGCCGAGGCGGACGCCTTCTTCGTCGCCTTCCGCCTGCCCAACCTGTTCCGCCGGCTGTTCGCCGAGGGGGCCTTCAACGCCGCCTTCGTGCCGCTCTTCGCGCGGCACCTCGAGGAAGGCGGCCAGGCCGCCGCCAAGCTGTTCGCCGAGCAGACGCTGTCGGTGCTGCTCTCGACCCTGCTGCTGATCTCGGCCGTCGCCATCGCCGGCATGCCGTGGCTCATGTACCTGCTGGCGCCCGGCTTCACCGCGGTGCCGGAGAAGTACGACCTGGCGGTGCAGTTCAGCCGCATCACCTTTCCCTATCTGCTCTTCATGTCGCTGGTCGCGCTGCTCAGCGGCGTGCTCAACTCGCTCTACCGCTTCGCCGCGGCGGCGGCGGCGCCCATCCTGCTCAATATCTTCTTCATCGTCGCCCTGGTCGCGATCGTGCCGCGCATCGGCAGCCCCGGTTACGTCCTGTCCTGGACCGTGGCCTGCGCGGGGCTGGGCCAATTCTTCATGCTGCTCTACGCCTGCCGCCGTGCCGGCATGACCTTCGCGCTGCCGCGCCCGCGCCTGACGCCGGAGGTGCGCCGCCTGCTCAAGCTGATCGTGCCGGGGCTGCTGTCGGCGGGCGCCATGCAGATCAACCTCATGGTCGGGACCATCATCGCCTCGCTGCAGGCCGGCGCGGTCTCCTACCTGTACTACGCCGACCGGGTCTATCAGCTGCCGCTCGGGCTGATCGGCATCGCCTTCGGCGTCGTCCTGCTGCCCGATCTGGCGCGCAAGCTGCGCAGCGGCAACGAGGCGGCGGCGCTGGAGCGGCTCAACCGCGGGCTGGAGCTGTCCATGCTGCTGACCCTGCCGGCGGCCATGGCGCTTCTCGTCATTCCCTGGCCGATCGTCGAGGTGCTGTTCGAGCGCGGCGCCTTCGACCGCGTCAGCACCGATGCGACGGCCGCGGCGCTGGCCGCCTTCGCGCTCGGCCTGCCGGCCTTCGTACTGATCAAGGTGCTGCAGCCCGCGTTCTTCGCGCGCGAAGACACCGTCACCCCGTTGCGCATGGCGCTCGTCACCGTGGCCACCAACATCGTGCTGGCGCTTGCGCTGTTCTGGCAGCTCGGCTACGTCGGCCTGGCCCTGGCCACCTCGGTCGCCTCCTGGGTCAACACCGTCTTGCTGCTCCTCGGCCTGCGGCGCCTGGGCTTCCTGAAATTCGACGCCACCCTGAAGCGCCGCCTGCCGCGCGTCGCCGCGGCCAGCCTGGCGATGGCGCTCGCCCTCTGGGCGGGGGCGCGGGCGGTGCAAGCCTGGTTCGACGCCGGCATGGCGCAGGGCATCGCGGCGCTCGCCCTGCTGGTGGCCGGCGGCCTGGTGCTCTACGGCCTGCTCGCCCTGGCGCTCGATGCGGTCGACCGCAAGGAGCTCAAGCGGCTCGTCCGGCGCCGGCCCGGCGCCGCGTCGGGGCCGCCGCAGCCTTGACCGGAGCGGACGCTTGCGGGCATATCCCGGCCGGACCTCGCGGACGAACGGTGGCGCCGGGGCCGCCGCGAGCGCGGGTCCGCGCGGCGATTTCAGGGATGAGGCGATGAAGCGCATCTTTTCGGGCGTACAGCCCACGGGCAACCTGCACCTCGGCAACTATCTGGGGGCGATCCGCAACTTCGTCGACCTGCAGGACGACTACGACTGCATCTACTGCGTGGTCGATCTGCACGCCATCACGCTGTGGCAGGAGCCGGCGGAGCTGCGCGCCCACACCCGCGAGGTGACGGCGGCCTACCTGGCGGCCGGAATCGATCCGCAGCGCTGCATCATCTTCAACCAGAGCCAGGTCCCCGCGCACGCCGAGCTGGCCTGGATCTGCAACTGCGTGGCCCGCCTCGGCTGGCTCAACCGCATGACGCAGTTCAAGGAGAAGGCGGGCAAGCACCGCGAGAACGCGAGCGCCGGGCTGTACGTCTATCCCAACCTCATGGCCGCCGACATCCTGGCCTACAAGGCGACCCACGTGCCGGTCGGCGAGGACCAGAAGCAGCACCTGGAGCTGACCCGCGACATCGCCCAGAAGTTCAACAACGATTTCGGCGTCGAACTGTTTCCGATTCCCGAGCCGCTGATCTTCGGCCCCGCGACGCGGGTCATGTCGCTGCGCGACGGCAGCAAGAAGATGAGCAAATCGGAGCCCTCGGACATGAGCCGCGTCAACATGACCGACGACGCCGATACCATCGCCAAGAAGATCCGCAAAGCGACCAGCGATCCGGATCTGCTGCCCGGGCCGGACGTGCTCGACGCCGCCGGCGCGCTCCCCGAGGCGGCGCGCTCGGCGCGGCCGGAGGCCTTCAACCTGCTCGGGATCTACGCCGCCCTGGCCGACAAGCCGATGACCGACGTGCTCGAGGAATTCGCCGGCGCGCAGTTCTCGCACTTCAAGGCGGTGCTGACCGACCTGGCGGTCGCGAGCCTCGGGCCGATCGGCGCGGAGATGAAGCGGCTGACCGCCGATCCGGCGGCGGTCGACGCGGTGCTGCGCGACGGCGCGGCGCGCGCCCGTGCGATCGCCGACCCGATCCTGGCCGAGGTGCACGACGCCGTCGGCTTCCTGCGGGTCTGAGCGCCCTCCGAAGGGTCTGCCGGCGGCAGAGAGTCTTCGCGAAGAATCGCGGATTCTCGCCCCTTGCCATTGGCAGTGCCGGCGGTTGGCGGTAAGCTTCGCGGCCGCCGCGTCCGCGCCTGCGTGCGCGGTTTCCGCATCGCTCTCGCCGGGCCGGATCGCCGCGCGCCATGCCGCTGCCGCCACCACGTCTCGCTAGCTGATCGCCCGGCGATGCAAATCTACCTGCCCATAGCCGAGATGTCGGTGAACGTGTTCCTGCTTCTCGTCATGGGCGGCGGGGTCGGATTCCTGTCCGGCCTGTTCGGCGTCGGCGGCGGGTTCCTGATGACGCCGCTGCTGATCTTCGTCGGCGTTCCGCCGGCCGTCGCCGTCGGCACCGAGGCCAACCAGATCGTCGCCTCTTCGGTCTCCGGCGTGCTGGCGCACTGGCGGCGCGGCAACGTGGACATCAAGATGGGCCTGGTGCTGCTGCTCGGCGGCCTGCTGGGATCCACCTTCGGCGTCGGGCTGTTCTCCTTCCTGCGCGAAGTCGGCCAGATCGATCTGGTCATCCGGCTGAGCTTCGTGGTCTTCCTCGGCATCATCGGCCTTCTCATGCTCTACGAGAGCCTGCGCAGCATGGGCCGGCGCCGGGCCGGGCAGTCGGCGCGCGGCAAGCTGCATCAGCACACCTGGGTGCACGGCCTGCCGCTGAAGATGCGCTTCCGCCGCTCGAAGCTCTACATCTCGGCGCTGCTGCCGCTCGGCATCGGCTTCCTGGTCGGCGTGCTGGCCGCCGTCATGGGCGTGGGCGGCGGCTTCGTCATGGTGCCGGCGATGATCTATCTGCTGGGCATGCCGACCTCCGTGGTGGTCGGCACCTCGCTGTTCCAGATCATCTTCGTCACCGCCAACGTCACCTTCCTGCAGGCCTACGCCAACCAGACGGTCGACGTCGTACTCGCGCTGCTGCTGCTCGCCGGCGCCGTGATCGGCGCCCAGTTCGGCGTCAAGGTCGGGGCCAGGCTGCACGGCGAGCAGCTGCGCGGCATCCTGGCGCTCATGGTCCTGGCGGTCTGCGCCAAGCTGTTCTTCGATCTGCTGGCGGCGCCGGCCGACCTCTACAGCATCGGGGTGGGGCACTGATGCGGCGGCGCGCGATCACGGCAGGCGACGGCATGCGGCGCGCACTGGCCGCCGCGGCGCTGGGCATCGCGCTGCTGGCCGCCCCCGCGCCGTCGCGCGCGGCGCCCCTGGTGGCCGACCTCTCGCAGCACCTGGTCGCCATCACCACCGGCTTCACCGGCACCGAGGTTCTGCTGTTCGGCGCGGTGGACGAGGCCGGCGACGTCGTGGTCATCGTCCGCGGCCCGGACCGCGAGATCGTCATGCACCGCAAGTCGCGGATTCTCGGCGTGTGGGTCAACACCGCGCAGATGACCTTTCCCAGTGCGCCGAGCTTCTATGCCGTAGCCAGCTCGCGGCCGCTCGACGAGGTCGCTTCGCCGGCCCTGCTGAAGCGCCACGAGATGGGCGTCGAATACCTGCGGCTCAATCTGCCGCGCGCCAAGGCCTCGGCGAACGTCGCGGACGAGTGGCGCCAGGGCCTGATCCGCAACCAGCAGGCCCTCGGCCTTTATCAGAAGACGCCCGCGACGATCCATTTCCTCGGCAACCGGCTGTTCCGCGTGCGCATCGCGCTGCCGGCCAACGTGCCGACCGGCAGCTATCAGGTCGAGGTCTTCCTGCTGCGCGACGGCCGGGTGGTGACGGCGCAGACGACGCCGCTGCACGTCAGCAAGATCGGCTCCGAGGCCGTGGTCTACGACTTCGCCTACGAACATGCCGCCCTTTACGGCCTCATTGCGATCTTCGTCGCATTGGTGGCAGGATGGCTCGCCCACTTGGCTTTCCGGAAGTCGTGATGGCGAAATGACGGGGACGGAACCTCCAGCCCAAGAGAAGCGCTCGGCACGCGTCTTCCTGGTCGTCGTCGACGAGACCGAGGAAATGAAGGTCGCGTTGCGCTTCGCCTGCCTGCGGGCGCGCAAGACCGGCGGCCGCGTGGCGCTGCTCTGCGTCATCGAGCCCTCCGAGTTCCAGCATTGGATGGCGGTCGAGGACCTGATGCGCGAGGAGGCGCGCACCGAGGGCGAACAGCTGCTGCAGCGCCTCGCCGGACAGGTCAACGAGCTGGTCGGCACCATGCCGGTGCTCTACGTGCGCGAAGGCAAGGTGCGCGACGAGCTCATGGCCCTGCTCGATGAGGAGCCGAGCATCTCGATCCTGGTGCTGGGCGCCAACACCGGCGGCCGCGGGCCGGGCCCGCTGGTCTCGGCGCTGACCGGCAAGATGGTCGGCAAGCTGCGCGTTCCGGTCACCATCGTGCCCGGCAATCTCGACGACGAGGCCATTGACGCCCTCGCGTAAATATCTGATATTTCTTGAAATATTTAGCGGGCCCGCGGCTCGCCGGAAGACGCCTTGAAGTCGCCCGGGTGATGGGTCACATAAGAAGCGCCAGGGCCGCGCCGCGCGGCGCGCTTCCCATCTCTGCGGCAGGAGGTGCCCGATGTTCATTCAAACCGAAGAAACCCCCAATCCGGCGACGCTGAAGTTCCTGCCGGGCCGCGACGTGGCGGGCGCGCAGGTGGTCGATTTTCCCGACCCGGATTCGGCGGCGCGCTCGCCCCTGGCGCAGCGCCTCTTCGCCATCGACGGCGTCACCGGCGTCTTCCTGGGCGCCGACTTCATCGCCGTCACCAAGGGCGCCGAGCGGGAGTGGTACCTGATCAAGCCGGCGATCCTCGGCGTCATCATGGAGCACTTCACCGCGGGCCGTCCGGTCCTGCTGGAAGAGGCGGCCGCGCCGGAGGAGGACGAGAGCGTCGCCGAGGAGGACCGCGAGATCGTCGCGCAGATCAAGGAGCTGCTCGACACCCGCGTCCGTCCGGCGGTGGCCCAGGACGGCGGCGACATCCTGTTCCAGGGCTTCGACAAGGGTGTCGTCTACCTGCACATGCGCGGCGCCTGCTCCGGCTGTCCGAGCTCGACCGCGACCCTCAAGATGGGGATCGAGAACATGCTGCGGCATTACATCCCCGAGGTTGTCGAAGTCCGTCCAGTGTTGTAAGCGCTTCGGGCGTTCCGCGGGAACGCCGAGGGGAACGGCGGTTGGTGGGGTGCGGGCCGCCGTCTCCGGTCCGGGAAGGGGACGATTCTGGCGATGCGTCACGACGACGCGCCGTTCGGCGCGCCGCCAAGAGCCATAGGTTTTTCACGGCGCGCGGCCCTGCCGGCCGTCGCGCTCGCGGTCGCGCTGCTGTGCGGCCTGCAGCCCTGGGCGGGGGCCCGGGCGCTCAGCCTGCAGTCCGATGATCTGCGCGCCGGGCTCGACCGCCCGGCCCGGCCGGTGCCGGCGCGCGCGGCCTACGGCGACAAGCTTTCCGATCCCTTCTTCTTCGGCGGCCCGCGGCGCGGCGCGGGCGACCTGGTGCCGGCCGTTCCGTCCGGCATGGTGCCGCTGCGCGCCGACAGCGCCGAGGCGCTGCGCGCCGCCCTGCGCGACCGCGGCTACCGGCTGGCCGCGATCCGCGCCGGCAGAGCGGCGGTGCCGCGCCTCGGGCTTGCCGCGCTGCCGCGCGACATCGGCTCGATCGACGACGTCCGGTTGCGCAAATCGCTGTTCCTGCGCAGCGTTCTGCCGCTCGTCCTCATGGTGAACGAGGAGCTCCGCGAACTGCGCCGCGAGCTGCAGAGCGCCATCGCGCTGGAGGCCGGCCCCGGCGGGCTGTCGCCGCGCCGGCGCGCCTGGCTGGTCGACCTGGCGACGCGCTACGGCGTCGACTACGGCGACTGGGCGGCGCTGTTGCGGCGCGTCGATGCGGTGCCGGTCAGCCTGGCGCTCGCCCAGGCGGCGCAGGAAAGCGGCTGGGGGCGGTCGCGCTTCGCGCGCAACGGCAACGCGCTGTTCGGCCAGCGCACCTGGAACGACACCGTCCCCGGACTGGTGCCCTTGCGCCGGGACGAGGACGCGGACCACCGGGTTCGCGCGTTTCCCGACCTCCTGAGCGCGGTGCGCACCTACATGCACAACCTGAACACCCACCCGGCCTACGACGCGTTCCGCCGCGCGCGCGCCGCGGCCCGCGCCCGCGGCGCGGCGCCCGATGCTCTGCGCCTGGCCGAGACGCTGACGCACTATGCCGAGCTTGGCGAAGGCTATATCGACGCGGTGTGCGCGCTGATACGCGTCAACCGGCTCCGCGAGTTCGACGGCGCCCGGCTCGCCTATCCCGACGGGGCCAAGCTGGCCGACCTCGATTGACCGCGAAAAGGCGCTAGGGCCGCCGGTAGAACTGCCGGCCGCGCCAGCGCCAGCGGCCCTGCGGTCCGGGCAGCGTACAATTGACCCGCGAGCGCCCGGGCGGAAGTGCCTGCGGCAGGCGCACCTCGAAGCGCCGCTCGCCGAGGCGTTCCACGGTGACGGCGCTGCCGCCGGCGTAGCAGGCGAGCGCGGAGAGGCCCGCGATGCCCGGCAGCACGGTGAAGCCGTAGGCCGGCGGGTTGTTCGCCGGGCCCACCAGGGGGTCGGCCGGCGTCACCTCCTCGACCGGCAGGGGCAGCGAATTGGCCGCCAGGCGGAAGCGGTCGATCTCGCCGAACGATTCGTTGAACGGGAAGCGCGGCAGGGCGAAGCGGTCGTCGCTGCGCGCCGCGGCGCCGGAGTGCTGGCCGAAGGCGGCGCGGAAGCCGGCGCCGGCGACCAGGTCGCGCAGCGCCTTGCCGTATTCGCCGTAGGGATAGGCGAAGAGGTCGGGGACGGCGCCGAGCTCGGCTTGGAACCGCGTCGCCGCGCGGGCCAGGTCGGCCCGCGCCGCGGCGGCGTCGAGGTCCGCCATGTGGGCGTGGGCGGCGCCATGGCCCCCGATGGTGACCAGGCCCGAAGCGGCCAGCTCGCGCACCTGCGCCCAGCTCATGTAGCCGGGCAGGCCGCGATCGAGCGCGTCGGTCGATACGAACAGGGTGAAGGGCAGCCCGGCTTGGCGCAGCCGGGGCCAGGCCGCGGCGTAGACCGAGGCATAGGCGTCGTCGATGGTGATGGCGACGCTGCGCGGCGGCAGCGGGCGGCCCTCGGCGAAGGCCTCGACGATCTCGGGCAGCGGCAGGACGGTATAGCGGCCGGAGGTCAGCTCGGCCAAGTGCGCGTCGAACTGATCGAGGCGGATGCTGGTCGAAGGATAGTCCGCCTCGCCGAAGCGGTGATACATGATGACGACCGCGCCATCGTCCACCGCCGGCGCGGCGCGCGCCGGCAGCGGCGGCCCGGACGCCGCGACGAGCGCGACGCCCGCCAGGACGGCTCGCAGCATGGTCCGCAGCCCGAGCCGTGCGGCGACGCGCCAGCGCGGCCGCGACGCACCGCCCGGCGCCATACCTTGGTTCCGCACGCGTGTTCCCCCGTCCACTTGTTGCGCTCAGCATAGCGCCCGCGCGCGCGGCCGCTCAAGCGCGTCGCCGATCGGCCAGCCCGCGGCTACCCGGTGCCGGCCCGCCGCGTCACGCGCCGACCAGGTGCTCGGCGAACCACGCGCAGGCCGCGCCGCTGGCTTCGTCGAAGGCCTCGACGTAGGCCTCGAAGTGCCCGCCATTGAGCAGCGCCAGCCTCTTGGGCTCGAGCGCCCGCTCGTAGGCGGCGAGCGCCTCGTCCGCCACCGTCAGATGGTCCTTGGCGGCGACGACCATCAAGAGCGGCGTCGGGCTGACGTGGGCGACGTAGGCGCCGGGCTCGTATTCCAGGAACATCTCGATCGAGCGCAGAGTGACCTCGTTGCGCCACGACGGGGCCCGCGACTCGTGGGTCTCGGTGAACCAGGTATAGCTGTCCGGCGTCGGCAGCGCGCAGGGCACGCTGGCGTCGTCGGAGACCACCGCGATCATGCCCGGCGCCTCGCCGGCGTAGCGCTTCTCCCGGTCCTCGCGCAGCAGACCCTGCACCGGCGCGATCATGTCGGCGCGGATCAGGCGCCGCGCGTTGCGGTGGCCGCT
>Ga0102952_1000687_pt1 | contig 12105 bp, 11 predicted proteins | sample SalPon2A_C_D1_MG_FD_78506 | JGI IMG/M metagenome (GOLD analysis project Ga0102952, IMG submission 78506) | Soil microbial communities from South San Francisco under conditions of wetland restoration - Salt Pond MetaG R2A_C_D1_MG | ecosystem: Environmental > Terrestrial > Soil > Wetlands | place... | reverse complement strand
CGTTCGCGTGCGGCGCGGTGTCAATCAGGCGTTACATGCGCCATGACGAACCGCGGACACGGGGCCGCGCGACGGAGCGTGAAGCGGGCCGTCGGGGCGACCTTCGCGACCGCAGCCTTCGATGCCGAATTGTCGGGTTCGCGGCGCTGGAACGCGGCGCGCCCGGATCCTTGCCGCCGACCGCCTCCGCCGTTCGATCACGGCGCCGTGCGGCCTGTCAGAAATCTTTACACGGCACAGGGCGCTGAGCGGCGGCAGGTTCGGATCGGACGCCGGAAGGGCTTCGTCTAGTGCATGCTGGACAGCGTGACCGCGCCGCCGGACGGCGCACTTTCCGTCCCGAAGCTTCCGCCGCTCTTCCTAGGTTTCAATTCGTCCCACAGGATGACCGCGGTCTCGGTTTCGACGCCGAGCGACCCGGGCAGCTCGCTCGCGAGTCCGGTGCCCCGCGCCTGATTCAGTTGCTCCTTCGTGACCGGACGATCGGCGAAGGGCACGGGGGCCGCGACGCCGCGCGGCACCTCGCCGCCCTGGGCCGAACCCGCGGCGACCGCCGCCGTCGGCCACCACGACGGTCCTTGCGCCCAGACGGGCGCGCTCCCCGCCATGAGCGCCAGCCCCCCCAGCAGCGCGCAAACGCCAAGCGCGGCGCGGCGGCGGGTGCCCGCCCCGGACAGCCGCCGGCGCCTCACCGCGCCGACTCCCGCAAAGGCTCGCCTCGCCCCGTCGCCATTGCTGCTCCTCCGGTTCCGCACGACATGTCCTTCGAAGGCGCAGCAATCCGCGTGCCAATCGCCGGGTGTCCGTTAATTTATTGACAAATATAGGATCTTCGTCTCGTGCGCCGGTCGGCCGGTCGCCGAATGTGTAACATTTGTTGCCCTGTTATGAACGCCACCTTGACACGCGATGACCGGCCGGCCACCCGCCGGGCCGGCGGTCGACGGCGGATCGAGGCTTGCGCCGGGCGGCGGCCCATCCGATCCTTTGGGGCATGAGCCGATTCGCGCGCCGCCGGGTGACGGCCATCCTGGGCCCCACCAACACGGGCAAGACCTATCTGGCCATCGAGCGCATGCTCGGCCACCGCAGCGGCATGATCGGCTTTCCGCTACGCCTGCTGGCGCGGGAGAACTACGACCGCGTGGCGCGCATCAAGGGGGCCGGGAAGGTCGCCCTGGTGACCGGCGAGGAGAAGATCCTGCCGCCGGGCGCGCGCTATTTCCTCTGCACCGTCGAATCCATGCCGGTCGATCGGCCGGTCGCTTTCCTGGCGGTCGACGAGATCCAGCTCTGCGCCGACCCGGAGCGCGGCCACGTCTTCACCGACCGCCTGCTGCACGCGCGCGGCCTGGAGGAGACCATGTTCCTGGGGGCCGAGACCATCCGCCCCGTGCTGCGCCGCCTGGCGCCGGAGGCGGAGCTGGTGTCGCGGCCGCGCTTCTCGACGCTCAGCTACAGCGGGGCGCGCAAGCTGACCCGGCTGGCGCCGCGCTCGGCCGTGGTCGCGTTCTCCGCCGCCGAGGTCTACGCGACGGCCGAGCTGATGCGCCGCCAGCGCGGCGGCACCGCCGTGGTCATGGGGGCGCTCAGCCCGCGCACGCGCAACGCCCAGGTCGGCATGTTCGAATCCGGCGAGGTCGACTACCTGGTGGCGACCGACGCGATCGGCATGGGCCTCAACCTCAACCTCGACCACGTCGCCTTCGCCCGGCTCACCAAGTTCGACGGCCGGGTCATGCGCCGCCTGCGCGCGCCCGAGGTCGCGCAGATCGCCGGCCGCGCCGGGCGGCACATGGCGGACGGCACCTTCGGCACCACCGGGGCGGCCGGCCAGCTCGCGCCGGAGATCGTCGAATCGGTCGAGGCCCATCGCTTCGACCCCTTGAGCAGCGTGTTCTGGCGCAATGCCGACCTCGATTTCCGCTCGCCCAGGGCGCTGCTCAACAGCCTGGAGGCGCGCCCGCCGCGGCCGGAGCTGATCCGCGTGCGCAATGCCGAAGACGTCGCCATGCTGGCCGCGCAGATGCGCGACGCCGAGGTCACGGCGCTGGCCAGCGGCCCGGGCCCGGTGCGCCTGCTGTGGGAGATCTGCCAGGTGCCCGATTTTCAGAAGACCCTGTCGGACCAGCATGCACGGCTGCTCGGCCGCATATACCGCTACCTCATGGCGCCGGCGGGGCGCCTGCCGGAGGATTGGGTGGCGCGGCAGATCGACCGCATCGACCGCGCCGACGGCGACATCGACTCGCTGGTCGCGCGCATCGCCCAGGTGCGGACCTGGACCTACGTGTCGCACCGCGCCGACTGGTTGGCGGATTCGGCGCACTGGCAGGCGCGCGCCCGCGAGATCGAGGACCGGCTGTCGGACGCCCTGCACGACCGCCTGACCCAGCGCTTCGTCGACCGGCGCGCGGCCACCCTGGTGCGCCGCCTGCGGTCCGGCGACGAACTGCTGGCCGCCGTCACCAAGGCGGGCGACGTCGTGGTCGAGGGCGAGCGCGTCGGCCGCCTGGAGGGATTCCGCTTCCGCCTCGACGAGGGCGTGGCCGGCGCGGACGCCAAGCCGCTGCTGACCGCCGCGCGCCGCGTCCTGGCCGGCGAGGTGCCGGCCCGGGTCGGCCGCATCGAGGCCGAGCCCGACGACGCCTTCGCGCTCGACTCGGCGGGGCGCATCGCCTGGCGCGGTGAGGTGGTGGCCCGCCTGGCACCGGGCGACGCCGCCCTGCGCCCGGCCGTCGAGCCGCTGGCCAGCGAATTCCTGGACGGCCGGACGCGCGACCGCGTGCGGCGCCGGCTGAGCGACTGGCTGCACCGCGACATCGCGCGCCGCCTGGCGCCGCTGAGCGCGCTGGAGCGCGCCCAGGATGCCCGCGACCTCAACCCGGCGCTGCGCGGCGTGATGTTCCAACTGGTCGAGGCCCTTGGCCTGCTACCGCGCGCCGAGGTGGCGCCGCAGCTCGACAGCCTGGTCCGCGGCGACCGGCGGCGGCTGGCGGCGGCCGGGGTGCGGCTGGGGCGCGAGAGCCTCTTCCTGCCCGCCCTTCTGAAACCGGCGCGGGCGCGGCTCGCCGCCCTGCTGTGGGCGGTGCACCGCGATCGCGACCTGCCGGCGCTGCCGCCGCCCGGCGCGCTGTCCTTCGCCGCCGGGCCGGCGTTCGAGGACGGCCTGTGCCAAGCGCTCGGCTACCGCCGCTTCGCGCGCCGCCGCCGGATGCCGGCGGTCGCCCTGCGCGCCGACGCCCTCGAGCGGCTCGCTGCGGCCGCGCGCAAGCGCGCCGCACAGGGGCCGTTCACGGTGACGCCGGAGCTGAAGCGGCCGACCGGCTGCAGCGAGCCCGACCTCGCCGTGGTGCTGGAGGCGATCGGCTTCGGGCGCGAGGCGGCGGGCGACAGTGCGGCCTTCGTGCTGCGGCCGGGCCGGCGCAAGGCGGCGGCAAAGCGCAGGCCCCGCCGCCCGGCGGAGCCCGCGGCCCGGCGCGCCGACTCGCCCTTCGCCAAGCTGCGCGAACTGACCCCCGGCGAATGAGCACCGCGAACGCCGCGTCGGCCGGCGGTCAGCGCCTCGACAAATGGCTGTGGCATGCGCGCTTCTTCAAGACTCGCAGCCTGGCGACGCGCGTGTGCAACGCCGGAGGATTGCGCATCGGCGGCGAGATCGTCGCCAAGGCGCACCACACCGTGCGGCCGGGCGACGTGCTGACCTTTCCGCAGGGGCGGCACGTGCGCGTGGTGCGGGTCTGCGCGCTGGCCGAGCGCCGCGGCCCGGCGAGCGAAGCGCAGGCGCTCTACGAGGATCTCAAGCCGCCGAGCCGCGAAAGCCGCATGCCCGCCCCGGCGGCGCGCCCCCCCGGCGGCGGCCGCCCGACCAAGCGCGAGCGCCGCGCGCTGGACAGACTGCGCGAACCGGAGTGACCGCCGCCAGGGCAGCCGTCGCGACGACAGGCCGTCCTGACTACAGGCGGTCGCGCAAGCCGTAGTACATCAGGCCCAGCACCGTGGCCGGCCAGCGCAGCAGCGGCCCGCCCGGGAAGTGCCGATGCGGCAGGCGCGCGAAGACGTCGAAGCGCTCGGCCGTGCCGGCGACCGCCTCGGCGATCAGCTTGCCGGCCAACGAGGTCAGGGCCACGCCCTGCCCGGAAAATCCGTGCGCGTAGTAGATCTCGGGATCGAGCCGGCCGAAGCACGGTAGGCGGTTCAGGGTGATGGCCAGCGTACCGCCCCAGGCGTAGTCGATGCGCGCGTCGGCGAGCTGCGGATAGATGCGCAGCATGTAGCGGCGCACGAAGGCCTTCAGGTCGGCCGGAAAGCCCGGGCGATAGTTCTCGCCGCCGCCGAACAGCAGGCGGCCGTCGGACGACAGACGGTAGTAGTCGAGGACGAACTTCGTGTTCGACACGGCGACGTCGTCGCGGATGAGCGCGCGCGCGCGGGCCTCGCCCAGCGGCTCGGTCGCCAGGACGAAATTGTTGATCGGCATCATCTGGCCGTCGAGGCGCGGCTCGAGCCGGCCGAGATAGCCGTTGCAGGCGATCACCAGATGCCGCGCCCGGACGGCCCCTGTGGCGGTCGTCGCCCCGGGTCTCCCCTCGCGGTTCAGCGCCGTCACGCGGGAGTTTTCGAACAGCCGGGCGCCGGCCGCCTCGGCCGCGCGCGCCAGCCCCAAGGCGTAGTTGAGCGGGTGCAGATGGCCGGCGCCGCTGTCGAGCGTGCCGCCGTGATAGACCTCGGTGCCGACGGCGGCGGCGAGTTCGTCGCGTCCCAGGACGCGGATGTGCGGATAGCCGTAGACCTCGCGCAGGTGGTCCGCGCCCTTCGCCATGGCCGGCAGGTGCGCCGGCTTCCAGGCGGCGTTGACGAGGCCGGGCTTGAGCGCGCAGCGGATGTCGTGCCGGTGCACGCGCTCCTTGACGATCGCCTTGGCCTCCTCGGCCATGTCCCAGAGACGCCGCGCGGCATCGATCCCGGCCAGCTGCTCGATTTCGCGCTGCGACATGCGCAGCCCGGTGCAGAGCTGGCCGCCGTTGCGGCCCGACGCGCCCCAGCCGAGGCGCTCGGCCTCGAGCAGCACCGTATCGTAGCCGCGCTCGGCGAGGTGCAACGCCGCGGCGAGCCCGGTATAGCCGCCGCCGACGACGCAGACGTCGCAGGCGACCTCGCCGCGCAGGGTGGGCCGGTCCACGAGGTCGACCGCGGTGGCGAGGTAGTAGGAGTCGGCGTGGCGGGACGCGGTCTCGGTCGTCATGTCGTTCGGTTCTTGCGGTTCACGCCGGTCGGAAAACCAGCGAGAGGTTGTTCGCCGGCATCTCGACGACCTCGTCGAGGCGCAGGCCCTGCGCTTCGCCCAGCGCCGTCACGTCGGCCGCGTCGCGCAGGCCCCAGGCGGCGTCGTGCGCCCGCAGGTCGCGGTCGAAGGCTAGGTTGGAGGGCGCGGTTTCCGCGCCGGCCCGCAGGAACGGGCCGTAGAGATAGAGCACGCCGGCGGGCGGCAGAAGGCGCCCCGCACCAGCGAAGAGGCCCTCCGCCGCCGACCACGGCACGATGTGCACGAGGTTGATGCAGACGATCGCCTCGGCCCGTTCGAGCGGCCAGGCGATCGCCGTCACGTCGAGGTCGAGCGGCGGCTCGAGCGTGGCGCAGCCGGCCGCCGCGGCGTGCGCCGCGATGCTGCGCCGGCACGCCGGGTCGGGATCGCTCGGCTGCCAGATCAGCGGCCGCAGGTGCTGCGCGAACCAGACGGCATGCTCGCCGCTCCCGCTGGCGACCTCGAGGACCGTGCCGCTGGGCGGCAGGACGCGCTCGAGCACCTCGAGGATCGGCACCCGGTTGCGCTGCGTTGCCGGCGCGTAGAGCCGAACGTCCCGATCCGGGTCCGCGCGGTCGTACGAAGAGGTTTTCGGCATGGCCGCAGACTTAGCCGAAGGCGCGCGCGCGGGCAACCCGGGTCAGGGCACAAGCGCATGGCAGGCTCCCGAAATCCGCAACTTTCCGAGGGTTGCGCAGGTCTGCGAGCGCGTGATACGCAACGCCGTGATCAAGCGTTTGAAGGCTCTGTTCCGCGACGCTGCGGGCGACCCTGGCGACGGCACCGAATTCGACGAGTTGCAGCTGGCGACGACCGCCTTGATGGTCGAGGCGGCCGGACTGGATGACGATTTCGCTCCCGAGGAGCGGCAGATGATCGTCGGCTTGCTGGCGCGCCGCTTCGGGCTGTCGGAGGACTCGGTACAGTCCCTGATCGCCGCGGCCGAGGCGCGGCTCGCCGAGGCGGGACACCTGCAAAGCTTCACGCGCGTCGTCAAAGGATCCTTCGACGCCGAGGAGCGCATCGCGCTCATGCAGATGCTGTGGGAGGTGGTCTATGCCGACGGCCGGCTGCACGACTACGAGGCCAGCCTGATGCGGCGCCTCGCCGGCCTGCTGCATGTGCCCGACCGCGCGAGCGGCGCCGCCCGGAAACGCGCCCTGGAGGAACTGGGTCTCGACGATTCCGACCTTTAGATGAGCTTGTAGATGAGCTCGACGAGATGAGCTTGGCACGGCCGCCGCGAGCCCTTACATCCGGGTGGCCGGTCCGGCCGGCGATGAGGAGAGCGCGAAGATGACCTACATCGTCACCGAAGCCTGCATTCGGTGCAAATACATGGACTGCGTGGAGGTCTGCCCCGTCGACTGCTTCTACGAGGGCGAGAACATGCTGGTCATTCACCCGGACGAGTGCATCGACTGCGGCGTCTGCGAGCCGGAATGCCCGCCCGAGGCGATCCTGCCGGACACCGACCCGGAGGCCGAGAAGTGGCTCGAGCTCAACAAGGACTATAGCGACGGACGCTGGCCCAACATCACCCGCAAGGGGGAGCCGCCGGGGGACGCCGACGAGCACAAGGACGAAGGCGGGAAATTCGACAAATACTTCTCGGCGGAGCCCGGCTCGACCGACGGCTGAGCGGGCGCGTACGTCACGTACAGGTCTATGGTCCTATGGTCGCCCCGGCGCCCCGCATTGTGCGGTGCGGTCGCTTGAACTGGCGGCGAAATTCGTGTATATATTAAGGTGTTAATAAATCGGGCCCGTCCGCTTGGCGCGAGGGGTACCGGTACATAAACGGACCCCGCCAGAATCGGGGCCGCGAGACGACGCAGGGGGTGCCGTAGTGTGATGTCTACGGCGCTTTCGTTTTGGCGGGATGCCCCCGCCTGGCGTCGCCGGCGCGGTCGGCGACGCTTCGAAGGAGTGCGGAGCAGGAACAGGGCAAGACGCCATGGCAGCGGCAAAGCGCAAGAAGAAGGAGAAGACCACCGCCAAGAAGGCCAGGACGGCGAAGAAGACGGCAAAGGTGGTCAAGCCGAAGACGGCACGGACCCGTACGGGTACGAATCGGTCCGCGCGGAAAAAGTCGGCGACCGCGAGCAAGAAGGCTTCGGGCAGCACCAAGAAGAAGGCCCCGGCCAAGCGTACGGCGCGCACGACGCGCGCCGCCGCGGGCGGCCGGACGAAACGAGCGGGAAAACAGTCGGCGGTACGCGCGGTGCGGAAGACGCCTTCCGCGGCCCGGCCGCAGTCCAAAGGGCAAAAAAGAGTGACAAGCACGGTACGCAAGAACGAGAGCAAGAAGCCGGCCGCCAAAGCCGCCGCCAAGACCAAGGCGCCGGCCAAAGCCAAGGCGAAGGCCGCCCCAGCGAAGAGCGCGGCCAAGACCCGGGCCAAGAGTTCCGCCAAGGCGGGCGGCCGGACGGCCGCGCCGAAGGCCGCGAAGAGCACGGCCGACGTGAAGAGCAAGACGGCGCCGAAGCCGAGCAAGGCGGCCAAGCCCAAGACCACGGCAGCGAAGGCGCCGGTCAAGGCGAAGGGCGACGCCAAGGCACCGGTGAAAGCAGCGGCGAAGGCCGCTGTGAAAGCAGCAGCGAAGGCGAAGCCCGAGGGCAAGGCCGCCGCGAAAGCCCCGGTGAAAGCCCCGGTGAAAACCCCGGTGAAAGCCCCGGTGAAAGCCCCGGTCAAGGCGAAGCCGGAAGCCAAGAGTCCGGCCGCCAAGAGCCCGGCGCCCGCCGCGGCGAAGCCGGTCGCCAAGCCGCAGCCGCCCAAGCCGCAGGAGCCCAAGATCGAGCCGGTCGAGTTCGAGGCCGGCGACTACGTCGTCTATCCGACCCACGGCGTCGGGCGCGTGCTCGGCGTCCAGGTGCAGGAGATCGTCGGCGAGCGCCTGCAGCTCATCTCGATCAAGTTCGAGAAGGACCGCATGACCCTGCGCGTGCCGGTGCCCAAGGCCAAAGAGTCCGGCCTGCGCAAGCTGTCGAGCCGCAAGATGATGGACACCGCCCTGGCCACCCTGCGCGGCCGCAGCCGCGTGCGCCGCACGATGTGGAGTCGGCGCGCCCAGGAATACGAGGCCAAGATCAACTCCGGCGACCCGGTGTCGATCGCCGAGGTGGTGCGCGACCTGCACCGCGGCGCCGACCAGCCGGACCAGTCCTACAGCGAGCGCCAGATGTACCAGGCGGCGCTCGATCGTCTGGCACGCGAGCTGGCGGCGGTCGAGAAGATCGACGAGCTGGCCGCAGCGCATAAGCTGGAAGAACTCCTCACGGCGGCCTAAGCTGGCCACCCTGCGTGTCCGGGCCGCCGGCAGCGGCGGCCGGGCGCATGCCGTCGTCAGTCTTGCCTGCCGGACCGGGGCGCCGCCGGTGCCGCGGCGGGCGCCATGGTTTTTTTTACGGGGGACAGCGTCCGACGGCATGACCGATCGCCAGAAATTCGCGGTCCTGCGCGCCGCCCGGCGGGTCTGGGCGATCGGGGCGATCCACGGCGAGGCGGTGCAGGCGGCCGCCCTGCACGAGGTGCTGTGGCCGCGCCTGGAGTTGTGCGACCGGGTCGTCTATCTCGGCAACATGATCGGCCGCGGCCCGGCGGCGCGCGAGACGCTCGACGAGCTGCTGCGCTTCCGCCGCGCGGTGATCGCCAAGCCGCACGCCGACGCCGAGGACGTCGTCTACCTGCGCGGCAGCCAGGAGGAGATGTGGCAGAAGCTGCTGCAGCTCCAGTTCGCCACGGATCCGCGCGGGATTCTCAAGTGGATGATCGAGCAGGGCGTCGGCGCGACGCTGGAGTCCTACGGCGTTTCGGTGCAGGACGCGCTGCGCGAGGCGGCCTCGGGCACCGTCGGCCTGACCCGCTGGACGGGGCGCCTGCGCGGCATCATTCAGGCAGCATCGGGGCACTATCCGCTGATGGGCGTACTGCGCCGCGCCGCCTACACCGACGACGGCAGCCTGCTGTTCGTCAACACCGGGCTCGACCCCTCGCGTCCGCTCGAGGCGCAGAGCGACAGCTTCTGGTGGAGCAGCGGCAAGTTCCACCGCATCGCCGAGGCCTACGGGCCGTTCCGGCGCATCGTGCGCGGCTTCGACCCGAGCCACGCCGGCTTTGCGGTGACCGACTACACGGCGACGCTCGACGGCGGCTGCGGCTTCGGCGGCACGCTGATCGCCGCCTGCTTCACGTCCGACGGCGCCATCGCCGACCGGGTCGAGGTCGCCCCGTAACCCGCCGCTGCGGCCGCCGCGATCACTCCACGATGGTCTTGACCCGCCGGCCGGGCTGCAGGCCGGCGCCGGGCGCCAGGCCGTTGAGGGCGCGGAAGCGCGCCTCGCGGTCGTCCGCATAGGGCAGCCGCGCGGCCAGCCCCGCGACGGTGTCGCCCGGGCGCACGGTGACGACGCGCAGGCGGTGCGGGCGCAGCGCCGCGGCCTCGCCGGCGGAGAGCACCCGGAAGCTGTAGGTGGTGCGGCGGAACGGCACCGAGAGCGCCGCGGCCCGTGCGGCGGGCGCGACGAACAGCATGCGGTAGATCGCCCCGTCGGGGTGGCGGAAGGCGACCAGGCGGAGCACGACCGGCCCGCTGCCGGTGCGGCCCTCGACCCGCCCGGTCGCGGCGGCCAGGCCGTTGACGCTGAGCGCCTCGACGTCCTCGAGCCGCACGCCCTCGGCCCAGACCCGCGTCAGGTAATCGGTCATCGCGCCGCGCCACGGCGTCTTCGCGCGGTCGAACAGGATCGCCGCGCCGTCCGGCCCGCGCGCCGTCACCGCCGCCCGGCCGTTGACCGGCCGGAAGCCCTCCGGCACCTCGAAGCCGAAGCGCAGCTCGGGGTGCAGGAAGCGCCGGCCGCGCACGAAGCCCTGCGCCGGGTCGTCGTCGTAGAGCAGCCCGTCGATCTTGTCGAGATAGACGTCGCGCCCGCGCATCGGGTCGCGCACGCTGCGCGCCTGCGCCTCCTGGACGGTGCGTTCGATGCGCTCGGCGGTGCGCGGGTGGGTCTGCATGATGTTGAACTCGTCGGCCTTGCCGGGCTGGCCGAGCAGCGCGGCCTGCAGCGCGCTGTCGGCCTGCAGCTGGGTCAGGAAGGAGGCCATCGCCCCGGGGTCGTAGCCGGCCCGGCTCATGTAGCGCACGCCGAGCCCATCGGCCTCGTGCTCCTGGTCGCGCGAGAACGAGCGCAGCGCCAGCGCGCTGACCGAGCCGAAGGCGTTCGCCGCCTCGCCGCCGAACAGCAGGCCGAGGCCGATTTGCCCGATCTTCGCCGCCATCGCCTGGCCGTAGCGCTCGGCGGTGTGGCGCGCCGTCACGTGGCCGATCTCGTGCGCGATCACGCCGGCCAGCTCGGCCTCGTCGTCGGCCAGGGCGATGAGCCCGCGGGTCACGTAGACGTAGCCGCCGGGCAGCGCGAAGGCGTTGACGATCGGCGTGTTGAGCACGGTGAAGGTGAATGTCTGCGCCGGCGTCTCCGAGGTGCGCACCAGGAGCTCGCCGATGCTGGAGACGTAGCGCGCGAGCTCGGCGTCGCGGTAGGCGCCGCCGAACTCGGCGACGATTTTGTCGTGCTCCTCGGCGCCGAGCTTCGCCTCGTCCTCTTGCGACAGGCCGCCGGTGAAGAAGCTGCGCCCGGTGCCCGGCGCGGTGGCGCAGGCGGCGAGCAGCGCAATGGCCGCCAGGAGCGGCACCGCGCCGCGCAGCGCAACGCGCCGGGCGCGCCGAACGGCGGACTGGCCTCGCGTCATTCCAGCACCTCGATCTGCTCCGGATGCGTCGCCTCGATCATCGGCCCATTGTAGGATTTGAGCCAGCCGCGCACGCGAATCAAGCGCCCGGCGTAGGCCAGCGGGTCGACGCCGGCGGCGGCGAAGGTCTCCCGCGCCGCGGGCCGGATCGCGACGGTGAAGTCGCTGCGCCAGTCGGCGCCGAAGTTGAGATAGACCGTGCCGCGCACCGCGGCGGCCGTCAGCACGCGGCCCTCGACGAGCTCGAAGCCGCCCAGGTGCGCGCCCGCCTCGGCGGCGCTGCGCGGCGCGTAGAAGGGATCGCCCCAGATGCCGCGGCCGGCCGCGCGGGCGGCGCGCTCGAGCGCCAGCATCTCGGCGACCCGCGCACGGTTGTCGGCGAAGCTGTAGACCCGCGCCATGCCGGCGGCGAGCAGCGCGCCCTGGACCCAGGCGCCGGTCTCGGCGTCGAAGAGGTGCGCCAGCAGGCGGCCGTAGCGGTCGCCTCGCCGGCCGCCGTAGGCGAGCCGGACGCGCCGCCCCAGGGTCAGGCCGGCGAGCGCGGCCTTGGCCTCGGCGGCGAGCGGCCAGGCCGCGAAGCCGGGCCGGCCGAGCGGCAGCTTGGGCGCCTGCAGCCCGACCAGGCGGACTTCGCGCCCGTCGTCGAGCACCAGGGTATCGCCGTCGATCACCGCGATGACCTCGGCGCTGCCGCCGGGCGCCAGCACCGGGATCTCCGCGGCGGCTGCGACGGCGGGTCCGGGACCGGCGGCGAGGCAGAGCGCGAGCAGCGCCGCGGCGGCGCGGGACGCGAGCGGGCCGGGCGGGCAGAGACCGGGCGAGAGGTGGCGGGGCGTCTCGGCCATGGCGCCAGTCTAACGCGAACCCGCCAACCCGAACGGGCCAACCCGAACGCGGGCCGCGCTCCGTTCCCTGCGGCGGCGCGGGCGCGGGACATTGGCAAGCGGCCGGCGGCGATGTGATATAGAAGCCCCGGCGCCCTCCCCCTTCGACCACGCAGGATTGCCCATGACGCAGGATCTCTTCCCGCCCATCGAGCCCTACGAGACCGG
>Ga0102952_1000686_pt1 | contig 12106 bp, 12 predicted proteins | sample SalPon2A_C_D1_MG_FD_78506 | JGI IMG/M metagenome (GOLD analysis project Ga0102952, IMG submission 78506) | Soil microbial communities from South San Francisco under conditions of wetland restoration - Salt Pond MetaG R2A_C_D1_MG | ecosystem: Environmental > Terrestrial > Soil > Wetlands | place... | reverse complement strand
GCCCCGACCGAGTAATACGAGCGTCGGGGGTGGCTCAGGCAGCATGCCTGAGCCGGAGGGGTCTTGAACAAGTCGAACTCCCCTTTCTCCCAACGCTCACTGACGTTCGGTCGGGATTCATTCCCCTCTTCAAGGGAAGAGGGGAGCACTTTGGGTATGAAATAAGCCTTACTGCAAGGAGTTAACGGGCAAGGCATATTGTTTTGGAGTTATGAAAAAAAAGACGGCACAATTTACCCGGAACCTCGGAATTCAGACGCAAGCTTAGATCGCGTTTAACCCCTGCCGAGACCTATTTTGGAAACGCTACACGTCCTACCTCACCCCTCGTACCTCGTACCTCCAACTTCTTACCCCGCCATTCCACTGCCACAGCCCCTCCCGGAAGACTGCCCGCGCACTACCGGATAATGGACCGATTATTGCTATCTTTATCGGAAAGCACTTCGCATTGTTCAGGAAATTTTCGCTACGATCCCGGATTTTTGTAACCATGATCCTGCTGGTGCTTATTGCATCGGTCCTGATCGCGGGTATCACCATCTTCCAGTACAGGGAGCAGGCCGAAGACTACCACGAAGACCGCCTCCTCCGCAAGGAAGAACAGGTAAAGCAAAGCATCGACTATGTGATCCGGGAAACCACCTACCCGGTAACCACGGAAAACCTGGTCCATATTTTCCGGGATGAAATCTACCGTATCGCCGACGTACAAAACGTCAATTTTAATATCTACGACCTGGAAGGGGCCCTGATCAAAAGCTCCCGCCCCCAAATGAACATCGATTCCATTTCCATGTGCCTCAGCCCGGAGGTACTGAACCGGCTTGCAGCCAGTCCGGACAGGCGGTATGTAGAGTTCAACGCCGCCGCAGGCGATACCTACCAGGCGTCCTTTACCTACATCCTGGACCCGAAATTCAAGAAGATAGGGATCCTGAACCTGCCGTATTTTGAAGATAATTCAATTACCAACAAAGAATTGCGGGAATTTTTATTCCGCCTGGGCGGGGTGTACCTGCTGATGTTGCTTATCGCCATTTTCCTGGCTTATTTTGTTTCCAAATACATCACCCGCTCCCTGCAGGAGGTATCGGAAAAGATGACGCAGACCGACCTCACCCGGCGGAACGAGAAAATCTTTGTAAAAAACCCCTCGGAGGAGATCGGCAAGCTGATTGAAGCCTACAATGCCATGATCGATGAGCTGGGTGAGAGTGCGGCCAAACTCGCCAGGAGCGAACGGGAACAGGCCTGGCGCGAAATGGCGAAGCAGGTGGCCCATGAGATCAAAAACCCGCTTACCCCTATGCGGCTTACCGTACAGAGCTTTGAACGGAAATTCAACCCCAAGGATCCGAACGCCAAAACGAAGGTGCGGGAATTTTCCAAAACCCTCATCCAGCAGATCGATACCATGAGCAGCATCGCTTCGGCATTTTCGAGTTTTGCCGAAATGCCCGCACAGCAGAACGAGACCCTGAACGTGGTGAAAACGGTGAAACTCGCCCTTGACATCTTCAATGAAAACTACATACATTTCATTGCAGACGAGGAAGTGATCATCGCCAAATTAGACCGCACCCAGCTGATCCGGGTGGTGACCAACCTGGTAAAGAATGCCATTCAGGCGGTGCCGGAAGTACCATCGCCACGCATCCTGGTCACGGTGGCTTCCGAAGGCGACCAGGTCAAGATTTCCGTGGCGGATAACGGGGTGGGCATTGCCGAAGAGGTGGTGGATAAGGTGTTCGAACCCAAATTTACCACCAAAAGCAGCGGCATGGGACTTGGCCTTGGGATGGTGAAGACGATTGTGGAAACCTACAACGGCCAGATCAGTTTTACCTCCCGGGAAGGCAAGGGTACGGTTTTTACCGTACTGTTTCCAAAAAATAAGAAAGTAGAATCCTCCTAAATACATATCGATGAAATTCAAGCACATCCACCTGGAAAGAAAACCTCCCATCGGGGTCATTACCGTCAACCGGCCCAACAAGATGAACGCTTTGAACAAGGCGACCATTGAAGAATTGCACCATGGGTTTACAAACATGGACGCGGATGGGGATATCCGGGTCATCCTCCTCACCGGGAAGGGGGAAAAGGCATTTATCGCCGGGGCGGATATAGCCGAATTTGCCCATTTCTCCGTGAAGGAAGGAAGGGCCCTGGCGTCAAAGGGACAGAAATCGCTGTTCAACCTGGTAGAGAACCTGGGGACACCGGTGATCGCCGCGATTAACGGCTATGCCCTTGGCGGGGGCCTGGAACTGGCTATGGCCTGCCATATTCGGGTGGCCAGCCACAATGCCCGCCTGGGGTTGCCCGAAGTTTCCCTGGGATTGATACCGGGATACGGAGGCACCCAAAGGCTCCCGCAAATGGTAGGGAAGGGCAGGGCCCTGGAACTGATCATGACGGGGTCTATGATCGAATCGGAAAAAGCACTCGAATTCGGCCTGGTAAACCACGTCACCTCCCTGGAAGAACTGATGCCTTACGTACAAAAACTCGCGGCCAGGATTGCCAATAATTCCCCGGTGGCCATCCGGCACGCAATAAAAGCTGTAAATACGGGTTTTATGTATGATGCGGACGGGTATAAAGCGGAGATACAAGCCTTTGGGGAATGCTTTGGAACCGCCGATTTTAAAGAAGGTACCACGGCTTTCCTCGAGAAACGAAAGGCAAAATTCCCCGGTGCCTGAAGCCGCATGCCACCAAATAAACCCTTTATGAAAACCCTATGCACCTGTGTGCTCCTGGCCTTCGTGTGCCTATGGGCGAAAGCTCAGGAAATGCCGATTTCATATACCTTCGGCGAAAAATACAATGATCGGTACCGCTATTCCAACCTGGTCTCTGTCTCGGAGGACGGGCAGGGGGGCTTCGTGCTGGTGCGGGCCTATTACACCGGCCTGATCCTGACCCCCAAGGGCTATTTTATAGAGCAGTACAACAAAGACCTGCAACTGGTTTCCGAATACAACTACAAACTCAAAGGACCCGAGTTTGTGGAAGGATATATAAAGAACGGACAGTTATACCTTCTCTTCCTTACCTACAATGAAACCAGCTTTGCTTATGAGTATGTCGTACACAGGTCGCCCCTGGATGAGATCAATTTTACGGAGCAGACGATCCTGCAGGTAAAATCGGAACCGGTTCGCAACCCACTGGACCGCAACTACTACAACCGGAATTTTAATTCAGGATTTACGACTACCGTCCTTTTCAACGAGCAGAAAACAGCCTTTGTGATCAGCACCCATTTTAAAAAGGGGAAAGTCAACAAACACTATATTCACCTGTTTAACGCTTCCCTGGAAAAACTGCAGGAACACGATTTTTCGGATGAAGTGGAAGAAAAGAATTACGCCTTCGAATCAATTGCCGTAACGCCCAACCTGGACCGGGTCTATCTGGTTGGGAAGGCATATTATAAAAAGAAACGTTTTTCAGCCCTGGAACGAAAATTTCAGTATGAAATGCTGGGGCTCTCCAAGGACGGTATCAGAACCCAGACCTTTGACGACCCGGATAAATACTCCGAGGGCCTTACACCCGTCATCCACAATAACCGGCTGCTCTGCGTGGGATTCTATGCAGATCGTAAGGACAACCGTTACAACGGGTTGGCTTATTTTGACATGGATCCGGTTACCCTTGCTATAAAGAGCAAAAAATACCAACCGTTTTCTACCCAGTTCATGTTCGATAAATTCGGGATCGACGATGATAAGGAAGTACAGAACCTGGTCTTTAAAAACGTAAGTTTCACAGCTGAAAACGACCTGCTTTTTAATGCGGAGGAATATTTTGTGACCAGCAGCATCCAGAATGACGGGGCCGGCGGCCGCGTCAAGATTGAGCGTTACCACCACAACGATATTGTCAGTGCCAAACTGGATCTCAACGGTAATATGCTCTGGGCCCGGAATATAAACAAGGCCGAGGTTACCCAGGGAGACGACGCCTATGCCTCCTATACTTCCTATACCAAAGAAGGAAATACCTATTTCTTTATATGTACGGCAGCGGACAACCCGCAACTGCTCAACAACGAAAGGCTTATTTTCAAGCAGGGGTTGAGCAGAAACCGCAACGTCTTTGTGATCCGCCTGGACACAGAGGGCAAGATGACTTACGAAAAGATCATCGACGGGCAGGAGGCCCGCCTCCCCATTATGGTTTCCAACCCCCTGGTGGACAAACAGAAAGATGAATTGCTCTTTTACGCCAAACGCGGCAATAAGAAGCAACTCGTGAAGGTGGAGATGAAATAGGAGAGTGGGGGAAGTGGTAGAAGGCCATTTTTACCAACACCTGTCAATCCCTGTTGTCTTCATCAGTTCTCACATCGACAGGTCCCGGCACATGGTCGCCCCACACTTTTACTCTAATCAGTCGTCCTGAGCTCTCCCGATTCATGGTCTTCTTATTCTGTTATCCCGAGCCGTCGCGGCGCATGGTTTTCGTATACTGTCTCCCTGAACTGTCATCCCGAGCTGTCATCCTGAGCGGACTTGTCTGCCGTAGCTTTAGCGAAGGTAGAGTCGAAGGGGGAGTCGAGGGAGGAGTCAAATGGTACGGGGGACATAAAAATTTACAGATACCAATTCTTTACTTGGAATAAATCCATATATTTGGAATTATTCCATAATGAAACCAAAAACCTACATCAAAGGCCGGGGGGCACAGGCGAATCCGCCCAATAAATTCCATGTGCACCGGCATGAGTCCCGGGACGATTTCCTGGAGTATTGCCACCTGGAAGGAGAAGAAGCCCAACCCTCCAAAACGAGATACCTGGAGATCTTCCCCAAAACCGTGGTGAATGAAGTCACCAGTCCGGATGTGGGTATGCATTGGTCCATGAACCCCTACCAGGGTTGTGAGCACGGTTGTGTCTACTGCTATGCGCGTAACTCCCATGAATATTGGGGCTATAGTGCCGGCCTGGATTTTGAGCGGACCATCCTGGTAAAAAAGGATGCCCCCCGCCTGTTGGAGCAAAAACTCAGGCACCCCAACTGGAAAGCCGAAACCATAGTCTTGTCGGGAAATACTGATTGCTACCAGCCGGCAGAACAACGTTTTGGGATCACCCGGGAATGCCTGAAGATCTTCCTGAAATACCGGCATCCGGTAGGGATCATCACCAAGAATGCGGGCATCCTGCGGGATCTCGACCTGCTTAAGGACCTGGCTAAAGAGCAACTGGTGGGGGTAAACATTTCAATCACCTCCCTTTCTGAAAAAACCCGGCGATTGCTAGAACCCAGGACGGCTACAATCGCCCGCCGCCTGGAGACCATCCGTAGCCTGTCTGCGGAGGGCATTCCGGTGAACGCCATGCTGGCGCCCATTATCCCGGGGATCAACAGCCATGAAATATTGCCCCTGGCAAAAGTCGCTTCCGAGCACGGAGCCCTGTCATTTGCCCACACGGTGGTACATCTGAACGGGGCGATCGGGGCAATCTTTACTGACTGGATCCGGAAAACCCTGCCCGAAAAGGCAGATCGGGTACTGAGCCAGATTGCAGCCTGCCATGGCGGCAAATTGAACGACAGCCGCTTTGGCGTCCGGAATAAAGGGGAAGGTCCGGTGGCCGCCCAGATCCATTCCATGGCGGCCCTGGCCAAAAGGACCTATTTCCATGGCAAGAGTTTTCCCAAGCTAAATACGTCCCTGCATGAAGTATATAAAGAGGGGCAGTTAAAACTTTTTTAGGAAATCTTTACCTTTTGTGTCCAATATGGATCGTCTCTTACGTCTTAAGGGAAATCATCAATAACTTAAATCTTGGATTATGAGTAATTTCTTGTATTTATTCAGAGGGGGGCATGAGAACTATAAGGCCCTTTCACCTGCAGAAAAAGAGGCCCATATGAAAGTATGGTTCAGCTGGATGGGCCAATTGAAGGAAAAAGGTCAGTTGATAGACGGGCTGCCATTGGCGGAAGATGGGAAAGTGGTGGAAAATCGCGGGGAGATCATCACCAACGGTCCGTTTGCCGAAGGGGCTGAAATGGTGGGGGGCTACCTGATTGTTGCCGCAAAGGATCTGGAGGAAGCCGTTGAAATTTCGAAGGGCTGCCCGATTTTTGATTACGGGGGCACTACGGAGGTGAGGGAAATACTTTCCATGGATAACCCTTAATTTAATAGGCCGGGATTCCGGTACTTCTTACCGGCGTCCCGGTATGCTTATGAGAAAGGATGATCCCAGATTCCAGGCAGACCAGTTGTTTCGTTCCGAATACGGGAAGGTCGTGGCAGGCCTTGTCCGTTCATACGGGACCGCGCAGTTGGAGAATATTGAAGATGCCGTACAGGAAGCGCTCCTCAAGGCGATGCAATACTGGGGGTTCACAGAAATGCCCAGGGAGCCCACGGCCTGGCTCTACAAGGTTGCCAGAAACCAACTTATCGATCGCCTGCGGAAGGATCAGAGGGTCGGCGCTTTATCCGACAGGATTATTCCCAAACCTTCAGACTATGGCGGGATGGACCTGAGCTCGATCGACGGCACTATCGGGGATAGCCAGCTGAGAATGATCTTTGCCTGTTGCCACCCTGCCCTTTCCACTCAGCACCAGCTGATCCTTGGTCTTAAGCTAATCGGTGGTTTCAGCAACCGGGAACTGGCCCTGGCACTTTTGAAAAATGAGGAGGCAGTGGCGAAAGCTTTCACCCGCGCCAAAAGAAAATTGAAGCAAAAAATTAAAAACCTCGACAGCCCGGTGGAAATTGGCCTCCGCTCCCGCCTGTTTGTGGTCATGCGGGTTATTTACCTGCTTTTTTCTGAAGGGTATTCGGCCAATAGCGGTACCCAGATAATCAAAAAGGATATTTGCTACGAAGCTATACGACTGGCGTTACTCCTCAGGGAAAATCGGTTCTGCCGGCACGAACAACTCGAAGCACTGGTCGCACTCATGTGTTTCCACACTTCCCGCTTCGAAGCACGCCAGGATGTGCGGGGGCAGTTGGTTGACCTTGAACACCAGGACCGAAGCCTCTACAACAGGGAATTGATCCGGATTGGTCAACAGCATCTGGAATTGGCGGCCGAAATGCAACAGCAGGATTCCCAGTATTACCTGGAGGCGGCTGTTTCTTACGAGCACTGTCGCGCAGCAACTTTCGAAGACACCAACTGGAAGGCGATCCTGGATTTATACGACCGTCAACTACAATTTATTCACTCCCCGATTGTGTCCCTGAACCGGTTGGTGCCTTACCTTATGGTATATGGGCCGGCAAAGGCCCTGGCGGAATACCGGCTGTATGAACAAGGACCAGATTTCCATCCCGGCGCCCTCTCCTTTGCCATACTAGCGGAAATCCAGACCGGGCTGGGGCGTTTTCCCGAAGCGCGTGAGGCGCTTGGGAAGGCGATACATTCCAGTAAAAACACTATTGAAAGGCGCCATTTCAAAAAGAAACTGGCTGCCCTTGGCTAGGTAGCAGGGGTCATCCTAGCTCCCATTCTTCGCGGTAACTGCCCTGTACCCACTCGTTAGCCTTTTCCCAGTTGGTCACCTTCATGTTTTCCCCGTCCCAATAAAGTTTCCGCCTTCCGGGATAGGTAAAGCGCCCGTTTTCCGGGTCTGTTTCCTTGTACTGGTAGGCCCGTATAGCCAGGTTGCCCATCAGGACGCCTTCGGCTAGTGGTCCTGCCTTGCTGAAGTCCGATGAGGTCTCCGTTCCGTTCAGGCAGCCATTCACAAAGTTCAGCTGGTGGCCGCCAGTACTGCCCTCCACTCTTTTGAGATAAGGCGCGGGCTTGTTCAGAAGGTCCATAAGGTTTGAGGGTAACAGCCTGGGATTCCTGGAATAGGTATCCAGGATAAGGATCCCCTTGGTCCCGTAAAATACAGAACCCCCGCCATTGTCACCAATGGTCTCGCCGTCTTTCAGTTCGTCCGGGAGTTCGGGCTTCAGGCCGCCATCGTACCAGTTCAGCATTACGTCGCCATGGGCATCGGTTTTGAACTTTAGGTGGATGATGGAGGAAGAGGGGCAGCTGGCGCTGTAATCGGCCTCCACAAAATCCCCAACCCAGTTGGTGGTACAACTGGCTTCCGCTTCGGTCGGGTATTTCAGGTCGAGCACGGTAAACGGGGACTCCATGATATGGCAGCCCATATCTCCCAGGGCCCCTGTTCCGAAGTCCCACCAGCCCCGCCATTTAAAGGGCAGGTAGGCCTCATTGTAAGGGCGCATGGCTGCCGGGCCCAGCCACTGGTCCCAGTCGAGCTCCCTGGGAACCCTTTGTTTTCCTTCCGGGAGGGGGATGCCCTGTGGCCATACCGGGCGGTTCGTCCAGCAATCCACCTTTACAACCCTTCCGATCAGGCCGGCTTCTATCCATTCCCGTGCATCCCGGCTGCCGTCACTTGAAGCCCCCTGGTTGCCCATTTGGGTCACGATGCCGTTTTCCCTGGCCACCCGGGTCAGCAAGCGGGCCTCATGGATGTTATGGGTTAGCGGTTTTTCCACATAGGCATGCTTTTTGGCCTGCATGAAGGGCAGGGCAATCGTGGCATGGTTGTGGTCTGGTGTAGCCACCATAATGGCGTCTATATCACCCAGGTGTTTGTCGTATACTTTTCTGAAATCCTTGTAGCGGGGAACATCCGGATATTTTATATAGGATTCTGCCGCCCGGCGGTCGTCCACATCACACAGGCTGACATATTTAACTTTCCCGGTCGCGTCCAGGCCCTCCATTACCGAGGCCCCCCGACCGCCTACCCCAAAGGCGGCAATGTACAGCGTATCGCTCGGGGGCACATGGCCCTTGCCGAGGACGAAACTGGGGACAATAGAAAACACTGCCGACGATGCCGCGGCATTCTTAATAAACTTTCTTCTTTGCATGGTTTGAATAGAATTTAATTAGAAGTACCTGTGAAGATACAAAAAAAGTGTACCCCGCAAGGCCTGTTTCGGCAGATGAAGCACCCCGTAACATGTAAATGCAGGGCCATCGGTTTCAGGTCTGCCCGTTCCATTCCTTATAGAATTGTTTCAGGTAATCGAGCATAAACTGGTGGCGCTCATTGGCAAGGCGTTTGCCTGTTTTCGTTTGCATACCGTCTTTCAGGAGCAGCAGTTTTTCGTAAAAATGGTTGATGGTGGGGCCTTCTGATCGCTTATATTCCTTTTTACTCATCCCCGGCCTGGGAGGGATGTCGGGGTTGTAGAGGGGCCGGTTCCTGAATCCCCCGAAATTAAATGCACGGGCAATACCTATGGCGCCCATGGCATCCAGTCGGTCTGCGTCCTGAACTACCTTCAATTCGGTTGAAGAGAACCGTTTCTTTTTAGACCTGGAGAGGCTGTTCTTAAAGGAGACATGCTTGACAATACGGACGACATGCCGAACGGTCTGTTTTGGGACACCCAGGGATTTCAGGAACTTTCGGGCTGTTTTGGGCCCTATCCGCTCATCCCCTTTATGGAACTTGGCATCGGCCACGTCGTGTAGCAGGGCCGCCAGGCTTACCACCAGCACGTCCACATCCTCATCCTTGGCGATCAGCAGGGTATTCCGGAATACCCGCTGGGTATGGAACCAGTCATGGCCGCCTTCCGCATCCACCAGGGTTTCCTTGATAAAGGCAATGGTTTTTTCAACGAGGGCAGCGTCTGTCATGTTTATACGATTATTCCTTTCGTGATCTGTTCTTCAATGCGGGCGATCAGCGCATTGGCATCGCCTGTGTTTTCCATTGGTTCGTGTACCTCCAGGGTCAGGTGCTGCCCGATGCCGTATGGGAATTTCCCCCAGCGCATCAGTTTCCATGAATTGTTGATGCTGATACCTGCCAGGAGGGCTGTGGGGGCGTTTTTGATCAGGATCTTCAGCCCCAGCGGCTGGAATTTCTTTGGGTGGCCGGTGCGGCTGCGGGTCCCTTCGGGGAAGATAACTGCCGTCCGACGGTGTTCTTCGATGTATCGGCCCAGCCTGGAAATCTCTGCCAGCGCCTGTTTGCTGTCCTTGCGGTCTATCAGGGCCGATCCGCCATGCCGGAGGTTGTAGGACACACTTGGGATCCCCCTGCCCAATTCTATTTTGCTGACAAACTTCGGGTGGTACTTTCGCATGTACCAAACGATGGGGGGGATGTCGAACATGCTCTGGTGGTTAGCCACCAGGATGAGGGGCCTGGTAGTGGGGATGTGGTACGGGTTTTTAAAGGAATACCGGGTACCCAGGAGCAGGGTACACCCCATGATCCCAAGGTTGAGGATGCTCACGCTCTGTTTGTGGGCGTCATACCCCAGAACGTTAAAGCAAAACCACTGTATGGGGTGGAAAATCACCAGCAGCAGCCCGAAACACAAGAAAAAGACGACATTTAAGGGATAGGCAAGTAATTTCCTCATGGCACAAAAATAAAAAACCGTCCTGTACGAACGGTTTCAGGTCGATCTTTAATCCTTCCCGTTACTTCCGGCCTTAACAAAACTCGTTATACGCTTCCTTGAGGTTTTCGGCGATTAACTCGGCAGGGCGACCTTCAATATGGTGGCGTTCGATCATATGGACCAGCTCTCCGTCCTTAAATAAGGCCATACTGGGAGAAGAAGGCGGGAAAGGGACCATCAGGTTCCGGGCCGCATTCACGGCCTCGGTATCCACCCCGGCAAAAACGGTGACCAGGTGGTCTGGCACTTTGGCATTTTCCAGGCTCAATTTGGCCCCGGGTCTTGCATTGGCGGCGGCGCAACCGCAAACAGAGTTCACCACCACCAGGGTAGTGCCTTGTTGTTTGACAGCATCTTTCACCGCTTCGGCGGTATATAATTCTTCAAACCCGGCCATGGCCAGGTCTTCTCTCATCGGCTTAACTAATTCTGCAGGGTACATGTACAATTTTTTAGATTCTTTCAGGCTACAAAGATAGCGATTTTGGGACATTTGCGCCAAGGTTGACCCAACACTTTCCGGCGGCCCCAGCTTTAGTGGGTTTGTCCTATCTTTGCGGAAATTTTGAAGCGGATATGATCAAATGGATTGCGGCCCTCCTGGGTTTTTTTATCTTTAGGTTCCCCGGGGCCGTGGTGGGATTCCTCCTCGGGAGTTTTATCGACAACCTCAGCAATTCTGAAACTAACTCTCCCCCCGGAGGCCGGACGTCCGCACGAACGGTTTCCCCTGCCGATTTTGAATTAAACCTGCTCTCCCTTTGTTCCATAGTGATCAAGGCGGATGGGAAGGTCAGCCAGAGGGAACTAGATTACGTCAGGCAATATTTCCTGAGCACTTATGGGAAAGACCGGGCAAATGCCATTTTCAGGACTTTTAATGAAGTCATAAAGAAAAGGGCCATCTCTGCTGATCGCATCTGTGCCTACCTCAACCAGCGGACGCGCTATGAAGTTCGGCTGCAGCTTCTCCACTTCCTGTTCGGGATCGCGCAGGCCGATGGGTCGCTCAGTACAGCCGAGATCGAAAAATTACAGGAGATCGCCGGCTATCTTCGGGTAGGAGCCCATGATTTCGAAAGTATCAAAGCGATGTTCGTCAAATCGGCCGATACCGCCTATAAGATCCTGGAGATCGAAAAATCGGCCTCGGATGAGGAGGTGAAATCCGCCTACCGGAAGATGGCCAAAAAATACCATCCGGACCGGGTGATTACGGACGATGAGGCCATCAAGAAAGGGGCGGAGGAAAAGTTCAAGCAGGTGCAGAAGGCCTATGAGGATATTCAAAGGGAAAGGGGAATGTAGTTTTTGTCAGGGGAGATGGAGCGGCAGGCAAGGATGTGTTTATAGTGTTACTGCTGGTTTTTGACAGGGAAGCCCGGTATTTTGAACCTGGGGCGGGGTTGGAGACCCCCACGATGAGAAGGCACCTGAATTGGCAAGGTCAGTTCGCAGCCTGTTAAGCGATTAAAACTGCAGGCATTTTTCATATTGCGGCAGTAACTTGAACAGGGGCGGGGTTGGAAACCCCGATTGGTTTCGATCAGGACCCTATGCGGTTCTTTGTTTGTCATCCTATGTTTGTTGTTTAATAAAAGGTTGTGATTTTACCTTTGTATAAACAGAAAAGGAGAAAGAGCAAGACAATTGGCTG
>Ga0102952_1000683_pt1 | contig 12155 bp, 13 predicted proteins | sample SalPon2A_C_D1_MG_FD_78506 | JGI IMG/M metagenome (GOLD analysis project Ga0102952, IMG submission 78506) | Soil microbial communities from South San Francisco under conditions of wetland restoration - Salt Pond MetaG R2A_C_D1_MG | ecosystem: Environmental > Terrestrial > Soil > Wetlands | place... | reverse complement strand
ATTCGACGGCGTCGGTATCGTCCGCCTCGACCAGCCACAGACCGCCCGCGGGCGTGCCGGTCGACGCTTCCGCCAGCGGTCCGGCGGCGGTGATTTGACGGCCACGATCGGCGAGAAACGCAAGGTGATCCGGCAGGCGTCCGGGTCGCTCGTCGGCGTGAGCTTCATCGTCTTCGAACCAAACGGCATACAGCATGGGCAACCCCCCGAAGTCTTTTAATAAACGATGCCCGGCATCATATACCGGCATTTTTTGTATTAATATATACATTACTGTCAAATTAACGGACAAAAATGCCGGCTTTGAATTGGAATAATCTCAGGTACGTGCTGGCCGCGGCACGCTCGAAAACACTGGCCGGGGCGGCCCGCAGTCTCGACGTCAACGAAAGAACGGTGGCGCGTCGAATCGCGCAAATCGAAACCTCGTTGAAAGCCCGTCTATTCGACAGAAACGCCGGGAAGCTGGTGCCGACCGAGATGGGCGAGCTGGCAATCGCCAGCGCGGAACGCGTCGAAATCGAGTCCCAGCAACTCGAACACCGCGTGGCGGGCGCCGATCTGCGTGCCGCCGGCGTGGTCCGCATGACGGCGGTACCGGTGCTGATCAACCGCCTGCTGATCCCGTCGATCGGCAGCCTGATCGATCGGCATCCCGATCTCGAACTCGAATTGATCGCCGAGCCCCGCAATCTCAGCCTGAGCAAGCGCGAGGCGGATATCGCGCTGCGCATGGCGCGTCCGACGGACGAAACCCGCGTTGTGGCCAGGCGGCTCGGCCGAATCGACTACGTGGTATTTGCAGCCGCCCGCCGTCGCCCGGGAAACCTGCCCTGGATCAACTACGACGACGGCCTGCGGGATTTGCCCCAGGCGCGCTGGATGGCCGAACAGTCGTCCGCCGAGCCGGCGTCGCAGGCAACACTCGCGGTAAACGATACCGAGGCCATCCTGGCCGCCGTCCGGGCGGGCCTCGGAAAATCACTGCTACCGGTATTTCTGGGCGACAGCGACCCGGAGCTGGTGCGTTTGCAGGAATCCGTTTGCCTGTCGCGCGAAGTCTGGCTCATGATTCACCCGGACCTGCGTCACCTGGCGCGGATACGCGCGGTCATCGACTGGCTGGACGTGCTTTTCAAACGCTAGCGGGACTTTCAGAGGCAGTTTGCCAAAAAATTAAAAGGGCTCGGTGCAACCTGTGAAAGCTGCGCGCATTGCCCCTGGATGGCGATGAACGGTCTCCAGAACCCGGCGCGCACTCTGGAGACATTGAATAAGGAGATCGTTATCGATGAACAGATTCGGCCAAGAGCGATGAAGCCTCTGACGAGGATGATGGCTTTCGGGCAACCACCCGGCAGCCAAATAAACACTGGCACCAAAACGAAGGTGATCAGGCCTTCCGATTAAAATCTTCGCTTACAAAAATTGTAAGATTTAAGGCCTGACCCCCAATCGCCCGCAGCCACCCGCGTTTGGCCCCGCCACCACGATGCGATTATACTGACGCGAAATCCGACGCCTCGACCCGTCGCGCTGCCTGCGGTCGCCGCGCCGCCTGATAATAACGAAACGGGAGAATCGACATGCTTGCCAAAAAATTCTTTGCCGCCACTGCTCTCGGCGCCGCGCTGATCGCGAATTCGGCCTTCGCGGAAACCAGGTGGGACATGCCTACCCCCTACGGCGACGGCGTGCACCACACCCAGAACGTGCGCCAGTTCGCCGACGATTTGCGCGCAGCGACCGGCGGTGAACTCAATATCGTGGTGCATTCCGGCGCCTCGCTGATCAAGCATCCCGAGATTCACCGCGCGGTGCGCACCGGCCAGGTGCCGATCGGCGAAATGTTCATGGGCCTGCTGGGCAACGACAACCCGGTTTTCAAGGCGGATAACATTCCGTTCCTGGCTTCCGATTTCGCCAGCGCCAAAAAGCTCTGGGATGCGTCGCGCCCATTCGTCGAAAAAGCACTGAAAAAGGACGGCCTCATGCTGCTTTACGCGGTACCCTGGCCGCCGCAGGGCTTTTACACCAAGAAGCCGATTAGCTCCGCGGCCGACCTGGAGGGCCTGAGAATGCGCGCCTACAGCCCGACCACCTCGCGGCTCGCGGTGCTGCTCAAGGCGACTCCGACGACCGTACAAACGCCTGAAATCCCGCAGGCATTCTCCACCGGGATCATCGACGCGATGGTGACCTCGCCGAGCACCGGCGTCAGCAGCCAGTCCTGGGATTATGTCTCGAATTACACCGACACCCAGGCCTGGATTCCGAAGAACATGGTGATCGTCAACATTCGCGCATTCAAGCGCCTGGGCAAGGAGTTGCAGCAAGCGGTAATGCAGGCCGCGGCCGCCGCCGAGACCCGCGGCTGGGAAATGGCGCAAGCCGAGACCGCGGCCAAGACCGCGACGCTGGCGGAACACGGTATCGCAGTGGCCGAACCCTCGGCGCAGCTGAAGGCGGATCTGCAGGCGATCGGCAAAACCATGAGCGACGAATGGGCCGAGGAAGCCGGCGACGTGGGTCAGCAGATTCTGAAAGCCTACCGCTAACGCCGCCGAGGCGCCGGCCGTGCGCAAGTTTCTCGACCGCCTCTACTTCGGCGCCGGCGCCGTCGCCGGCACCTGTATCGTTCTGATCACAATCATGATCCTGGCGCAAATCGTCGGCCGCTGGTTCGGCGTCATCATCCCGTCGACCGAGGATTTTTCGGGCTACCTGCTGGCCGCGGCCACTTTCCTGGCGCTCGCCTACACCTTCCGCAACGGTGGCCACATCCGCGTCACCTTGTTGATGCACCGGCTGTCACCCGGTCTGCAACGCCGGCTGACCTACGGCGTGCTGTTGTTGTTCGTGGTCATCATGGGCTGGGGCGCCTGGCACATCTGCTACCTGGTCTATGAATCCTGGAGCTTCGAGGAACTCTCGCAGGGCTACATCGCGATCCCGCTGTGGATACCCCAGGTGCCGATGGCGCTCGGCGCGGTACTGTTTTTTATCGCGCTGCTCGACGATCTCGTCTGCTCGCTCCAGGGCGCGACGCCGACTTTTCTCGAACACGAGCAATAGCGCCGGTGGAGATCGCCAATCTCGTCATCGTCCTGTCCGCGGTCCTGTTCGCCGCGCTGCTGGCGGGCGTCTGGGTTGCCGCGACCCTGTTCCTGGTCGCCTTCGTCGCGCTCGCCCTGAACGGCAACGACAATATCGGGCTGCTGATGGCGACCACCACCTGGGGGGCATCGGCGACCTGGACGCTGGCCGCGCTGCCGCTATTCATCTGGATGGGCGAAATCCTGTTTCGCACCCGGCTTTCCGAGGACCTGTTCCACGGCCTGGCGCCCTGGCTGAAGCACGTGCCCGGTCGGCTGCTGCACGTCAACATTCTCGGCTGCACCATCTTCGCCGCCGTATCGGGTTCGTCGGCGGCGACCGCGGCGACCATCGGGCGCATGACTTTCCCCGAACTCGAGCGACGCAACTACCCGCCGCAGATGACGATCGGCACGCTGGCGGGCTCCGGCACGCTCGGCTTCCTCATCCCGCCGTCGATCATTCTGATCGTCTACGGCGTATCCGCCGAGGTATCGATTGCGCGCCTGTTCATCGCCGGGGTGCTGCCGGGCGCCATGCTGGTGGTGCTGTTCATGGGTTATACCGCAATCTGGTCGATACTGAACGCCGCCAGGCTTCCCGACGACGACAGTCCCGACCTGCCGCTCAGGGAAAAGCTCTACCTGACGCGCCGCCTGTTCCCGGTGCTCGGACTGATCCTGTTCGTGCTGGGTTCGATTTACGCCGGCTGGGCGACCGCCACCGAGGCGGCCGCGCTGGGCGTGTTCGGCGCACTGTTCCTGTCCTGGGTGACCGGCAACTTGAACCGCGAAACTTTTATGGCGAGCCTGCTCGGCGCAACCCGCACCTCGTGCATGATTACCTTCATCATCGCCGGTGCGGCCTTTCTGAGCCTGGCGATGGGCTTCACGGGCGTCCCGCGCCTGCTGGCCGAGGAAATCGCCGCCATGGGTTTGTCGCCGGTTATGTTGATCGTCGCCCTGACGTTCTTTTTCATGCTGCTCGGCTGTTTCCTCGACGGCATCTCGATCGTCGTGCTGACCACCTCGATCATCCTGCCGATGGTCGAGCGCAGCGGCATCGACCTGATCTGGTTCGGTATCTACGTCGTGCTGGTGGTCGAGATGTCGCAGATTACGCCGCCGGTCGGCTTCAACCTGTTCGTGATCCAGGGCCTGACAAAAGTCGACATCATTCGGATCGCGCGCTACGCACTGCCCTTCTTCCTGCTGTTGCTGGCGGCCATCGTACTGCTAACCGCCTTTCCCGGCATCGCGACCTGGCTGCCCGCAAAGATGACGGGCTGAATCCAGGGACAGCATATCCACAAAACAGGTAATAATAGGCGCCTGAGAGCAATTGTTTCTTTTCTCTTTTTTCTTGAACTGTCACCAAAATTCACGACTGCCGCCAGTTCACAGCCGCGCCAGCACATCTTGCACCGCTTCCAGCGCGCCCTCGATGAATCCGCCGAACTGAGACGCCATTTCCGTCGAGGCGAACAACAAGCCCTTATGCGCCAGCGTCGCCATACCGGGCGGCGTGCCGTAAGGCGGATGCTGCGAGATGATCTGATCGGCTTCGGTGGCGGTGAATTTTTCCTCGGCCCAGTCCTTAAAGACGACATCGAGCGGGGTTGCCGCGGCGGCGCCGTACATCTTCTCGAGTTGCCGCACGGCATCGCCAATCAAACGCGAGGGTTTGCGTGACGCCGACCCCGCGGCCAGCCCGACGAAGCCGAACAGCGCGCCGTGGCCGGGATTACTGGCGCAGGCGTCGTGGATCTCCATCAGCGGCCCGCGGCGGCTGATACCGTCACCGGATAGCCCCTGCTCACGCCAGAACGGCTTCTCGTAGAATGCGACCAGCTTGGCGTGCCCGGCCATCCAGGTCGGGATCGAGTTCATCTCCTGCACGATGGTGTCGGGCAAGGCGGGCTCGAAGTCGATCAGGCTTGCGATCAATCGCGGCGGTATGGCGAGCACGACCTTGCGCGCCGCCACCTCCAGTTCGCCACCCGGGTGAACGACTTCGATACGGTATCCATCCCGATCCTCGCGAATCGCGCAAACACGGTGTGCAAGACGGATCGCAGCGCCCGGAAGAATTGCCGCGAGCCCGTCGGTCACGCGGGCAATGCCCCCGTCGATGCGCAGCGATCCCGCCATCGACGAGTAATCGAGGTCGCGCCGGACATGGCCCAGTTCGTCCTCGTAAACCAGCAGTCCGTCGCTATATTGTGCGAATACCCCGATCCCGAGATCATCGAGCAGAGCCGCGATATGCCCTTGCCCGGGCCAGACCCACGAGGGCCCGAGATCCGTGGGGCCCAGGGTATTCCCGTCTTCTCCGGATTCGACCGACAGGATGCGACCGCCGATTCGATCGCGCGCCTCGGCCAGGTAATAGTCGATGCCGCGCTTCTGCAGGGATGCCGCCAGCGACAGCCCGGCGATACCCGCCCCGGCGATGAATACCTCGGTTTGCATGTCACCGCCATGTTACCCGATAACGGGAATCAGGGTGGCAGTTAACCTGATTCGTAAATAAGTTAACTGTTAGCGTATTGCGGTTACCGGCTTACCGACCCGAACATATCTTAGAATCCCTTGAGATTAATCTCGGTGATGGCTTCGTCCCTGGCAATATGCTCGCTGGCATTCGCCGGCAGGTCCAGGATATTGTATTTTCGATTTCCGATCACCATGGCCTGGAACGGGCTCACGAACTCTTTGACGAAAGGAACCGCCCGCTTACCTTTTACCAGAAAAGTACCATTGGTCGAATCAGGTCTCTGAGGTAGATTCTGCGCCCGATAATTCTCAGTTCCGCGTGATACTTGCTGGCGATGGGTGAGTCGATATGGATATGGCCTTCCCGGCCGATGATATAGCTGCGCCCCTCCATCGATTCGATATCGAGGTTTGATTTCTGGTTCACTGGGCCGATACCAGGGTGAGTCCGTAATGAAGTGATAAAGTACCATGTAAATACGTCCTGGTTTATGCGTAAAAATCCACAATTCGGGTGGAGGAAATCGCATTCATAAAAAATCCAGACGGCAACCCGGGGACAGCATTCTTAATTGGTTTTCGCCACCGATCGCCCCGGATCGGTAAACTGTCCCCGGAATTACCAGGCCCAATCGATCGCATTCACTATTAACTATTTCTCTTTATTCGACGATCCATCTGTACTCACAATAAGCCTTATTTTTTGCGGTGCTCATCATGATCCGGGGCACCGCGGTCCGCTAAAACTATTTTGAGAAAATATCCCACTATGCCTAGCCTTCGAAAGTTCCGGATAACCCCGATCATATTTCTTACACTCGTCATATCGACCCAGGTCGACGCCCAGGCAAATAAGCCCCTGTTGGAAAGAAACCGCCTATCCATCGGCGCCGGAATATCGAGTAACGACGTCAACAACCCGAATGACGACGGTACCGGGTTTCAGTTTATCGCCGCCTACGACCTGACGCAGGTCAACCTGGCCGAGGGAGTCGACAGTTCGGTGGAGATCGGTTTCATGGACTTCGGCCTCGACGGTGACGATACCGGCATCTGGGGCAGCTACGTCATCGACGGAGACTTTTCCGGGGGTTTCGGCTGGCTCGCGCAGGCAGGCCTGGATATCGGCGACGACAGCGGATTGCTATTCGGCGCCGGCCTGAAATTCACCCTCGACAAACAATCCGATTTGCGCCTCGAGTACGTGTCGCGCGACGACGTCGATTCCCTGCAGGTCAATTTTCTTTATCATCTCTAGGCAAAAATTGGGGTCGGGTCTTGCCTTTTGCTCTATATCCGAGCGCAGCCGGGAATCGATTGGCAAAAGGTAAGACCCGGGCTTCGTAATAACCGAATACGCTGATGAAAACAGGCCTCAAAGAGCAATAGATCCTGAAACCGCCCCCACCACTGACGAATTTTCCTTCAACAAAACCACCACACGAATATTTTCCGGACCTGCCTGATTGCTATCCGCTAGTCAGGTCCGCACGGGGGCTCCCCTCCCGGGGCATTCTCCGGGTCTCGCGGGGTACTTCGGGGCCTGGTCCCTATTCGCCGCAGGGCTTTTTCGCGACGAATATCGTATGGCGGCTGCCCTTGCCGGGGCGAGACCTTACCGTGCGCGACTGAACGTTAAACCCGATTTTTTTAAGTCGACTCGCGAATAGCCGGTCCGCCCGGGCCGACCAGATCGTGGCGATGCTTTCGGGGCGAAGCTTGTCGAATATTTTTGTTAATCCCGCCATCGAGTAAAGCCACTGGTTACCGGCATGCGTCATCGCCTCGGGGCCATTGTCGACATCGAGCAGAATCGCATCGAACTTGCCGGGATCCTGTTGCAGAAGATCGGCCACGTCGCCCAGGTATACGCGAGTCCGATCGTCTTCGACGGGTCGTCCGGCGCACCGCCCCAGCAGGCCGCGATTCCATTCCACCACGGCGGGAACCAGTTCCGCCACGATCACCTCGGCCGACGCCCCGACGGTTTCCAGAACCGCCGCCAGTGTAAAACCCATGCCGAGACCGCCGACGAGTACCCGTGCATTTTCGATTCCACCGAGACGGGCGCAGGCGAATTCCGCCAGCGCGTCCTCGGAGTGGTGCATGCGGCTGTTCATCAGATCGCCGGGCTGCCCGGCAATCCGAATCGCGAAATCGTCATTGCGCCGCGACAGGCAGAGCTCGATATCGCTGCCGGGAATTGTAGTGCTTTCGACTGGTATCCAGCGATCCATGGCGCTCGTAAAAGTAACTCGAATTCCAGGATCAGTATACTCAATTCAGTTTCGCCGGCACGAAAGGGGTCGGTGACAAACGAGAACGAGAATCATTTGTCACCGACCCCTTTAACTTTTCCGACGCTTTCGGGATAGGCGGATTTCCGGGGCCGGCAGGCTTGACCCGGTCCGTCACTAATCGTTCAAACAAATAAACCGTGTGCGGATTCGTACTTCAAGACGGTCAGCCTGATCGTCAAAATTCGAAGTCGAGGCTCTGGCCCTGTCTGCCTGTGCATCTGGCCAGACGCCTGGGGGCCAATCAATTTTTTTCCAGAGTCCAGGTCCCCCGAACGACACCTCTTTGTCCATCCTGAATACTGAAGTCGCCTTCTAAACTGCCGTTTTCCTGAACGCTCCAGGTACCGGTGCCATCTTTGTACTCCCCTCCCAGGGCTTCGAACACGAATTCGAATGTCACTACCTCACCGTCAATTTTTCCTTTTAGCGTGCCATCCCGATCACCCTCGAATTCGCCTTGTATATTATTGCCCTCCTGCGTCAGGGTGAATTCGATATCGGGACTGGCGCCGAAAAACCATCTGCGATCGGCAAGCGGCAAATCCGACCCGTAGGAAATGTCGTCGATCTCATAGGTTCCGGCAATATCGCGCCCCGCGGCGGCGGCGCTCGGCGCGGCTGACGCATCCCCGGCATCCGGCAGCGCGGATTCGTTCGCCTGTAATGCGTCGTCCGGTATCTCGATATCGTCGAAATCGAGCTGGCCGGGTGACGGTATTTTATCCAGAAGCTGGAAAGCAGGTACCAGGCCGAGTTTTATCGGCAGTGAATATAAATCGGCGACATACCCGGACTCACCTTGCCGTAATTCGAGCGGATCCCCGGCCGCGAAATTCTCGACGAATACCCGGCCCTGGTCGACGCTGACATACATACCCTCGGTTATTTTCGCGGCGGCATCGCTACCCTCGAGCTGGTTCTCTTCGGCTGCACAATCGGCACTGCAGATCCGCGTATTGAATTCGGTGCCGCGAATTCCGACGGTAGCGACCGGTGTACTGAGACGGTATCCGGCGGGGTTCAACTTGCCGACAAGTCCGGTGACCAGCCTGAGACCGCCGCGTAGCAGATTCAGGACCGCGATCTGGCTGCTGCTGTCGTTGCTTTCCTCGTCGATATCCAGGCGATTGACGCGAAATTCGGAAATGGGTCTAAGCGTCATCCGGCTGTCGTCGGCCAGCTGAATGACTGCAACACTGGCGGCACCGGTCACGACCAACTCATTCTGCATCAGGCTATCGCCATTTACGGCTTTTCTCGATTCGCTGCTACCCGACTCGATGGTGACGTCGCCACGGACGAATTTGATGACCCCGACCGAATCGGCGGCCTGTCCCGCAGCCGGCAGAAACAGACTCGAAAACAAAATGACCAGCGATGTAATCCTGACGGCAAAATACGTTTTGCAGGATGGATCGAAAATGGCTTCGTGCATGACGGACTCCTGACAGGTGCCTTTTAGCAAGCCTGTAATATGAAAATTATTCACCGTTGGTAGCGATCCCACATCTCGGCATTCTGTTCAACGTTATACGAAAATAGTATCTGAGAGCAATTTTTTCCAATAATGCGATAGTCCGCGGGATCAACAATTCAAAAACAGAGACCTGAATTCTTCTGCTATCGCGATTTTGGGGTTACCGATTTGAAATAGAAATCGAGCATCGCCGTCAACGGTGCGGCATCGCCTTGCAGGCGGCTGCGAAGCGCGGCTCCTTCCCAGCAATCAACCAGCAGGCAGGCCATGCTGCGCGCGTCGGCATCGGCCAGCAGGTCGCCTCTGTCGCGGGCCTCCTCGAGGCAGACGGTAAAACGTGCGGATATTTCGTCGAAACAGCGTTGGATCTTGTGCCGGAATATATCGCTGATCCCCGACAGTTCCTGTCCAAGTCCGCCCAGCAGACAACCCATGTAACCCTGCTCGTGGTAGGCCTGTTCGGTCAACTCGAAGAACCGGCGCAAGCGTTCGAACGGTGGGCGGCTTTCATCCTCGAGGCAAAGGTCGAGCGCCGAATGTACCTGCAGCATGTACTGCTCGACAACCTGGAGCGCGAAGTCTTGCTTGTCCTTGAAATGATGATAGAAGGAACCTTTCGGGGTGCCTGTCGCGGTCAGCAGCGCCTGCATCCCGAGATCGTTGTAGCCATGCCGCAGGAGCATGGTCAACCCTGAATCGAGCAGGCGCTGCTTGGTTGGATGAGTCATCTGTCTGGAGCGGGATGGTTTAGCCTGTTCCCGGGTCGAACCGTGTTTAGCCGATTTCGCTTTCGAACATTACCCGGCGCGGCCGTGCCGTCCACGTTGCCGACACCGGTTAGCCTGGAACAGACTAGGCCCCGGCCTTCTCGATCATGTGATCGATAACATGACTGTGTTCGTGCTCGGGACTGAACATGACGATCTCCGCGTCTTCGTCGACCTTGACGTTGTGTCCCGGCGGCCAGTAGAACAGGTCATTTGCATTCACTGTCTCCTCCGCGCCGCGCGAATCGGTGGTGGTAATCCGGCCGCTCAAAACGAACCCCCAATGAGGGCATTGGCAAAGGTCACCCTCCAGTCCCAGGAAAAGCGGCGTGGTATCGACGCCCGCAGAGAGAGTGAAATACTCGCCGCTGATCTTGCCGAAACCACTGACGTCGCCAAAATCCGCCTGCTGGCGGATTGTCGCACCCGGAATCTCCATCCTCACCTTCACATTATCTTTTGACACTCGCATTATCGTGTTTCCTCTGGCCTCGAATAAAAAACTAGACCAATTGGTCTAGGCTCACTAGGATACTCGCTAAACACGAATTGTCAACGGTGACAACGCGTGACGCGAGGCGATGGGAGAGGAACCGGCATTGCAACGATCGCCTTCCAAAACAGAGAGCCGTCCAGGTTTCCCTATTAACGGGATAATAGGTGTCAGAGCGCAATTATTTTTAATCAAGCCTTAGTCGATGAGGCCAACGATTCAAAATCAAAGACCTGACCCCCCTCGGCTGTTTTGACCCCCCTCGGTGACCCCCTCGGCTGTTTCGGTTTAGCCACTTTGCGCCGTCGCCCCGGGCCGTTGCACGATACCCGGATCGCCGAACTCGACGACCGCTAGCGGAGCGGACCGCCTCAACCCATCGCGAGGTTTTCGGCCTGCTTGCTGCGACGCAGGAGATCGGCGCGATAGCTGATCGCCGCGATCGCGCACCAGGTCGAAATGTAGACGATACCGCCGGCGATCATCAGCTTTCCGGGGACGGGGCCGACCGCCGCGCGCGCCCAGAGGTCGTCGAGACCGGTGATGCCGGTCGGATGAACCGCCAGCTTGCCGAGGTAGGCGACCGTCTGCACGATCAGGATCCACAGGTAGTTGCGCCGAATGCGCCGGCCGAGCGCGGTGAAGAAAGAGATGTGGTAGCGCGGCCTCCAGTAGTCGTGCGCCAGAACTTCCTGCCAGCCTTCCTCCATGTGCAGGTTGCCGTCCGACAGCATCGGGGCATAGAGGTGAGTCTCCATCCAGCGGGCGCGGGCGCGCCAGACGTTGAAGTAGCGGTAGCGCCGCGACTCGATGGTGACGAAAAACATGATCAATACGCCGACCAGCACCAGCGGCAGCGACGAGGCCTGCGGCGACGAAAAGGAAATCGACAGCGCCACCCCGAGCGTCACCACGGTCCAGTTGGTGGTGGTGTCGAGGCGCGTGCGCCAGATGGTGCTGCGGTAAACCTCGCCCCGGTAAAGGTGAGCGATCGCACCCAGCTCGGCCGAGCTGATCGACCTTGCCGGTAGCTGCTCGTTTTCGGTTTCCATTGCATCCTCCCACAGATGTTATTGCAGCCAACCTCGATAATCGCATATGCAATCCGGCATCGGGCCATACAGATTAAATCGCTGCAATTTATTTTATAGAAATAAGAGACCTACACCCCACTACCCTGAATCGATCCACACCCGGCCCCGCGAACTGCAAAAAACCGCACGCGATGCCGAAAAAAATGATCCGGTTTCGGCAACATCCCCGAACTCAATCCAGGCTTCGGGCAAACGACTGAATATCGTCGATCAATAATTGCGGCTCTTCCATCGCCCCGAAATGCCCGCCCCGCGGCATTTCAGTCCAGTGCCGAACATTGTAAATACGTTCTACGTAGCTTCGCGGAGGCCATGCCAGCAACTCTTTCGGAAACAGCGCACAGGCGGTCGGCACTTCGACGCGCTTCCCCTCGGGCGATAATATTCGCCCCCCTTCTTCGCGCCGGCCATAGTAAATCCACGACGCGCTATT
>Ga0102952_1000682_pt1 | contig 12156 bp, 15 predicted proteins | sample SalPon2A_C_D1_MG_FD_78506 | JGI IMG/M metagenome (GOLD analysis project Ga0102952, IMG submission 78506) | Soil microbial communities from South San Francisco under conditions of wetland restoration - Salt Pond MetaG R2A_C_D1_MG | ecosystem: Environmental > Terrestrial > Soil > Wetlands | place... | reverse complement strand
ACATCAAAAACAAATTGAAGAGAAAAGAAAAGAACTAGAAACAAAAAGAGCTGAATATGAAAAGAAATCTCAAGAAAGACAACAACAGCTAGAAGAGAAAAGACAAGAGATTGAAAAGAAACGAGAAGAACTAAAGTCTGACCGAGAAAAATACCAAGAAAAGCTTAGTGAGAGAACTCAAACATATGAAGAAAAATTACAAGAAATAAAAGTAAAATATCAAGAAAAAATAGATGAGTCAACATCAAAGGATGAAAAATTATCATTAAAATCAGAAAAACTTGCTGAAGACTTTTCTGAAAAGTCTGACAAAATCAAAGAAAGACTCGAAGCAAAATCCGATGAATTAGATTCTAGAACACAAAAGATTCTAGAAAAAATCGATGATGGTGAGTACATGGGCAAAAAAGTTGGCTCAGAGCAAACCACTTCAAAATATGAACTGGTCTTTGACTCTGTATCTGCATCCGCAATTAGCAACCAGACAAAAACATCTACCATGACTGGAATGATGACATTTACTACCTTTGATATCAGCAAATCCAATCTAAAATTGGAGTTAGAATCATGCTCAATTGTAGTAGATGATATTCCTTACGCATGTGGATTTGGAAAGGCAAGAACTGTTTCATCAGGAGATTCTGGTACAAAGGACTCACTTGTAATAATTGCATTTTTAGAAGATAATTTAGCAGAAGAAGTCCATTCTACCCTTAAAATTTTCCTAGATGCTGATACTTCTATTAGTCAAATTGAACAATCTGAAGTCTCAGTATTGGGACCACAAAGCAAATTATCTCACTTGTGGTTTCTAGATGGAACTGCAACATTAACCAAGATTCCAAACTCTGATGAAACACAGGATAACATACCAAATGATACCGCAAATGATACCGCAAATGATACCCCACAAGGAAATAGTCTCTCAGTAACACTTGACGAAGAACTTGGACTACAAACACCATGAATTCCAACCAATATGTTTTCTTTAGTTTGATTCTTTCAACAATTGTAATTTTTCTATCTCTTCCAAACTCCTTTGCAGATACTGGTTCTGTTACAATGGAGTCCTACGATGTTACATATACTATTGAAAATGGCAGTATAGAGTCAATTTTCATGGATCCTGACTTTTTAGAATTATTAATTACAATGAGTACTACAGATGATGGCACGATAGAGATCACTATCCCAAGAGCTATACTTGATGCAAAATTTGACACAACAGATGATGTCTTTTTCATTCTAGTTGATGGATTTGAAACTGATTATGTGGAGGTTACGCCCACATCTGACTCTAGAACTCTGATAATTCCATTCTTTGGCGGTGATTCTATGATTGAAATCATTGGAACTAATGCTTTAAACCCATTTGTTGCAGAAACTACAACTCAAATTCCTGATTGGGTCAAAAGCAATGCAGGTTGGTGGTCAGATGGCATGATTGCTGACTCTGATTTTGTATCCGGTATTCAGTACTTGATTAATGAAGGAATTATGACAATCCCTCCAACACAGTCAGGTCAATCCACAAACAATGAAATCCCAACATGGATTAAAAGCAATGCAGGTTGGTGGTCAGATGGCATGATTGCTGACTCTGATTTTGTATCCGGTATTCAGTACTTGATTTCTAATGGAATAATGCAAATTTAGGCTCAAATCTATGCCAAATTGTGCATGGATTTTAGGTCTTTTTTGTAAGATTCTAGATTTTCAGGAATTTCTATTGATATGGTATCTTTTAGTGAGAGGTTTTGTTTTTTCTTTTCATTCCATACTAGGGAATTAAATTCAGTAATCTTTTTAGTAATTCTGTTTTGATCTTCCAATGATTCTGGTTCTACTTGGAGTTGTTTGTGTATGCTTTCTTTAGAGTACAACTCTTTCCAAAGATATTCTGTGATAAATGGAGTTATCGGTGCTAGCAATTTCAAAATTGTTGAGAGTGTTTTGTGTAGTGTAAATATTGCACCCTCTCTTTCCTCATCAGAAAAGCCAATTCCATATGCTCGAGCTTTGACCATCTCAATATAATGAGCTGCAAAAAGATTCCAAGTAAATTCTCTAATTGCTATTGCAGGAACAAAAAAGTTGTACTCTTCATATCCTTTCTTACATTCTTTTACAAGGTTATCTAATTCTGCAAGTATCCACTTGTCAGTTGAATTTGGATTTCCAGATTCAATTACTGGGAAACTAGATAAGAATCTTGAGACATTCCATAGTTTACTCAAAAACTTTTTTGTTGATTCTATTTTTTGTTCATTGCATCTAAAGTCATAACCATGATTAATCTCACTTGCACTCCAAAATCTAAAGGTGTCGGCACCTAATTTTTCAATTACTGGTAACGGATCAATCGCATTTCCCTTACTTTTACTCATCTTCATCCCTTTTTCATCAAGACCATATCCCATAATCCAAGCTTCAGACCAAGGTTTCTTTCCTGTTAGCTGTTCACATCTAAGAAGTGTATAGTATAGCCAAGTCCTTACAATATCTTTTGCTTGAGGACGAATTGTTGTGGGATATACTTTGTCAAAAAATTCCTTGTCTCTGTTGAATTTTGATATAAACAATGGTGATACACTAGAATCCATCCATGTATCAAAAGTCCTTTCTTCTCCCACAAACTCTGATTTGCCACACTTTGTACATTTGTCAAATGGTGCCTCTTCAGCCCATGGTTTATAGTACTTTCCAGGTTCAGGAACATGCGGTTCTGAGCATAATTTGCAGTACCATATTGGGATTTCGGTACCATAGTATCTTCTTCTAGATATTGGCCAGTCAATGCTAATTGATTCTAGCCAGTTCATCAAAATCTGCTTGTGCATTGGAGGGTGGAATTTAATCTCCTGACCAAGCTTTTTCATTTTCTCTATTGTATTTTTTTGTTTAAGGTAATATTCTTCCATTGGAATAATCTCAATTGGAATTTTACTTCGCTCCGAAACTGGAGTTCTATGAACGATGTCTTCAATTTTTTCAACAAATCCTTTACTTTCCAAGTCTTCAATTATTTTTATTCTAGCTTGTTTTGGTTTTAATCCTGTATATTCTCCTGCAGCTTCAGTCATTTTTCCATCAAGGCCGATCGCTATGATCTCCTCCATCTTAAACTCTCTAAACAACGCAACGTCGTTTTGATCACCGTAACTACAAACCATTACTGCTCCTGAACCAAACTCCTGTTGAGCTGAGTGATGTGTTCGTAATTCAACTTCAGCATTTGTAATCGGAACAATGATCTTTTTTCCAATGTATTGTGTATATCTTTCATCTTCCGGATTCACAATAATTGTTTTACATGCACACAAAAGTTCAGGCCTTGTACTTGCAATAATAATCTCTTTGTCAGTGTCTTTGATCTTAAATTTCATGTAAATTAGTTTTGTTGGAATGTCTTCGTATGTAATTTCTGCATCTGCAATTGTAGTGCCAGATACCCAGTCATAGTTGTTTGGTCTGTTTGCCAGGTATACTTCTCCTCTTTTCCATAACTCAATGAAGGTTGCCTGTGTTAATGATCTGTATTCTTCTGAGTCTGTTCTGTAATAGTTTGCAAAATCACCGCTGATTCCCAAATTTTTCATAATGAGAATCATCTCTGCTTCTAAATCATCAAGTGCGTCTCTACACAGATTTAGAAATTCATTTCTATCTGTTTCTCTCATTCTGATATTGTGTTTTTTTTCTGTGTATAGCTCTACTGGAAGCCCGTTTCTGTCTATCCCTATTGGAAAATAGACATTTTTTCCAGCCATCCTTGCAGTACGTGCAATCATGTCAATCTGTGAATAGTGAGCAGCAGCTCCGATATGCCATGGTCTACCTGACGGATATGGCGGTGGAGTGTCTATTGTAAAGTTTTCATTTTCTGGTATAAATTCATAAATTTTTTCCTCCTCCCATTGTTTTAGAATGTTTTTTTCTAACTCTGGGTTCCATGCTTTTTCTGATATTTTAGGTTCCATTTTTTACCTATCTTGAGATATTTGAAATGATGTGGGATCCTTTATTGTAGCCTTCATAGATGTAAACTCCTAATGCTTCTACATTTGATGGCATTTTTGGTGCTAATAATTTGATAATTTCACTTGAAAGATTTTCTACAGTAGCTTCTCCCTCTAACAGATAAGTAGTATTTTTTGGAACTTGTAACTCAAACATTCCTTTAGGACCTTCGAATTGAATGTGATAATGAGAATCATCTTCTTTTTTCAGGTATTTTCTATTGATGAAAAATTTATGATCAAATACATTTACAACTTCCTTGATAATTTTTTTTGCTACGCCAAAATCTAATAGTAAATTATCTTTCATTTGTCCTACAAGCTCTACCATAACAGAAGATGTGTGTCCATGAAGAATAGAACATTTTTCAACCAATGGAAGTATGTGCGCATAATCAAATGAAAATGATGCATCTTCTAAAAATATTGAACCTGTTTGTGGTGATTTTTCATAAAATACAATATCTTGTAATTCTTTAATTTGTGCAACGTATTTTGCATGGCCAATTGCCATCACTTTGTCTTCTGGAAAATCTTCTTTGATTTGTCTGTATTTTTCAATATCTTGATCATTATCAATTACCTCAATCAATCCCTTCTTTGTCTTAAAATCTACTGTGACCTCATTCCCATTCTTTAAGATAAGTTTGTGATTATACTCATAATCTTCTTCCAGAAAAGTTAGCATTTGTGCTATTGTTAACTCTGTTCTTGTTTGAAGTAAATTTCCCTTTTTATCGATATATCTAAAGTCTGAATCCATGATTGTTGGACTTGAAGCCATGTGAAGTCATCTGATTTTGGATATAATATAAATTCCGTAATTATTGTGCCTAAAAATTAGTCTTTTGTAACTATATTAAAGAATTTAGGATTTTGGCCAGATTGACATCATTTTTTGTAATGCCTCCGGCGTCATGAGTTGTCAATTCAACTGTAATTCTGTTGTATACATTAAACCACTCTGGATGATGATTCATTTTTTCAATCTCCATAGCTGCCCTAGTCATAAAACCAAATGCCTGATTGAAACTATCAAATTGAAATTCTTTGTGTAGTTTTTCATTAACAACGCTCCATCCAGAGAGATTCTTTAGTTCCACCTCAATGTCTTGTTGGGATAATCGCATCATACAATTTTAGATTTAATGTTAAATTAAAAGATTGATTCATTACCCTTTATAGAATATGCGATGTAAGCCAAAATGGATGAGATGAACAAAAAATTACTTGAGCATATCAAAAATTCTATTTCTGAAACTGTCAAAGTAAAGAAAATTGGAATCGCTTTTTCTGGAGGTGTTGATAGTACACTAATTTCAAAAATTTGTTCTGACATGAATTATGATATTATATTATTGACAATTGGATTTCCTGAATCACATGATATTTTATTTGCAAAACAAGTTAATGAATTTCTAAAATATCCTCATCATATTCTAGAAATTGACTCAGATACATTTTCTACAATATCATCAAAAATTCACCAAAAAATAGAGACTGATAATTTATCTTGGAATGAAAACTGTATTGCATTTTACTATGTTGCTAAACTTGCAAAAAATTTGGATCTTGATGCTGTAATTACTGCAAATGGAATTGATGAATTGTTTTGTGGATATAATGCATATAGAGAAGCATTTTCTGGAGGAGAATCACAAATCAATGAAGTCATGCTTGCTAAATTAGATAATGAACTGAAAATGATGAAGGCAGTTAATCTGATTGCGTCTGAATTTGGAGTAAAAATACTCCAGCCATTACTCTCAGAAAAATTCATTGAATATGCAAAAACTGTCCCTCTATCTGAAAAAATTCATGATTCGGAGGATCTATACCGTAAGCACATTATTCGCAAATTAGCCAGCGAAGTTAATGTTCCAGAGCTTTCTTGTATCAAACGAAAAAAGGCATTACAATATGGCTCTAAAATTCACAAAGCTTTACTAAAAACTAGATAAATTTCTTAACTGTTTTCTGAACTGATTTCTCTACATTACTGATGATTGTAGGTGATGCACCAAGGTGTTTTTCTGGTGAGAATATCGCATCAATTTCTTTATCAGTAAGCTTTGAGGAAAATGCTTTATCTTTCTTGATTGCATCCTTGTAGAATACTCCTTTGTCATTTGCCTCAAACGCAACCCTCTGAACATCTCTATATGCAATAAATCTTGGAATGCCTTTTTTGATTAGCGCTTCTAAAACAAACTCTGCAAAAATTTGGCCCTTTGTGATGTATAGATTATCTACGATTCTTTTCTCGTTTATCATCAGATTTGAAACAATTCTAGTCATGGTTTCTAGCATTTCATCAACTAGAATGGATACAGTTGGGATTACAAATCTCTCATTGGCTGAATTTGAAAGATCCCGTTCATGCCATAGTGGAATATTTTCAAATGAAACTGCAACTTGACTTCTTACTAATTTAGATAACGATGATACTCTTTCACTCTTTATTGGATTTCTTTTTACTGGAACTGCACTGCTTCCCATTTGGCCTTTCTTAAATTGTTCTGCAACCTCGCCAATTTCGGTTCTCTGCAAATTTCTAATCTCTATTGCAATTTTTTCTAGCGTTGCACCAATTAATGCCAATTCAAATATGTATTCAGCATATCTCTCTCTGGGAACAACTTGTGTTGTGACTTCTGCTGGAAATAATTTTAATCGCTTTGCAGCTCTTTTTTGCACTTCAAGTGATTTTGCACCCATCAATGAGCCTGTACCTACAACCCCTAATGTCTTGCAAATCAAAATTCTTTTCTTAATCTCTTCAATTCGTTCTATATGTTTTGCCATCTCTGCAGCCCAGTTTGCAAATTTTAATCCAAATGAAATGATGCTTGCGTGCTGACCATGTGTTCTACCAACTGCTGGAATCTTTGCATGCTTTACTGCTTTTTTTGCAAGAATTGATGCCATCTTTGCAACTTTAGGTTCAATAATTTGTAATGCGTCTCTCATCTGCATTGAATTACTAGTATCAACTAAATCATTACTTGTAAGACCATAGTGAATCCATGGTCTTGCATTTTTACTACATTTCTCACTAAGTGATTCTACCAAAGCTGCAGTATCATGATCACTTTTTGCCTCTAACTCCTTGATTCTTTTTGCAGTAATTTTTCCAGACATTGTAGCTCTGTGAATTTCTTTACCTACACTTTTTGAGATTATTCCTATCTCGCTTTGGGAAATGGCAGCAGCTCCTTCGATCTCCAATTGATAATCTACTTTCTTTTGTTCACTGAAAATATTCATCATTTCTTTTGTGCCATAACGACCATTATCGATAGGTAAAATTGCCAATGTTTCTAGTTGTTACACATCGAAAATAAATCTACTTATGAAATCTGAAATTAATCTACTCTGTCTCTTAATTGATGGCAATCACAAAGACAACCTTTTTGACATCTCATTCGCTTGCAATCTGAACATATCTTCTTTCTCCAATGGGGGGCAGTATTCATTCTAATACCTCTGTCTTATATTGAAAGTCCCTCTTTTCACTTGAAGGAGAATTTTGATCAAATACAATGTCCAAAACCCCATTAGGATATAATACAAAATACTCACATCCGGTTCCTCTGGAATTTCTCTTGGTTCTTCTTCTACAGGCTGATCAAATGGTGGCATGTATACAATTCCAAGAAAAATTGGTATTGCTACTAGAACAATAATTGGTATTACCATGATTTCTAATTATATGGACTGTAATTTGTATAAATTTTTACAACTGAGTGAAAATACATGTCTCTCATATCGTCTTCTACACAAACTGCCAATAAATTAACAATGTCTGTTGCTGTGATGATGCCCACAACCTCTCCTTTATCAATTACTGGTAATTTTCTTACTTTTCTATCATGCATCAAATCTCCTGCAGCTCTCACTGTTTCATTTGAATTAATTGAAACCAATGGAGATGACATTATTTGTTTTACAGGTGTGCTAATTTGATATGCATGAGCAGCAACTTTTACAGCAAAATCCCTATCTGTGACAATCCCTACGATTTTGTTATTTTCCATAATGATTACTGCTCCAACTTTTGCATCTTCCATCATTTTTGCAGCTTCATTGATTGTCATTGCTGCATCTATAGAAATAACTGATTTAGTCATTACATCTGCTATTGTCATTGTTTTTGCATCTGTCATTTTACAAATTTACTTTTATCTCATTCCATATTTGAGTCTTCTAGAATCTCAAAGCTGAAAATCACCCAAGATAATCTGAATCCCCTTTAAATCAAAAACTGATTTAATTTTTTTATGGCACTCAAAATTAAGAAAATCCTTGTTCCTTTAGATGGCTCTTCTAATTCCTTTAGAGGTCTTGATGTTGCAATCCATATGGCCAGAGAATCACACGCTACTATAACTGGCCTATATGTTGCAGGAATTGTTAAACCTAGCATTAATGATCCAGTTACTCCTTTAGAAAAAATGCTATTAAAATATGCTCAAAAAATAATGAAAAAAGCAAAGTTAAAGGCAGCAAAAAAAGGAATTTTATTCTATGATAGAGTGTCTTATGGTGACGATGAAAAAAGAATAGTTGAAATTGCCGAAAAACAAAACTTTGACCTTATTGTAATTGGTTCAAGAGGAATGAGTGCAGCAAAGGAAATTTTTCTAGGTAGTACCTCTAACTATGTACTTCATAAATCTAAAAAACCTGTACTTGTTGTAAAATGATGATGGCAGAATTAGATCAAAAATCTTTGAATTATTTGGAGCAATTACTTGAAAAAACACAAGACTCTTTTGATGGCTTGTCTAATAGATGGAATGATTTACAGCCAAGAAAAGAATTCGACGTAAAAATATCTGAAGACTTTCATCTTGGATTTGTTTTTGGAAAATTGGAGAATGATTTTGTTGAATGGTTCTATTCTGAATACGGAAGATCTATGACAGATCATGAATACAAACAGTTTTGGCTAAAATGCCGTCAACTGGTTAGAACTATCCACAAAAAATATGATTTCTTTTATTTTCAAGAATAATCTTAAATTATTTTATCTTTGAAACTGTTCTTGCTTTTAATAGATTGAAAAATCTTGTAAGTTATTTTTGTATGATTCTTGTATCTTGTAAAACCCACTCTAAAGCTTTGAAATACCCTTGTTTAAAATTTTTTCCATCAATTGCCCAATCTGGATTTGCTCTTAGTTCTGCAAGTAATTGATTGGCTTTTTGTGTAATGATTGCTTCATCTAGCATATTTTGTAGTTATTTCTGTTTAATTTAAAATTATTTTTAGAAATCTTCTGATGATTTAAATTGGATTGAAAGAAAATTTTACCAATACTAATGTCTACTGTCATTCCAAAAAAAATTGGAGAAAATCAATACCAAATTGATGCTGATTCAAATCTTGGAATGAAAGTACCTGTGAGAATTTATGCTGATGAACCTCTTTTACAAAAAATGCTATCTGATAGAACAATAATGCAGGCACGAAATGTATCTTCAATTCCTGGCATTGTAGGCCACAGTGTTGTATTGCCTGATGGTCATGAAGGTTATGGTTTTCCTGTAGGTGGTGTCGCAGCTATGGATGCTGAAGAAGGAATGATTAGCCCAGGTGGAGTTGGATATGATATTAATTGTGGAGTTAGACTACTTCGTTCAAATTTAAACGAACAAACAGTTCGCTTAAAACTAAAGGAACTTGTCACTGATCTTTTCAGTTCTATTCCATCAGGTGTTGGTTCTAAGGGTGCTGTTAAGCTTACCCATTCAGAACTTGATGAAGTTTTAGTAAATGGAGTTAATTGGGCAATTGATCATGGTTATGGTTCATCACATGATTCTGAGGTATGTGAAGAAAATGGTCAAATTCAAAATGCTGATCCAAACAAAGTTTCTGATAAAGCAAGAAAAAGAGGTGCACCTCAACTTGGAAGTTTAGGCTCTGGAAATCATTTTCTTGAAGTCCAAAAAGTTACAGAAATTCATGATGAAGAAGCAGCAAATAGAATGGGGATTAAAGAAGGAACTATCACAGTTCTAATTCACTGTGGTTCTAGAGGTTTCGGTCATCAAGTATGTAGTGACTATCTCAGAGTTTCAGAACAGGCAATGGAAAAATACAATATTCATTTACCTGATAGAGAATTAGCATGTGTCCCAAATAATTCTGAAGAAGGTGAGTCATACCGAAAAGCAATGTTTGCAGCACTAAATTTTGCATGGAGTAATAGACAAATGATAACTCATTGGACAAGAAACTCTTTTGAGCGTGTGTTTAATCAATCAGAATCTGATCTTGATATGAAATTAGTTTATGATGTTGCCCATAATATTGCAAAAGTAGAGAAACACAAAGTTGATGGAAAAGAGCGGAAACTTGTAATTCATAGAAAAGGAGCTACGAGAGCATTCCCTGCAAACCGAGACGAAATACCATTAAAATATCGTGATTTGGGACAGCCTGTTTTAGTTCCCGGGTCTATGGGTACAGCAAGCTGGATTTTACTTGGAAAACCAAATTCCATGAATCTGAGTTTTGGCTCAACTGCTCATGGAGCGGGTAGGACAATGTCTAGATCCAAGGCTAGAAGGGATTACACTGAAGAAGATGTGAAAAAATCTCTTAATGACAAGGGCATATTTATCAAAGCATTAACCCGAGACGGAGTTGTAGAAGAAACTCCAAATGCATACAAAGATGTTGATGCTGTAGTTAACGTCTCTCATAATCTGGGAATTGCCACAAAAGTTGCAAAATTAGTGCCTATTGGTGTGATTAAAGGTTGAGCGAAGAAGATTCTGAACTTGAAAGACTAAAGGCAAAACGACTAGCTGAAATGCAAAAAAATCTTTCTTCCAGACAAGATCAAACTTCTAAGCCTACAGAAAAAGTAATCTCTCCAAATCCACGAGATTTATTGGTCAATATACTTGGATTTCGAGGACTCGAGGTATTAGAAAATGCTGAATCTCAATTCCCAAATGAAACTAAAATTATTGTTAAAAAACTATCCGAATTAATTAAAACTGGTGAAATTAATGAAACTATTGACGGTGGAAAACTATTGACATTATTTAGATCAGTCGGTATACATGTTAGAATGAAAACAAAAATCAATATTGAACAAGATGGAAAATTTGTATCTTTAAGCGATAAACTTAGCAATCATTCCTCTGATGACAGTGATGAATAATGAATATTGTTTTAGAAGTTGGAACAAAAAACTATACTGATGATTTATTCTTAATCAAAAAAGCACTTTCACATATGGAAAGCCTTGTTGGTGGATATAATGGATATGTCTTAAGTGAGCCATCATCAAAGTTTGGATGGACGTTTTTTAAATTGGCCTTTAAACCAAATTTACAAAATGGTATTGAAAAAAGATTCTTTGATATGATAGAAAAATACCCATCAAATGATCAACCACAAAAATTTGCAAATTTCATGAATGATTTTTTTATTTCTAAAGGTTGTGATGTTAAAATAAAAATATCTACCTAGACTCTTCTTCCTCTTTTTCCACCTTTCTTTCTAGTGGTGTCGTGAGGAATTGGTGTTACATCATCAATTCTTCCAATCTTAAATCCACCCCTTGCTAATGCTCTGATTGCAGCTTGTGCACCAGGACCTGGTACTCTGGAACCGACTCCTCCTACTGCACGAACCCTGATATGAAATCCTGTGAATCCTTTAGTTCTTGCAACATCTACTACTGCATTTGCAGCTTTCATTGCAGCAAATGGTGATGATTCATATCTGTCTGCATTGACATGTACCCCACCAGAACTGATGGATACCGTCTCACCACCTGTAAGGTCAGTCATGTGAATAATTGTATTGTTATAACTACTGTAAATGTGGGCGATTCCCCATTTTTCAGGACCCTCTTTCTTTGCTGTTGGTTGAGACTGGGTTTCTTCTATGTCTTCTGATTCGACATTATCTACTTTAGTTTCCTCAACTACTCTAATTTCAGCCTCAATTTCTGACAATGTCTATTCACACCTTAAAGGGTTTAAAAAACATTGATTTTTTGGACCTTGTCTAATTTGGTCACCTGGCTAGAAATTATTGATTCTTCATATACTGTGGTTATCTGATTGTTTTAATGACATCCATTTTTTTATTAGCAATTGGAATTGGAATT
>Ga0102952_1000680_pt1 | contig 12175 bp, 14 predicted proteins | sample SalPon2A_C_D1_MG_FD_78506 | JGI IMG/M metagenome (GOLD analysis project Ga0102952, IMG submission 78506) | Soil microbial communities from South San Francisco under conditions of wetland restoration - Salt Pond MetaG R2A_C_D1_MG | ecosystem: Environmental > Terrestrial > Soil > Wetlands | place... | reverse complement strand
TCTTCGTGAACCGCGTCCTCTGCATAAATCAATTTATATTTTTCAATTATATCTGCTGCAAAATCTATTTGTTCTGATGTAGAATTTTCAAACCCAGCTCTGTCATAAACATATTTTCCTTTTACTTCATTCCATTGTGTTGATGATGCAAAGTCTACTCCTAATGATACTTCTTTTCCTAAAGTAAATCCTAAATTTTCACATGCTCTTGCAGATACTTCTAATGCTTTCTGGTTTTCTAATTTTGGAGCCCACCCTCCTTCATCACCTCTTCCATTTGTAAAGCTAGAATCCTCTTTTTCTAAAACACGGCGTAATTCACTATGTACCATCAAATTAGTTTCAATAGCTTCCTCTATTGTTTTTGAACCTGTAGCACAAATCAAAATCTCTTGAATGTCAGGTGTTCCTGGCCCTGCATGTGCACCTCCACCTAAAATATTTCCCAATGGAAATGGAAATTTGAACGACGATTCATGTGAGAGTGTCTTAAACAATGGCTCTTCCAACGCTTTTGATGCAGACTCCATTGATGCGATTGTTATTGCAAAAGCAAGTGCTCCTCCGATTACTGAATAATTTGTAGAGTTATCCAAACTTTTCAATATGTCGTGAATTGCTTTGAGATCTGAAGATTCGATTCCTATGAATTTCTGAGCATTTTCTTTTAAAATTTTAAGACTTTCTTCAGGTTTTCCATTTGGAAAGCTAACTGCTTCATATTTTCCCACACTTGCTCCGGATGGAGCACAAACTCTTCCTAAAAATTTCCCATCAGATTTAACATCTACTTCAATTGTTTTGCTTCCTCTACTATTGTATAAAATGCGTCCTTCAATTGAAGAAATCTTGGCCAATTTATTCTAATTCCGATTCAACTTCTTGTTTTCTTCTCTGAATTGCTTCGTAGAATGGAATTACTTGTTGAATTGTTTCAACAGTAGTCAAAAGCATTCGTCTGCAACAATATCTCTCAATTCCTAAGGAATCAAGAACCTTCACTGGATCTTCTCCAGCTTTTAATTTATTTTGATAATCATCAAATTTATCGGCAACTAAATTTCCGCATGTGAAACATCTAACAGGAATTAACACGAACAAAAAAGTAATCAAGGATTATAAAAACCATGCAAGAAGTTTCCATTGCGGGCGTCGCCCAGCCTGGCCAAAGGCGCTAGCTTGAGGGGCTAGTCTCTTAGGAGTTCGTGGGTTCAAATCCCATCGCCCGCATATTATAATATGATTATTTTTCTAATTTTTGTAAAATTTTGATTAACTCTGCTCTTCTTTTCTCTTCTGTAATTGCAGATCTCACATCATCCACAAGAATTCTGTTTACATCAATCTTTCTTCGAGCTTCTTTGACGACTTTATCATACATTGAAAATGTGTATAATTGAAGATACAAATTTTCCATTATGTCAAAAATACTTACAGCTTCATCTATTTCACCAATTCGAATTTTATCAAATACTTGTCTTTTTAATTCACCTACACAATCTAATAATCCTAATACATATGATTCCGGCATCACTGATAACATTTTGTCTGAAGGTATTTCTTTTTGTTCCACAATTGCAATAAGACATGCTGCCTCTACAAATTCTTGTTCTGGGGTAATTAGATATCTTCGCAGATCTCCTGTTGCTTTTTTCTTATATATTTTCAATAATTTTTCTGCTCGAGTTAAATTCTTTTTCCCATTTGCCAAATCCCCTTTATGCACCGCAACAATTGACTTACTACATAGGATGATTATCTCCCTTGTGTTCTTTAATAAAAATTCCCTTGAATCTTGAACGTCTTCTAAATTTTTTGCAATTTTATTAAGAGCTGGTCTAACGTTCTTTAATGTCATATTTGATAATGCTTCAAAACTAGGATAAAGTCGTTTGCCAAACTCTTATTTTGGATATAATTCCAGAATCTGTATGAAAATAACCGTTGATCAAATGTATGACATTGAAAACAAAGGGCATGATATGGGGTTTTTAAAAAAATTTATGATGGAAAATGCTGGTGCTGCAGCAGTAAGAAGACTGATTGATAAACTTGGTAATGTAGAATCCAAAAACATTGTAATCTTTGCAGGATTAGGAAATAATGGTGGTGATGGATTGGTGATGGCAAGGCACTTGTCTGGTTATGGGGCAAAGGTCACTGTAATGTTGCTTGGCTCTCCTGACAAGATCAAAACTGAAGAAAGCAATTGGAATTGGTCCATTTTACAGAAAATGCCCTCTGTGAAACTAATGTCTGGTAATTCTTTTGAATTTAATTTCAATCCTGACATAATTGTTGATGCAATATTGGGAACTGGCATCTCTGGAAATATTAGAGAACCATATGCATCTGCAATAAATTACATTAATCAAGCAGATTGTTACAAATTTGCAGTCGATGTGCCATCTGGATTAGATCCGCAAACAGGAGAAATCGCAAATATTTGCTCAAAATGTGACATGACTGTCACATTTCATAAAATGAAGCAAGGCATTCCTAAAAGAAAAGATTTGACTGGTGAACTGTTTACTGAAAAAATTGGAATCCCTCCAGAAGCAGAAGAGGGAATTTTATGAAAGTCCATCAAATACAAGTTGGAAATATGCAAAATTTTTCATACATTGTTGAAGATGAGGACACTAGTGAAGCAATAATCATTGATCCTTCATGGGATTTGCTAGAATTAGAAATGATCATTAAAAAAAATAATTTAAAAATTAAATATATTGTAAATACTCATCATCATTTTGATCATACATTGGGAAATGAATCTATGGTAAAGTCTACCAAAGCTCCTATAATACAGCATGAATATTCAGAATTAAAACATGATATAGCAGTAACGGATGGAGATATTATTGAATTTGGAAATTCAAAATTAAAAGTATTTCATACTCCTGGACATTCTAAAGACAGTATTTGTCTAGTTGGAGACGGAAAAATTTTTTCAGGTGATACATTATTTGTTGGAAATTGTGGTCGAATTGATTTGCCTGGAGGAAGTGCAAAAGAACTCTATCATAGTATCTTTGACGTACTTTATTCATTGGATGATAATTTAATCCTGTATTCAGGACACAATTATGGAAATGCAGAGACATCTTCTATTGGCCAAGAAAAAATCACTAATCATGTAATGCAAAAACGAACAGAACAACAATTTGTTGAAATGATGGGTCAGTGAGTTTTTTGGAAAATTTTGAATTATTTGGTAATACAGATCAGGCTCAAAATTTTATTCAAACTATGAAATCAAGAAGATTTCTTTTTTCACTTGTCATATCTTATACTGAAACTTGTGAGATTCCAGGAATTACTTTTGCAGGTGTCGATAAAGATTCAATAAAATTCACACCTCCCGCTGATGCCGAATACCTTCACTACGGATATTGTAAAACAATTGATAAAATCCCAATGACTCCTGATGGAAAACCAACTCCTGCATTATTGACAAAAACTGCTTTGGAGTCTGCAAGTATTCCACATCTAACAATAAATGCTGGAAGTAAAGTTTCTCCACAATTACCTTATATTGAAACAGGTATGTCTAGTGGAAAAAATATTTCAATTCAAGACGCTATGACTGATTCTCAAGTGTCACATGCTGTTGATTATGGCAGAATTGTAGGAAGAAGCATGGCTTCTCTTACTGATTCTCTGGTAATGGGAGAAAGTATTCCTGGCGGAACAACTACTGCCTTAGCTGTATTACGAGCATTAGGTTTTCATGCCAAAGTAAGTTCTAGCATGCCAAACAATCCAATTGAATTAAAAAATCAAATTGTTACCACTGCACTTGAAAGAATTGATTCTGATCATCCTTATAGTATAATTGCTAAAATTGGTGATCCTATGATTCCTTTTGTAGCAGGAATGCTAAGTTCTGCTTCAAGTATATCTAAAGTCATACTTGCTGGAGGAACTCAGATGTCTGCAGTACTGGCATTTGCATCAAAAATTGGATTCAATGAAGCAAATACTGTGATTGGAACAACTTCTTACATCACACATGATGAAAATGTAAATTTTGTGGATGTTGTTAAACAAATTGCTGACATACCAATAATTTCTGTAGATCCTGGCCTGCAAAATTCAAAGCACTCTGGATTAAAGGCATTTTCAGAAGGCTTTGCAAAAGAAGGTGTAGGTGCGGGTGGAAGTATTATCTCATCAATGCTCAAAACTGGAAATAATTCTAAAAATTTTTTGGACCTAGCTGAAAAAGAATATCATAGATTATTTACTTCACTATAACTGATTTTGCAAGATTTCTAAGATGATTGTGATTATTTTTATCACGTGCAGTGTAATATGACGTATCTGACTATAACTAATTTCTGAAATTGAATATACTGTTTCACTTGATTTGGGAAATTCAATCCAAAAATCATACATGTGCTTCTATATCTGAAACCCCCATAATTTTTACACCCATGCTTTTATCTTTCTTGTACTTGTGTGTCTAAGTTGAATTGTTTGGATTTATGATTATTACAAATATGTTTGAACCCGTTATGACAAGAGATCCATGTTTTAATTCTTCTCCTGAAATTCCCTTCACGTGAATGTAAGTTAATTCTTTTTAATTTTAAAGATTCCCAATGGATAATGTGTTTTTCTTCTGTGTCTGTCTGAAATATCATTCATCTCATTTGCAATTCACTTAATTCTTGACTAATTTTTAGAGTATTACAAGTTGTATTGTGAAACTTCTTTGTTACTGTAACCACACTATCATTTCACGATATTCCATTCATCTTAACCTCTTTACAACTATTGGGGCTGCAATTTCTTTTCCACAGCAATCGATAATTGAATACGTGATTATTCTATCTGATAATTAGAATTATTTATTGATAAGATTATTTCTTTGATTATTCGGCAGAAGAATTTTGATCTTTCGGTGCCTCTACTTCATCTTCAACTGGTACCTCTGGAGATAGAGTTTTTGATTTTGTTTTTTCTAACATTTCTGGAATCTTAGATTCAGGTGCAAAATGAACATCACTCTCCTCTTCAACTGTCACTGTATAAGATGGAATGTCTACTTTTCTATCGCCAATCATGATGTGGCCATGAATTACTGCTTGTCTTGCTTGATATGGTGATTTGAATCCAAATTTCTTTGTTACTAAAGTCTGTAATCTCCGTGATAACAAATCGTTTGCGTTTAGATTGAGTACATCATCTAAGGTTGCATCACTACTTACTAATCCTATTCTTGCAAGTGATTTCATTAAGATCGGTTCTTTTTCTGCTCTTATTTCCTGTCTTAATGCGAGCAATGATCTTGCTTGATGTCTAACACGAGATAATTCGGTATGTGCTTTCCATAATTCTCTTTTAGTTCTTAACCCAAATGTGCCGAGAGTTTTCAACTCTTCCATTTTTAATTCATAATTAAGAGGTCTTTTTGGTTTTCTCCAAATTTTACGTGGATATTTTGGATCTCCCATTCAATACACCTATTCTTTTTTCTCCGTTGGTGCTGCTACGGGTTCACCTGTTGGTGCTGCTACCGCAGCTGGTGCACCTGCACCACCTTTCTTTACTGGTGCTGCCATTCCACCTTTTGCCACTCCAACTGCACCACCTTTCCTACCTGAAGTTCTTGTTCTTTGTCCTCTAACTTTAAGACCCGATAGATGACGATAACCTCTCCAGCTTGCAGTGATTCTTTCTCTCTCTATATCATTTCTTAATGTAAATGGAATGTCTGATGTTAACAAATGTAAATTTGCACCTGTTTCAATATCTTTTCTTCTATTGAGGAACCATGCTGGAAAATTCCCACTAACTGGATCCGTTATTAATTTTTCAATTGCTTGAACGTCAGATTCAGTAAGATTACCAATGTTGGAATTTGTATTAATTTTAAGAGTATCTAGAATTGCAGTGGCAAAACTATAGCCTATTCCTTTGATCTGGGTTAGTCCTATGAGCATCTTTTTCTCTCCTGGAATATCATTTCCCACAATCCTAACAATATGTCTATATTCTTGTGTACTCAAGTAATCCAAAATTCTAAGAAACCCCGATAAAAACCATACTGGGCACTAAATTGAAATGACTGAATCTTATGATCCCTGCTTAACGCCTAATTTTTGCAATTTTTTTATTGAAAATTATCTGAAATCTTCATCTTCAGTCCAATCATTACCTTGAACATTCCATATATTGCATTTACAGCATTTTTTAACTCCTCTTTGAGCATCAATATCTATACAAAAACAGTGTTCTCCTTTACCTGATGAATCTTGACTACAAAGTTTTTGCATTATTTGATTTATACGCTATTTTCTTAATTATCTTATTGGAATAATATTTTCAAAAAGTTATAACGTCCAATATTCCTATTTCATATAAATGGATAAAACATTTGATCGTGAAAAAATTATAGATTGCATGTTTGATCCAGTTACGTCTTCTATTTTGGCAGATCTGGAGGATGGTGAAAAGGAATGTTCTTATTTAGCACAACAGGCCTCCGTATCTGAATCTGAGGTTCTTGAAAGACTCTCTTATCTCATTGAACATGGTTTTGTTTCCAAAAATTCTGATAATGGAAAATGTTTACTTGTTGCTAATCCTGATAAACTTGGTAGTATTATTGAACATGGTGATAATTTTGACGCAGCCGTTAATGGACTTGAAAAAATGGATAGCTACCTAAACTGATCTTTTTCTATTTTTAATTCCATACACTCCAATCACAATCAATCCTGTCATACCAATCAATATCAAAGATGTAGAGATTATAGCCATGATGAATTTTTTGTAGGGATCAGGAAGTGGTCCGATTGCACCTACCACATAAATTTCGTCATCACTTGAACTCTCAATTATTAATTTGTAAGATCCAGTCTCCAGAACATCAAATTTCCCCTCAATACTATCTTTATCAATTTGTTGAGACATTATTTCAATATCTGATGGATCTAACACTCTGGCAGAAAATGTGTTTTCTCTAAAATCCATCACCTGAACTGCAAAAACACCTATTGGAGTTTTTTCTATGTCAAAATCAGTTGAAATAGTTAATTTTTTTGTTATGTTTACTTTTCCGTTTTCTTGGTTTATCCCCTCTAAAGTAATTTGATTTTCAAATATTGATACTACCAATCCTGATACGATGAATAATCCTAAAACAACAATGATTAATCCTGATTTTTGCATAGATTAATTTCTGTTTTCTTTAGTTTAAACCTAATTTTTTCAAAATTTCATGTTCTTTTGCACAAAAGTTAGATTAGACTAAAAAAGTTAGCTTAAGGTAAATTTAAATAAAGATTTCTGCTATTTCCCATGTCCTGAAAATCACCAGATCAATTATTATGATATCGTTACTTTTACTTGTAATTGGAATTTCTACAATTATGATATCTCCAATTTTCTCTGATACTCAATCAGAGCAAAAAACATTTGTTACACACTCAGGATCTATTGTAAGAACATCTGGAGAAATTATTGATCCTCTTTATACTGTATCTACTGTGGATTTTGATCCTGATGAGTTTTTGAGAAACTTTGAGTATGGTGTAATCTCTATTTCTGAAACTGGGCAAACCATTAGGGATTACACAATTATTGCTGAAGATGACAAAATCCAAGAAATATCTCCAGGTGTTTTTTATAACGTTTGGACTTTTAACGGAACTGCTCCAGGACCTACCATTAGAGCTACCGAAGGAGATCTTGTAAGAATTCATTTCATCAATAACGGCTCAAAATCACATACAATGCATTTTCATGGAATTCATCCTGCTGAAATGGATGGCGTTTTTGAAATTGTTGGAGGTGGAGGAGGAAAATTTACTTATGAATTTGAAGCAGGACCTGTTGGTGTGCATCCATACCATTGTCATGTAATGCCCTTAGAGGAACACATTGTTCATGGATTGTATGGTGTCTTTATTGTTGATCCTAAAGAAGGCAGGGTACCTGCTGATGAAATGGTGATGGTTCTAAATGGGTTTGATACTGATTTTGATGCTGAAAATAATTTTTATGCTGCAAACACCATGCCATTTTACTATCAACACCATCCAATTCAAATCAACACTGATGATCTAATTCGAATTTACGTTGTTAATATGGTGGAATTTGATCCAATCAATAATTTCCATCTTCACGGAAATCTGTACCAATATTATCCAACAGGAACTGATCTGATGCCTTCGTTCTATACTGATATGATAACTTTATCACAAACTGAACGTGGGATAATGGAATTTCAGTATCACCTTCCAGGAAAATATCTGTTTCATGCTCATAAAGTTGAATTCTCTGAAAAAGGATGGGTTGGGTTGTTTCTGGTTAAAGACAATTCCGAGTCTGAGGTAAATTATGGAAACTAACAAAAAAACATCAAGAGGAAAAATAATTGCAAGTGGAATCATACCATTTGTTTTTATAATTTTGATGATGGCCTATATTTTTGGTCCCGGTTCAGATTTACTTGATTTAGGTATCCCTCTTCCTGAACTAACTATAGAAAACATAGACTTTGTAAAATCGGAAATTCATGTAACTGTAAGAAATACTGGTCCCACATCTGTTCAGATTTCCATGGCCGATGTAAATGATAGAATTCAACCGGCAGCAATAGAACCTGATAAATTTTTAGAGCGATATGAGACAGCACTAGTTATAATTCCATTTGAATGGAATGAAGCAGAACCCTATACAATTGGTTTGACTACTGATGATGGAGTAAGATTTGAAAGACAAATTGATGCCGCTGTAACTGCTTTACAACCCAATCTTGAATTTGTTGCATTTTTTGCAATTATTGGAACATATGTTGGCATAATTCCTGTCATGATAGGATTACTTTGGCTACCGTTTATCAAAAAAATCTCAAAAAACAAATATCATTTCTTTTTATCTTTAACTACCGGTCTTTTGCTTTTTCTTGGAATTGATTCTGTTAAAGAAGCATTTGATGTTTCTTCTGAAAATCTGAGTAGCAGTTTTAATGCTGAGTTGCTTATTGCAACAACTCTTGTCTTATCCTTTCTTGGTTTGTATTATGCCTCCGAAAAGTTAACTGGGAAAGCAGATTCATTAAAAATTTCAAAACCTGTTGCAATCGGTTTGATGATTGCAATTGGAATTGGATTGCACAATTTTGGAGAAGGTCTTGCAATCGGTGCTGCTATCGGTCTTGGGTCTATTGCATTTAGCACATTTTTAATTATTGGATTTGCTCTTCACAATACAACTGAAGGCTTAGCAATTGCAACTCCAATGTCTCGTGGAAAATTGATGGTTGGAAAATTAATAATCTTGGGAATAATTGCCGGATCTCCCGCTATTTTTGGTGGATGGGTTGGTGGATTTGCATACTCTCCATTCTCTGCAGTGATCTTTTTTTCAATTGGAGCAGGTGCAATCTTTCAGGTAATTGTAATTATTTTAAAATGGATTAGAGAGGAAGGGGAAAAAAATCTGTCTAGTGCTTCTGTTGTATCTGGATTTGCTATTGGCATGTTGATTATGTATGCTACAAGTATTCTAATTTAATCAAATTGGCTCTGGATGTATTGTGATAACCGCATCTTGAATTTCTGTTCTAATAACATGCTCTATCTCTGATGTCAAATCATGGACTTTTTCAATTGATAATTCCTTATCAAATGAGCAATCAATATCTATTTTCAAAATATTTTCAAAATTTAGTGAAATTATTCGTCCAATTTTTTTGATTTGTTCATATTTCTCCAAAATAATTCTGATTTTCCTTTCAGTCTCCCTGTCTCTGACATTGAAATTTTCTGGTACATTTAGGAACGGTTCTAAGTGAATAGTCACATGCTCAATATCTGGAATGTTTCTTTGAATTTTTTCCTCTACTATCTCAGAAATTTTATGTGCAGAGTACAGGTTGATTTCTCTATCCACCATAACGTGCAGATTGGCAAATATTTTACCTCTGGAATTGTGTGTGATGACGTTGTGGACTCCTTTTACCCCCTCTGTACTTTTTGCAATATCTAAAATTTTTGCATCCAATGGAACATTCTCCCAATTTGGTTCAAAATGAATTGTGATTGCTGCATTTGAAATTTTATCTATGATATTTTTTTCAACATTGCTGCTAATTTTATGAGCATTCTCAAAACTTGTATCTCCTCTAAGTGAAATGGTGACATCTGCAAATATTGTATCTCCTGATTTTCTCATGAGTATGGCTTGTGCATCTACCACTCCTTCTGTATTTTTAACAATTTCTTTTACCTTTCTTACGATTTCTGGAGATATTATGTCGGTAAGATCTTGTGCAGTTTTGTAAATTAGTTTAATACTTAGAATTACTAGGAGAACTCCTAAGATTAACGCTGCAATGAAATCTCCATTATAAAATCCATATGTTACAAAAATGATTCCTCCAATTGCAACAAGAGTAGAACCCAAATCCATGAATGCATGGTAAAAATCTGCTTTGAGAGTATTTCCTCCAATTTTTTTAATGGATCTTCGCAATAAAATTATTCTAAAGATATCAACTCCAATAGTATACACACCAGCAATAATTGCAAAAATTCCTGGAAGAACACTTGGATGTGGACTTTGTAGTCTATGTATTGATTCATAAATAAAAAATACTGCGATTAGAAAAATCGCGATTCCTCCAATCAATCCTCCTAGTGACTCCACTTTTCCATGTCCGTATGTATGTTCTTCATCTGGTGGCTTGATTGCCAATCTTGCAGCTAAAAGAAGTACAATTGTTACTACACTATCTAGTAACGCATGAATGCTGTCTGTGATAAGACCCAAACTATTTGATGCTAATCCAAAAGCAAATTCTACTACAAACGCAGAAAATATGGCTAAAAGAGATATTCCTAAAATTCGTGATCTCTGAACAAACATTTCTTCTAACTGTTGATTTGATCATGTATTACAACTATTCTGAAGAGAATTATACGACAAGATTATCTGTGATGAATGAGATTGTTTTGTATATTGAAGATAATCCATCCCTTTTTAGCACTATTTTTGATTATTTCTCTAATTCCGATTGTTCAGGCAGATGCTGCTAGTAATACTAACTTGTTTGTATCTGCAGAAAATTCCAAATTCAACAATCATTTTTCAGGTTCGATGGTGATTGAGGTAGTAATTCGTGACCCTGATCTTCGAGACACTGATCAGGGAAAGGGAGAGCCTGATGTCACCCTTAATGGGAAATCTCTTCGAATGGTTCAGGCTGCTGATGGAAATTGGTATGCATATTTTGCAAATGTTGGCAAGGCAAAGATAGCTGATTCTACTGTCGGTTTACCTGGTAAAGGTTTAGACTTTGGAGTTTTTTGTAGTAGAGATACTGCTTCTTCGGTTTTTGGAATTTCTCTTTCTGAGACTGACGGATTTGCAGTACCTCACTCATCTGGAATCTCAGGTTTTACCAACGGTGATTCTTCATTTTCACAATGTACTGGCACTTTATCATCCTCAACTAATCTTAATAATGTAGTTAGAAAAGCAAAATCAATTAACACCAATCCCCATATCCTCCCTGGTCAAATTGGTCTTGACTCCAATGCATGGCCTTTAGTTCAATTATATTCTTTTAATGATGTTACAATTCAATATAATCCAGCTGGAAATCCGCAAACTGTGAACCTTCAATATGATAAAAGTAATAACGTCTCCATTAATATAGATCGAGATTTGTATCCGCAAAATTCTGAGGTTTTTCTAACTCTAAATGATTTTCAATTGAATCAAGATCCAACAGATGAAGATTCATGGACATTTAATGTCGATTCATCATCAACATTTTATCAGGCCTTTGATAGTACTGGCAGTAATTCAGCAAATGGTGGTACTGGATTAGTAAACTTAGTTCCATCACTTTCTAGGTTAGGATTTGAAGACAATGGAAAATTATTTGTTAATTTGGGTAATATTATGGAATTAAGTGCTAATGATGAACAACCAAATACTTTTGTTAGTGATGGAGTAAATACATTTTCTCAAATTATAACTTTGGTTGAAGATGGTCCTAATTCTGGTCTCTTTGACAATGCAGATAACAACGATGATTCAATTGTCAAAATATTAAATGATGCACCAAGAGGGCAAACAGGACGAATTGAATATGATCAAAAATCTATATCTGTTTTAACTGGATTCTCTTCAGCGTCTGTTTCTGTAAATGAGC